>Ga0070667_100000031_pt1 | contig 177447 bp, 163 predicted proteins | sample KBSS33metaG_FD_64659 | JGI IMG/M metagenome (GOLD analysis project Ga0070667, IMG submission 64659) | Switchgrass rhizosphere microbial communities from Kellogg Biological Station, Michigan, USA - KBS S3-3 metaG | ecosystem: Host-associated > Plants > Roots > Rhizosphere > Soil ...
GCAAGTTGCGATGCGTCGCTCATGGAAAGGCTTACACTTGCTTTAGCCAGGGCCGGTGCATCATTTATTCCGTCACCGACCATGGCGGTGACAGCAGCAGCCGACATTCTCTCAATAAGTTCAAGTTTCTGAACCGGGGATTGTCCGCCATACACTTCGTCCATACCCAGTGCCTTTGCCGTTTCAATACATTTCTGAGGCCGGTCACCGCTCAGCAAAATCGTTTTGATCCCGCGCTTTTTAAAATAGTCTACGACCGCATGGGCCTCAGGCCGCAATTCATCCCTGAGGTCCACCCAGCCGAGTATTTGTTCATTTTTTTTCAGATAAACAGCATGATCCTGGTCATCACCCGTGTAGCCGGTAAAGGAAGCGGTACCCGCCATGTAAATGGTTCCATCGGGTGAGGTGGCCCGGATGCCCTGGCCTTTGACTTCTTCCGTCTGTTTCCAGGGAATGGCCGATCCAACAACCCATTCCCTGGCGATAGACCGGGCGATGGGATGGGCGGAATATTTTTCCAGTGAATACAGGATCCTGCGAAAATCTTTTTCGCTTAACCCGGCATCGAGAATCCTTACCTCTCCTATCGTAAAGGAACCGTTGGTGAGAGTACCGGTCTTGTCGAAAACGACCTGCTTTATCTTCCTGAAAAGTTCCAGGCTGTCAGCCTTACGGAAAAGGATTCCGTTACGGGCACCACGTCCCAGTCCCACGGCGACGGCGGCCGGTGTGGCCAGTCCCATGGCGCATGGGCAGGCGATGACAAGTACGGCGATGCTTCTCATTACCGACAAACCTGCCTGATGGGTGAAATAGAAATTGAGCAGAAAACAAATTACCGCTATGATCAGCACCACCGGCACAAAAACCGCACTGATGCGGTCAGCTGTTTTTTGGATGGCGGGCTTTTCCCCCTGTGTCCGTTTTACCAGCTCCACCATCTGGTTTAATACCGAATGACCGGCGTCGGCGCTCACCTGTAATTTCAGTGTACCGTCTGTGAGCATGGAACCACCGATTACCCTGTCCTTTGCTTTTTTTGTAAGCGGCAGACTTTCGCCGGTCAGGATCGATTCATCCACTAAACCTTCACCCCACAGGATCCTGGCATCGGCCGGGACTTGTTCACCACTGCGTACAAGTACCAGGTCACCGCTGCGCAATTTCCGGCTGTCTACGGGAAAGATCAGTTCCTGGTGCTTGTCATCGAAGGCGATCATATTCGCCTTTGTCTCCTGTGTTTTCACCAGTTCACCCAAAGCTTTCCGGGTAAACCGCAGGGACCTTTCCTCCAGGTAATTCCCAAAAAATACCAGTGTAATAATGGCTGCGGAAGTCTCATAAAAAAGATAGGATTCTCCGAGACCAAGTAAAGTGCCGGCAAGACTGTAGACAAAAGCCGCCGTAGCACCCAGTGCGATGAGCACGTTCATGTTCAGCGGACCATTGCGTATGCTGGCCAGGGCGCTTCTTCCGAAATAATACATTCCAGTGACATAGACGGGAAGACAAAGCAGCAGCTGTACCCATGGATTCATGAGCCAGTGAAGCCATGACAGATGGCCAATCATATGCAATTGAAGGATAGCAGTGAACGGTACGCAGACCAGGAGGTAACGTAGAAATTTATTGAACGGTTTCGAGACGGCATATTTATCCGCGACATGATAGCCCAGCCCCTCGATACCTTTTTTTAATTCCGTTTCAGGCAGACCCTTCTGATTCCGGAAATTTACCTCGCCGGTCGTGAGACTTACGTTCACGTCATCCATTCCTTTTCTGCGAAGAAATCCGTCGACGGATTGTGCACATGCGGTGCAGCTCATTCCTTCTACCTTCCAGTTTATCGTTTCCATTAGTCTAGTCCGTTCAAAAAAAGCCAACCGCAAATTTACCAATTCTTACCCGACTAACCGCGCTTACGGTTCTTGAACGGGGAACCTAACTTTGCGCGATGCAATGGACTTTCAGCCTGGATGAGATAGACCAAACGGCGAAACGCTTCTGGGAAAAATTCCCGGAAGGAAAAATATATGCATTTGAAGGAAATATGGGCGCGGGAAAAACCAGTTTCATCAGCGCCCTGTGCAGGATCAGGGGTGTTACCGACATGGTGAGCAGTCCTACATTTTCCATAATTAACGAATACGGATATCCCGGCGGGCAGCTCTACCATCTTGATCTTTACAGGCTGAAAAATGAAGAAGAGGCTATTCGTGCCGGCGTAGAGGATTGTTTGTTGTCGGGCGAGATCTGCCTTGTTGAATGGCCGGACCGGGCGCCCGGGATTTTTCCTGAAGATTGCCTTGTGTTCCTGTTGGAAACGGTGAATGAAGATACCCGGGCGATGAGTTTGGTACCCCGAATGCGAAAGAATTCAGGATAAAATTGTAATTTCCGTTCCCGCAGTTTTTAGAGGAGCCAAACGCCCCAGAACATGTCTCAACACCAGAAGCCGTATATCAGTACTTCGTTCAGTTATGAAACTTTAGAAGAAACCCTCGATGTAAAACCCAAGTCCAGCGTGCTGAGGATCGGCGTGCCGAAAGAAACCGCATTCCAGGAAAACAGGATAGGGCTGACACCCGACGCGGTAGGCGTGCTGGTCAGCAACGGGCATGAAGTGCTGATCGAACATAATGCGGGGGAAGCCGCCCATTATGGCGATCGCGACTACAGTGAAGCCGGCGCGCGGATCATTTACGAAAAAGCGGAGGTTTATAAATGTCCCACCCTGGTGAAGTCAGCGCCCGTGGTGGAGGACGACCTGCCTCTCCTGCAGATGAACCAGACCATCATCTCCCCCATTCACCTTTCCGCGCTGAAATCCCAGCTGCTTGAAAAAATGATGGAAAAGCGGATCACCGGGATTTCCTTCGAGAACCTGAAAGATGAGAGCGGAAGCTATCCTATCGTGCGCAGCATGAGTGAAATCGCGGGTGGCGCGGTTATGCTGGTCGCCGCCCAATACCTGGGTTCTTCCAATCACGGAAAAGGGGTTTTGCTGGGAGGTATTTCCGGGATCCCTCCAACCAAGGTAATCATACTCGGAGCCGGCATCGTGGGAGAATACGCCGCCCGCGCGGCCCTTGCCCTCGGCGCTTCCGTAAAAGTTTTTGACAACAGTGTATCCCGCCTGAAAAGGCTGCAGAACAATATCGGCTTCCGGATCTATACTTCCGTGATCGAACCACGCATCCTTTCCAAGCAGCTGAAGAGTTGTGAAGTGGCCGTGGGCGCCCTCTCGTCCCAGTCAGGACGTACGCCGGTGGTCGTCACTGAAGAGATGGTAAGCAATATGCGACCGGGGAGTGTGATCATTGATGTCAGTATTGACCGTGGCGGCTGTTTTGAGACCTCGGAGATCACATCACATGAGCATCCGACTTTTATCAAATACGGGGTGATTCACTATTGCGTACCGAATATCCCGTCGGGATTTGCACGCACCGCTTCCCAGGCCATCAGTAACGTGATCACGCCTCTTCTGCTGGAAGCATCGGAAGAAGGCGGATTCGATAACCTGGTATGGCATAAGATCCACCTGCGCAGCGGGATCTATATGTTCAAAGGAGCACTTACGAATTTTCATCTCAGCCAGCGCTTCGACCTGAAATACACCGATCTCAACCTGCTCATTGCGAGTCAGCGCTAGATTAGTGTATGGTTTATAGTTTATAGTTTATGGGGGAAAACAACAACTAACCATACACCATAAACCATATACCATATACCATAAACCATTCACCCCTTCAGGCTGCTCATCTCAATCCTGTTTTTGCAAAAAGAATACTCCTGCGGATCGTTTGAACTTACGATCACCATGCGATTTACCGCAAATTCCTGCACCAGTTCGTGATAAAGCGCGGTACCCGGTGCATCGAGGTTGGTGGTGGGCTCATCCATGAGCAGTATTTCGGTATTTGAAAAAATTGCCTGCGCCAGTTTAAGGCGCTGTTTCATTCCTGATGAAAAATAGCGGATCTGTTTGCCGGCTGCCCCGCCGAGGCCTGTACGGGATAATATCTGATCGGGACTAAGGCCCGGAAGCAAAGGCTTGAACTGATGGTGGAAGTCCAGAAACTCCCTGGCGGTCATCTCTTCGATGGTTTCGAGATAGGGGGCGACGATGGACAAATGCCTGTACATATCTTCCAGTGGCCTGCCTTCACCGTCGTGACAGCTGAGACTGCCTTCACTGGGCATCAGTGCACCCGCAATAAACTGAAGGAGGGTTGATTTTCCCGAACCGTTTGGACCGGTAATGGCGTAAGCGTGTGAGGAATTGAACTGATAATTGAAATGCCTGAAGATCCAGTCCCGGTTAAACCGCTTTCCCGCATCAGTCAGCGTAATCCTCATCGAGGTTGCTTTTACTGTAGCGTTTGATGATACCGCGGCTGCTTTCCCTGATAAAGGTCACGATCTCATCTCTCTCATCGGAAGCCGAGAATTCTTCTTCAAGATATTCCAGCGCCTGGGAAGTGTTCAGTCCCTTATTGTAGATCGTCCGGTAGATGTCCAGTATATGATTGATCTTATCGATACTGAAGCCTCTTCTTTTAAGACCTACAGAGTTGACACCGCAATAACTCAAAGGCAGCCTGCCGGCTTTTATATACGGCGGAATGTCTTTGCCAACGAGCGAACCGCCCTGCAAAAAACTATGGCGTCCGACCCTGACGAACTGATGAATGGCACACATACCACCAAGGATAGCATAATCCCCGATGATGACGTGACCGGCAACCTGGGTATTGTTGCTCATCACACAATAGTCGCCCACGATGCAGTCATGCGCCAGATGGCAGTATGCCTGAATCAGGCAATTGCTCCCGATGGAGGTTTTTTCCCTGTCCTTGGTGCCACGGTTTACGGTTACGAATTCGCGGATGGTCGTATTGTCACCAATAAAAACATTGGAGTATTCCCCCTGGAATTTGAGATCCTGGGGAATGGCGGCAATGACCGCACCGGGAAAAATCCTGCAGTTGTTTCCGATCCTTGCTCCCTCCATGATTGTCACATTCGATCCGATCCACGTTCCTTCTCCGATTTCCACATCCTGATGGATAACAGAAAACGGATCTATCTTCACATTAGTGGCAATCCGGGCGTTGGGGTGAATATAAGTATGGGGATGGATCATTCTATCATCAATTGATGTTGGAGGCTTCGGCGTCCTGGTGGGAATTTTTCCCTTGATTACTACAGGTTGCTTCATAAAAAATGCTGAGCACGACCCAGCTTTACAAAAATAAACTTATTTGTCACAATTGAGCGAAATTAACTTCGCTTTACCAACTGTGCCATCAGGTCGGCTTCGGTCACTATTTTGTTCCCAACGAATACGGTTCCACGCATCTCTACAATTCCCCTTCGGATGGGATTGATAAGTTCCATTTTCATGACCATGGTATCTCCGGGAACTACTTTGGCTTTGAACTTACAATTATCTATTTTCAGAAAATAAGTGTCGTACTGGCCTCCGCCCTTCATCGAGTTAATGGCTAGAATGCCTCCCGTCTGCGCGAGCGCTTCAATCTGCAATACGCCCGGCATAATGGGATTGCCCGGAAAGTGGCCGACAAAAAAAGGTTCATTGAAGGTTACGTTCTTAATACCCACGATAAAGGTATCTGTCAGCTCGATGATCTTGTCGACGAGCAGGAAGGGATAACGGTGCGGAAGGGTTTTTTCGATCTGCTGGCTATTGTAAATAGGAGCCTGGTTGGCGTCGTAAACAGGTGTATTCTTCAGGTGCTTATTCTTACGGATATACTGCTTGATCTTCTTTGCAAATTCCACATTGGCGGAATGACCGGGCCGGCTGCCGATAATATGGCCCTTGATCGGATATCCGATGAGCGCCAGGTCGCCTATCACGTCGAGAAGTTTATGTCTTGCCGGTTCATTGGGGAACCTCAGCTCGAGATTGTTCAGGTAGCCACCGCTTTCTATTTTCATCTGCTCGCGGCCAAACGCTTTTGCGAGCCTGGCCATTTCATCATCTGTCACTTTTTTGTCCACGATCACGATCGCATTGTTGATGTCGCCTCCTTTGATCAGGTTATTGTCAAGCAACATCTCCAGTTCGTGTAAAAAACAGAAGGTTCTGCAGGGCGCTATTTCAGATTTGAAATCCTTCATCGACTTTAGCCCCGCGTGCTGGGTGCCCAGGACGGGAGAGTTAAAGTCGATCAGCGTGGTCACTTTGTATTCAAGCGATGGCATGGCCATCATCTCCACCCGCTTGTTTTCGTCGAAATAGGTAATGTTGTTGTCGATGCTGTACCATGCTTTGGCGGCGTCCTGTTCTTCCAGTCCCACTTCTTCGATGATCTCAACGAAAGGTTCGGAACTGCCGTCTATGATGGGGATCTCAGGACCGTTCAATTCGATCAGGCAATTGTCTACACCCATTCCCACAAGAGCCGCCAGGATATGTTCCACGGTGCTGACTTTGGCGCCATTGTCTTCGAGCGTGGTACCTCTGGATGTGTCGGTAACCAGGTCACAGTCAGCCTTGATCAAAGGCCGGCCGGCCAGATCGATACGCTGAAACTGGAATCCATACCCGGGGTTGGCGGGGCGGAGCGTCATGTCTACCAGGATCCCCGTGTGAAGACCGGTTCCTGAAATGCTTACCGCCTGCCGGAGCGTATGTTGTTTGTCCGGGTTGAATTGTGCGTCCATCTGATCTTTTATGACCCGCAAAGATACAGCAAATCAGCGATTTCGATACCCCGCAGGGCCTTGAAGGATTAACAAAAAATTACCCTCAGGGCTCCCTTTACAGGAAATGATTTAATTTTATTTGTATACAAATGATCATATGGACGGAAAAAAGCCCAAAATTCTGCTGTGCGAAGACGATGCTAACCTCGGTATGGTCTTAAAAAATTACCTGGAACTAAATGATTTTGATGTGACGCTTGAGAGAGACGGACGGCTTGGGCTGGCGGCTTTTCAACGCGAACATGTGGACCTCTGCCTGCTGGATGTGATGATGCCCCACATGGACGGATTCACGCTGGCCGAAGAAATTCGCGACGTGAACCCCGACGTACCCCTCTTCTTCCTAAGCGCGAAGACCATGAAGGAAGACATCATCCAGGGTTATAAGCTGGGTGCGGACGATTATATCACCAAGCCTTTCGACAGTGAAGTGCTCCTGATGAAGATCCGTGCAATCCTGAAACGCAACGACGATCTTAACAAGGAAGCCGACAACAAAGAATTTGATCTGGGCTCCTATCATTTCCATCCCAAACTGCGCCAGCTCGTTCATAACGGGCAAACGCAGACACTTTCCCCAAAAGAAAATGAACTGCTGAAAATGCTGGCCGAGCACCTGAACGACCTGCTTCCGCGGGAAGCTGCACTGAAAAAAATCTGGGGCAGCGATACCTATTTCAACGGAAGAAGTATGGATGTTTATATTGCGAAGCTGCGCAAATACCTGCGCGATGATTCGAATATTGAGATCGTCAATATCCATGGCAATGGATTCCGCCTCGTGGCACCCGTTAAAGCCACTTCCTGATCCTTTTTAATTCAGCAAGAATCGGGTTTACTTTCCAGCTGCGACAAAATAGCTTTGTTTCATAATTAGTTCATTATGCACAAACGAAGCGAACCCGAAATTTTATACTTCGGCACACCCGTCGTGCTGATCAGCAGCTGTAACGAGGATGGATCTTTCAATATCGCGCCCATTTCCTCTGTTTTCTGGCTTGGATGGAGATGCGTTATTGGAATTTCAGCCCTTTCAAAAACAACGGAAAATATACTTCAGACCGGACACTGCGTATTAAACCTTCCTTCAGTGAATGAAACGGACGCAGTAAACCGGCTTGCCCTGACCACCGGTTCAAATCCTGTACCTGCGGGCAAAAAAATAAAGGGATATCGGTATGTCAGGAACAAATTCGAACGCGCAGGTTTATCGGCGCAGCCATCGGAGACCATTCCCTCTCCACGCATCGCAGAATGTCCGGTTCAGATGGAAGCCGTATTCATAAAATCCCACGGCATTGCAGATGACGATAATTTACAAAAAGGAAAAACATTCTCCATCGAACTTCGGATACAGCGTGTTCACCTGGAAGAATCCATTATGGTGAGGGGCTCTGACAAACGGGTCGACCCTGACAAATGGAAGCCGCTGATCATGAGTTTTCAGAAATTTTATGGGCTGGGAGATCAGGTAAAGGAATCTGTTCTTTCCGGGATTCCCGAATTGCTCTACCACAGCCCGGACCTTGACCGGGCCTCCATGCTTAAAACTGCATGAAAATGCGTGCGGGGACTGCGAGCTTTTGACGTCACGGACTAAGGAATTTCATTTCCCAGCACAGCGATGCATTGATCATATTGCGTGATGAGACCAAGGGCCCTGTCAAAGGCCCAGCCCTTGAGGTTATCGCGTATCAGCAGCAGCGTGGTGTGCAGGTTCTCGGGTTTCCTGGACTCGCGGGAGAAAATAATTTTTGCAATCTCGTCCTCTGTTTTCGGTATCCTCGACTGGTTTTCATAAACGCTTGTCAGCAGTGTAATGGTAGACAGGGGCATGCGCTTTGCGAGGTTCTGTGCCTTGGCTACTTCCCAGGCAGTCGAAGACAGGTCGCGGTACAATATTCCTTCCGGAAAAATACGGGTAAGTTTAAAATCATCCCCCTGCAGTATCTCCTGTTGAATCGAAACATTGGTCAGGGCCGAATCTATCGTCCGCAGGGCGCGTGCCTGGTATTCATACTGCTCCTGCTCACCTTTTTTATTGTTGATGAGTTCCTGCCGTATGCCATTCACGATCTCGCGGGTTTCAGACCGCTCGTGCATGCTGTTTATCCATTCGGTAAAGGCCAGTCCGAGAAATACACTGAAAATAATCAGAAGGGCTTCGCCGATATATTCCTTCCATTCCCTGAGCACATACACTTCCTGGATTTTCTCCGGTTTTGCCACCTGTACTTCGGGCGCAGGTGCTGGTAGATTATCTTCCGGCATGAAAAGGTTTTTTCTGAAGTTCATCAATTCCTGCATTCTGTCCAAAATTCAGCATGAAGAGGTGACTACCTTCCGGATGCGGCTCACAAATAAAATTCTAGCTTTACTTTGCAGGTAAGGATCGTTACTGCCTTCCACGTGTATATGAATAATCTAAGCTCCAGACTCTTTACCCTATCAAGAAAGATTAGAAAGAAACTTCTTAAAGAGGAGGTTTTTCAATCCTATAAAGAGGCGCTTGAAAAATGTTCTATAAAAGCCTACGAAAATGAAAATGTCATTTCCCTGGTAAAAGCCAAAGCAAAAGCTTACAGGGAAAACATTGCCAAAGAAAAGCCATTAAAAATTAAACCGGGGGTCATTGCCCTTTTGGAACTGACGAAAAGAGTGCATGATAACGGGGAGCAAATTATTATTTTCGATTTCGGTGGCGCCGACGGGATTTATTATCTGCAGCTAAGAAAGTGTTTGCCCCCTGAGAAAAGATTATTGTGGTGCGTTATTGAGACGGCGGAAATGGCTTCAGAAATGAAGGAATTTGAAACCAGCGAATTAAAATTTTTCACCTCTGTCAGGGATGCGTTAAGTTATTCCGGAAATCCTCCGCACATATTTCATACTTCCTCAGCCGTTCAATATACACCTGACCCCTTGTTTTTTATCAGGGAGATTTGCAATTCCGGCGCCGCCTATCTTGTCTTTAACAGGCAGAGTATTACCAGAAATGACAAGTCCATTATTTCGATCCAGACTTCCCTGTTAAGCTGGCACGGAGAAGGAGATTTACCAAAGGGGTTTGTTGACAGGGTTATAAAATATCCTCACACGAATGTCCCAAAATCTGAATTTGAAAAAACAATCCTCGAAAAATATAATGTTCTCTACACGTACGAGGATTCCTCGGGAATTAAAACCGTCAATAAAGAGGATATTATGGGGCTGTGCTATGTCTGTGAGTCAAAATTACCCGGACAAATCGTGTAGAAGGAAATTAAGACGGGATGCTCCTTTGGATTAGCTCCGGTGATCCTACGAAGGGGACAGCTAAATAAAATCAGTCGCTGTGCTTCGCACCTAATAGTTTTTATTCCATTCAGGTCTGGAAAGTAAGCTTACATCGCATTATGAAACAAAAAAGACCCGCCTAAGGCAGGTCTTTGATTTTATTTTGCGGAGAGGGCGGGATTCGAACCCGCGATAGCGTTTCCACTATACACACTTTCCAGGCGTGCTCCTTCAACCACTCGGACACCTCTCCTGATTTTTTGCAGGCCGCAAAATTAAGGGTTTTTAAGGGTTATTCCGGGATTGGCTCAAACAATTTTAAAGCGTTCGCCGTAGTGATCCGCGCCACTTCCTCTACAGTTAAACCCTTGATCTCCGCCAGTTTTTCCGCAATATATTGCAGGTAACTGCTTTCATTGCGCTTACCCCTGAAGGGAACAGGCGGAAGATAAGGTGCATCCGTTTCCAGCACCAGGTTTTCCACAGGCACATTTTTCAGGGCAGCCGGCAGACGGCTGTTTTTATAAGTCAGCGGCCCGCCAATGCCGAGAAAAAAACCAAGCTCCACGATTTGCAGCGCGCTGGGTTCTTCGTCATTAAAACAATGGAATATACCGCGAAGCTTTCCTTTCTGATGCTGTTTAACCGTTTCGATGGTTTGTTTCATCGAATCCCGGGAATGGATTACAATCGGTAACCCATAACCGAGAGCCCAGTCGATCTGCAAATGAAACGCTTCGTATTGTTCCTTTTCAAAACTCCGGTCCCAGTAAAAATCCAGCCCTATCTCCCCCACGGCTGCAAAGGGTCTGGAAGCAAGGCTGTCCGAGACGTGTCCAAGTGCTTCCTTTACATCGGCTTTCACCGAACAGGGATGAAGCCCCTGCATGGAAAAACAAATGCCGGGATACTGTTTTTCAAGCCGGAACTGGGCTTCCTCCGACTCCCGGTCAACCGCCGGCAGATAAAATCTGCTAACCCCCGCCAAGCGTGCCCTCGCAATCACCGGACCGATGTCTTCCGCAAATACCGGATCATATAAATGACAATGTGTATCAATCAGTTCCATAAAATATATTGTATCATGAGGAAAGCCTGACAAGGAATTTTTTCATATCGGAATGCGCATCATGGAACAGTCCATTTAACATGTTTCACAGCAGTCCGGAATGCAGCACCGGAGTCTCCACTCCCTGAGGGTATCGGTTATATAAGCATGGTTCTCTGCGAAATATGTTTGGTGAATCAAAAAAAGTTCTACCTTTAAATCAGTTTTCATAGGGTACGGATTAAAAACGGGCCAGGGTGTCTACCCCGGCCCAATTTTTTTTTAATGCTTCATTCATCCTGCGATTCAGCTGTTATCAAACATGTTAACGTATCACTTCAAAACGATAACCGCGCGAAGAAAAATATTCCAGCACCTTGGGCAATGCTGTCTGCAGTACACGAAACGCTTTTGCACTGTCATGAAAAACGACAATACTTCCGGACCGTGTTTTCCGAATAACTCTTTCCGCTGACTGCTCGCCATTTAGGTTCGGATCAAAGTCGCCACTTAGTATATCCCACATCACAATCCTGTATTTCCATTTTTCCTGAAGATTACGAATCTGAAAAGCAGAAATTCTTCCGTAGGGCGGTCTGAACAAATCAGAATCGATCTGCGTTCTCGCTTTTTCTATGTCTTCAAAATAAACACGACTATCCGTTTTCCAACCGTTGAGATGGTTGTGCGTATGATTTCCTACCCGATGGCCTTCTAAAAGAATTCGCTTATAGATGGCCGGTTGTTGCACGACGTTTTTACCTATACAGAAAAAGCATGCTTTGGCTCCATATTGTTTCAGCATGTCGAGTACAAAGGGAGTAGCCTCGGGATGCGGGCCGTCGTCAAAACTCAGGTAGATGATCTTTTGCCCGTTATCCGGATAGTTCCAGAGGCAGGACGGATACAGCCATTTTAACCAAAAGGGCGTTTTGGTGTAATAGAACATACTGCAATTTACTCAGAAGCTGTTGATGTGGATGGTTTGTCCGTGCTGACGAAAGATCTTGCCGTTTTCCCTGATAAAAGCTTCCTGGGAGAATTTATTCGAAAGCAGTTTATCGAGATAATCCTTCTCTCCCTCTCGCGTGATGGCCACGGGCTTTCCCGTGAAGACCGCCTGATCGCAGTATCCTTTGAGGAGCGGATCCAGCTGGCTGAAGAAAAGTTGTTTTGAAGCGTAAATATCGGTTCCGATCACCTTGTCACCGGACATGCACACGATGCCTACGATGCTGCTGTCTCCCCTTTTGAATTTATCCCGGAAATACTGGTAATACTCGTCGTTCAGGGCCATCATTTTTTTATCGGCATTCCTCGACAGGTAGGCAGCACTTTTACTGTTGATATGGCCCGAGTCAAGCTGCTTTGCAATTTCCTGCCAGATCAGTACCTGGTTTTTATTGACATCAACCACCCGCCGAAGCGAAGGGTTTGCAAAATTTTCATAGGCAAATTTCCTTTCCTTATCACTCCAACGCAGTTCTTCCACACACATCACTGAAATATACTGGTCCCTGCCATTGGGTTCCAGCAGCGTGTCGCGTGTCACCATGCGGTCCTGCCTGCCGCCGGAGACGAGTTCGCCTGAAGAAATGAACAGGGTCTGATCGGAACTGTTTTTGATCCGCAGATAGTGCACGTTCTCCGTAGAGGCAACTCCTCTTTCTGAAACTGTGGCGATACCTTCCTGCAGGGCCTGCTTAAGGGAAATGGCACGCGGAGCACTCTCACCAAACCCATGTTTCGGCCGGATCGGTATGATGCGCAGATTTTTATACTCGACGGCGGAATCATAGTCAACCGTGACATTGTCGTAAGTGATGTCCTGGCCCTGTAGTAAGCGGCAGAAGGCCAGGCAAAGCAGGGTTAGAAAAAATTTCACGGGTGAATATACTATTTAGGAAAATATCCGGCAGGAGAAAACAGGTGGTTTAACAAATCCTCCCGTCAGGCCGGAAGCTCCTCGGTGTTTTTCTATCTTTGTCGTCCATGGAAAAAAAAGTCAGGGTACGCTTCGCTCCCAGTCCGACAGGAGGCCTTCATCTGGGCGGTGTCAGAACGGTTTTATACAATTTCCTTTTTGCCCGGCAACACCGGGGCGATTTTATCCTCCGCATTGAAGACACAGACCAGAATCGCTATGTGGAGGGCGCGGAGCCCTATATCTATGAAACCCTGCGCTGGTGCGGTCTTGAGGCGGACGAAAGTCCCGAACGCGGAGGCGCTTTCGGGCCCTACCGCCAGAGCGAGAGAAAGCCAATTTACCGGAAATATGCCATGCAGCTCGTCGACGCCGGAAAGGCTTACTATGCTTTCGATACTCCCTCAGAGCTGGAAGAAATGCGAAATACCATGCGCACGGAAAGCCGCCCTTCTCCCCAGTATGACCATCACACGCGCATGTCTATGCGCAATTCACTGACGCTGGACGCCGGGGAGACCAGGCGCCTGCTGGATGCGGGTACACCGTACGTGATACGAATAAAGATGCCTGAAGGTGAGACCGTAAGCTTCGACGATATGATAAGGGGGAAAGTGGAATTCAGTACATCACAGACAGACGATAAAGTGCTGCTAAAGGCAGACGGCATGCCGACCTATCACCTGGCCGTGGTCGTGGATGATCATCTCATGGAAATTTCCCATGCCTTTCGCGGGGAGGAATGGCTTCCCAGCGCACCGGTGCATATACTGCTCTGGCGATGGCTGTTCGGAGAAAACCTCATGCCGCAATGGGCCCATCTTCCGCTGATCCTGAAACCTGACGGCAACGGCAAACTCAGCAAGCGTGATTCCGGCCGGCTGGGTATTCCGATATATGCTATGGATTGGAAAGATCCGCAGACCGGTGAAATCATTGCTGGATTTCGCGAAACCGGATTTTTACCCGAAGCTTTTGTCAATATGCTGGCCCTGCTTGGCTGGAACGACGGCACAGAACAGGAAATATACAGCATGGCCGAGCTCATCGAAAAATTCTCCATCGACCGGGTACATAAGGCCGGGGCCAAATTCAATTATGAAAAAGCAAAATGGTTTAACCAGGAATGGATCAGAAAACTGGAGATGGATGAACTCAGCCCCCAGGTCAGAAAGCTGTATACCACCAAAGGTATAGATGCGGGAGATGATGTCTTTCTGAGAAAGGTCATTCATCTCATACGCGAACGTTGTCATCTGCTGCCGGAATTTTATATCCAGGGCAGGTTCTTTTTCGCCGCCCCGGGTTCCTGGGACCTGGATGCGATCCGTCCGAAATGGAATGCTGCCAAAGCAGATTTTTTTAAATCCTTCGTCAACATTTTTCCGGAAATCAAAGAATGGAATGCTTTTGCGCTGGAATCCCGTTTCAAAGAGATGGCGGCAGCGAAGCAGATTAAACCGGGAGACCTGCAGCTGCCTCTGCGCATCATGCTTGTCGGCGAAAAGTCAGGCCCGCCTGTATTTGACATCGCTGCCCTGCTCGGATCCGGTGAAACAGAAAACAGGATTCTTAACCTGTTGAATCAAACCGGAAACTGGTGAAAGATGAAGAAGCTTCACCGTTTTCTTTATCTTCTTACGGTATTAAAATTTATCCTGCCATTTTTTCTTCAGCACCCCGCCTATGAACCGCACCGGGATGAATTTCTTTACCTGGCGGAGGGAAATCATCCGGCCTTCGGTTATATGGAAGTTCCGCCGGTGCTATCCGTTTTCGCGCGTCTGACACAGATCATGGGAGGGGGAATGTTCTGGATCAAATGCTGGCCTTCCCTTTTTGGCGCACTGAATCTTTTCCTTGTCGGCCGTCTGATCATTCGCGAGGGAGGAAAATATTATGCCCTTTTCCTTGCTTTCTGTTGTTTCTTTTTTACGGGACTTCTCCGGGTTCATTTCCTGTTTCAGCCGAATGCGCCTGAGATCTTTTTTTATACGCTGATAGGATATGGATTGGTTTCATGGGTTAAGACCGGAAGCAACCGATGGCTTTATGTATGCGGCCTTGCTGCCGGATTTGGTATGTTGAGTAAGTACTCGGTCGCTTTTTATCTCATCAGCCTGGTGCCGGCCCTGCTGCTGACGCCGCAACGAAAAATTTTCTTCAACAGGCATTTTTATTATGCGATGGGGATCGCCTTCCTCCTCTTTCTTCCCAACGCCCTCTGGCAATGGAGCCATCATTTTCCGGTGGTATACCATATGGAAGAACTGAGCTCCACGCAACTGCAATACGTTCCGTCTTCGGTCTTTCTTATCAACCAGTTCATCATGTTCCTGCCCTGTTGTTTTATCTGGGTAGCCGGATTCTTTAGTCTCTTATTTAATCGCCGCCTCCGTCCCTATATCTTTCTTTGCTGGGCTTATCTGATAGAAATTGCCTTACTGCTCTGGTTTCATGGAAAAGATTACTATGCGCTCGGATTGTATCCCCTGCTTTTTGTATTCGGCTGCCTGGCGATAGAACAATGGACCCGGAATTTGTATCTGATCCGCTATATCCTGGGAATATTCGTTGTGGGCCTCGGCTTTATTTTACTGTTCATGGCCCTGCCTATGATGCCGCCGGATAAACTGGTGAGCTTCTATCAAAAAATACATGCCGGCGGCACCGGTGTGCTGCGGTGGGAAGACCAGCGCAATCATCCGCTTCCACAGGATTTCGCAGACATGCTCGGCTGGGAAGAAATGGCCAGACTGACGGCAGGCGCCTATCATTCGCTTGACAGCAGCGAGAAAACCGGCACGATCGTTTTTGCCAATAACTACGGGATGGCAGGGGCGATAGACTATTATGGGCGACGATACGGATTACCTGAAGCCTACAGCGACAATGCCAGTTTTTTGTACTGGCTTCCTGCGGAGACCCTTTCCTACCGCAATTTTATTCTTATCACGGAAGATACCCTGGACCTGCAAAGGCCCTTCATGAAAGAATTCCGTGAAGTAAAGCTCTGGGGAAAGGTTGGCGAACCTTATGCGAGGGAAAATGGCGCACAGGTAATTCTGATGAAAGGAGCGAGTGAGAAATTCAGACAGTTCTTCAGACAAAAAATAAACGAAGACCGGCGCAGGCTCCTGCGACGCGATTAACCAGGGCTTACTTACATTTGAATTATGAATAAGACGCTCAGCCGGCCGATCAGGGTGCTGGTGGCCAAGGTAGGTCTCGACGGACACGACCGCGGTGCTAAAGTGATCGCGAGTTCGCTGCGGGACGCAGGCATGGAAGTCATTTATACCGGCCTGCGCCAGACACCGGAAATGGTGGTGCAGGCAGCCATGCAGGAAGACGTCGATGCGATCGGGGTAAGCATACTCAGCGGAGCCCATATGACCGTTTTCCCGAAGATCATTAAACTGATGAGGGAAAATCAAATGAATGACGTGCTGCTTACGGGAGGAGGCATCATACCGGACGAAGACCGCTTAACATTACAGGAAATGGGAGTTGGAAAATTATTCGCACCCGGAGCGGCTACAACGGATATCTCCACTTACATCCGGGAATGGGTCAGCGCCCATAGGGAACATTAAAATTTTTACCATGTACGAGACACTATTAACCGCGCTGGCGGAAAATATTTTCACGATCACCCTCAACCGTCCTGAAAAGCTGAATGCATTAAACCAGACGGTGATCCGGGAACTTGACCGTGCAGTGCAGGAAGTGTATGACAACCCGGAAATTCGTGCGGCAATCATTACGGGTTCTGGGCAGAAAGCGTTTGCCGCAGGTGCCGATATCCGGGGATTCAGTGGCCTTGATGCCGCTCAGGGGCTGGCACTCGCAAAAGAGGGATCAGCGGTTTTTTTTAAAATTGAAAATGCTCCCAAGCCTATTGTAGCAGCCGTGAATGGATTTGCCCTCGGGGGCGGCTGCGAACTGGCCATGGCCTGTCACTTCCGTTTATGCAGCGAAAATGCCCAGTTCGGACAACCCGAGATCAACCTCGGACTGATACCCGGTTATGGTGGTACACAACGACTGGCAAAATACATTGGCAGGGGTCCTGCCCTCGAAGCCCTTCTCACAGGAAATATGATTTCTGCGCGCACTGCATGGGAAAGAGGACTGGTTAATCACATTACGGGCTCAGACGAGCTCATGACGAAAACGACGGCCCTTCTAAAACAAATCACCGGCAAATCTTCTCTTGCCATCGCCAAGTGTATCCGGGCCGTTGGTGCCGCATTTTCCGGCGAAGACGGGTACGCACTGGAAAATCAACTGTTCGGTGAATGTTTTGGAACTGACGACATGCGAGAAGGGACAGCCGCTTTCCTTGAAAAAAGGCTACCCGTCTTCAGAGGCTCCTGATTAACTGACGCCACAGACAAATACCATTAAAAGGTTATTGACTCCCAGTCCCACGGACCTTAATTTGGCATTCAACAGTCAGGATGCTGGTAAAGACATTTGGCAGCGCCGTGTACGGCGTGGACGCCATCACGATAACCGTGGAAGTAAACGTGATGAAGGGTAAGAATTATTTTATCGTGGGCCTGCCGGACAACGCGATAAAGGAGAGCCTCCAGCGGGTGGAGAGCGCCCTGAAAACAAATGGCTACCTGATGCCCCGGATCAAGTTGCTGGTCAACCTGGCGCCTGCCAATATCCGTAAATCGGGCTCAGCCTTTGACCTGCCCATCGCCATCGGAATAATGGCCGGCAGTGGCCAGATAAAAAACATTTCGCTGCTTGAGCAATTTCTGATTATGGGCGAGCTGAATCTCGATGGAACCATTCTACCCGTAAGGGGAATATTGCCGATGGCCATACAGGCCAGAAAAGAAAAATTCAGGGGTTTTATTGTTCCCCGGGAGAACGGTTCCGAAGCGGCCATTGTGAACCAGCTGCAGATCTGCCCGTTTTCGCATATTCGTCAGGTAGTGGAATTTATCGAAGGTCGGCTGCTCCCTGATCCTGCAGATCCAATAACCCGAAGGGATTTTTTTGCCACACAAAACAGCTTTGAAGTCGATTTCAGGGATGTTCAGGGGCAACAAAACATCAAGAGAGCGCTTGAAATTGCCGCGGCCGGGGCGCATAATGCCATCCTGATCGGGCCACCGGGATCAGGAAAGACAATGCTCGCCAAAAGATTACCGACCATCCTTCCGCCACTCAGCCTGCAGGAGGCGCTGGAAACCACCAAGATCCATAGTGTGGCCGGAAAACTGTTGCCTGATGCCATGCTGATCGCGCGGAGACCCTTTCGTTCACCGCATCATACGATCTCAGACATGGCCCTGGTGGGTGGGGGCGGAATGCCACAGCCGGGCGAGATCTCCCTGGCCCATAACGGAGTGCTCTTTCTGGATGAGCTGCCTGAGTTCCGCAGGTCAGTCCTTGAAGTCATGCGACAGCCGATGGAGGAAAGAAGGGTTAGCATCAGCCGGGCAAGACTAAGTATTGACTTCCCTGCCAGCTTCATGCTCATCGCGAGCATGAATCCCTGCCCCTGCGGGTTTTATAATCACCCGGAAAGATCCTGCAGCTGCCCTCCGGGCGCGGTACAGAAATATCTCAACAGGATCTCCGGACCCCTGCTGGACCGCATCGATCTGCACGTGGAAGTAACTCCCGTCGGATTCTCAGCGCTGCACAATACAGGAAATGAGGAGTCTTCCTCGGAGATCCGGGCAAGGGTCATAAGGGCCAGGGAAAGACAGATCCACAGATTTTCGGGACAACCCGGAATTTATGCCAACGCACAAATGGACAGCAGTCTGTTGAAGAAGGTCTGCCAAATCGAAAACAGCGGAGCCAGACTTCTGAAATCTGCCATGGAAAAATTAAATCTGTCGGCCAGGGCCTATGACCGCATTCTGAAAGTGTCGAGAACAATTGCCGATCTGAACGGAGACGATGAAATACATACGGAGCATCTCGCGGAGGCTATACAATACCGCAGCCTTGACCGGGAGTCCTGGGCGGGATAAGATTTACTAAGCTCCGGCCTGAAATTGCTTGTTTGTTCCAAATAACCAGTCGTCAAAAAAATCCTTACCGGTATTTGGGGAATAAATTTCAAAATGATTGTTTTTCAGAAATTCGGAGACTTCCTCCTTAGACTTAAAATCAACGTTTCCGTTGCGTCGAAACAGGAAATCATGGCAGGCAATCGCTACGTGACGGACATTCCTTATTCTTTCAAAAAAACGGATCAATAGTTTTTCAGCGCCTTCGATATTTACTTTCAGAAAATCAATCTCCCGAATCTGATTTTCTTCCATGAAGCGGTCCATGGTCATTGATTTGACCGGTGCTCTGACACCTGTAAACAGGGAATTGGCAAGATGGGATGTTTCGCTGGCTCCGATGAGCACAGTTCCGTTTACATCTGAAAGGGCGAGGTTAAAAGTTTCAATATTGCTTAACTGATTTCCCTCTATGTTGGCTTTGAGTAGCTGATAGGTTGCCGGTGCTGCTTCAATAGCATATATATGTCCGGCAAACCCCGGCTGGCGACTCAAAAAGACAGACTCCAGGCCGATCCCGGCGCCCACATCCACAAAAACGTCCTGACCTTTCGGTTCATAGTGAGCGAAATAGAATTCTCTTATTGACTTCCAGTGTTTTGCCGGATCAAATCGCATATCAGGGACGGAATCATTGATTTCCCAACCGTCTTTAATATGAGACCATCGGTTTCCTGAACGGAACACAATCTTCAATTTATTCCCCAGCATAAGACTACCTGTACTGAGAAGTAATTCGGCAAGCCTGATCTGACCCGCGTCAGCCAGTCTCCTGGCAATAGAAGAAACCATTAAATGATGAGTTTTCTAAAATTAGCGCTTATTACAGGGTCTGTAAAATGACCGCAGATGAATAAGGGCACCCAGGGCCCTCTGGGAGAATGATTAAGCGATTTTTTCCAAAACGAGCTTGGGTTCCAAAAGGCTGAGACGCTGCATTTGTTGCAACTTGATCGTTTTAAAGGAAAAAATGCATTTGATTATATGTACGGTGGTGAGACGTAAAATTTTAAAATCCAGCGCGGGGCGCGCGTTCCTGACATAAAAAGCATCCCACTGATAGCGGTGAAAAATGCTCTGAAAGTTGTCCGTCCTGCCCCGGTAACCCTTAACCTGCGCCATCCCGGTTATTCCCGGCTTCACGCAATAACGGAGCGGATAATTGGAAACGACAATGCTAAACGCCAGATCGTCCTTTTTCATAAAGGGCCTTGGACCCACCAGGCTCATGGTACCTGTCAGTACATTAAAAAACTGGGGAAGTTCATCCAACCCAGTAATGCGCAAAAAATGACCTAGTCTTGTGATTCTTGAGTCGTTATATGCTGCCTGTTTCAGATCTGAATCTTCATTCAAAACCATGGTCCGGAATTTATAGCAGCGGAAAGGAATACCCAGAAAGCCAATCCGGGTTTGAACGAAAAACACGGGTCCGGGGGATTCCAGCTTAATAATCAGGGAGAGAACGGGAACCAGCCAGCTCAGGACGAGCGTGATGATAAGGAGACTGGAGATGATGTCGAAAATTCGCTTCCCAAAGAGAAAAAAAACGTTTCCAAATCTAGCTTTGAATTTCTTCTTCTTCCTGTAAGTTCTTGTTCCGGTCTTTGAAACATATTTCCTGCTAACAACACCACCGATCATAAGATATCAATTTTTTCGATCAACGATAAATGATGGCCAACAAAATTCCTGCCGCATCTTCCCTCCTGCATCATTTTAACAATAAAAGATCCTGAATTCTCTCTTGACAGGATTTTAGCTTAAAAAGATGCTCGAAGGTAAAATAAAATAGCAGGTTATTATGGATCCTGGTTCCTATAATATTGCAAAACAATCAAATAGCTCACAAAAAATCAACGCTTACTGCAAGACATAAAGGTTTTCGTATATACGAATGATGAATCCCTTTCCACTTAAGCCTTTAAAAAATGGATTGACAACCTGTGTAACTACGTGGTATCGAACTTCCGGGTTGTCCTGTTTACTGATTAAAAAATATTTCCTTGTTTAAAATCCAGCGGATAAATAACTTGCATCCTCCATCTGCAGCTCACCATCCCGAAATTTTACGAAAGTAGCCACGGTCTAAACATTTTAACAAGTTCCTAACGGTGATATGCGCATATTATGAACATGAAGATAGGCATCCTGGGTACCCGGGGTATACCAAATCAATACGGTGGTTTTGAGCAGTTGGCTGAGTATTTGTCCGTAGGCCTGCTGAAAAAATCCTTTGAAGTTTACGTTTATAATACGCACAACCATACCTATCAGGAGAAAATGTGGAACGGGGTTCATATAATCCATTGTTCCAATCCCGAGGCAAGATTAAAAACCGCCGGGCAATTCATCTATGATCTGAACTGCATTTTGGACGCACGTAAAAGAGATTTCGACGTGCTGCTGGTGCTTGGATATACCAGCATTTCTGTCTGGGGCAGGCTGTTTCCGAAACGAGCAGCTGTCATCATTAATATGGATGGGCTGGAATGGAAAAGAAATAAATATGCCGGCAAAGTGCGTCATTTCCTTTTTTATGCGGAAAAACTGGCAGTAAAATTTTGCGATTATTTCGTGGCCGACTCCCTCGCCATACAAAAATACCTTCAGAGTAAGTATGATGTACCCAGCACATTCATAGCCTATGGAGCTGAAATACCCGGTACGCCTGATGAATCCCATCTGACGGCCAGGGGCCTCGCTAAATTCAATTATTTCCTGATCATCGCCCGGATGGAACCTGAAAATAATATTGAAATGGTGCTCGACGGATTTGCATCGAGCAATTCAAATAAGAAAATGATCGTTGTTGGGAATGCCACCAATCACTTTGGCATTCATCTTCAGAATAAATACAGGGATGATCCCCGGATTCAGTTCCTGGGAGCCATCTATGATAAAGACCAGTTGCACTGTCTAAAAGCGTTTACATCACTTTATTTTCATGGACATAGTGCCGGTGGAACAAATCCTTCATTGCTTGAAGCTATGGCAAGCGGTGCATTGATTGCTGCCAACAACAATGAGTTTAACGTTTCTCTTCTGCAGAAGGACGCCTATTATTTTCTGGATGCCGATGAAGTCCGGCAGTTGGTTGAAAAGAAATCCCGCGATCAGAAAGATATCGAGATGATCTCCAATAATCTTGCAAAAATCCGTGAGAAATTCACCTGGCCTAAAATCATAGACCAGTATGCGGAGTTTATTAAAGAATGCTTCCAGGATAAAAATACCTATTGATTTGATTTGTCGTGTAAACCACCACCTTCCATGAGTCTGCCCGTCATATCGATCATTACAATCACCTATAATGGCGAGAAACATATCGAGCAGACGATTCAAAGTGTTTTAGGCCAAACGTACCCGAATATCCAATATATTATCATTGACGGCGGATCAACTGACCAGACGCTGAGCATCATAAAAAAATATGAGCAAAAACTTTACTACTGGGTAAGTGAAAAAGATAAAGGCATCAGCGATGCCTTTAACAAAGGTATCGCAAAGGCAACGGGTGAAATCGTAGGAATCATAAATGCAGATGACTGGTATCAACCGGCTGCGCTGGAACAGGTAGCCGCCCGTATGGGTGATGCAGACGTTTGCTTTGGCGACCTGCAGCTCTGGCAGAACGAAAAAAAAGACTATATAAAAAAAGGAAACCTGGACTTATTAAACAGTGAAATGTCCGTCAACCACCCCACTGTTTTTATTAAAAAGAAAGTTTATGATACCTGTGGTGCATTCAATTCTGAATATCGTTGTGCCATGGACTACGACCTGATGCTCCGGTTCAAACTGGCCGGCTGCCACTTTACCTATCTTCCAATTACGCTTGCAAATATGCGATGGGGCGGGTTCAGCGATAATTCCTGGCTGCTTGGCTGTAAAGAAACCCTGGAAATAAAAAATAAATATCTTCCAGGACAATCCTTCAGACACCGGCTTTACTATCTGAAACACGTAGCCGCTATCCGGGCAGCAAAAACTTTCAGCCATCTTGGCCTTGGATTTATCCCCGTCTTTTACAGAAAGTTATTTTCCCGTTCGCTGAAGCCTTCTTAAGATCCGGGCTGATCCGGTGCCCAGGCTTTAAACATAAAAAGTGGAAAAAATACAAAAAGGATTATCCCGTATTGGGTTGTCAGAGGCGCGTCCGTAAAACAATTACATAGTATCAGGACAATATAGGCCGAATAGGACCATCGCGAAACACGCCTGCCGAATCTGATTAATCCTGTCCACATCAGTAAAAAAGCTGTCAATCCAAGAAAACCGGACTCCAGGACTGCCTGCAGGAACTGATTATGGGTATGATATCCCAGGTAACCGGTTTTATTTCCCGGAGTGCCTCCCGCAAACATATTTTCACGGAGGTACTTCTCTTTCAGCACGTCCTGCGCATCTCCCGGATTCACTCCGGTAATCCAGGCAGATCTCTCATTCAATATCTCAAAGGCAAATCTCCAGGTCAATATTCTGAACTGTACGCCGGAAAAATAGTCTGCAGGGCTAAATTTATCCTGGTGTATAACCGAAAACTGAGCATTCCATTCCTGTTTTATTCGTGTACGGATGGGAGACCGGACAAGAAATATGACCAGTAGTGCGGCTAAAACCATGCAGAATCCTGCTATTCGATATGGCCTTTGGACAATAAAGGTTTTCGTAAAGGTGACAACGAATAACAGATACCCCAGGTAAAACAGGATAACCAGTTTGGAGGACAGGAGAAATAGAAAAAATGAAAAAAATAAGATGAGCAGAATCACGCCGGTTTTAAAAAGCCTGCGGTTCAGACCCTGGTACTGGTCCAGTAAAAACTGAATGCCAATGAACACTATAACTGAAAACTGAATGGCATGATTAGAATAAATGGCCACTAGCGAATGATAAAAAAAAACAGAAGAATCATGCGTTTGGGAATAATTGCCGGCCGCCTTCGCCAAACACACTACCATAGCCGCAAAAAGGATAATCACATACCCGCTCATCCAGGTTCTATATTTCTTTGCATTAATGACGTCGCTATACAATACGCCCACAGGCAACACCAGCATACCGAGATTGGTTTGAAAAACTTCCATACCCTTTATCTGGTTTCTGGTATGAAGGAGGGCTATCGCCTGAAGTATGAAATATAATATCAGACCGATATTGAAAATGTTGAAGTAACCGGGATTCCACCATCGGGAAGTCTCCCTTTTGTAAAGGACAATAGAAGTCGCCGCGAGCATAATCGTTGCAAACCCGAGGATGGGCCGTAGCGCAAAAATGAAGCTAAAAAAAAACATATATACCCACAGGTCATATAATCTGTATAACCATTTACTGTCAGGCATACCCTTCATAAAAAGCGAGATACTATCTTTCTTAAAACGCCAATTTAGCGCATTTCTCCCGGCAAACCGGCCGGATCAACCAATATAAACGTATAAGCGTACCAGCCTGTCCGGCACATTCCGATTCTCATGGAATATTTTGGTACTTTTGGCGGGTCAATTTTTTTGCACCCCGCTATTGAAAGACATTCCGAACAACACGAACATGAATGAAGAAAATATTTACCGCGAAGACCAGATTAACTTTCCCCCTCTAAAAAAAATATTCTTTCAAATCCTCCGGTCTGTTTTTGGTATCATCGATTACCTGAAGCGGACCCTAATAAGGGCAAAGTACCTGGTACTGGTAGGATTTCTTACAGGATTGGCCGTTGGCCTGGCATCCTATTATTCCCAGAGTTTACATTATGATATTTCGATGGTTGCCGAATGCTCAAGTCTGCGAAAAAAAGTCGTTGCAGAACTGGTAGGTTCGCTGAATGATTTAATTAAATCGCAGTCTTACGGCAAGCTGGCCAATGAATTCGGAATACCCGAACAACAAGTCAGAAATATCAGCTATATAGAAGCGACTGATTTAAATAATGGCCCCCTGGCCAACGATACCTCATCTAAATTCAATGAGCCCTTTAAAATTTCTGCCAGAATAAATGACCCTGCTCTAACGGATTCTTTTCAGATTGGGATCGTCAGATACCTGAACAACAAACCCCTGTTAAAGACTGTTAAGGAAGAGCAGGTGAAATTCTATCAGGAAAAACTGGCATTTATTAACGAGGAGTTGGCCAAACTCGATACCCTGAAAACCGCTTATAACCATTTCCTCGCTTCGTCAAAATCTACTGCTACCATCTATAGCAATGTCTTTGATCCCTCAGAAATTTATGTTCATTCCGACGACCTGATCAATGAAAAAGGCACGATTTTGTATTGGCTCAGTAAAAATACAAGGTCTTTTATAGTAATTGATGAGTTCAAGACACCAGCCGTACCACAATCATTTTCTTTATCCAAGTCATTGGTGCTTTGGGGACTGTCAGGCATTCTTTTCGGCTACTTACTGGGATTGTACCGGGAACTGTACCGGGAAACAAAGAAACATAATATGACTGTTTGAAATTCCGGCTTTTTCGATTGGCCTTCCTCCGGCATTCCAGGGTAATGAAAGGCATCAACCTACAGCACAACGATGAAATTATTCAGTATACTGAATGTCCGGATTGAAAAATATAAAAACAATCTGCTGGTCAGCAGGCTGTTTGCTGTTTTGGGGGTCGATATGCTGGTCAAACTGGCCGGTATTATTCTGCTTCCCGTCTACCTCAGGTTAATGACGCAGGAAGAATATGGCCTGTATAGTTATCTCTTGTCAATCATTTATACCTTTTCCGTTGTACTTAATTTTGGATTGTACATCCCCTTAAATAAATTTTATCATGATCATGAAAATGAAGCATCGAGAGGGCATATGCTGTTCACCATTTTCTGCCTGCTGGCGGGCATCCTATTAATCGTGATCTTACCCGTCTATTATTTCAGGTTGGATTATATATTGGTAAAAATTCTTTTTAAGAACCAGATAGATTATTCCAATTACCGGGGAACTGTATTACTGGCTTTAATTGTGTCGATCGGAAATTTCATGCTGACCAATTTTCTTTTCGCTTCAGAGAAAATAAAGAAATTACAGCAATACAATATTTCGAGAATTATCGGCATCAACCTGTTCGCTATCGTTTTCCTTTTCCTGCTCAAAAATCACGACAGGGTCAGGGTCAGACTGGAAACCACCTATTTAATAGAGTTGATTCTTTTCCTTTATTTCATGTCCACTTTCATAAACGAACTAAAAGCCCGCTTTAGTAAGGCAATGGCTTATGCCGGCTTAAAACTGGCGATTCCCATTATGGTATCTGCCATTTTCGGAATAGTCATCAATTTCAGCGATAAATTTTTTCTTGAAAAATATGGTTCCTTTAAGGAAATGTCTTACTACTATTTAGCAGTCTCCTGTGCAGGTGTAATTCCCATGATACTCGCATCATTTCAAAATGCCTGGCTGCCCCTGTTCCTGAAAGAAAAAGATTTGGCTAAAAATGTATTGAAAACCAATAAGCTGGTCCTCCGCATATCGGTCGTTTTTGTCACGTTGTCCTGCGCCATACAGGTTTTCGTGTGGTTTCTTATTTCGTCCGGAATAATCCAGGCTAAATATCATGAGACCCTGTATATATTACCCTTACTGCTTACTTCCCAGATCTTCGCGTCCATCACTCCCCTTTATTCAAATTACCTGGTATATTTCGAAAAAACACATATCGCATCGGTTACCGGACTCGTCATCTGCTGCATCAGCATTGGATTGAGCATGTTGTTTATCCCGCGGTATGGAGTGTATGGTGCCGGAGTAGTTTCTATTGCATCGAATGCTTTTTATCTGATCATATATTATTTCGTCATCAGGATGTATATCCGGAGACGAATGAATACTATACCGATCACAAACTCTTAACTGGTTTTATGCCTGAATCGAACTGGATCATCTATCTGAAAAAATCCGTGCTCACTTTATTGAAGCATCCCAATCCAAAAACCCTATATTCTGTTCTTCACTATTACAAGTCCTGGAAAAGTCATCTGACAAAAGGAAGAAATTCGCTGGATGACCATACGCCGTGGATCGCATTTTCAGCAATTGATTTTCTGGAAAAAATCGTGCGGCGGGACATGAAAGTATTTGAATATGGCTCCGGCGGATCAACTATGTTTTGGGCTGCGAAGGCAGGTTCTGTAATTTCTGTGGAGCACGATCCGGCGTGGTTTGAAAAAATGAACATGTACCTTAATAAACAGAATCAGCCAAATGTTGAATACGTGCTGGCGGAGCCTGAAGCCGATCCGGATTTTGCCGGGAAAGATTATAAAAATCCCGATGATTACATTTCTTCAGATTCTTCTTACAAGGGTAAAAATTTCGAAACCTATGTAAAGACCATCGACCGTTTTCCGGACCGGTCATTCGATATAATTATCGTTGACGGGCGCGCGAGGCCCTCCTGCATACAGCATAGTTTGGGCAAACTGAAGAAAAACGGAATTCTGATTATAGACAATACGGAAAGGTCATACTATACTTCACCATTTGAATTCGAAAAAACCTCGTGGAAAATATTGAAATTCGCAGGACCCGTTCCCTATACATATGATTTTTCTGAAACTACATTCTTTAAAAAATTGACTTAATGACCTTAGCGCCTATTGCTCTTTTTGTCTATAACAGACCTGGTCATACAAAAAAAACCATCGACGCCCTTCGTCATAATTTACTTGCCGCAGAGTCTGATTTATTTATTTTCTCAGACGGCATAAAACCGGACAGGCCCGACAACCGGGTATATGAGGTGAGGGAATATCTAAGGACAATAAAGGGCTTTAAATCTGTTACCCCGATAGAAAGAAATTTCAATATTGGTCTTTCGGCTAATATCATTTCCGGCATAAAACAGCTGATTGACAGCTATGGAAAGATTATCGTTTTGGAAGACGACCTCGTTACATCTCCTTTTTTCTTAAAATTCATGAACGACGGTCTTCGAATCTATGAAAATGAGGACGAAGTCATAAGCATTCACAGTTATCTATACCGTGTACGGACTAAACTGCCCGATACTTTTTTTCTCCGGGGTGCCGACTGCTCAGGATGGGCAACCTGGAAAAGAGGCTGGGATCTTTTTGAACCGGACGGAAAAGTTTTATTACAAAAATTGATTGAAACGAATCAAAGCGAAGCCTTTGATTTCGGCGGCAATTATCCCTACACCCAAATGCTGATAGATCAGATTGAAGGCAAAACCAACTCCTGGGCCATTAGATGGTATGCGTCAGCATTCGTAAACAACAAGTTCACATTGTACCCGGGAAAGCCGTTGGTTTCCAATATTGGAGGCGACGGAACCGGTATAAACAGCGGGTTTGATCACCAAATGTATCAGCCGTTTAATCCTAACCCGGTTAGCGTTGTCTATCAGAAGCCGGCTCAGAATATGACAGCGTACCTCGCTTTTGCCGACTTTCTCAAAAGGCGGCTTAATCCTTCGATGTTTTACAGAATCAAGAGAAAATTTAATTCACTGTTCAGAAAGGTCAAATAAAACAATGCTCCCGTCCAAACTATATCTAGAGCACTCTCCTGATTTTGCACCGGCGTATTCATTTAAAAAACAGGCATGAAAATAATTGAAGAAATATTAAAATCCCGCCAGTTCGAACATCAACCTCCGGTATTGGTTGACATCGGCGCATCCGGGGAAATACATCCCAAGTGGAAACCCATAGCCCTGCATTCCTGCTGTATCGCATTTGACGCTGATGATCGGGAGTTTCGCATTAAAGAAGAAGCCGACAAAAATTATAAAAGGTTAGTCAAAATTAACCGCATTGTCAGTACAAAAACTGAAAGCCAGGCTCCGTTCTTCCTTACCCGTTCACCCTTTTGCTCAAGCCTCCTGGAGCCAGATAGGGAAAACCTCTCGCCCTGGTTATTTAAATCCTTGTTTGATGTTGTCAAAATCAGCAGCCTGCCATCGGTAACCCTGGAGGAAACACTGAAGACGCTGGACATTTCTTATATTGACTGGCTCAAGACAGATACCCAGGGAACCGATCTTCGTATATATCAAAGCCTGCCCGGTGAAATTCGAAAAAATATCCTGGCTGCTGAGTTCGAACCAGGCATTATGGATGCATACAAAGGAGAAGACAAACTGTATGCGGTAATGAATGAAATGCACAGGGAAGGATACTGGCTTTCCTCCATGCAGGTGAAAGGCACACAGCGCCTTAATGAAAAATTTGCCCGGCAGATCGGCGATTACCTCAGCGGCAAAATCATCCGGACATCTCCCTGTTGGGCAGAACTAACCTATTTTCGCAATCCAACAGAGCTTAGCCTGCGGAATGTATTGCTGAATATCGTGTTTGCCCTCCTGGAAAAACAGTATGGTTACGCATTGGAGTTGTGTGATATAGGAATAGACCGGTCCGACGAGCCTCTTTTAGTTACTGCCCGTGAAGCAATTTTACAAAAGATCCTAAAGGAAAAAAGAAAATTGCCTCTCATTTACCTGAAAAGGAAATTCAATAAATTATTTTCCGGAATTGACACTTAATTTTTGCACCCTTTTTGATTCGAATTATCTCTCCCGCGGACTGGCATTGTTACAATCCCTGAAAACGGTCTCAGATAACTTTCACCTGTATGTGGGTGCCTTCGATGACGATTGTCTGGCATATCTTAAATCCCTCAACGATAAAGATCTTACGGCTATCTCACTGGCGGAGTTTGAAAATCAACCTCTTTTAGAGGTGAAAAAAGGGAGAACACCGGCTGAATATTGCTGGACCTGCACTCCATTCCTGATTGCTTATTGTATTGAAAATTACCACCTGCCTTCCTGCATATACCTTGACGCAGATATGATTTTCTACGAAAATCCACAAATACTGCTCAGCGAACTCAATGATGCATCGGTATTGATTACCGAACACCGTTTCACCAGAGAATATGACGTGTCTGAAACCCACGGTATATACTGCGTACAGTTTATGTACTTTAAAAATGACGACAAAGGATTAAAAGCGCTGTACTGGTGGCGTGACCGTTGCCTCGAATGGTGTTTCGCCTATCTGGAAGATGGAAAATTCGGGGACCAAAAATACCTCGACGACTGGACAACCCGTTTCGAAGGTGTGCACGTTCTAAAAAATCCCGGAGGCGGGCTGGCACCCTGGAATGTTCAACAATACGACGTTGCTGAGAAGGAACAGGAAATTACAATTACAGACAAAAACGGGAATCATTCCAGGCTGGTGTTTTTTCATTTTCACGGGGTAAAATTTTATTCAGACGAAACCGTGGAATGTTGCGGTGCTCTTTACGGTATAGATGAATCAGCTAAAAAAATCCTGTATTTCCCCTATTTCCGGGATCTGCTCCAAATCGGTGATAAAGTAAGCATGTCCGGCTTCCCCCGTAATCCCCATGGCGCGCAAAACCCTTCGCCTGCACCTGAAAAAATTCTTATTAACTATATTCGTGACGTTATTTTTCTCATTGGTAAAGGAAAGACCAGTTTGTTTAATGGCAGGATATATAATTTTTCTCTTCATCGTCATTTGTATAAACTCCGGCAATTCAAATAGCAAGAAATGGCATATATCCTGGATCTGAAAACTTTCACAGACAAACGTGGGAACCTGACGGTAATTGAAAAAACGATTCCATTCGATATCAAGAGGATTTTTTACATATATGGAGTCGATAGTTCTGTACGCGGTGGTCACCGGCATAAAACAACCATCCAGGCGGCGATTTGCATGAAGGGGAGTTGCCGGATATACAACTACGACGGCAAAGAGGAAAACTATTTCATCCTGGACCAGCCCAGGAAATGCCTGATCCTGCAAACTCAGGACTGGCATACGATGGACCAGTTTTCTCCTGACGCTATCCTGATGGTGCTCGCTTCGGAATATTTTGATCAGGAGGATTACATTTTTGAACCATATAGCAAATGATTGACTACGAAAACCTGGGGAAAGCCAACGAACCTTATATGGACGGGTATCGCCGGAGTTTTGATGAAACAGTGAAATCAGGGTGGTATATCCTCGGCAATGCCGTCAAAAAGTTTGAACAGGAATTCGCAGCTTATTGTGGCGCTTCATCAGCCTGTGGCGTAGCCAACGGGCTCGACGCACTGATCTTATCTCTGAAAGCTTTTTCGTTTGAGGATGGCGACGAGGTAATTGTACCTTCCAATACCTATATCGCCACCATCCTTGCCGTGCTTCATGCCGGCTTGCGACCCGTGCTGGTGGAACCGGACTTAGCTACCTATAATATCGATCCTTCTAAAATAGAAGAAAAATTAACCAGTAGAACCCGCGCCATTTTAGTCGTTCATCTTTATGGGAAACTCTGCGTGATGGACCGTATTGTTCAAATTGCCCGTAAAAACGACCTGAAAATTATTGAGGACTGCGCGCAGGCCCATGGGGCAAGGTTTAAGGATCAAAAAGCGGGAACCTTCGGAGAAGCGGGAGCTTTCAGTTTCTATCCAACGAAGAATCTCGGCGCACTGGGCGATGCCGGAGCTGTTGTCACTTCGGATCCTTCCATATTGCAGGAAATCCACATGCTGAGAAACTACGGGTCAAGGCAAAAATATCTCAACGAAAGAATAGGCTATAATTCCAGGCTGGACGAATTGCAGGCCGGCTTCCTTTCCGTGAAACTCCAGTTTCTTGAACAAATAAATGAACATAAAAGAAAGTTGGCAAAGATTTACATGGAAGGACTGAAGGGTGATTTTATTAAACCGTCCGTCCAGGAAGGTTTCCACGATGTTTATCATATATTTAATGTGCGTCATGAAAAAAGGGATTCACTGAAGGATTATTTATATAAAAATGAGATCCGGACTGAAATTCACTATCCTGTTGCCCCTAATCGTCAAAAAGCCATGAAAGGAATTCTGGACAGGGAACAAACGCCCATTGCTGAATTAATCCATCAAACCACACTGAGCCTTCCTATTTCCACCTTTCATTCGACAACAGATATTGAAAAAGTCGTCGATATCATGAACCGGTTTTAGTGCATACCAACATGGCTAAAATCAACAAATACTTTCCTTTTGTAATCCTCTATTTCTTTTTTAACAGCCTGTTTCTTCCACTGGGACTTCTGTACACCACCCTTCTTACTCCTGTTTTTTTGTGGTGGTTATTCCGCCAGAATCACCTGCGGAACAGCTGGGCTTTTCTCCTGATAACCGTTCCGTTTATTCCCATACACTATATACAGGGTATTGATGTCTATTATTATTTCCGTTCTTATCTCCTCCTCTTCACTGCGTTTGTTTTCTTATTAACCACCATATGGTTTCTTAAAGTAACGGTTTCACTGAGAGATATTTTCAGGAAACTGCTGATTTTGAATTTCCTGTTTGTGATAGTCGCAGTAATTATCTTTTTTATCCCCTCCGCCCGTCACTGGATGTGGGCGGTATCTGATATCTCAACCGGGCTTACCCAATTTCCGCGACTACGCCTTTTTACTTACGAGCCTTCCTATTATTCCACGCTGCTGATACCGCTGGCATTTTATTATTACCTTAAAATTGCGTTGTTCCGTTATCCGAACGGCATCATTCCATTCATTCTGATCACCATCCCGCTGGTCCTCTCCTTTTCGCTGGGAGCGATCTTCGGAATAATTTTAAGTTTTTTTATCCTTTTCTTTACCCATATCAGGGAGTTTATCAGGAAGCGCAAGTCCGCAGAATACGTACTGCTTTTCATGATCTTCCTATTGGTAGCCTCGGTGGCAGCCTACTTTATTTTTCCTGACAACCCGTTTTTTTTCAGGATCAGGAATATTTTTAAAGGCACAGATACTTCATTTAATGGTCGGTTTTTCGATTCATTTGCATTGGCCTGGAAAGTAGCAGCGGAAAAAAGCATTTTTTTTGGTGTCGGCCTTGGTCAGATCAAATTGCTTGGCAGCGATATCTGGAACACATTTTATAATACCAGGTTTTCTGTAAATGAAATTTCAATACCCAATGCCGTTGCCGAAACCTTTGCTCTCTATGGCCTTGCAGGCCTCATCCTGCGATTTGGAATTCAGATCTGGTTCTTTATCCGTACGAAACCCTTTACCAACTACTACCGCATGGGTCTTTTCCTTTATATCTTTATTTATCAGTTTACAGGCAGTTACCTTTTTAATATAGGTGAATATGTGATCTGGGCGCTGGCATTCAGCCAGGTGTTTAAAGAGTTTGATAAATATCCCGCCCCAAAACCTGTTTCTTCATGAAAGTCGCTTTTATATCCCGGGCTACACTGGTTTCCGGCAAAGGAGGCGACAGCATTCAGGTTTTTAACACTGCCCGTCAACTTCGGGTGTTGGGAATAGACGTTGACATTTACCTGTCAGGAGAAAATATAGATTTTGCCCGCTATGACCTGCTTCATTTTTTCAATATTATCCGGCCCGATGATATACTCCCCTATATCAGTAAGACATCAAAACCCTTTGTGGTTTCGACGATATTCGTGGACTATTCAGAATACGAGAAAACAGTAAGGAAAGGCCGTCTGGCTCCGGTTTTCAGACTATTGTCTACAGATGGCATTGAATACGTGAAGGCAATCGGGCGGCTGGTAATCAATGGAGAAAAAATAAAAAGCCCCTATTATCTTCTTCACGGCCACCGGCGTTCGGTAAAAAAAATCATAAGAAAGGCTTCGATGCTTCTGCCTAATTCTTTGAGCGAATACGAGCGGTTCAGATCTGCCTACGGAATTGACAAAAAGTACAAAATCATTCCAAACGGGATCGATACCCGGATCTTTAATCCCGTCAACAATACCGTAGAACGGGACAGCCGCCTGGTACTTTGCGTAGCCAGAATTGAAGGATTAAAAAATCAGCTCAACCTGATTCGTGCATTATCCAATACATCCTACACGCTTATCCTCATTGGAGCCCGTGCCCCGAATCAAAAAGCCTATTATGACCAGTGCATGAAGGAGGCCGCTTCCAACATCCATTTTATTGACTTCATCGAACAGGAAGCCCTGCTGAATTATTATCAAAAGGCCAAAGTACATGTTTTACCCAGCTGGTTTGAAACCACCGGTTTGAGCTCTCTGGAAGCCGCTGCCATGGGTTGCAATATTGTCGTAACACGAAAGGGAGATACCTCGGAATATTTTAAGGATTACGCATATTACTGCAGTCCTGACTCCGTCGAATCCATTTATAAGGCCGTTGAACAGGCGGCACGTGAAGATGTTTCCAGGGAATTGTCTTCCTATATTTTAAGCCGGTTTACCTGGGAAAACGCCGCGGAAAAGACCAGGGAAGCTTACCTGGAAATTCTGTAAGGGTTGGAAAACGGACGTCAACCTGCGGAAGTGCCGGATGCCCTTTTAATTCCCTTTAACCCGGTAATTTTTATCGTCGTAATTTTGGTGATTTCTTTTGATTATGAAAACACTTCTGTCATATCTCAAACCCTATAAATGGCTGGTAGTACTGACCCTGGCGCTGGCGGGACTTAATATCGGTTTTTCATTGATGGATCCCATCATATTCGGTAAGATCGTCAACCTGTCGAACGACTATGTCCAGGCCAGAAAACTGCATCAGGGATTTACGGCTGATGAATTTTTCACACGCTTTTCCTGGACTCACCCCGGCGTAATCAACCTGCTGCTTCTTTCGGTTGCTGTGGCGATGATGAGCCGCATCGCCAAGAATTTCCAGGATTATTTCATGAACGTGGTGGTGCAGAAATTCGGAGCCCGCGTATTTACCGACGGCCTGCAGCACGCCATGAAACTTCCGTATCAGGATTTTGAAGACCAGCGAAGCGGTGAGACGCTGGGCGTTCTTCAAAAGGTCCGCATCGATACCGAAAAATTTATAAACTACTTTATCAACGTCCTTTTCGGCGTCATCATCGGCGTCATCTTTGTTTTTACCTATGCGGCCATATGGATCCACTGGAGTATCCCGGTTGTATATCTCGTCGGAATCCTCCTGCTGACTTTCATCAGCAACCTGCTGAGCAAGAAGATCAAAATCATCCAGAAGAATATCGTATCGCAAACCACTTCACTGGCCGGCTCAACCACTGAATCCCTGCGCAATATCGAGCTCGTGAAAAGTCTGGGGCTTACACAGGAAGAAGTGAACCGCCTGAATAAAAATACCTATAAGATCCTCGGCCTGGAGCTCACCAAGGTGAAAAGAATCCGTAGCATCAGCTTTGTGCAGGGTACATTCGTCAACACCCTCCGTCAGGTGATCCTTTTCATCCTGATGTGGCTAATTTTCAAAGACAAAATGAACGCCGGTCAGCTGGTGACCATGCAGATCTTTTCCTTCTTCGTATTCGGACCTCTACAGGACATAGGTAATATCGTGCTCTCCTACCGTGAAGCGGAGGCTTCACTCAACAATTTTGAGCAGCTGATGAAAAAAGTGCCGGAACCGCAGGCAGCCCAGCCCCGTCACCTTGGCAAGGTCGAGGAACTTAGTTTCCAGCATGTCGTTTTCAAACACAAAACCGCCCAGCAATACGCCATCGACCATATCAGCTTCGACGTGCAGGTAGGTGAAACCATCGCCTTCGTTGGCCCTTCCGGATCGGGCAAATCAACCCTCATGAAATTACTCGTGGGGCTTTATCGTCCCCAAAAAGGAAAGATACTGTACAACAACCTGGACGAGAACTCCATTAATTTCGACGACCTCCGCAACCAGATCGGTTTCGTCACGCAGGATACGCAGTTATTCTCCGGCACCATCCGGGAGAACCTGATTTTTGTAAAACCCGATTCAACAGAGGCAGAGCTTATAGACGTCCTTCAAAAGGCATCCTGTATCCAATTGCTCACCAGGGCAGAGAAAGGATTGGATACCATGATCGGGGAAGGAGGGCTGAAATTATCCGGTGGTGAAAAACAACGCCTGTCCATCGCCAGGGCACTCCTGAGAAAACCGCGGGTACTCATCTTTGATGAAGCCACTTCTTCCCTGGATTCGCTTACCGAGGAAGAAATCACACAGACGATACGCGAAGTTTCCTCGCAGAGAAACCAGATTACCATCCTGATCGCACACCGACTGTCGACCATCTTGCACGCGGATCGTATTTATGTACTGGAAAAGGGAAAAGTGGTGGAAACCGGAACGCATAGTTCCCTGAAAGAAGAGAAAGGGCTATACTATGCCATGTGGCGTCAGCAGATCGGTGAAAGGAAAACGACACAGGATTTGTCTAAACCCACTATGACCATCACCGGCTAAAATCCCCGCATGGAGAAACTTTCCGTGGTAATCATTTCCTTTAATGAAGAAAATAATATTGGCCGCTGCATTGATTCCGTAAAAGATGTCGCCGATGAGGTCATTGTCCTCGACTCCTATTCCACAGACCGCACGGTGGCCGTCGCGGAAAGCAGGGGCGCCATTGTGAGGCATCAGGCTTTTCTTGGCTATATCGAACAAAACAACCTGGCGGTGAGCATGGCTTCCAACGAGTATATACTCAACCTGGACGCCGACGAAGCGCTTCATCCCGTACTCGCCGATTCCATCCGGAAAGCCAAGGAAAATTTTACGAGTAAGGCCTACAAGATGAACCGTTGTACGAATTATTGCGGAAAATACATCAGGCACGGAAGCTGGTATCCCGATACGAAACTCAGGTTATACGACCGGAAAATTGCCGAATGGGGAGGGCTTAACCCGCACAACAGGCTGGTTCTCCGCGAAGAGGTCGAAGTGGCTCATCTGAAGGGAGATATTCTGCATTATTCCTATAATTCCATATCGGAACACGTGGCGCAGAATAACCGGTTCAGTACCATATCAGCGGAATCTTTGTATAGCCGCGGAAAAAAACCCAGTCTTTTCAAGATCCTGGTAAACCCGATATGGGCTTTTGTACTGAGCTATTTATTGCGCGCCGGATTTCTTGATGGTATTTATGGCTTTGTAATTGCCATCCAGATCGCACACCTCACATTTCTGAAATATGCCAAGCTTTACCAGCTGCATAAGTCTTCCAAATAGAACTAAATTTGCCAAAATTCTTCTATGGCCGGAAAACCAGGTTTGCTTTGGAGCGTATTTACCATGAAATGCCCGCGCTGCCGAAAAGGCCCGATGTTCACGGATCCCAATCCCTGGCATCTGAAAACCATGCTGCATATGCCGGTGAAATGTCCGGAGTGCGGTCAGCAGTATGAACTTGAAGTCGGATTCTGGTACGGTACCGGTTATGTAAGTTATGTGCTGACGGTATTGTTTTCTGGTCTGAGCTTTGCCGCCTGGTGGCTGACCATAGGATTTTCACTCAGCGATCAGCGATTCTTCTGGTGGCTCGGATCAAATGCAGTGGCTATGATTCTGTTGCAACCCTGGCTCATGCGGCTCAGCCGGGCAATTTACCTTTACTTTTTTGTGTCCTATCAACCTGATTACCACGACAGGGCACCCACGACTTTCGACTACACTACGGAAGACTTTTACCTGAAGCAGGATAAGAAGGCCTGAAGGAAATCAAAAAGCCATCCGCTTTGGCGAGATGGCTTTTGTGATCTATGCTAGGGGGTTAGTAACGCTGATAACGTAAAATTATAATTATTATTATTCAAAACCTCAATCAGAGATCTTTTAACTTAAAAAATTCTTTAGGCCGGATACCCTTTTCAGTCTGTTGAAGGGTGCAGCATTCATACACCGGGTCATGTTCGAAAAAAAGGATAAACTCATTTTCGACAGCTTCCTCCAGAAAACTTTTCTTTTCATTCAATGATGTCAGCGGGAACATGTCGTATGCCATCACCCACGGTATGGGGAGATGACCGGCCGATGGCAGAAGGTCTGCCATGAATACGATCGTACGGCCTTTATATTCCAGCTGTGGTAACATCATTGACCTGGTATGTCCATGACAATACCTCACCGAGAAGCCTGGGGTGAAATCCGAAATCGCCAGCCGGCCTTCTGTTCTCTCTTCTCCCGGAAGAACCATTTTAAGATTTCCGCTTTCCATCAACGGAAGAATATTTTCCGGCAGAAAGGAAGCTTTCTCCCTTTCATTGGGCTGGGTCGCCCAGTTCCAGTGTGTTTCATTCGACCAGTAAGTTGCTGAGGGAAATGCCGGCACCAGCCGGCCTTCTTTTTTGAGAATCGCACCCCCACAGTGATCAAAATGAAGATGGGTAAGGAACACATCCGTCACGTCTTCCGTTTTAAATCCTGCTTTTTCCAATGCGTTTGCAAGACTTACTGTTTCTTGTAAATAATAGTGGCCGAAAAATTTTGCATCCTGTTTGTCTCCGATGCCCGTGTCGATCAGGATCAGCCGGTCTTCCGTCTGCACCAGCAGACAGCGGAGGGCCCATGTACAAAGATTCTGTTCATCGGCCGCATTGGCTTTCTGCCACAGACTTTTAGGTACTACCCCAAACATAGCTCCGCCGTCGAGTTTAAAAAATCCGGTAAACAACGTATGCAGGTTCATGAAATGCTTTATTGTATTCTGTATGGCCTCTTACAACTGGGGCTGAACACCGGGGTTCAGTTTTCGTTGAGCCCGGATCAGCCAGATCAGTCCAAGAATAAAGAAAAGAATGAGTGAAAGAACCGAATTCTTCATACTTCCTGTTATTTGTTCGATCGTGCCAAAAACCGACATCCCGATTACGATGGCAAGTTTTTCTGTAAAATCATAGTAACTGAAATACGATGCGGTATCCCTGGTGACGGGCATCAGCTTGGAGTATGTTGAGCGGCTTAAAGACTGAATTCCCCCCATGACAAGGCCCACGGCGATGGCAAGACCGTAAAAACCAAACTCAGGATTTCCACCCTGTTCTTTATAGTTCGCTGTGAAATACGCTGAAAAGCAAATCAGGATCCAGAAGCAAATGATGCCCGCCAGGACCCTGAGATTGCCAAACCTTTCCGAAAGGCGGCTCATCCAGATGGCGCCCGGGATGGCTACAAGCTGGATCAGCACGATAGTAATAATGAGCTTGGTGCTTTCCAACTGGAGAACCTTGTCGCCGAAGAGAGTGGCAGCCATCATTACGGTCTGCACGCCCATGCTGTAAAAAAAGAATCCCCGCAGGTAGTTTTTGAGGACGGGCAATTTCCGGATTTCTGTATAAACCTTTTTTATCTCCGAGAAACTCCGGGCGATGATACCGGCGCCGATCTTTTCGGTGGTCCTGGTTTCGGGCAGCACGGCAAAAGTGATCTGGGCGAATCCGATCCACCAGATACCCACAAGCAGAAAGGTAAGTCTCATGGCAGCAAAGGGATCATCCTTATTCACCACTACGAGTACGAATCCGATCATCTGCATCAGGACGCTACCGATATATCCATAGGAAAATCCTTTGGCACTTACCCGGTCACGGTCTTCCGGTGCGGCAATTTCCGGAAGGAAGGCGTTGTAAAATACGAGACTCCCGACAAATCCCATGGCGGCCAGCATGAAGCAGAGGATCCCGAGCCAGAGGTTTTCGCCCCTGAAAAAATACAGGAGGGCACAGCCCGTCGCTCCCATATAACAAAAGAATCTCATGAAAGACTTCTTATTTCCCTGCGTGTCAGCTATGGAAGTCAGCACCGGGTAAAGAAGGGCTATGAACAGGTAAGCCAGTGCCAGTGAATAATCGTAGAGAGAGGAGTTGATGAATTTCCGGCCTAGAAAAGGTACCGTATCAGACCCGAAGGTTTTTTTGGTGATAGCAGTAAAATAAATGGGAAAGAAGGTGGTGGTGATCACCAGGTTGTACACTGAATTTGCCCAGTCGTACATGGCCCATCCCCGGATAACTTTTTTGGAGGCCGTCTGCATAGCTTTTAGATTAGAATGTTTCCCTTCTTTCCTGCCTAAGGATGAATGACTCCTCTCCAGATCAGGAATAAAATCAATGCACCTGCAAATATCCTGTAATAACCGAAAATACGGAATCCGTGCCGCTGTAAATAAGTTATGAAAAACCGGATGGCCAGCATCGAAACGACAAAGGCAACCGCACATCCCACCGCGAGTGTGGTCATATAATCCCGGGAAAAAACTTCCGGATTGCTTTTATGCACATCCCAGAGACTCTTTACCGATGCTGCCAGCATGGTAGGCACGGCAAGAAAAAATGAAAATTCAGCGGCCGTGCGGCGGTCCAGTTTCTGCGCCAGACCGCCAATGATGGTAGCAGCGCTCCGGCTCAGACCGGGAAAAACTATGGATAAAACCTGATAGCATCCAATGGCAAATGAATTCTTATAGCTGACTTCATCCTGGGAATGAATCGAGGGCTTTTTAAACATACGGTCTATAAAAAGCAGGACGACACCCCCGGCAACCATGACGATGGCAATAAACATCAGATTGCCAAGGCGGGCCTCAATATATTTTTTGAGCAGGACGCCGGCTACTATCGCAGGAATCAGGGCAACAACAAGTTTGAAATAAAACTTCAGTTTGCTGAAATCGAAAAATCTTTTATAATAAAGAACCACCACAGAAAGGATGGCGGCCAGCTGGATGACGATCTCAAAAAGATCGGAGAAAGGTGAAGGCTGCACCCCCAGCAGAGGGTTTGCAAATTTCATGTGAGCCGTAGAAGAGATAGGTAAAAATTCTGTTATGCCTTCGATAATGGCAAGAACAATGGCTTGTACCAGGCTCATTGGGGATGCTGCACTTTGGGTTTCTTGAAAATACCCACAATCTCAAGCACGAGTCCGGCCAGGATCAGAATAGGTGCCAGGGTGATCCGCTGGAAACTGTATACCTCGTTTGGGTTGAACACATTCGGATCCTTGCTCTTTCCGCCAATCATCAGGAGCAATCCAAGAATGATCACCGCCAAACCGATAAGCATCCACCTGTAGTTTTCCTTTCCAAAAAGTGGTTTATAATTCCCCGCAGTCTTAGTTTGTTTAGCCATAGTTGATAGATTCGAAAGTACTACAATCAATATAATTCGTCCAGTTTGAGCTTGAGGTATTTTAATACGCTTCTTCGGGTACTGAAATAAGAAATGAAGATTCCCAGCAGGATAATGATGACAAACAGCAGTATCAGCAGGGTATAATCCCTGAGGGCTTTCAGCTCGGGCAACCGGTTGTCGGCAAACATGATAACTACAACCAGACCGCCTACCGCCAGCAATCCGCTGATGAGTCCATTGATAAAAGCACGCATTTCCAGCGGCCTCGAAATGAAACCCCGTGTTGCGCCAACCATTTGCATGGTCTTGATAAGAAAACGGTTGCTGAACATCGCCAGCCGGATCGTATTGTCGATAAGAAAACTTACCAGCACGGCGATTACAATGATAACCACCAGGAGGATGATGCTGATCTTGTTGATGATATTGTTCAGGTTGCCCACAAGCGATTGCGGATATTGCACGTCACTCACGGCGATATTCTGCATCAGATCATCCCTGATCTTCGTAATCGAGTCCTGGGATGCGTATTCTTTGGTGATCCGGAAATCAATGCTTGCCGGCAATGGATTCCTGTCGAGCAGTGAACCCCAGTCTTTATTGCCGTCCTGCATATATTTTTGTTTTGCCAGATCCTTGGTCACATATTCATAATTCTTCACATAGGGACGTGCCTGTATGTACTGTACGAGGGCGGCGCTGTCCTTCGCCGAAACATTCTCCCGGATATATACATCCAGTTCGATACTCTCCTTGAAGTGTTCGCCCAGTTTATTGGCATTGATGATGATCCATCCCAGAATACCCAGAAGAAACAGCACCAGGGAAATTCCCACGATGGCCATAATATATGAAGGCGCAGATTTTTTTACCGATCCCTTACGGCTTTGTGCCATATGATGTTTCTGTTTAGTCAGACGTCAGGAAGTCGCAAAAATAAAAGATTTACCCGCATGATGTGTATTTTTGTTGATTCATGGAATACACATTCAGTGCTATTGAGAGAAAATGGCAGGACAGATGGAAAACAGAAGGGATTTACGCCGTAAGCAACGACAGCCCCAAACCCAAATGCTATGTGCTCGATATGTTCCCTTATCCGAGTGGAACGGGCCTTCATGTAGGCCATCCGCTGGGATATATCGCCAGCGATATTTATGCCCGTTATAAACGCCTGAAAGGCTTTAATGTCCTGCATCCGATGGGATATGACGCATTTGGCCTGCCCGCGGAACAATTTGCCCTTGATCATGGTGTACATCCCGCCGTGAGCACAAGACAAAACATGGCCAATTTCAGGGAACAGCTGGACCGTATAGGTTTTTCTTTCGACTGGAGCCGTCAGGTGAACACCGCAGAGCCATCATACTACAAATGGACACAATGGATTTTTTTGCAGTTGTTTAACAGTTGGTATGATCGGGGAGCCGGAAAGGCGAAACCCATTGCTGAACTGGAAAACTCATTTTCGATAAAGGGTTCCGCTTCCGTAGACGGCTATCATCCGGCAGAATCTTTTAGTGCAGCGCAGTGGAATGCATTTAATGAAAAGCAGCGCCAGGATATTCTCATGGAATTCCGTCTGGCTTATTGCGGTTATGGTGAAGTGAACTGGTGTGAGGCCCTGGGCACCGTGCTGGCCAATGATGAAGTGATTAACGGATTCAGTGAGCGCGGGGGTTATCCTGTGGTGAGGAAAAAATTGAGACAATGGTATCTGCGCATCACGGAATATGCTGATCGTCTGCTGGAGGGTCTGGAGAGAGTGGCGTTCAGCGAGGCAATGAAAGAAATGCAGACGAACTGGATTGGCAAAAGCTATGGTGCTGAAATTGATTTTTGCATTCTTTCAGCCGACAAGGGACCATCGCAAACGCTTCGGGTATATACAACCCGACCCGACACACTGTTCGGTGTGGATTTCATGGTTGTGGCACCGGAGCATGAACTGGTGGCCAACCTCACTTCAGCCGAAGAAAAAAAATCAGTGGATGAATACCTGCACTACGTTCAAAGCCGCAGCGAACGGGAGCGGATGGCTGAAAAGAAGATCACCGGCTGCTTTACCGGTTCCTATGTGAAACATCCGTTCAGTGACAGGAAAATTCCCGTCTGGATTTCAGAATATGTACTGGCAGGCTATGGTACGGGAGCCATCATGGCCGTACCCTGCGGGGACGAACGCGATTTCAGGTTCGCACAGAATTTCGGAATTACCGTCAGCAATATCATCGGCAATCATTTCAACGGGAAAGAAGCCAACCCTACAAAAGACGCCATTCTGCAAAACAGTGATTTCCTTGATGGCCTGCCGATGAGGGATGCGACAGAGATCGTGATCGCGAAACTTGAAGCGGCCGGCATCGGAAACCGCCGGATAAATTACAGGATGAGGGATGCGGCCTTCAGCCGTCAGCGTTACTGGGGAGAACCATTTCCCATCGTCTGGAAGAACGGGATAGCAATACCCCTGGATGAAAAAGATCTCCCGCTGGAGCTGCCTGTCGTGGAAACTTATAAGGCAGGACCAGACGGGGAAGGACCACTGGCCAATCTTCCGCAGTGGACTTCAAAAAACCTTGAAACCAACACGATGCCGGGATATGCCGGCAGCAGCTGGTATTTTCTCCGTTATATGGATCCTCACAATGAAACCAGTTTTTGCAGCCGCAAAGTTTCTGACTACTGGGGGCAGGCGGACCTTTATATCGGAGGTACCGAACATGCCGTAGGGCACCTGTTGTACAGCCGGATGTGGACAAAATTCCTGTTTGACCGGGGTTTTATCGGTTTTGATGAACCGTTTCGTAAACTCGTGAATCAGGGAATGATCCAGGGCAGCAGTCGTTTTGTCTACCGGATAGAAATCAGCGGAAGCGATGAAATGGAAGCCCGGTCCAGACAACAGCCGGTATTTATTTCAGCAGGCCTCCGGGATAAACCCCTGGAAGAAATTCAGTCTTCGGTTCAGGATATCCTCGAGTCCCAATGGGGTGCCGGCGCAAAAAATACAAAGATCATTTCCATTTCCCCGCTTCATGTAGACGTGAATCTCGTCGACGGTACGGAACTGGACATAGAAGGATTTAAAAAATGGAGGTCTGACAATGCAAAAGCTGCCTTTGTCCTCGAAAACGGAAAATACTTTTGCGGGGTGGAAGTGGAAAAGATGTCGAAGTCGAAATTCAACACCGTAAACCCCAATGAACTGGTGGAAAAATATGGTGCCGACACGTTCCGCATGTATGAAATGTTTCTTGGCCCGGTAGAACAAAGCAAACCCTGGGATACCAAGGGCATAGAAGGCGTTCATCGCTTCCTGAGAAAATTATGGCGCCTGTTTTTCGCAGAGAACAAGGGAAGGATCTGGACAGACGAAGCGGCTACAGAGGCCGAATTGAAAATTCTGCACCGGGCGATCCGTAAACTGGATGATGACACGGAGCGCTTTGCTTTCAATACGGCTGTCAGCGCAATGATGATCACGGTTAATGAATTGTCCGAATTAAAATCTCATAAGAAACAGATACTGGAAAAGCTGCTGGTACTGTTAACTCCTTACGCCCCGCATATTTGCGAAGAACTCTGGCATGAGCTTGGCCATCAGGACAGCATCGTCAACGCCGCTTATCCGGTAGCGGACCAGAAATACCTCGTGGAATCTTCGAAGCTTTACCCTGTAGCCATCAATGGTAAAACAAGGACAGAACTGAATATCAGCCTCGATGCCGGACAACAGGAAGTGGAGGAACTTGTACTTTCCAATGAGACCGTCAGGAAATGGCTCGAGGGAAGGCCGCCGAAGAAAGTGATCTATGTAAAAAACAAGATGATCAACCTGGTAGTCTGAGTTTGTATGCAGTACAGCAGACTCAGGGCTTCACCAGCCTGACCAGCGCACTACTGCCTTCGGTACTTTGCAGATGAGCTTCATAGCGTTTGTCGTCCACGATGGCGACCATCAGTGAAGTATTCGGCGGAATCGAACCCAGGTTCTCGGCTACCATCACCAGTTCATTATCCGCCTGCAGGTCGCTGACCGCGATCTTCATTGTATATGCGTTTTCTGCCAGCAGGATATGCTGCTGCAATAACCGGCCGTTGAGGAATACGGCAATGGAATCGCCATCTATTTCCGCATTGTCATAAAACCTTATTTCCATCGAGTCGCCTTTTACCGGTATGACCTGTTGAAGTACTTTCTTCCGGCTTGCAAATTTCTCCAGCGGCGATTCCGGTAATGCGGTTTCGTCAACGGTCTTCCCGGGCGGGGTGACCGTTGCGGCTGGCTGACCGGCAGGGTCCGGCGATTCACCGGTGGTGTGGCCGGCCGGACCCGGGCTTTCTGGAGAAGAGGAAGATTCGGCGGGGACCGGGATCAAAGGCTTTTCAGGCTCTGATGAAGGCTGGTTAAGCGCCACAGATGTGGCAACAGATGGCAGTTCCTCTCTTTCCGATGGAGGAGCCGGTCTGAAAGCCAGGTATTCGATGCTGTCCACCAGTCCCGGATGGCTTACACCATAAGCGTAGTTTTGAATCAGGAAATCCCATTCATCAGGGAAAAGTGGTTCACTGTTTCCCTTCAGAAGATGCAATTCCCTCCGGTCTTTCTTCCGGTCTTCTTTCTGTGACACATTTCCGTCGAGTTTCATCACTCCTTCTCCCGGACAGTTGAAATCGGCCACGGCCAGCATGGGCCTTTGCGCGGATACCCCGTGCCCCGTTCCTGCTTCGATTAACATATCATCCCACCATACCAGGTCATTGGTCTGTCCGTCAAAAAATCCTTTTACCGAATAACGGCGGTAATTAGATTTCGAATCGTAATAATAGGAAGTACCAATCAGGCTATCGCCTTTTCGGATCAGCTTCAATTCAATCCTGAGAGAACCGATCCGGCCCTGCCACACTCCTGTGACCGGCTGGGCATTGGAAAACTGGATCGCGAAAAAGGATAGAATCAAAAAGTTGAAGCAGAAAAATATTCCTGATGTCCGGGAAACCGGGGAAGGTTTGAAGTTTAATTCCGGAGTAGTATGCATCAGGGAGGAACGGTTTCAGCGGCCCCTTATTTCAAGAAATATGTTAATTCAGGTCAGATAGATACCCAGCAATCCTTCCGGCAGATTGAGCAAAAGCCGGCGCATACCATGATCCACCCGTTGAAGCGTTTGTTCATTTACCGGGATAAGGACTTCTTTTTGGTCGATTTCAAGACGGCAGAGGATCTGGTGAGCCTGTTCAATGACTTCCACGACAGGACCTAGGTCCCGATCCTGATCCAGCACATGATAGCCGACCCATCCCATGGGATTGTTTTTTGCCGTGTGCGTCCTGATCTCCTCTTCTTTCAGCCAGACCTCTTTGCGCAGAAGCTTCAGAGCGGATTCACGGTCTTCGGTACCCTCGAGTTTTAAATAAAGCTCATCCCCACCCTTTTTTTTTGCTTTTTCAACAAAATATGGGAGCAGCCCTCCCGATTTGTCTTCAAGAAATATTACGCTGATCCTGGCAGGTGCAATGGATTTCCCCAGATGGTGCTGGATAATAAGCTCGCCTTTCAGCCCGAAAGCCGAAACAATCCTGCCTATATTGCGGTAAGTGTTATCCATTGATTGTCAATGAAAAAAGGCTACCCGCAAGCGGATAGCCTTAGTTAGTTTATCTTTTACCGGCTTAACCCTGGGTTTCGTTTTCCTGTTTCTTCTCTACTTTTTTCACCGGAGCCTGGCTTCTTCTTCCGCCGGGGCGTGCCTTACGATGATCTTCCTGGCGTTTTTTGACATGCAGCTCGTGTTCGCTATGCCATTTGGAGAATTTCTCCATGGCTGCCGCTTCATCAAATAATCCCAGCTTAACACCGCGAAGGAGGTGCTTTAGGTAGAGTACACCCTTGTAACTCAGTATCCTGCGCACGGTATCCGTGGGCTGTGCTCCTTTGTGCAGCCAGTCAAGCGCCTTCTGGCGGTCGAGTTGCACGGAGGCTGGAACTGTCAGGGGATTGTACGTACCGATTTTCTGAATGAATTTACCGTCCCGGGGAGCCCTTATGTCGGCTATGACGATAAAATAAAAAGGTCTCTTCTTAGACCCATGTCTCTGGAGTCTGATTTTTACAGGCATCTTAAATAAAAATTTAAATGCGTTATTTAATAAGGTTTATACCACAGTCCGCACGAAGCAGCTGTCCCGCAAATGTAGTAAATCAGCGCCTAAAAGTCGAATCATTTTCCGACTTTTTGATGAACGGACGCTTACCGTTTACCAAATCCCATGCCACCCATGGGCATTTTGTTCATCGTCTTCATCATCTGCTTCATTTGCTCGAACTGCTTCATGAATGCATTGACTTCCTGTATGTCTTTTCCGCTTCCTTTTGCAATTCTTTTTCTCCTGCTCTGGTCAATGGTATCGGGATTGGCACGTTCAAAAGGTGTCATCGATCCGATCATTGCTTCGATCCCTTTAAATGAATCGTTGCTGATGTCAATATCCCGGATGGCCTTGCCCACGCCCGGTATCATGCCCAGCAGATCTTTTATGTTTCCCATCTTCCGGATCTGATCCAGCTGCTGTTTGAAATCCTCAAAATCAAACTGGTTTTTCCGGATTTTCTTTTCAAGTTTCCGTGCTTCCTGCTCGTCGAATTGCGACTGTGCTTTTTCAACAAGCGAAGTAATGTCGCCCATGCCGAGGATGCGCTGCGCCATACGGTCAGGGTAAAAAACGTCGAGCGTGTCCAGTTTTTCCCCGCGGCTGACGAATTTGATCGGCTTATTGACAGTATACTTGATGCTGAGTGCCGCCCCGCCTCTGGTATCACCATCCAGCTTGGTAAGTACCACACCGGTGAAATCCAGGCGGTCATTAAAGGCCTTGGCCGTATTCACCGCATCCTGGCCCGTCATGGAATCCACTACAAACAGGATTTCCTGAGGTTGTACAGCCTCTTTGATCCGGGCTACCTCGGTCATCATGGCTTCATCTACCGCCAGACGGCCGGCAGTGTCCACGATCACCACGTTTTTATTTTTGCTTTTTGCTTCGGCAACAGCCTGTTTTGCGATCGTCACCGGATCCTGGCTGCCGGGCACTGTAAACACCTCCACGCCTATCTGACCACCCAGGATATTAAGCTGTTCGATCGCGGCGGGACGATACACGTCAGCTGCAACGAGCATGGGTGAAAATCCTTTCTGTGTCTTAAGATAGTTTGCAAGTTTGCCGCTGAAGGTCGTTTTACCGCTACCCTGAAGCCCGGCGATAAGGATTACGGCCGGATTGCCCTTTGCCTGCAGGGGACTTTCATTCCCGCCCATCAGGCCGGTCAGCTCGTCCTGAACGATCTTAACCATCAGCTGTCCGGGGCTTACGGCTGTCAGCACCTTCTGTCCCAGGGCTTTTTCCCTTATGGAGTCGGTAAATTCTTTGGCAATCTTGAAATTAACATCGGCATCGATGAGTGCACGGCGTATATCCTTGACCGTGGCGGCCACATTAAGCTCGGTGATCCTGCCCTGCCCCTTTAGCTGTTTAAAGGCCGAATCCAGCTTTTCACTCAGATTTTCAAACATATTACGTCCTGAAGATTTTGAAATAAAACAAAAAACGTGAATAAAACATTTCGTTCAATCCACGTTTTTTCAGAAGGCAAAATTAAGAAAATCGGGTATAATTAGGTCAAATGGTGCTCTTTTAAGTTAATTCAAATCAGATCCCCAGGTAGTTCCGGAGGGATTTGGCGCCTGAGTTGCTTCTCAGCTTGGTTATTGCTTTGTCCTTGATCTGGCGGACCCGTTCCCGGGTCAGGCTGAACCTGTCCCCGATGTCTTCAAGACTCATGGGATGATCCACACCGATGCCGAAGAAAAAACAGATAACCTCCTTCTGACGCTCAGTGAGCGTTTTCAGGGAACGGTCAATATCCATTTTCAGGGATTCGTTGTGCTCAATATTGACTTCCGCCCGGTCTGCGTTGGGATTTTCCATCACGTCGATCAGCGTGTTGTCCTCGCCTTCCGAAAGAGGCGTGTCGACACTCACATGGCGTCCGCCGATACCCAGGGTGGAGGAAACCTCGTCGATATCCAGTTCCAGTACTTCGGCCAGTTCTTCAGGAGAAGGCTCCCGCTCGAATTGCTGCTCAAGCTGTGAATAAGCTTTCTGGATCCGGTTGGTCAGCCCTACCTTGTTCAGGGGGAGCCTCACAATGCGCGACTGCTCGGCCAGGGCCTGCAAAATGCTCTGTCGTATCCACCAGACAGCATAGGAAATAAATTTAAATCCGCGGGTTTCATCAAAACGCTGTGCGGCTTTGATCAACCCGAGGTTGCCCTCGTTGATCAGATCGGGGAGGGTAAGTCCCTGATTCTGGTATTGCTTTGCCACGGAAACAACGAAACGGAGATTGGCTTTGGTAAGCTTGTCGAGGGCCTTCTGATCGCCCTGTTTGATTTTGATGGCCAGCTTGACTTCTTCTTCCGGCGTGATCAATTCCACTTTGCCGATCTCCTGCAGATATTTTTCCAAGCTCTGAGATTCACGATTCGTAATACTCTTCGTGATCTTGAGTTGACGCATACTCATGGGCAGGTAATTTTAAAGGGTTAAGGGTTTAATGGGTTTTTTTCAGATATAGGATGATAATAAAAACGCATAAAAGAACCTTTTCGTGTTGAAGCGTTCGGAAGATTCCCGGATACCTAAACAATATAAGTAAATGGAACCGCATTTGCAAGGGATGTACGCGGTAAGATGCTGGTTTTCAACATTTTCCCAATTCTGGACAAGATGAAATCCTCATTGTCAGAACATTCCGTGGAGCTAAAAAAAATTTCGGGGCATCAAATATTTATCTATACTTGCAGCCCACGATCAACAGATTTTAGATGAGCAAGAAACAGCAGTTTACGTTAGAATATTCGCTAAAATGCCCTGCTTCCATTTTATACGAGTTCTTAAGCACCCCGGCCGGCCTTCAGGAATGGTTTGCTGATAAGGTAGATGAACGGGATAATATTTTCAGCTTCTCATGGAACGGTTCAACCAATAAGGCAGAGGTCCTGGAAAGTGAACTGGAGAAGTTTATCCGCTTTCACTGGTCCGATTCACCCAAGGAAGAATTCTTTGAATTCCGGATTGAAAAATCTGAGATTTCAAACCAGACGATCCTGCTGATAAAGGATTTCGCAGATAAAAAAGACATCAAGGACCAGAGTCAGCTCTGGAGTTATCAGGTCAAAGACCTTTTCCACCGGCTGGGTAACTAGCTGTTTTTTTGTCATTCTTATCAGCGTCCCGTTAACTTCTCCTTTCTCCGGGAGCTTTAGGCTTTTTTCAACAGGCTTTCCCACTAATTTTGTTCTTCAATACAGCCGAATTGATAAAAAAACTAGATAAGCTCATCATACTTGCGTTCATCGGCCCCTTCATCGCTACTTTTTTTATCACCGTTTTTGTTCTTGTACTTCAGTTCTTCTGGCTCTACATTGATGATATAGTGGGTAAGGGCCTTGATTTTATTACCATCGGGACCTTCATACTGTATGTCTCCGCTACCCTTGTTCCCCTCGCATTGCCACTTGCCGTGCTGTTGTCTTCCATTATGACATTCGGAAATCTTGGAGAAACTTTTGAGCTGGTGGCCATTAAATCGGCCGGCATTCCCCTGCTGCGTTTTATGCAGCCTCTCTTTATTGTATCCCTCCTGATTTGCGGCGTGGCGTTTGGTTTCAACAATTATATTATACCGGTGGCACAGCTGAAAATGCAGACCCTCAAATATGATATTATTGTATCCAAACCTGCATTCGATATTAAGGAAGGTGTATTTTATGATAAGATCGACGGCTATATTATTAAGATCGGCAAAAAGGAAAAGGACGGTGCCACGATCCACGATATACTCATCTTTCAGCATAACTACAACCTGCTTCAGGACAATGCCATCGTGGCGAAAAGCGGTAAAATGGTGATTTCGCCCGATAAAAAATTTCTGGAATTCAACTTGAAAGACGGGTGGAACTATCAGGAAAAGGGACCGCGGTATTCGCTGAACACCCAGCTGATACGTATGGGCTTTTCAGAATATAAAAAAGTATTCGACCTGAGTTCTTTCAAACTTAATAAAACCGACGACAGCGCATTTAAGAATAATTATCAGATGCTCAACATGCGTCAGCTCGGAACTACCGTGGATTCCCTGGAAAGAATTACGGGCTCATATCAAAAACAAACGCGGCTTACGATGGATTCCAGGATTAAAATTCTGAGTTGCCTGGACAGTCCATGGCGGGCCGGGCCGGTGCCCGTCCTGAAAAGGGATAGTTTTCTGAAACTGATTCCGGATACGGCCAGGCGCGTCGTCCTCGAAAATGTATTTAGCAATATCAGTAATATCAGGTCTACTCTTGATGTGGCCGTCATGGCTTACGAAAACGACCGAAAGAATCTTCGCTTGCACCTGATGGCCTGGCACGAAAAAATCACCATGTCCATTGCCTGCCTCGTACTGTTCCTGATCGGCGCACCGCTGGGTTCCATAATCCGCAAGGGCGGCATCGGGCTTCCCCTGATCTTCGCCGTTGTTTTTTTCGTCATCTTTTTCCTGCTGAATAATTTCGGTAGAAAATTTGTTAAGGAAGACGTGATGCAGCCGATCACCGGCATGTGGATGGCGACATTTGTGCTTGTCCCCATTGGTATTTTTCTCACGTATAAGGCCATGGCCGATTCACAGCTTTTCAATAAAGAGTTTTATTACCGGCTGCTGAGAAGATTCAGGGGTGAACAAAAAGAAACGGAACCCGCTTAACCATGCGGGATTTTTCACGCCCGGACGATTAACTTTGCCTCCAATTTATATTGTGGAAAAAAATAAAGAAACACTGCGAATCCAGATGGGAATCCTCATCATTGCCGTGGTTCTGTTCTCCATAAAAATCGCTGCCTGGTGGATCACCCGTTCGGTAGCTATCCTTACGGATGCCCTCGAAAGTATTGTCAATATCATTGCGGCCGTCATCGGATATTACAGCCTCACGATAGCATTTAAACCCCGCGATCATAACCATCCATATGGACATGGCAAGGCAGAATTCCTTTCCGCTGCCATCGAAGGCACCCTGATCATGCTGGCGGGCCTTTTTATCATTTACGAAGCGATTCTGCACCTCATCTATCCCCGTGCCCTGGAGCAACTAGGCCCGGGCATTTTCCTGATGATCATCACAGCGCTCATAAACTTTGGCTGGGGATATTTTGCCGTGAGAAAAGGACGGGCCAACCGGTCGGAAGCACTGCAGGCCAGCGGCAAACATCTTAAATCTGATACCTATTCAACCCTCGCCGTGATTGCCGGACTGATGATCATCTGGTTTACCGGCGTCCAGGCGCTCGACAGCATCGTCGCCATGCTGAATTCCATCGTCATTATGGTGATCGGTTACCGGATCGCCCGAAAGTCGGTGGCGGGTATTATGGATGAAGCCGATGACAGAATACTTTCCCGGTTGATCGACCGCCTCAATATCAGCCGCCAGCCCAACTGGATCGATATACATAATCTCCGCGTGATCCAGTTCGGGAATATATTGCACGTGGATTGTCATATGACCGTTCCCTGGTATCTGACCGTAAGGCAGGCACATGAGGAAATAGACGTCCTGCAGTCTATCATAGAAAACGAATTCGGATCGGGGATGGAATTTTTTGTACATGAAGATGATTGCGCCGGCTCCTGCTGTCCTATCTGCATGAAATCAGAATGTCCTGTCAGGGAACATGAATTCCAAAAAAAGATCGAGTGGAAGATGCAGAACATAACCCCCAACCAGAAACACGATCTGCAGACACCCGGCTGAGGTTCATTCCTTCAATTAGTGAAAGGGACCTAAATTCGCACTCAATCTAAATGAATACTATGCAAGCGTGGAAAGCATATCAGGAAAAACATAAGCAAAGATTTCTGGATGAATTGATGGAGCTGCTCAAAATCCCCTCTGTCAGCGCGGACAGCACAAAACAGGCAGATATGAATCGTTGTGCGGAAGCTGTGAAAAAGGCGCTGCTGGATGCCGGAGCAGATAAGGCTGAGATTTATCCTACAAAAGGTCATCCGGTAGTGTTCGCAGAGAAAAAAGCAGATCCTTCATTACCAACCATCCTTGTATACGGTCATTATGACGTGCAACCCGCCGATCCTTTAGACCTTTGGAAAACGCCGCCTTTTGAACCCACAATCAGGAACGGCATGATCTACGCCCGCGGCTCCGCGGACGACAAAGGCCAGTTTTTCATGCACGTGAAGGCCCTGGAGGTCATGAACCGTGCAGGCGGGCTGCGTTGCAATATCAAATTCATCATTGAGGGCGAAGAAGAGATTGGCTCTCCCCACCTCGGCCCTTTTATAGCATCTCACAGGGATTTATTGAAAGCCGATGTAATCCTGATCAGTGATACCGCAATGATCAGCCTCGACACGCCTTCGATCGATATCGGCGTCAGGGGCCTCTCTTATATTCAGGTGGAAGTAACGGGCCCGAATCGTGATCTCCATAGCGGAGTCTACGGAGGAGCCGTGGCCAACCCCGCGACCATACTTGCACAGATGATCGCGAGCTGCCACGATGAAAACGGCCATATCCGCATTCCCGGATTTTATGATGATGTCGCAGAATCGACGCCTGAAGAAAGAAAAAAAATGGCGGCGGCTCCTTTCAACGAAAAGGACTATATGGAAGATTTAGGCGTGAAGGCACTTTGGGGAGAAAAAGGATTCAGCACCAATGAGCGAACCGGAATCCGGCCCACGCTGGAAGTGAACGGCATCTGGGGCGGTTATCAGGGCGAAGGTGCGAAAACCGTGCTTCCATCAAAAGCATTTGCAAAAATTTCCGCACGACTGGTACCGAATCAGCACTCGGAAAAAATGACCAGCCTGCTAATCAATTATTTCAAAAAAATTGCTCCCCCTGGTGTGAATGTCCATGCCTATGATATGCATGGCGGCGAACCTTATATGACACCGCTGGATTCACCGGCATACCGCGCAGCGGAAAAGGCCATTGAATCTTCATTCGGAAAAAAACCCGTACCGGTCCGGGGAGGAGGAAGCATTCCGATCTGTAGTCTTTTCGAAAAAGAACTGGGTATAAAAATTGTTTTTATGGGATTCGGACTGGACAGCGACAATCTTCATTCGCCTAATGAAAAGTATAACATTGAAAACTTCTACAAGGGGATTGAGACGATACCCTTTTTTCACCAGTATTTTGCGGAGCTTTCCGGAAAGTAAAATCGGCTCAACTCCCGCCCGGACATGATTCCATATCAAATCGAATCGTATGGATGAAAAAGAAAAATTACGGATCGATAAATACCTTTGGTCCATAAGGCTGTTCAAAACCCGCAGCCTGGCTGCCGAAGCCTGCGAAAAAGGAAAAGTAAAAAACGAATCGGGCCAGGTAAAACCATCCAGACAGGTACACATCGGAGATGAATATGAAATAAAAACCGAAGCCAAAAGGTGGCGGATAAAAGTGACAGGCCTGCTGGACCACCGGCTGGCGTATGCCGAAGCCGTGAAATATTACCTTGATATTACGCCCGAAGAGGAAGTCCAGAGGCTTCAATACCAGGCCGCCAGCTTTCATACGGGTAAAAGACTTAGCAAAGTGGGCCGGCCGACAAAAAAACAAAGGAGGGATCTGGACAACCTGCAAATGTGAATTTGAATTCTTCCGGGTCTGTTAGATTTCCTGAACTTAAATTTTTCATCTTGCGCATTGACATCATCACCGTGTTGCCGGAATTGCTGGAAAGTTTTTTCAGTCATTCCATTTTAAAAAGAGCCAGGGAGAAAAATCTGCTGGAAGTCCATGTACATCCCCTGAGGAAATGGGCGGTAAATGAATACGGGCAGGTAGATGACTACCAGTATGGAGGCGGTGCCGGGATGGTCATGATGTGTGAACCACTGGCTAACGCCATCGAATCGCTTAAAAAGGATAGGGAATATGACGATATTATTTTTATGAGCCCCGACGGAGAACTGTTTGATCAGCCAACGGCCAATGCCCTCTCTCTAAAGACCAACCTGCTGATTATTTCCGGCCACTATAAAGGAATTGACGAAAGGATAAGGGAACATTTCATCACCAGGGAAATTTCAATCGGCGACTATGTGCTCAGCGGCGGCGAGTTGCCGGCAGCTGTGCTGACGGATGCGGTCGGCAGGCTTCTGCCGGGCGTGCTTAATGATGAAACCTCGGCTCTTTTCGATTCTTTTCAGGACAACCTCCTTGCTCCGCCGGTCTATACCCGCCCCGCAGATTTTCGCGGTTGGAAAGTTCCGGATATCCTCCTCAGCGGCGATCCGGCGAAAATAGCAGACTGGAGGCATGAGGCTTCCATTAAAAAAACGGCCGAGAAGAGACCCGGACTCCTTAATGATTAAAAATATTTCATGACCCTTACCGGCAAACTCGTCGATCTCCCGGGTCACCGGATTTATCCGGCAGAGATTCTAATTGACCATGGCAGGATTCAGACTGTCCGGGAATTGTCATCCGGTGAACCTTTCACAGCACAGTATATCTGCCCCGGTTTCATCGATGCGCATGTGCATATTGAGAGTTCGATGCTGATACCCTCGGAGTTTGCACGGCTGGCGGTAGTGCACGGCACGGTCTGCACGGTCAGTGATCCCCACGAAATCGCAAACGTACTCGGACTGGCGGGCGTAGACTTTATGTTGAAAAACGCGCTCACCACCCCATTTTATTTTTACTTCGGCGCACCCAGTTGCGTTCCCGCTACGGTATTCGAAACCGCGGGCGCTGAACTGGACCCTGCCGCCGTGGACCAGCTTCTTTCGCGAAGCGAAATCAGGTATCTCAGCGAGATGATGAATTTTCCCGGTGTTCTGGCTGCCGATCCGGATGTGATGAAAAAAATTGCCTCGGCAAAAAAATATGGCAAACCCGTAGACGGGCACGCCCCCGGACTGCGTGGTGAGGAGGCAGGAAAATATATTGCCGCAGGGATCTCCACCGACCATGAATGTTTTACGGAAGATGAAGCCCTGGACAAATTATCGAGGGGCATGAAGATCCTGATCCGTGAGGGAAGCGCTGCGAGAAATTTCGACGCGCTGGCCGGACTGCTCGAAACACATTGGGAAAAAATGATGTTCTGCAGTGACGACAAGCATCCCGACAGCCTGGTGAAAAGTCATATCAATGAACTTTGTGCCAGAGCGGTCGCCCGGGGAATCGATCCGCTTAAAGTACTTACAGCGGCCTGCCTCAATCCCGTATTGCATTACGGACTCGCACCCGGACTTCTCCGCGCCGGAGACCCGGCCGATTTTATATTGCTCAGGGACCTGAAAAAATTTGAAATCATCCAGACCTGGATCAAGGGAGAAGTGGTCGCAGCAGATGGCCATTCACTGCTAAAATCCACATCCGCCAGCTCAGTTCCCAATCGTTTTTCCAGATCGCCCACCCTGCCAGGGGATTTTGCATTTCCGGCCTTTCCCGAAAAAAACAGCCCTTATCCATACCCGGTGATTGGCGCACTTGACGGCCAGCTGATCACCTCAAAACTTTCAGTTGAAATAAAACCTGATAATGGTTTCTGGCATGCTGACCCCGCCAGGGATATCCTGAAAATTGTTGTAGTAAACCGCTATCATGACGCACCCGTTGCCCGGGCATTTATAAAAAACTTTGGATTGACTTACGGCGCACTGGCCTCTTCAGTAGCCCATGACAGTCATAATATCGTAGCCGTCGGAACAAATGATGAGGCACTGGCGGATGCCGTCAACGCGGTGATTGAACAGAAAGGTGGAATCAGCCTTTCCGGTCAGGGAATGCGAATGGTGCTGAACCTGCCTGTTGCAGGTCTTATGAGTTCGGAAGACGGATACAGGGTTGCAGAAACCTATACGGCAATGGATCAGATGGCCAAACAACTTGGATCCGGATTAAGGGCCCCCTTGATGACTCTCTCTTTTATGGCACTGCTGGTTATACCTCATCTCAAACTGAGCGACCGGGGACTGTTCGATGGCGACCGTTTCGGCCTGCTCTGATTTTTCACCGGAAAAAAGGAGGCCTTTACCGTCTTCAGGACCGGTATGGCCTATTTCTGCTTGAAACATGCAGACTAACCATATAGTTTTACTGAAAATTCAACAAGAATCATGGAAAATACATCTGGCGATCTGTCTGACAACAAGAAGAAGCCGAAAAGATGGGGCGGCAGAATCTGGGTACCATTAGGACTGGTTTTTATCGGAGGCATTTTGTTTCTCCGGCAGCTGGGCTTCGATTTCCCTTACTGGTTTTTCACCTGGCCGGTCCTGCTCATTGTTGTGGGCATCATTCTCGGCCTCTCACATGCCTTTCGTGGTCCGGGTTGGCTGATCCTTATCCTGGTGGGTAGCTTTTTTCTCATGGATCAAATGATTCCGGGTATCGATATTCACCGCTTTATCTGGCCTGGCGTCCTGGTATTGGTAGGAATCGTCCTGCTGATCCGTCCCAAAAAGCCTTACTGGATGGAAGGTGACTGTGAGCCCTGGCAGAGACATGAAAAAAGGTGGCGCCAACGATTCGAAAACAGGCAGCGAAGAAGGAATTTTCAACGCGGATTCGGGAGCCCGGGCAGTACGGCAGAAACCGGGGATGCCAATTCCGGAAACACTGAAAACAGGGATTTCCATACCGGTAATTTTTCTTCCGAAAGTTATATTGACGCGACAACCATTCTGGGAGGCGTTCATAAAAATATCATATCGAAAAATTTCAAAGGCGGTGATATTACGGTCTTTATGGGCGGGGCAGAAATCAACCTTAGCCAGGCGGACATACAGGGTACGGCCGTGCTTGACATTACCCAGATCATGGGGGGAACCAAGATCATAGTCCCTCCGCACTGGGAAGTTCGCAGCCAGCTGACCTCTTTCTTCGGGAACATTGAAGATAAAAGAAGAAACGTAACCTCTTCGGGAACTGATAAAATACTGATCATCGACGGATCCTCTGTTTTCGGAGGTATCGAAATACGGAATTATTAAATCTTATCCCATCAATCATTAATCAAACTTTATCCCATCAATCATTAAATCAAAACTATGAGCTGGTATCTTACAAAAATTGTGTACAGGATCATTTGCGGACAGGGAAACCACGCACCACAGTTCGATGAACAACTCAGGCTCATCGAGGCGGACAATGCGCAGGAAGCTTTTGAAAAATCGTCTGAACTGGGCCGCAAGGAAGAAGACAATTTCTATAACGAAGAAAAGAAACTCGTACAATGGAAATTCATTAACGTGGCTGAACTTTATAAACTCAGCGGACTTTTGGATGGTGCGGAACTGTATTCACGGATCCAGGAAACAGACAACGCTGACCTCTATATCGAACTGACCAACCGCAAAGCAGCACATATTTTGCACAACAGCAGGCACCAGTTTCTCGAAATCATTTAAACCGATCGATTGGCAAGGTCTCCGCTTAGTGTCAGCAGATTTCGCACCGGATTTTTTATCTGGTGGATAATTTGGGGCGCCCTGCACGCCCTGCTTATCACGAGCTACGGATATCCGGCCGAAGCGTCCGTCGCAGACAGCCTGGTAACTAATGGCCTGCTGATGGCTTCCTGCTGGATCATCAGCAATATTCTCCGCTATTACCTTCCATATGGAAACCAGTATTGGTATGTGCTTTTCCTCAGCCTCATCTTCAGCCTGGTTTCCAATAGTCTCAGCAAATTTATTCTGAACCTGATCCTGACGGATCCCGATTATACGGGTTACCTGATCTTCCTCGCCAACGCATACTGGATCCGCCTGGGCATCGCTTTTCTGATGGCCATGTGTATGACTGTCCTGTGTGTACTCTGGTATACCCAGGAAGAAGAACAGGAAAACCGTCAGCGCAAGAATGACGCAGAAAAACTCAGCCGGGACGCCGAACTGTATAAACTGCGGCAGCAGCTTCAGCCTCATTTTCTTTTCAACAGTCTCAATTCCATCAGCGCCCTGATCGGAAGTAATCCGGTTCAGGCCCGGAGTATGATCCACCAGCTCTCCGATTTTTTACGTGCAACCCTGCGCAAGGAAGAAGATCAATGGGTGAATATGGAAGAAGAGCTACAGTCGCTTGAACTCTATCTGGAAATAGAAAAAGTCCGCTTTGGCCACCGGCTGTCTACTTCGATCATAAAGGATCCTGAAGGGATGAGAATGATGATACCTCCCATGCTGCTTCAACCCGTCGTTGAAAATGCAATTAAATTCGGGCTCTATGATACAACAGAAGAAGTGACGATTCATATTGAGGTAAAAAAAGAAAACGATATTTTGAAAATCGTGGTCACGAATCCTTTTGATCCACAAACGGCCAGTCCGCGAAGGGGTACGGGATTCGGGCTGAATTCAGTGAAAAGAAGACTTTATTTATTATTTGCAAGAACGGACCTTGTGGATACGGCCACCGATGGCAGGATATTCACGACGACCATTAACATCCCCAGGCATGAAAACCCTGATCATTGACGACGAGCCCCTGGCCCGGTCCATTATTAAGGAATATCTCCAGTTTCATCCGGAACTGGAACTTATCGGAGAATGCAATGACGGCTTTGAAGGATTTAAAGCCATCCAGCAGTTGCAACCCGGTTTGATTTTTCTCGATATCCAGATGCCGAAAATTAACGGCTTTGAAATGCTGGAGCTGATAGAAGATCCCCCGGCGGTGATTTTTACAACCGCTTTCGACGAATACGCTATCAAGGCCTTTGAAAGCCATGCCGTGGACTATCTTCTGAAACCGTTCAGCAAAGAAAGATTTGACAAAGCGATTGCCAAATGGCAACAGAGCGGGAAACGCAGTATCGAAAAAGAGCAGCTTGGAAACCTGCTCGGAGCCAGTTCCAGTCCGGCAGAACAGCAGAGAGTCGTGGTTAAAATGGCGGGCAAGATCCGGATCATTCCGGTGGATGATATATTGTATCTGGAAGCGGCCGATGATTATGTCAAAATCCACACGCGTGAAGGCGCGTTTTTGAAAAATAAGACAATGAGCTACTTTGAATCCGTGCTGGACGGTTCACAATTTGTAAGAACGCATCGCTCCTTTATGGTCAATGTGGTTGAAATAACACGTATTGATCCCTATGAAAAAGAAAATCACCTGGCACTTTTGAAATCAGGCGCACAGATTCCGGTAAGTAAAACCGGTTATGCAAAACTGAAATCGGTACTCGGGCTTTAGAAGGGCTGACAATATATGTTAAGCAGTCCAGACTGCGCCGTTAATACTGTCTTTTGATGCACCGGTAACTGTTTGCATCACATTGACGTCTTCCCTCCAGCGCAGTACACCCATAAATGCCATTACCAGCGCTTCCTTATAATCAACAACCAGGTCCGGGGGGATAAGAGGTTCGACATGGGCATGAGCAAGCTCTTCTTTCAGCAGACCAATCAGAAACTTATTGTGCGCCCCTCCGCCGGTAACCAGCAGGCGGCAGGGTTCACTACCCGTCCTGTTGTTTAAAAAAGGCAGGATCGAAAGGGCTATCTGTTGTACGATATGTTGAGAATAGGTCCTCAGTGCATCCGCAACTGACAGGCCCGAGCCGGCGATAAGGGGAAAAATCTCTTCCGTTCCGAATTCGTTGGCAAGGGATTTTGGATGAGACTGCTTATAATAGCCGAACCCGTTTAGTTTCTCCAGTAATACCTTGTCTGTCCTGCCTGATGCAGCCAGCCGGCCATCTTCATCGTATCCTTTTTCAAGATCCTTTGAAAGCATATTAAGAACGCGGTTCGCGGGACAAATATCAAAACCTGTAAACTCTTCTCCCCTCACAGACAGATTCGCAATTCCTCCGATATTGAGGAAATAGTCATATTCGGGAAAAAGCATCTTTTCCCCGATCGGGACGACCGGCGCGCCCTGGCCTCCCAGGGCAATGTCAGAACTCCGCAGATCGGTAATTGTTCTGATACCTGTAACCGCGGCGATAGAAGCACCATGACCCAGCTGCGCCGTCATATATTCGTGCGGCGCATGAAAAACGGTATGCCCATGGGAAGAAATCAGCTGGATACGGTAGGCCAGCTGATGCGTTTCAATGAACTCATTTACTTTTTCGCCGAGGAAATGTCCATACTCCGAATGCCGTACCAGGTATTTCATTGCAGACAATCCAGGTGCCGACGAAAGCTTTTGCTTCCATTGCTCTTCATAAGGAATGCAGGAGGCTGCAGCTATTTCAAAAGTCCATTTACCTGATGTTTCGGTGAATACCGCATAAGCAATATCCAAACCGTCCAGGGAGCTGCCACTCATTAAGCCCAATACATGGTATTGCATCGAAAATGATTTTGAATACCGTTAAATTTAGATTTAAACAAGACGTAATTTCGAATATCTGACCATTAATCCGCCAATATGCTCATCAATCTCAGTAAAGATTATTCCATTTTAAACGACTGGATAGGTGAAATCCGCGATCAGTCTGTGCAGACCGACCGGATGAGGTTCAGGCGCAATCTGGAACGGATTGGAGAGATCGCCGGATATGAAATCAGTAAAACCCTTCCCTGGCAGGAGACGGAAACCCAGACACCGCTCGGCATTGCGGTCACCCGTTCGCTTAAAGAGCAGCCCATACTGGCTACTATCCTGCGTGCAGGCCTGCCGCTGCATCAGGGTTTGCTGAATATTTTCGATAAAGCCGATAATGCCTTTATTTCAGCCTATCGCAAACATGACCGGGACGGATCATTCGAAATCAGTATGAACTATATTACCAGTCCTGAACTCGAAAACCGTATTCTGATTATATCCGATCCCATGCTGGCTACCGGTTCCTCCATGGTCAAGACCATCCAACAGCTTAGGGCCGAAGGAAATCCGGCGGATATTCACGTTGTAACAGCTATCGCCTGCACCGTGGGCATTGAATACCTGCGAAGGGCCCTTCCCTCCTGCAAAATCTGGTGCGGAGCCATCGACGATGAACTGACAGCCAAGGGATATATTGTTCCCGGGCTGGGTGACGCGGGAGACCTTGCCTTCGGAAATAAAACCCAGTTTTGAACCCTTCAGGAAAGGTTTTCCGGTTTGGGCAATTTTATCTATTTTGACCCGCGAATCCCAAACTTTCTCCCTATGATACCCGCAAACCTTAAGGCAATCTCCGGCAGAATAACCCGTTTTTCAAAAGGCTCATTCCCATGCGGCCTTACATAAAGGGATCTGTTATGAGAAAAATCATTAATGCACTGTTTGTCCTGATCCTTTTTCACCCGGGAGTTACCAAGGCGCAGGATCCCGAATTCTCACAGTTTTTTGCTTCCCCGCTTACATTGAATCCGGCACTCACCGGAAAATTTTCGGGTAGCCTTAGGGTAGCCGGCAATTACCGCAACCAATGGCCTGAAATCAACAATGCTTACATTACTTCCACCATTTCGGTCGACGGCAATATTCTGGCTGGCAAAATCCCGTCTGGTGATGCCTGGGGACTGGGGCTGATGACGATGACAGACCGCACGGCCAATGGGATTCTAACCAGCAACTACATAGCCGTATCCACTTCTTATCAGAAGGCACTGGATGAAAACGGATGGAACCAGATCGGTGTCGGTTTTCAGGGATCCTATGCCAGCAAAAGACTCGACGGTACGCAAACCAATTTTGAAGACCAGCTGGATCAGCAGGGCGGATGGACACTTCCCAGTTCAGAAACGATCAGCGGCCACCAGGTAAACCTGAGTTATTTTGATCTCAATGTGGGTGTCCTGTACAACGGATCCTCTGATGGCAACAACAACTATTATTTCGGCGCTTCAGCCTATCATATTCTGCAGCCGACAGAATCTTTTACAGGTAATAACCTGTATACCCTTCATCCCCGGTACACCCTGCACGGCGGTTATTCATTTCCGTTATCATCGGCCAATAATAACAATTTTATTCACCTGAGCGGACTGTACAGTCAGCAGGCCAGCGCCATGGTTGCCATGGCAGGAGGCGCCTGGTCGTACAATCTAAGCAACGACGAAGGCGGTAGACCCATCAACCTTTACCTGGGGTTATGGGGACGTTTCAGCAATCTTACCGATGCCGTTATTCCTTATCTCGGCCTCGATGTCGGGTCCTTTACGCTTGGGCTTACTTACGATGTGAATGTTTCCAGTCTTAAACCTGCTTCGCAGGGTCAGGGGGGATTTGAAATTTCCCTCATCTACATACGTAAACCATCCGAGGGACAAAAGACAATACCCTGTCCCAGATTTTAAGATTTCCTGGCACTGACATAAGGGTTTCCCCTTACGATAAAACGATAGAGTAATTCTGCATCTTTTCCGGCCGATTCCACACCAATCCTCTTCGTGGCAATGATCTGGTCTTTTTTATATCGCATCCCATCGTCTTCTATGAAAATCTCTTCGGAAAAAAGATTCCCGCCTGTATGAAGTTTGGACATGCCCATGGCGCGCGCGAGATTGCCCGGGCCGCGGGTAAGCGTGAAGTCTGCCTTTGGCTTTCGCATCCGTTTCAGCATGAATTCTATTCCCTCCAGCGGCTCCAGGGCACGAATAAGTACCGCATGCGGAATATCTTTTTCATTGGTGATGACATTGAAAAGATGATGGAGGCCATAGCATATATAAACATAAACAGTTCCCGGTGGACCATAAAGATGTTCGGAACGATTGGTCCTCCTTCCCCCAAAAGCGTGACAAGCCCTGTCATCCACTCCCGCATACGCTTCGGTTTCTACAATCCTTCCGGAACAGCGCATGCCATCAAAATGAGTGACCAGGATCTTACCTAAAAGATCTCTGGCAACCTGCACCACATTGCTGCGGTTATAGAAGGATTCATCCAGTTTTTTTGTCGCCTGCATAGTAATGAAATACGTAAAATGTAAATTAGTGCTATATTGAACGCCGTAAAAAACTGGTTTGCTCAAGGAAATTGTCATTGCCATACAGGCCTACCGGAAGGCACATATTTTCATTGGTAAACACCGGTTGTGGAAGTGGATCCTGATTCCGGGTCTGGTTTACATGATCCTGTTCAGCATTGGTCTGTATTTTTTCTGGATATCCGCGGATTCGGCGGTTTCGCACCTGAGTCAGCTCATCGGCATTGACCGGTGGCTGCATCACCAGCACAGCGCGGCCTTAAGTTTTCTGTTTGTTATGGGTGGTATCATGGTCCGGATCATCATGATGTTTTTCTATTTTTCTTTATTTAAATACCTGTTTCTCATACTGGGCAGTCCCGTTTTTTCCTATTTATCTGAAAAAACAGAATCCATCATCGAAGGAAGGGAATTTGTATTTGACAGATCCGTTTACTTTCGCGACATACGTCGCGGTATTGCCCTGGCCGTCCGCAACTGTCTCTGGCAGACGGTCTATACGGTTTCCATCCTCCTGCTTTCCTTTATTCCTGTTGTAGGATGGATCACACCTGTGATCTCCTGGCTCGTCGAATGTTATTACTATGGATTTTCCATGCTGGATTATAGTTGTGAACGGCACAATCTGTCGCCGTCTGCCAGTATTGGATTCATCAGTCAGCGACGCGGTCTTGCCATCGGCAACGGTCTGGTATTTTACCTGATGCATTTTGTACCTTTTGTGGGATGGGTGCTCGCCCCTTCCTATGCGCTCGTGGCAGCCACCATCAGCCTCTACCATCAGAATATTGATTCATGATCAGCAACGCCATCGTATTCCTGGTGCCGACCTTCCTGGACGAGGAAGGTATGGATGCACTACCTGCCTATATTCTGGAGGCAGTGCAGGCATCGGAGGTTTTTTTTGTGGAAAATGAACGCAGTGCCAGAAGGTTCCTGAAAAAGATATGGAAGGAAATGGTGATTGACAATTATCCATGGTATCCGATACATGAGGCCGAAGAAAAATGGAAGCCTGATTTTCTCGGGCATCTGAAAGCAGGAAAAAAGATCGCTATCCTGAGCGAAGCGGGATGCCCCGGTATCGCGGATCCGGGCCAGCTGCTGGTGGCTGCGGCACAACAGGCCGGCGCCAAAGTGAGGCCCCTGACGGGTCCCAGCTCCCTGCTGCTCTCCCTGATGGCCAGCGGCATGAACGGACAGCATTTCACTTTTCATGGTTACCTGCCTATCGAACAAAACGCCAGGATCCGAAAAATACGCGAGATCGAATCGGCTTCCCGAAAAGAAGGATCGGCTCATCTTTTCATCGAAACTCCCTACCGCAATTTGTCCCTGCTGGAAAGCCTGACCTCCACCTGTCTGCCGGGAACACGCTTATGCATAGCTGTTAGTCTGACGGGAAAAAACGAAAGTATCCGGACAAGGACGATGGAAGAATGGAAAAAAAACACGCCGGATATTCAGAAGAAACCGGTGGTGTTTATCCTCCAGGCCGGATCAGGGTCCGTAAGGTGAGGTAAGTGGATGAAATTCCTTCATTGAAAGTATGCTGTCTACTATAAAAACCGACGTGCCCCGCCAGGGCAAAGTGCCCATGTATTCCTTGTAGTGCAGTTCAAATACCATTCCGCTGTTGACCATAAGCTTTTGGGCCACCGATTCACTCGTAACAGAAAAACGAAATTCGTTCGACTGTACGGATCCTGGTGTACCACCGGCGAAACCGGCCTGTATCAGTTTCCCCTCATAGGTTTTAAAAACATATCCCTTTTTAGTAAAATTATTGAGCTGTCCCGCTTTTACTCCTTCTCCAAAGACCCAGTAAAAATGCCAGGCAAACCAGATTCCTCCCAGCAGGAGGACGACCAACAGGAAGATGGTGAGAAATTTTTTCATGTTGAACCTTTTACAATCCGTATTTATCGATCAGGTATATAAGCGCTGCCATGTTAATTGCACCCAGCTCGAGTTCTCTTTTGTTCACCTGCTCAAAGGTATCGCTGGCGGCATGATGATAATCAAAATATCGTTGCGAATCAGGGACCAGTTCCGATACCAACACGCCGGTCGAGTCGTTCAGCGCGTCGACATCGGACCCGCCACCGTTGGCTGTAAAACCCGTTACGCCATAACGGTAAAACAAAGGCAGCCATGAGCGCAGTGCATTAATCTGTTCTTCAGATCCTTTGAAACTGAATTCCCTTGGAGTAAAGCCACCCGCATCGCTCTCCAGCGCAAAGATATGTTTCTCGTTTTTTGTTACGGCTGCATGCGCATAGACTTTCGCACCCCGGCCCCCATTTTCTTCATCTGTAAACAGCACTACCCTGATGGTATGTCGTGGCCTGATGCCGGCCGCCTTTAAAGCCCGCATCACTTCAATAGACTGAACGATGCCCGCACCATCATCCTGTGCGCCTTCCGCTGGATCCCAGGAATCGAGATGCCCGCCCACCGTAATAATCTGATCCGGAAATTCGCTGCCCCTCCATTCTCCAACCACATTGTATCCCACGGTATCGGGTAATTTGTGTGCCCCTGTGTACAGAAGCAGTTTTGGAGAAGAACCTCGCGTGATGGCGGACGCCAGCTTATCGGCATCTTTCAGTCCTATGGCCAGGGCAGGGATTTTTGGAAAGCTGTCGTTGTAGGTCATCGCGCCCGTGTGCGGCAGATTGTCGGTGGAACAGGTCATGGATCTTACCACCACGGCCACGGCTCCGTATTTAGCCGCCCTGCTGGCGCCGCTTCCCCTGTAAGTCACCGCTTCACTGTAAGATTTAAAAAGCCAGATATTGGTAAGGTCAAACGGATAATCATAAAATACGATATTGCCTTTGAGCTCACCCTTTCTTCTCTCGAGTTCGTCAAAATTATGAATGAGTATAACGGGCGCCGTGATACCCGACGGAGGGGTGGCCACTGAATTCCCAAGAGCGATTACAGCGAGATTTTCTCTCGATTTTCCAGAGATCAGCACGCCTTTTTCCTTTGGCCCCCTTACCCAGTGTGGTATCTTCGCTTCCTCCAGGTAAACCCGGTCTGCACCGGACTTTTTCAATACTTCCTCTCCCCATTTTTCGGATGTATAGGTTTGAGGTGATCCGGAAAGCCGCGGTCCGATGCTTTTGGTAAGGGTTCTCAGATTTTCATAGGCTTTGCTTTGCGTGAGAATTTCAACTGCGATTTTGCCGATCACGATGGAATCGGACTGGCTAAAAGAAAAAAGAGAATTTAAAATGAGGCTAAAAACAAACAAAATCCTCCTCATAAATGTTTATTTCCGCGAAGATAGTCATAAGAGCAGTTCTTATGGTACCCCGAAAATTCTGATTAACTTCATTCACAAAAATCCTGGTATGCGTATAGGCATTGTTTGTTATCCGACTTTTGGAGGAAGCGGAGTTCTGGCCACTGAACTGGGAAAAGCGCTGGCTGACAAAGGCCACCAGATTCATTTTATTACTTATCAGCAACCGGTAAGGCTAACCGAATACAATGCCAATATATTTTATCACGAAGTGCGCGTAACCACCTACCCGCTTTTCGACTACCCCCCATACGAAACCGCCCTGTCAAGCACTATGGTCGACGTGATCATGAATCACCAGCTGGACCTGTTACATGTACACTACGCCATCCCCCATGCATCCGCGGCTTACATGGCAAAAAAGATCGTCGGCACCCAGGGAATTCATATCCCTGTGATCACCACCCTGCATGGCACTGACATCACACTGGTAGGGAGGGACAAGACCCTGGCGCCTGTTGTGGCATTTTCCATCAATGAATCGGATGGCATTACGGCCGTGTCGGAAAATTTACGGGACGAAACGTACAGGACCTTTGATATTAAAAAAGAAATCGAAGTCATTCCCAACTTTGTAGACCTGACCCGCTTTCAACGCAAGGCCATTGATCCGTTCCGTAAGGTCATTGCACCGCAGAACGAACGCATCATCGTGCACGCCTCAAATTTCCGGAAAATCAAAAGGGTGATGGACGTGATAAAAATATTCGCGGAAGTCAATAAACGCATTCCGTCAAAATTATTATTCGTCGGAGATGGTCCCGACCGTCACGATGCGGAAAATCTTTGCAGGGAACTTGGCATCTGCGACGATATCCGGTTCATCGGTAAACAGGAACAGATAGAAGAGATCCTGGCCGTGTCTGATCTGTTTATTCTGCCTTCTGAATACGAAAGCTTCGGGCTTGCAGCCCTTGAGGCGATGGCTGCCGGCGTTCCGCTCATTTCTTCCAACGCGGGCGGTCTTCCGGAGATCAATATCAATGGCAAAACAGGATTTATGAGCCCCGTCGGCGACGTGGCTTCGATGAGCCGCAACGCGATCGCGATTCTGGAAAATGATGAGGTGTTGAAAACCTTCAAACAAAATGCACTTGAACAGTCCAAGCGGTTTGACATCCAGCACATCGTTCCGGTTTACGAAGACCTTTACAACCGCTTCCTGATGAAGACGCTTCCGGTAAAGAAATTTTCACAGGAAAAAATCTGATTATCTTCTCAGCCACTTTTCCGGATCGTAGAGATGATCCTTTTCATCGGAAAGCACGAATTCCAGCTGGCCGATATCAGCCAGTTTTCCGATGGTCTGGCCCGCCCGCACCTCCTGTCCTCTGGAGACCGAAGCGGCAGACAGGTTACTGTAAGTGGTAAAATATTTGCCGTGCCGGATCATGATGGCCATGACATCGCCCACATTGAATACACCCTGAACCACCCCGTCGGAAACTGCCATGACGGAATTTCCCGGCGCGCTTTCAATCGTGATGCCCTGGTTGTTATGGACCACGCCCTTGATGTATTCGTGAGGCCCGAACCGCATGGAAATATTACCGGAATTCAACGGCCATGGAAGTCTTCCCTTGTCTTTTTCAAAATTTCCTGACAGCTCGATATCTTTTTTTGTGTCAAAAATGGTGGGGGCGGCGGTCCTGGTGGCAGGTCTGGACGCCGGAGAGGCACCCGCGACAGCAGCCGTAGTGGGGTTTTTAGAAGCATCCGCTTTTTCCGAATTGGCCGCTGCATTGCTGGCGGCTTCCGCTGCCGCCTTACGTTTCGCCTCCCGTATTGCTTCTTCCCTCGCGCGACGAATAGCCGCAACGATTGCATTTCCCAGTTTCTGATCCTGCTTCTGCTTGAGCGCCATTTCTTTTTTTAATTCCTTTTCATGGGTCTGCAGCTGCGCAACTGCATTGTCCTTTTCCTTTTTCTCAACTTCAAGCACCTGCTTTTCCTTGTTCTGCTTTATCAGGGCTTCGTCCTTTTCCACTCTTTTCAGTTTCAGTCCGTCGATTTTATTTTGCAGGAGGGCCTGTGTCTGCATGATATTTTCAGCTCTTTGTTCACGATACGCGCGGTATGATTTCAGGTAGGCTACCCGTTTGAGTGCATCATTAAAACTGGTAGCTGCAAAAATGAAGTTGAGGTAATCGTAGTTGGTCCTGTTCTCGTAAGCATATACGACACTTTCCGCATACTGTTTCCGAAGTGTATCGAGTTCTTTTTTCAGCTTGATGATTTCCTGCCAGGAGTTGTTCATGTCTGCCTGGATCATGTTCAACTGCTGGTTAATATTGGCAATCGCCGCCTGCCGGAGCCTGAGTCTTCTTTGCAGAAGGGCCAGCTGCCCGAGCGTCTGTTTCCTGGACCGGTGGGTAGCGTCCAGTGACCGTTTTACATCCTCGATTTCTTTTTGAATAGAAGCCCGTTCCTTTTCCAGGTCGCTGCGGTTCTGTGATGGCGCCTGCGCCAGGGCGGAGAATACCGAAAATAACAAAAGGGCCAGTAGGAATGGCGGTTTGCACATAGGTGATCTCGTTCGGTTTGAAGTTACGTTGATAACGTTTAGTTGCGCTTATAATTTTTCGGGATAGAGAACGGATAATCTAAAGTCTCGTTAAAACGCACATTTTTAAAATTCAATTCCACATCCAGCCTGGCTTTCTCGACAACCGACACTTTGCGATAGGTCGGAAAACTGATATCTCCCATTTTTTCGAAGTCGCCGTAAGTGATATCGCAGGACCGCGCTTTCAGCGGATCCAGGTCGTCGAGTTTGCTATGCATGAGGTACATATCCTCTTTGGTAAGGGTGAGATAATTTCTGAACATCTCGCCCAGGCTGAGGATGGATATTCCGTGTGTTTCCGTACGGTAATAGAGGATATTACTATCCAGGTAAATTGGATTTCCAAGGATGGTTGCCTGGATATCGTAGAAATTGAAAGGAAGATGGGCGATGTTCTGAAGATAACCGACAGACCTGAGCTGGTAAACCTTCTCGGGTTTATTCATCACTTTCACGCTGTCGGGGGTGATCATCACCCGTAACACCTCATTGCCAAATACCGGGTGCACAATGGAAAGCCAGATTTTTTTATCTACTTGGACATGCACAAAGGCATTTACAGTAAAATCCTTTCCGTCACTGCCTTCATAGTGCACTTTCAGCTTTGCCGAAAAAGTACTGCAGTTAACATGGTTGGACAGCAGCCGCGCATAAATTGTACGGATATATCTCATCGAGTCGGCATGCAGGTCTTCTGCCGACATGGTATCCGTTTTGTTGACCAGGGTATCTTTTTTCCCTATGGCAGAGGTGATTTTTTTTGTAGAGCGGCAGGATGTCAATATCAGACTGGCGGGAATACCCAGCAAAAAAATAAAGGTGATCTGAAAAAAGAGTTTACGGTATTTTATTATTTGCATGGAGTACAATAGCGCTTTTGTTTTTTTAATCCGGTTTCGGCTCGGGACCAAACTATAACCTGCCCGTATGACCGAAACCGCCGTGGCTGCGCATCGTATCCCCGAGTTCGGAAACGGGATGCCATTCCACCTGTTCCACTTTTCCTACTACCATCTGGGCGATCCGGTCTCCCGGATGGACAAACTGTTCTGTCTCCGAAAGGTTGACCAGGATGACTTTTAATTCACCCCGGTAATCCGCGTCAACCGTGCCAGGTGAATTCAGACAGGTAATGCCCTGTTTCCATGCCAGGCCACTCCGTGGCCTGACCTGTGCTTCATATCCCGCAGGCAGTTCAATAAATATACCGGTAGGAATCATTTTTCGTTCCAGCGGCTTCAGTAGTATGGACTCCTGAATATCCGCACGCAAATCCATGCCAGCAGAACCGGCGGTCGCATAGGCAGGCAGCGGATGAGAGGAACGGTTGATAATTTTAACGGGAAGGGACATGGGCGCAAAGGTAGTTAATCTGGTTTCGTGAGCAACACAATGGCCTGCGCTACAATTCCTTCCTCCCGCCCGACGAAACCCATTTTTTCTGTTGTGGTGGCCTTGATGGAAACTGCATCCGTATCTATTGAAAGAATTTCTGCTATGATCCGGCGCATCTTCTCTGCATGCGGCATAATACGGGGTTTCTCCACACATACAACCGTATCAAGATTGACGACGTGATATCCTTTTTCCTGTATCAAACGGAAGCATTTTTCAAGCAGGATCTTACTGTCGGCATTTTTGTATTGCGGATCCGTATCCGGAAAATGATTTCCGATATCTCCCAGGCTGAGGGCACCGAGCATTGCGTCGCAAATGGCGTGGAGAAGTACGTCGGCGTCGCTGTGTCCAAGTGGTCCCTTTGGATGTGGAATTTCCACACCACCGAGGACGAAGGGACGGCCTTCTGTTAAAGAATGAAAATCTGTGCCGAGGCCGATCCGGTAACTCATGGTATCAGAAATAAAAAAGCCGTTTCAACATAAAGGGCAAATGTAAACACCCTGTGTGAAACGGCTCTGCTGAAAAATATTTTACTGTCCTGAATCGGAAGTGCCCACCGCCGGACCTTCAAGGTCAAATACCAACCCGAACCGGATCGTATTGGAAAGCGGATTTCTCGTGATACCGGAACCGGATGGGATCAGGTAAGAAAAATTGAAACCCATCATATTATATTTCAGTCCGACACCCATGGTAAAGTACTGTCTTCCTCCTGCATTCGGACTTTCATAAAAATATCCCAGGCGGAAAGCGAACTGATCATTGTATGTGTATTCGCCACCCACACTCGTGCTGAGCGAGAGATTGCCGCCGCCAAAAGACTGAAACCAACTGCTGACTACACTGGTGTTGTAATAGTCGTTCAATGCCTGGCTGCTCGTATCAGAAGGCGGCAGTGGTACCATCAGTTTGTTGACATCCACACCAAAACTGATCTTATTCTGCTCGTCAAACACTTTTGTATAGTTCACACCCAGACCAAGGTTGGCCGGGATAAATTCTTTCTGAGTAGCATCATTGGTATAGCCGATCTTGGTACCAAGATTGGATAATACCAGGCCCGCAGTCCATCCCTGTCCGGTGCTGGTCACGTCCTTATATGTCGTTGAGAGATCCGCTGCGAAGGCTGTTCCCGCTTTATATCCGGAAATACTGCTTCCGGGGCTTGCGATGGCACCCAGTGTGAGATTTGAATAGATATAACGCATGGTCAGACCAATGCCGAATTTGTCGGACAATTTCCGCGAATAACCGAGGTCTATAGCCCATTCGTTAGGCCTTCCTTCTCCCCAGGTCTGCCCGTTCATATCAGAGAATTGTATACTTCCGAGGCTGAAATAACGGACTGAAGCCGTCAACGCCTGCAACTCGTCGAGTTTGTGATAGCCCGTAGCGGCCAGGAGATAAACATCGTTAAGTCCCAGATCTTTAAGCCAGGGTGTATAGTTCAGGCCGATGCCCGTTTTGTATTCTGAAAATGGCGTTTTAGAAAGATTATAAAAACCGGAGTTGGCGTCCGGTGAAGTGGCAATTCCTTCTTCACCAAGACCGCCCGCGCGGGCATCCGGTGAAATCCTCAGGAACGGGACAGCAGTAGTTACAATGTTGATCGGTGCAGTAGTTTGGGCCTGACCCAGATAAAATGAAAACAGGCCGCACGATAAGGCAGTTAGTTTGAAAAACAGTCTTTTCATTTAATTAATTTTAGCTTGATTGGAACTGACCGCGAAAAGAGCGAAAAAGTGGAAAATTTCCTGTCTTGATGGCTCATTTCTGTTTTTAAGGTAGAAATGTTCGATAGCTAATGTGTTGGTTTTTAGTTAGTTCCAAAAAATGCGGCAGCCAAACCCCGGGGCCGGATAGGTCAGATCCCGCCCGCCTGTTTCTCATGTTTTATCCAACGGAAACAGAACCACAATATTGCGCAAGATAAAGGTTTCCGCGAATCCCCAACGCACTGCAAAAAAACGGCCAGTCTTTTGCAATGGGTTTAACAATCCAGAAACGGGATTTTTTCCACTAAACAAACTACTTTCGCCCTTCCCGCGTATTCCATTTACGGGGAGTCTTTTTTACAATATTTGTTTAAAAACCACGTTTCTATACCTATATCACGGTAAAAATGCGTTTTCTATGAATCTGAAAAATCTAGTCATCCTTGCTTCCTGCGCAGCCACACTGGCTTCTTGCAAAAATGGCGGCCTGTTCGGGAAAAAAACGGAATCCTCCTCAGTTACCGGCTGGAATTACAACGATAAGAACATGGGGGGATACCAGGTATCCAAGGAGAAAGAACAGCGTACCGGACCCGGTCTGGTCTTCGTTCAGGGAGGTACCTTTACCATGGGTGCTACTGAAGAAGACGTGATGAGCGACTGGAACAATATTCCCCGCAGGGTTACGGTCAACTCTTTCTATATCGACCGTACCGAAGTCGCCAACGTGCACTATCGCGAATACCTTTACTGGATCAATAACGTTTTTGAAGGTGACGAATACCAGGCTGTTCGTAATGCCGCACTTCCCGATACCCTGGTATGGAGAAGCGAATTGGCTTACAATGAACCTCTTGTGGAATACTATTTCCGTCATCCTTCCTATAACTATTATCCGGTTGTAGGGGTGAGCTGGAAACAGGCCCATGATTTTTGTATCTGGAGAACTGACCGTGTGAACGAAAAAGCGCTGGTTGACCGCGGATACATCAATAAAAATTCACTGAAAAATATCCAGGGTCTCGGCCAGGAAAATTTCAATACGAAATCTTACCTGATGGGTGAATACCAGGCTACTCCCGGTCCTGCGGCCAAATCCAAAAAGAACGAACTGAAGAATCCGAACGGTACACCGCGTACTACGGTGACTTTCGAAGACGGTATCCTTCTGCCGGCCTACCGCCTGCCTACAGAGGCTGAGTGGGAATATGCTGCGCTTGGATATATAAATCAGAATCCTGCTCCAAGTACATCAGACAAGAAACGAGGTGAAGAGCTGATTGCCAACAAACAGGTGTATTCCTGGTCACAAAACGTAAACGGTCTCCGCGATTCCCGCAGGGGAACCTGGCAGGGAACCTTCCTTGCCAACTTCAAAAGAGGTAACGGTGATAATATGGGTGTTGCCGGCGGTCTGAACGACAACGCGGTTTACACGGCTGATGTAACTTCTTTCTATCCAAATGGTTTCGGTCTGTATAATATGTCAGGTAACGTGAGTGAGTGGGTTGAAGACGTTTATCGTCCGCTCTCTTCACAGGACGTAGACGGGGTGGCTCCTTTCCGTGGTAACAAGTTTGAGACTATGGATCTTAACAAAGAAGGCAAACCTGAACGTGATAGCCTGGGCCGTATTAAATACCGCGCCGTCACAGACCGTGAAAGTGAAATGAGAAGGAACTACCAGAAGGGCGATGTAATCAACTATCTCGATGGTGACTCTCTTATCGCAGGTGTTGCTTACGGTTACGGCAAGACTACGCTGATCAGCGACAAGTCGAGGGTTATCAAGGGTGGAAGCTGGAACGACCGCGCCTACTGGCTCGGACCTGGTACACGCCGCTTTATGGAAGAAGACCAGGCCAGTTCTACTGTCGGATTCCGTTGCGCCATGGATCGTGTGGGTAGCGCAGCAGGTAACGGAAGACAGACGGGTATCCAGTACAAGTCCAGAAAACAAAACGCACGCAAGCAGTAAGAATTCTTAGTAAAAAAATTGAAAAGCCATCCGTCGGTTGAAGGATGGCTTTTTTGTTTTTAGATTTGAACCGGAGAAATCAAAACCACCGCGATGCCTGAAAAAAAAGGATCCTCTCTCATTCCGGAACTCTATACTCATTTCCTGAAAAATCCTTCCGTCTGCACCGATACGCGCAGGATTAAAAAAGGAGATCTCTTCTTCGCACTGAAGGGCGATCAGTTCAATGGCAACCTCTTTGCCCTGCAGGCCCTGAAAGACGGAGCTTCACTGGCGATTGTGGATGAGGCGGTGAATGCCGGCGGGGTGCCAAATGAAATTAGTGACCGGCTCTTCATGGTGACCAATGTGCTGACGACCTTACAGGAACTGGCCGGATTCCACCGGCTTCAGCTGAGCATTCCGGTTATTGCCATCACAGGAAGCAACGGAAAAACCACAACCAAAGAACTGGTTCACGCTGTCCTTTCCCGGAAATACAAAACGTATACGACAGAGGGGAATCTCAACAATCACATCGGCATTCCCCTGACCCTGCTTAAGATAAAAATGGATGCTGAAATCGCTATCGTGGAGATGGGTGCGAATCATCTGCAGGAGATTGCCGGATATTGCCGGTACACCCGGCCGACGCACGGACTTATAACGAATATTGGCAAGGCCCATCTCGAAGGCTTCGGAGGAATTGAAGGAGTTAAAAAAGGGAAGGGCGAGCTTTATGACTGGCTGCGATCTTCCGGAGGTACCGCTTTTGTGCGCTGGGATGATGAGATACTGCGTAAGCTCAGTGCTGGCATACCGGAGATTATAAGCTATGGCAGCGGGGGTGCATCACTGAACGGCATTGCGGGTAATAACGTGTCTTCACTTGAGGTAAAAATCCTGTCGGGTATGGCTCCTTTTACCATACATACACATCTGACAGGGACATACAATTTGCCTAATGTACTGGCAGCCGTTTGCATAGGACATCATTTTAAGGTGGCTGCATCGGCGATTAAGAACAGCATTGAGGAATACATGCCTTCCAACAGCCGGTCACAACTCATTCGCAAAGGCAGCAATACCATCATCCTCGATGCGTACAATGCCAACCCGTCGAGCATGAAACTGGCATTGGAGAACTTTGCATCCTTTCCAGCTGAACATAAAATTCTGCTGTTGGGCGCAATGGCGGAACTCGGTAGGGAAAGCGAGGAGGAACACCGCATGATCCTGGACCAGATAGCAAAGAACTCATGGCAGGAAGTGATTCTGGTGGGTGGCGACTTCCTGAAGATTCCCCATTCATACCGGAGCTTTACAAATGCAATGGATGCAGCCTCATGGATCGCCTCGAAGTCCTATGACCACACTGCCTTTCTTGTGAAAGGTTCCAGATCCACACAGATGGAAAAAGCCGCAGAACCTTTGCTGCGCTGACTCCTACCCTGCTTTGTATTTTGATACCGTATGTTTTAACGGCTGAAGTGTCCTAATATATTCGAAGATGTAACCGAGATCCTGATCAGTCATATTACCGTATAAGGTCCATGGCATAATGGTTTGAAATTCTCCCGGCTGCACCGTGCGATGCGCGTTGGCACTGTCTCTGTAAGAAGCGAAGCGGTCAATAAAAGCCTGCTTTGTCCAGTTTCCGATTCCCGTTTCTTTATCAGGTGTGATGTTGGCTGAAGTGATATGTCCCCCGGGTACCGGAAATGCCCTTCCCCCGGCATAGGCCAGACTGACGTCGAATTTACCTTTGTCGAATGGAGTATGACAATCGTAACAGGAAGCGATCGTGAATAAATATTTTCCGTAAGCAAGGCTGTCTGTTGCGGGCGGAAGCACCATGGGGTCGGCTTTCTGGGGAACCGTATTCAGAATGATACTCATCGGAAATTCCGCAGATGATTCCGGTACCTTGTTCACAATGGGTTTGAGACTTCGCAGATAAGCGACAACAGCCTCAATGTCCCGCGGGTCTGCATATCCATAGGAATGATAGGGCATGACGGGGAAAATCGGTTTGCCATTTTTACGTACACCCGTGGAGATGGCACGGTAGATTTCGCCGTCGGTCCAGCTGCCTATTCCTTCTGGTGTAATATTAGCCGAATAGAAAACACCGGGGAAGCCCATCGTCTGATCGAATCGTTCACCACCCTGTCCGGTTGTTGATTTGTCCATGGGCAGGGAAAATTCAGTAACAATACGCTTACTGTGGCAGTCCATGCAGGACATTACCCTGTTGGCCAGATAGTATCCGCGTTCAACGCGCTCAGGAGATTTATCGACCGAAATATCAGGGGCGGGTCCCACATTCGGCAGGGCAATTTTAATATAGGCTACAATACCGGCGAGGATAAGTAACAGGAAAAGCACAATCATCCCCAGAACTTTGAAGATCTTTTTCATGTCAGAAGGGTTTATGGAGGGTTAGTATACTAACGGAGGCTGATAAGCGAACTCAGTGGTGAACGGCGGTTGCGGAAATCCATCATATCTACTTTTACGCTGCCCACACTGATCGGACTTTCCACCCGCACGGGAATATGATTGGCATCGTCGCTGACCCAGACGGTCATTTTCTCGCCGCCTTCAAATATAGTCCCTTTAATCAGCAGCGGTTTAAATTTAATCGCGCGGAATTTTCCGTACTTGGTTTTAATTGTTTCTTTCCCGAGATAACGGATATATAAATTATAGACCTGGTTGTCGAGAAACATCGAAAAGGGAATCTTGTCGTTGGGTTTGAGGTTGGAAAAATCAATGTTGCGAGCATAGTACATCGAACTCAGGACATCCTGAATGCATGCAGGTGTTTTAAAAACACCCTGGCTGGTTATAGCCGTTTGGGCCGTTTTATTAAAACTTACATTTTCGTATTTTTTGAAACTGCCCTCACTCACATTTCGAATAAATTTGAGCGGCTGCAGGTTGGAGGTATCAATAAAAGATTCGTACTTGTCCCGAACCCGGAAGAAATTATCGTAAAAGGAATAAGTTTTGCCTTCTCCGGTTACGTGATAAACCGGTTTTCCATTCATGTCTTCAAGTGCACAGGTAAAGGTGGCCTCTCCCGCCGCGATATAGACCCCCGCAAGTGTATAGTAAACCCGGTAGGTGATACTTTCACCGGCCTGAAACGCATGATTCGGCAATCCGCAAAATTCATCACCCGCTCTTAAAGGAAATGATACAGTGAACAGGAAGAGTACGACTACCGCAATAAATTTCATCAGCTCCTGAATGGTTTGGTCCTTAAAATTAACAAACTCCCGATCAAAGCAGGGATTATTAAATTGATCAGCCATATTCCCAATGATACGGCCAGTATACCTGCAATATTCGAAGTAAATATTCGAAATACCTCGATGCCGGCGAGCCAGCGAAAGCCAAGATCTGTTAAAAAAGTTAATGTGGGCACGATGGCCATCAGCACGAACATCAGGCTAACACCCGCAAACAGCTGCACTCCCCCCAGGGCTATACCAAAAAGCGAAAAAAGGAGAAAATATTGTATAAGAAAGACTAAATACCTGAAAACAGACAGTATCAGTACACGAAATAACAGGACTATGGGATAGTCCTGGGGAATCCTGAATGATTTTCTTCTTTTTTCAAGCCAGCGGTTGACACGTGTCAGCACTGGCTCAAACCGGAAATAGATCAGGGAGAGGATAATGGCGGAAACTCCTGTGAAGATGCCTGCTGTCTTCAGAATTACCGGGGTGAACCAGCTGCCTGAAGGGCTCATCCGATAGAAAAACCAGATTCCTGCAAGTCCGGCTACAAGGGTAACAAGCATTTGGGCCAGGGAGCAGATGATAGATGGCGTAACTGAATCCAGCTTCTTCCCCTCATCAACAAACAACATCCTGCCAAGATATTCACCCACGCGGTTAGGGGTAAAAGAGGCAATGCAGGAACCGGCCAGGATGGCTTTGAGCGCCCTGCCAAAAGGGACAACCTGCACCGGCCGCAGGGCCAGCTGCCACTTTAGGGATTCGATGGACCAGTTCACACCCATAAAAAAAAAGGTTGCATAAAATTTCCACTGGGACCTTCCGCGTAATGCAGTCAGGAGATCGTCCAGTGAATCTTTCCAGTGTGGTTGCTGCCTCAGCTGTCGGACCACTGAATAGAAAAGCAGCAACATGATCAGGGGTCCGGCCACATAGTTGAGGATTAATTTGATATTTTTGTTTCCGGCCACCAATCAAAAATAGCGTTCCCTCTGCAAAAGAATTTTAAAATAATCCTGGGTATAGATCCCGGCAGCCTGCTGACGGGATGGGGTCTTATCCGTGTTGAATCCGGCCAGATCAGCTTCCTGGCAATGGATACATTGCAAATCCCGGTACGTCTGGATGCCTATCAGCGACTGGAGATGATCCATGGAAAAGTGCGGGATATTATCAGTCAGTTCAAACCGGATGATTTCGCCATTGAAGCGCCTTTCTACGGAAAAAATGTCCAAAGCATGCTGAAACTTGGCCGTGCACAGGGTGTGGCCATTGCGGCTGCCATTTCGAGCGGGATACCGGTGACTGAATATGCTCCCCGCAAGATCAAGCAGTCAATAACCGGCAATGGCAACGCCGGAAAAGAACAGGTATGGAAAATGCTGCAGCAGATTTTAAAAATCAGCGATGATTCTGTCCGGTTCGACGCTTCCGACGCACTGGCTGTGGCGCTCTGTCACCACTTTCAGTTTCGCAACCCGGCTATGGACAGAAAAAAGTTCAGCAGCTGGTCAGAATTTGCAGCCAAACATCCCGGAAGGATCATCTGACAATCCGAATATATGACCATCTTCACACGCATCATCCGCGGAGAAATTCCCAGCTACCGGATAGCCGAGGATGAAAATTTTTTTGCCTTTCTCGACATTCATCCCCTCAGGAAAGGGCATACCCTGGTAATTCCAAAAACAGAAACGGATAAATTCTTTGATCTTGGTGATGAGTATCTTTCAAAGATCCTGCTGTTTGCCAAACCCATTGCCAGGTCTATCGAACAGGCATTTCCCTGCAATCGTTGTGGTGTCAGCGTGGTGGGCCTGGAAGTGCCTCATGCCCATCTGCACCTGATTCCAATCGACCGGGTCAGTGACATGGACTTCAAAAAACCAAAGCTTGAGCTGAGCCCGGAACAATTCAGGGAGGTTCAGGAAAAAATAGTTGCGGGACTGGTGGCAAATTAAATGCTATCAGGCTGCACCCAGGATATACTATATTGTAGAAGATTATCTCAGGAATCGGCAGTCCTACTTACCAGCTCAATGGTCAGAGCGAAATATTTTCGACTTTAAACTGCAACTTTCCCGCGGGCACGACAACATCCGCTACTTCGCCCACCTGCTTTCCTAACAGTCCTTTTCCAATCGGTGAAGAAACGGAGATCTTTCCCAGTTTCAGATCAGCTTCTTTCTCTGAAACCAGGTGATAGGTGGATTGTTTCTTATTGGAAAGATTGGTTACCGTCACTTTTGTCAGAATGGAAACCTTGCTGGTATCAATGCTGCCTTCCTCGAGTATACGCACGTTGGCCAGGTCAGCTTCCAGGCGCTGGATTTTTGCTTCCAGCAGTCCCTGAGATTCCTTAGCCGCATCATATTCTGCATTCTCCTTAAGGTCACCTTTTTCACGCGCTTCGGCAATGGCCCTGGACGCTGCGGGGCGATCGACGCTCTTCATTCTCTGAAGCTCGGCTTTCAATTTCTCCAACGCATCCTTTGTTAAGTAAGTAATGCCGTTCATAAATCCTCCTCTTAATGATAATTAAAGAAAAAAATACAACGCCCCTTTTGGAGGGCGTTGCATTTGGACAAAGATACAAAATCATTAGAAAAATGGCATTTCCCGCAATATGTCCCGGTTCAATATTGAAACTTTACCAAGTCCTTATAAACCCAGCTTGTCAAGCACTACTTTGGCCATCTTGTAAAATGCTTCCTGGGAATACCCCGCGATATGAGGTGTAATCAACACATTATCAAAGGATAAGATCTTGTCCAGCAGGCCATTTTCCTGCGTGGTATAGGTTTCCAGTTTTTCATTTTCCAAAACGTCCAGCGCCGCACCCGCGATCTGTCCCTGCTCAAGCGCCCTCAAAAGGGCTTCTGTATCCTGGGTTTTACCCCTGCTCGTATTAATAAAAAACGGGCTGTTCTTCATCATATGGAAAAATGCATCATTGGCCATATGAAAAGTTTCATCGGTCAACGGCACGTGCAGGCTGATCACATCGGCATAACGGCCCAGTTGTTCAATATTGGCTTCCCTGACATTACCATGGCCAAAATTGAACTTGTATTTATCATAGGCAAGCACCGTAACATCAAAAGCACTGAGCAGCCGGGCGAAAGCCGATCCCGTGTTTCCATATCCGATGATACCCACTGTTTTCCCCGAAAGTTCCGTCCCGCGGTTTGCGTCCCGTATCCATTTTCTGTTTCGCACGTCCGCCGTTGCCCGCGGTATATTGTTCATAAGAGAGAGCAGCATGCCCAGGGCATGTTCGGCTACGGCGTTTCGGTTTCCTTCAGGACTGCTTTCGCAGCGAATACCTTTTTGCCGGGCAAATTCCACATCGATCAGTTCCATACCGCTGCCCAGCCGTCCAATCCATTTCAGGTTATTGGCCTTTTCGAGGATTTTCCGGTCTACTTTCAAACGGGTGGTAACAATCAATCCGTCCATTTCCGGAATCCTGATGAGGAGTTCCTCGTAGGTCATCTGGGGCAGATTGACGATTTCATAGCCCTGCTTCTGCAGTCTCTCCTTAAGATAATCGTGTGTTTTGGCGGTGATTAATACCTTTCTCATCCTTATATAATTTCTGAATATTTTTCCGGGCCGGTCGGAAAAGGGTTTTTATTTACCGGTTCATTTTCGTTTTCTAGTTCATTTTCCAGGTCAGCTCTGCAAATTCGGTTACGCTGAGTTCTTCCGCCCGCCGGTTAAATGCGGTGTCCTGCAGTATGTCTTTTGCAAACAGACTTTTTACTGCATTCCTCAGGGTCTTCCGGCGCTGGTTAAACGCCGTTTTGACCAGGACAGAAAAAGACCGGGCCGATTTCATTTTTTCAGGATCCTTTCTCGGCGTGAGCCGGATCACTGCGCTCCTGACCTTTGGCGGCGGCTGGAATGCCTGTGCACTGACTTCAAATAAATATTCGACCTCAAAAAAAGCCTGGATCAGTACACTGGTCACACCATAAATCTTATTGCCAGGAGGTGCGGCAATACGCTGCGCCACTTCTTTCTGGAACATTCCGATTACCTGTCCAATATCGGTGCGCCAGTCCATCAGCTTGAATAAAATTTCAGTTGAAATATTGTAGGGGAAATTGCCGACTACCGAAAACTGACCATCAAAAGGTTTTTCCATTTTTAGAAAATCCATCCCGATGATCCGGTCCCTGACCGACGGGAAATTTATTTTCAGATATTCTTCTTTCTCTTTGTCGATCTCAACAGCCCTGAAGTCGACACCCTCCAGCGTGATAAGGAATCTGGTGAGTGCCCCGGCGCCAGGCCCGATCTCAAGCAGGTGACTGAAGGGTTGTTCTTTTAAATAAGCAATGATGCGCAGACATACGGATTCATCTTTGAGAAAATGCTGACCCAGTGATTTTTTCAGCTGAAGAGGCCGGAACGATGACGACATAGAGCAAAAATAAACCTTCCTTCAGGCTAATAGTTGTATTTTTATCCATCGAAAAATAATCCATGAGCATTCCCCATCAACGGCCGGTCTTGGGCATTTCCATCGGCGATCTGAATGGCATCGGTACTGAACTGGCGATCAAGACTTTTTCCGACAGCCGCCTGCTGGATATCTGCACCCCCGTTTTGTTTGCTTCCAATAAACTGATCAATTTCTACCGTAAATCCATACCGGAATCCGCTTTTAACTATCAGCACATAAAAGATCTTTCAAGACCTTTTCATAAGCAGGTGAACTTATACAACTGCTGGGAAGAGGAAGTTCCGGTAAATCCGGGTCAGCTTACGGATTCCGGCGGACTCTATGCAATAAAATCGCTGACGGCTGCCGTGGATGCGTTGAAGGAACGCCGGATCGAAGGGTTGGTTACAGCGCCTATTCACAAAAAAAATATTCAGTCCTCCAGTTTTTCGTTCACAGGACATACCCCTTATCTGAAGCACGCCTTTGGGGTTAAGGATGTGCTCATGCTGATGAGCAGCGAAAACTTCCGTGTGGGACTTGTCACCGAACACGTGCCTGTGAGTGAGATAGCTAAACTGATCACGCGGGAAACGATTTTATCAAAACTGAATATTATGCGGGATGCGCTTATCAGGGATTTTGGCATCGATAAACCCCGTGTTGCCGTCCTTGGGCTCAATCCACATGCAGGTGATGAGGGCCTGATTGGTCGTGAAGAAGAAGATGTCATTAAACCGGCCATCAAAGACGCCAAACACAACATGATGGTCTTCGGCCCCTATAGCGCAGATGCATTTTTTGCGCGCAACCAGCAACAAAAATTTGATGCCGTGCTGGCGATGTACCACGACCAGGGCCTGATCCCTTTCAAGTCGCTGGCCTTCGGAGAGGGGATCAATTATACGGCCGGACTCCCCGCCATACGCACTTCACCCGATCACGGAACTGCCTTTGATATTGCCGGAAAGAACAAAGCCGATACCAGCTCCTTCCTCGCTGCCATCTACGGGTGCCTGGATATTATAGCCAAACGGCGTGAATACACTGAAAATCATAAGAATCCGCTAAAGAAAATGGGTTCTGTCGTTCTCGCGGGAGCTGAAGATGAAAAAATCGATGAAAGTTGAGAAATTCCCATCCGGCTATTGCATTTTACACAGACGCCTGTTATCTTTGAAAAATCATTGCCCTCAGATCCATCCATCCGGCGATTGTGATTGCCCTCCGGCAATGCAACGAGTTCCGATCCCTTTCTTTTGAATTACCTTCCTGATTCCCTTTAAGCTGAGCATCACAAATTGTTCACTTTTGAATCTTACAAAATGAAAAGGATCATTCCGTACATCCTGCTCCTGGCTATTCCGTCAGGCGTACTGGCCCATTACAATCACCCGACTTCCCGTTCAAAAACCGATACAAGTTCCAGCAGTTCCTCAAGAAGTCTGATTCTTCGCGGAACAGCCTCTGCTTTCAATGCCTCATATGGCAAAAATTATTTTGAGCTGAGCTGGAATACACAGGATTTCGATCATTTTGAAATTGAAAGAAGCCTGGACGGGGAACATTATGAGTCCCTCGGCACTGTACAAAGCGCGGATCTGGCTGCCACTGAATACAGTTTCCGCGACCATTTCAAAAATATCACGGCCAGGAATTATGATTTCTTTTACCGGCTCAAACAATTTGACGCCAATGGAAATTTTATTTATTCAAAAGTGCTGATCGCAAGGATGTACAACAATCGTGTGCTTGCATCCCTGAGCGTCACACCAGACCCCCTCGCAAACGATATCCTGGTCAATGTACAGCTTCATGAAAATTCCTACGTTCTGATGAAGGTTAGCGACGAACAGGGCAACATGGTGCTGAGAGAAGGTCAGAAAGCATTGAATGGCGCTAATACCTACACGCTGACGGGAACCCACAGTCTGCGGCCCGGACTTTATACACTTGAAATTACGGTAAACAGCAGGGAAAAAATGACCATGCGGCTTGCCAAAGGATAAACGATAATCACTACGATGTTATCCGGTATGCCGAAATACCGGAAATGCAAAGCCCTCCCGTTGTAAAACGCGGAGGGCTTTTATGCATTTAAAGCTTTATCCCACTTTGAGATAGCTCTGCAGGCTTCTGACATACTGGTCAAAGGCCTGGGAACCCGTATCTGTAATACGGCAAATGGTATGCGGATAGTTGTCTTTATAATCCTTATTCACCTCAATATATCCCGCTTCACGAAGTTTATTGATCTGAACACTGAGGTTACCCGAACTGGCCTTTGTCCTTTCTTTCAGAACGATAAAATCGGCCTCTTTTTCCCGCATAAGCAGGGACACAATCGCCAGTCTTAACTGGGAATGCAAAATGGGATCCAGGTCTTTGAATAAGGACATTTTTGTTATTGACATTTTGCGAGCTGTTCTTCTGTTCTCTCTTTGCCCCAGTTCGGCCACATTGGTTTGGGTTTGTCGGTCTTGAACAATTCAAGAGCTTTTTCGAAAACCGGCTTCGCCTTTTCTTTGCCACCACCAAATGCTAAAGGCGTATTGAAAATACTCTCTCCCCTCAGGTAATAAAGCCTTGGGTTATCCGGATTCAGTTTCAGGCCTTCTTCAATATCTTTTGCGGCCTCCATACCATAGGTTTGCCACCGCGTGGACGGATCAACCATCATTTGCTGCGTTGCCGACATATTCCGCAGAGCGAATATTTCTGAATTGTTGTCCAGCGCTGCAGCTTTATCACAGAGTGTATTGATCCGGGTGGAGTTGGCATCCTTGTCGATCTTGGGATCATTCCATCCGGAAGTGGCCAGTGCCAAACCCGCATAGTAGTAGGGAAGCCATTGTGTTTTTTCCGCCTCGCCAATACGTTCAAAGTTGTTCGCCACCGCCTGATAGTCGGCGGTTGTTTTAGCCGAATCGAAAAGCTTGAAATTTTTCTCCATGGCATCGATGTATTTCTGACTTTGAGCGTGGCCCGCTGACACTGCAAACACCAGCAGGAAAAGAAGGATTTGTTTCATGATTGTTTTGATCAGATTGGTTATAGATTATTGTTAATGGCATCCTGTGTTCTGTCTACGCCCCAGCTCAGAAAACATCCTACAAAATAAAATCTCTGCGCCGGCGGCGTTACAGGCTGTTTTATCATCCCGTTAAAAGAATAATGGTATCCGTAAATCGGATTGTATCCCAATACATTGCTCATGCTTGCAAAAAGGACTACAAATGTTCTTGCGTTGGTCTTTCCGAGGCTTGGTATGTATTCACAACTAAAATTCAGGCTCTGATAGTTTCCGGTTTTCCCCTGGTCTGTTGTGTAATACTTGCCTTCCGGGTTGATCATAAAATTATAATAAGGTCTTCCCGTGGCAAATGTGTAGGTCATATTGAATCCTGCTTTCCAGTTTGTAATAAACCGCTTCATGACCAGGGATGCCGTGTGTGTGGCCGCATAGTCGGGCGTAAGCGGTTGGGGATAGTTCAAAAAATCCCTTTTGGTGTTCAGATACGTGTAGCTTATCCAGTAGTCAAAATCCTTAAATGTCTTCTTATCTCTCCAAAACAATTCTATGCCATCGGCAAAACCGCTTCCGCTGTTGTTATATCCGTAGTTATTAAAACTGACGGGCACTGTCTTTACCAGGTTCTGATAAACTTTATAATATGCTTCGACACGGAAAATCCTGTCCTTGCTCATCTTCTGAAAGTTCAGGATATAGTGCGTCGCTTTCGTAAAATCAAGGCCGGGCGTAAAGAAAAGCTGCTGGTTGTCGGGTTTCTGATAGAACACACCATAGGCTGCGGAGATCTGCGCATCCCTTCCTGTTTTATAGGCTAGTGAAATGCGTGGTGCCAGATCGGATCTCTTCAGGAAGGATGAATATTCATAACGCAGCCCGAATTTCGCGGCCAGATCATTGGTTATATAAATATCGGTTTCTGCAAAAAGGGAAGAGAGTCCGTCCCGGATTACTTTCAGGGTATCATTGTAGACAACGGGATTATAGTTGTACCAGTATTCCCCTCCAAACCTGAGGGCACTGAGTCCAAAAAGTTTTTTTTCAAACACCGCTTTTCCCTGAGCGAGATTTTGCTTGTTGGAGATGGTGAAGTTTTTTGGTTTCATCCAGAAAACCGAATCTGAAAAATAATGCGGCCTGTCGGACGCATCCTGGCTCTGCTGCTGAATGTCATCCAGGTTGGTGCTGAATCCGACACCCAGCATCATCTTCCATCCACGCGACAGGTTTTCTCTCCAGCTGAGGTTACTGTACCAGTTATGATTGGTCAGGTTAAACGCATTTTTCAGGTAAGAACTGTCAATATCCTGCGTGCGCAATCCCATATCGTTATACGCAAAGGTTGTATAGAATTTGATCATGCCACCACCGCGTGTTTTGATGCGGAAGTTGGCGTCAGCGTTATGATAGGCCGGGATCCGGTAGTAATCCGGCTTCTGACTGACCAGTCCGAAATACACCACTACATTCACATAACTGTAGTTGAACCCATAGGAAAACTTTTTATTTTTTCCCAGTTGCTGCGTTCCCACGCCTGTCACAATCGGAGAGATGGTCGCGTCCACTTCTGACCGCTCTGGAAGGTCGATTGACTCCAGCAGGACGACTGAAGAAAGGGCCTGGCCGTAGAGTGCCGAATATCCACCCGTGCTGAATACGGTGCCCTTAAAAAGAAAAGGTGAAAATCTTCCCCTGGTCGCTATATCCGGTACACTTGTATAGTATGGGTTATTGACCACACCACCGTCAATGAATTGTTTTGTCTCCTGTCCCGTTCCTCCCCGCACGAAAAGACCTTCCTGCTCGCCAACCTGCTGCGGACCCGGGAGGGTTTTCAGGGCAGCGGTAATATCTGCGTTTGAACCGGCCGTTGTAGCAATATCCAGGGAGCTCATTACCGCGCCTCTTTTGGAATCTCCGGCGGCAAATGACCCGGCGGAGATGGTAACGGCTTTTAGTTCATTCGGTTCTTCCCTGAGTTGAAAATCGTTATGCACCTCTTTGCCGGTAAGCTGAAGGGCAACTTCAACAGGCCTGTAACCAACCGAACTTATGGTAAGGGTCTGCCAACCTGTATCTGAACAACTGAACTGATAATTTCCCGAAGAATCCGAAGTGGCTCCGTCAAAACTATTTTTTACGCTGATGCTGGCACCAGGGACGGGCTGGTTACGGTTATCTTTTACTTTACCCCAGATCCGGGTCTGTGCCTGCGAATGAACAGAACAAACCAGAAAGGCGGCAATGATTCCCGCCTTACACCATGACCTCCAGATAGCAGTCCTTCTCCTTTCCATCCCGTTCCGGATTTTTTCCGGGGCTACAAATATAAAGTAGTTTATATTATAAACCAAATAGGTCGGAAAAGGCCAGGTTTAGACAAACCCGGCCGTTGTTGATCGTACCCTTTAAAACTAAAACTTAAATGTCTTTATCGATGAACAGGCTCGTAAGCCAGCATATATTCAGGAAGTTGATTCACAGGTGGAATTCCAAAGGCTAGTGACTTGAAGAGCAGACCATATTCCCTGTCTGCCTTTTCGGAACCTTTACTACCGGTTTCGGCGCCCAGCCTCACAACCAGCTCACTGGTCTCAGCATAGAAACTAACCACGCGGGTAGCTTTTTCATTTGAGATCCCCGGATAATCCCGGACCGGGCCGTTGAATCTTTTTCCGCGGAGGTAAGGATCTTCCCAGGATCCTCTGATGGAAGAAGCAAAAATGGCGGAAGGCTGATCGAGTGAAAATGAACGCATGTTGTAGTAAGACTGATATTCGTGTAACCGGACTCCGTCCCCATCGATATCAAGACCCGTGACATAAAACTGATTCACTGTTAGAGACTGTTCCAGATGCCCATGTTTTACAAATGAAATCCTAAACTCCATCCACCAGTCAATATGCGCCGGTGCAGCTCCCCTTCCATATCGGATTTCCGGCTGCCAGGCTTCGTCCATACCCGTTCCCGCTGTGCCTTTTTCATCCGGCCCGGGCAGATCAGCCTGTAACAGCTCCACTTCCGGTCCGCTCCTTCCCTGGATTGTCACCAGGGCATCCATATCCCATCCCACATTTTCAAAGACATACACCGCTCCGTCACGGCCCTCTCCCGGAGTACCCGCGCCATCCAGTAACCTCGGCGCCTTGAACTCCAGCTGGGGTATCAGGGACTGGGCCCGGACGGAAGCCGGTGAAAAAAATATAATAAGAACTGAAGTGATCTCCGGTATATAAAAAAATTTCCTTAACCCTGCGTTGATAGACTCGAACTGCATTTGGACATGATTGACACGGTGGTCCGTGATGACAGGTACAATCGCAATTCTTAGGATTGGAAAATTGAAATCAGACTTAAAAAAAGGGAGATTGGAAGGTGTTAATCAGGAGATTGGTACGGCTTGACTACCAGACAAAGATTGCAAGCGTTTTTCACAAATGCAAGTGTTTCATAAAAAATTTAAGGAATTCTGTTTTCGGCTCCGTGCGCATTGGCAAATACCTGAAAACTGAACGATTCGCCCGGTTTTTCATTGGGAAAAACCGGACCTGACCGACCATAAGGTCCTCACCGTTCGCTGTAACATGAGGTAAAAAAAAACTCCGGCCGGGGCCGGAGCTTTTTATCTCATTCGTTTATCGTGTGTCGTCTATCACCCGACGATATACGAACCATCTTATTTATACTGCGGAATAAGTTCACTTGCCAGTTGGCTTGTCTTGCGAATAGACTCATCAGACAGGACTCCTTTTTTGAACTCAGCCAGCACATCAGGGAATTTGTTTTCCATTTCCAGCAGGAAATGTTCTTCAAATGCCTTTACGTGCTGCACTTTTACTTCACGAAGCAACCCCTGCGTTCCAAGGTAAATGATGGCCACCTGTTTTTCAACGGGTACAGGGGCGTACTGGGCCTGCTTAAGGATTTCAACATTTCTCGCGCCTTTGTCAAGAACCAGTTTGGTTGTAGCATCCAGGTCACCGCCAAATTTTGAAAAGGCTTCCATCTCACGGTAAAGTGCCTGATCGAGTTTAAGCGTTCCGGCCACTTTTTTCATGGACTTGATCTGGGCATTTCCTCCCACACGGCTAACCGAGATACCCACGTTGATGGCGGGACGGATACCTGCGTTGAAAAGATTGCCTTCAAGGAAGATCTGTCCGTCTGTGATCGAGATTACATTGGTCGGGATATAGGCTGAAACGTCCCCGGCCTGAGTTTCGATGATTGGCAGCGCGGTGAGGGACCCACCGCCCTTTACTTTGGATTTAAGTGATTCCGGCAGGTCGTTCATGTCCTTTGCCACATTATCATCGGAAATTATCTTGGCTGCCCTTTCCAGCAGGCGGCTATGCAGATAGAATACGTCTCCTGGGTATGCCTCACGACCCGGAGGGCGGCGAAGCAGCAGGGAAACCTCCCTGTAGGCCACAGCCTGTTTGGAAAGATCATCGTAAATGATCAGTGCCGGACGACCCGTATCACGAAAATATTCCCCGATGGCTGCTCCGGCGAAGGGAGCGTAAAACTGCAGCGGGGCAGGATCTGAGGCGGATGCGGCTACAATTACCGTATAAGGCATCGCACCGTTTTCATTCAGCGTCTGCATAATCCCCGCAACCGTAGATGCCTTCTGTCCGATCGCCACGTAGATGCAATAAACAGGCTTACCGGCTTTATAGAATTCCTTCTGGTTAATAATGGTATCGATGGCAATGGCCGTCTTCCCGGTCTGGCGGTCACCGATGATCAGTTCGCGTTGCCCTCTTCCGATGGGGATCATCGCGTCGATCGACTTGATTCCTGTCTGCAGAGGCTCTTTTACCGGTTCACGGAAGATAACACCCGGCGCTTTGCGTTCGATAGGCATATCATAACTATCGCCCGTCAGGGGACCTTTACCGTCGATCGTTTCACCCAAGGTATTGACCACCCTGCCCAGCATGCTTTCATACACCTTAATGGATGCGATTTTTCCTGTGCGGCGGACCTTTGCGCCTTCCTTGATCTCTCCGGAATCTCCCATCAAAACGATACCCACATTGTCTTCTTCAAGATTCAGCGCGATCGCGCGAACACCGTTTTCAAATTCCACCAGCTCTCCGCTGCCGACGTTATTGAGCCCGTAGACCCTGGCAATACCGTCGCCGACCTGGAGTACGGTGCCTACCTCTTCCATTTCCGTTGTCAGGTTGAAAACGCTGAGCTGCTGACGGATAATGCCCGAAATTTCGTCTGGTTTGATTTCTGCCATATCTGTTTTTTAAAACGGTTCCTTACTAACGGAACCGGTAAATGAATTCGTTGGTTAAAAAGCGGTTTTTGACTTTTGTGAGGTCGTAAGCCACGCTGGCATCGATTCTTCTTCCTTTACCCTCCAGGATGAACCCACCTATAATCCCTTCCTGTACGATTGAAATAAGCTCGACTTCTTTCATTCGCCCGGACTGCTTGATCTTATTGATAAAGGTGTTTTTCACGTCATCCCCGACCGGTATCGCTGTAATCAGGGTAACCGTATAAATTCCTTTGTAGTCCTTATACTGTTCAATAAATGCGTCTGCAATTTCAGGCAGATAACTTTCCCTGTTCTTCCTGATCAGGAGCCTGTTGAAGGATTTGGTAAGTTCACCGGTTTTGCCTGTGTCCAGCGACTTGACGATATTCAGTTTCTGTTCGTTCGTTATGACGGGGTTGTTCAGAAAACCCACCAGTTCCCTGCTGTTTTGAAAAACGCTTTTCAAAAACAGAATGTCTTCATAAACCTTTTCCAGCTGATTCCTCTCAATAGAAAGGTCCAGCAGGGATTTCGCATATCTGGCGGCCAGACGGGGATTCGGTATTGCCATATAAACAAAAGATGTGGACTAGTTGAGTTTTACCTCTTCAGCAAGATGCTTGATATATTTTTCCTGTTCCGCCCTGTCAGCCAGTTCGCGTCGCAGTATTTTTTCAGAAATATCTACTACCAGGATGCCTATTTCATTTTTCACGTCGATCAGCGCTGCCATTTTCTTTGATTCAATCGCAACCTGGGCATCCTGAATAATTTTATCAGAAACCGCCTTGGCCTGTTCTTTTGCTTCATTGATGATTTTGTCCCTGGTATCCCGGGCTTCTTTAAGAATCACCGCTCTCTCTTCTCTTGCCTTGGCCAGTAGGGCTTCGTTTTCGCTTTTCAGCTGGGCCATTTCTGCTCTCACTCTCTCCGCCGTGGCGAGGGAATCTGCAATACCGTCCTCTCTTTCCTTAAGTCCTTTCACAATGGCGGGCCAGGCAAATTTTCCAAGTATAAAAAAAACAACAAGGAAGGCCAGGAGAGTCCAGACCAGTAATCCGAATTCGGGAAGAAGTAGTTTCATGATCTAAAGAAATTTATGTCGCAATGCGTTGAATTGGAAAAGAATAACTGCATCTTCCGCCCTTTGCTTCGGATGCAGTTAAAGGTCCTGTTATAATACCATGGCCAGGAATCCAACGATGATCGCAAACAGTGCAGCACCTTCAACCAGCGCGGCGGTAAGGATCATGTTAGCCCTGATGTCGTTGGATGCTTCCGGCTGACGGGCAATGGCTTCAACTGCGCCTTTACCAATCTGTCCGATACCAATACCTGCACCCACTGCAGCAAGACCGGCACCCACTGCACCTCCCGCGTTACCGAGCGGTGTACTGAGCATGATTGTCATTAAGTCCATAAATGTGGCTTTATATTGAGTGAAAAAAAACGATTACGCAAGCATGGAATCTTCGTGCTCCTCATGATGCTGATGCTGCTTGCCTTCAATTGCCTGTCCAATAAATACCGCCGTGAGCATCGTGAATATGAATGCCTGTAAGAAAGCAACCAGCACTTCAATGAGGTATATAAATATGGTGAAGGCAATGGAAAACGGAGCTGTTCCCCATCCTGCGTACTTGCTCATGTTGCCAAAAATGAAAATCAGCGAAATCAGGCAGATGATGATAATATGACCCGCCACCATGTTCGCGAAAAGACGTATGATCAGGGCAAAAGGCTTGATGAATACACTGATGAATTCTACCGGGACAAGAATGAACTTAACGCCCAGCGGCACCCCGGGAGGATTGAAAATATGACCCCAGTAATGCTTGTCGGAACTTAACAGGATAACAATAAATGAGATAACACCCAGGGTAGCTGTGAAAGCAATATTTCCCGAGACGTTTGCGGACCCGGGTATGAGACCGAAAATATTATTGATCAGAATAAAAAAGAATATGGTCAGCAGGAAAGGAAGGTATTTATAAGAACTCGCTCCCAGGTTTGGTTTGGCCACTTCATCACGCACGAAGGTGATTACCGGTTCCAGCAAACTCTGTGATCCTTTGGGTGCCGAAACGACGCCCTGCCCCATTTTGTATTTTCTTGCAACCACCAGCATGACCCAGGTGAACAGGGCCAGTGCCAACAGCATCTGGACGACATTGCGTGAAAGGGACAGGTCATAAATTTTTACCGAGGGGTCAATCTCCCCGCTCTCATTCACTGCCACAATATCCTGCGCATAGTATTGTTTGGGATCCAGTTTGAGCTCTTCAAGCTTTTCACTGGTAAGCATCATATAGCCTTTGTAATTTTCTTCCCCGTGATGAAAACGGGAAGACATGAAAACGTCCAGGCCGCGTTGTTTCGAATAGAGGATCACCGGCAGGGGGATCGAAACAGGATGCTTTTCGCCATTGTCCCCGACCAGGTCAAAAAGGTGGAAATCATGATTGTTGAGTACGTGCCCGAAGATGACTTCCTTTGCGTCAAATCCCTTTTTTTCAGTACCGGATTTTTCGCCGTCGTTGGCCATTGAAGCATTGGAAAAAAACAGGCAAAAAACGCTGAAACCCGCTGCCAATAAAGATTTGAACCCTCCCGAGACCATGCGGTATCTAAATTTGGCGCAAAGATAGGTGGAGCGGACTGATTTTCCAGAGGGATTCTGAGAATTTGAGAAGATGCAGACAGAGAATGAACCCGTTATATATGGCTCAATTTTAACCCGGGTAATCCGGCCCCGGATGAAAAAGGGGTTCCTTTTGCCTGAAAGTACAACAGGCACTTTAAAATGAGCCAGTTAGCGCTCCTGACGGCACACCCTATCCGATTTTCTCAAACTGCATCTGATGAAGTTTGAAATAAAATCCTTCCTTCTGCAGCAATTCCTCGTGGGTTCCCCATTCCTTAATTTCACCCTTGTCAAGAACCAGGATCTTGTCAGCCATTCGAATGGTAGAAAGACGGTGGGCGATCACGATGGAAGTTCTTCCGGAGATCAATTTTCCAATGGCGTCCTGTATCATCAGTTCGGATTCCGTGTCAACCGAAGAAGTTGCTTCATCCAGAATCAGGATCGACGGATCAAAAAGCAAAGCCCTTATAAAAGAAAGAAGCTGGCGCTGACCAAGTGAAAGCGTATGTCCTCTTTCCATCACATCGTATTGATAGGCCCCGGGTAAACGCATGATGAAATCGTGCACGCCGATCAGCCTGGCGGCCTCCTCCACTTTTTCCATTGGTATATTCTTATTTCTCAGGGTGATATTGTCCAGCACCGTTCCTGAAAAAAGAAATACATCCTGCAATACCACCCCGATACAGCTTCTGAGGGCATGCAGGGTATAGGATTCGACCGGCTTGTTGTCGATCAGGATCCTGCCTTTCTGCACCGGATAAAGGCGGTTCAGTATACTGATAATGGAGGTTTTTCCGCTGCCTGTATGTCCGACGATGGCCAGCGTTTCACCAGGATTAACCGTGAAAGATATATCCCGGAGCACATAGCGGTCATCAGTGTACGCAAACCAGACTTTTTCAAAGCTGATCCGGCCCCGAATCCGCTGGCCCTGCTCCGCGGTTTCAGATCCTTCATCAGGCATCTGGTCGGGATTATCCAGGACCCTGAATACCCTCTCACTGGCAACCATGCCCATTTGAAGGGTATTGAATTTATCGGCAATCAGCCGCAGCGGCCTGAAAAGCAGGTTGAGATAAAGGAAGAATGCGATGATTTCACCAGTTAAAGACGTTGCCTGTCGCTCAGGCAGGTGCAATACTTCACTGGCACCCCACCATACCAGGAGCCCCGTGGAAAAAGCCAGCACAATTTCAACTACCGGGAAGAAAACAGAGTAGGCAAAAATGGCGCGGATATTGGCATTCCGGTGTTCCCTGTTTATTTTTCTGAAGCGGCTGTACTCCCTTTTTTCTGCTGCAAAAGCCTGTACGATCTGCATGCCTGTAATGTGCTCCTGCACAAAAGCATTCAGGGCCGCCACGGCGTTTCTCACCCTGATAAAAGACCGGTTTACAGATTCCTTAAAAAAATAAGTAGCTACGATAAGGATCGGAAAAGGAATCAGGCAGACCAGGGTCAGCTGCCAGTTGGTAAGAAACATAAACAGCAGGATGGAAACGATTGACAACAGATCCGAAACGATAGGTATCAGTCCTTCAGAAAAAATATCGTTGATGGCTTCTATATCGTTGATGGTCCTGGTCGTCAGGGTGCCGATCGGTGTCTTGTCAAATTGTGACAGATTCAGCGAGAGCACTTTTTTATATACGGACACCCTAAGGTCTTTGACGACGGTTTGTCCAAGCCAGGACGTGATAAAAGAGAAATAAAAACGCATGAGCGTTTCAAGGAGCAGAATGCCAATCTGCAGCAGGGTAACCTGCATCAGCAAAAGAATCATCTGATCCCTCAGTCCTGTGTCAGAAGCAATCCCCTCGCGGATATAATGGTTAACGGTAAACTGAATCAGGAAGGGCCGGAGTGGCGAGAGAATGGCCAGCAGGACCGACAGGGTGATGGATCCGTAAAACCACTTCTTATAGGGCGAAGTATACCGGAGAATCCGTCGCAGCAAACCAAAATCAAAAATCTTTTTCTTAATTGTCTTCTCCGGCATCGCGCAAAGTTGCAATCTTTTATGTTAACAGGCCGGGAGCCGCTTTGTTGCCCAGTTCCTTATTCCATATTCCCCTTTCTATTCTTCGCCCATGGCAATACGATAGGCCTTGATAAAAATGACGCCCAGATTTTTGTAGGGAGGAATATAGTCGTCAAATCTTTCCCTTGCAACCGGGTCCTTCCTGAATTTTTCGGTGAGCGAATTCCAGATTGGCAGCCAGTCAATATTATTTCCACCAAGAAGATCGGTGTTGATAGCCTGAAGGATGGGTTCGTTCACCGTTTTGGTACCCACCTGTTTGGAAGAAATGATATGGGCATCCGGACTGATGCTAAGCACTTCACTCAGGTTGTTGTAGCCACCACAGGATCCAAGAATTACAATTTTTGCGGAGGGTTGAATCTGTTGCAGCGTATAGCGCACGTGGTAACTGTGGCCGCGGTGGATATAAATGGAAGGCTGCAGTTTATTATCGTACAGGTAATCATCCAGGTGATGCTGCGCTTTATCATCCGGATCGTCTTCGCCGTACAGCGGCCTGTTGGCGAATATCCAAACCGGCTTACCCTTTATGCTCTGAATCCATACCCATTCCTTCGAAGGGTTCATGGTGATCTTCCACTCCGGTTTTCTCAGGAAAAGCCGAAGAAAATCTTCATAGGAATGCTGACCGTCTTTGTCCTCGTCGCCATAAAAAAACACCTGTTGTATCACTCGTCCGCTATCGTCTTTCAGGGAGTCATAGTTAATGCTGTATACCGGCGGAATGCCTAGTTTGGCCGACAGATCTATAGCCTGGGTAGTATCTGCCGATTCAAAAAGAGCGTCAAGAAGATGATAAATCACCGTTCCTCTTTTATCGCTGTTGAGCAGGTTACGTTTATAGTTCCATTTAACCTCGTTGAGCACAAAAGAAGCGAGCGGCTGGTTCTTGTCATAGATACTGCTATAAGAGTCCGCCACGTCCACCGCGTCTTCTTCATTGGCACGTTCAAGCCCGATAATAAATGCCTTCATGATGGTAGCCGCATTGTCCCTGTCCATTGTTGAAAGGAAATTATCCAGTTTGTTATAGGCCGCCGCCATCTTGATGAATTTCCGGAAATAATCACCGTGCATTTCGATGATCAGGCTGTCGCCACGGGGAACGTGCATCCGTTGAAATATCCGGTCGTATACGCCCAGATAGCTGGAAGTATAGATTTCGTCCTCGCTCAGGACCACCAGATAATACAATTCTGCCGGGCTGAGGGGATCAAGGATCCTGAACCGCACCGAAGCAGGTTTATCATGAAGTGCGTTGATCTCCCGGACAAAAACATCTTTTCCCTTGCTCTGAAGCATGCTGGTCAGGGCTTCCATTTCGATCGCCGTATCGAGCTGGGGCGGCAACATGCGGGCGGCATAGTCAAGCCTGGTGCGGACAAGCAGTTTATAATATTCCAGGTTATTGTCCTTTACCTTATTGATTTCCGCAATGGTAATACGGTGGTTGATCAGATTGTCCAGGAAAGGCAGGTAAAGCTGACCACTTTTGCTGGAGGCAATCCTGGCTACCATACTCGTAAGAGAGTCTTTGCTTTTTTTGATTCTCAAGGAAAGGGCCGAATTCCCCGAAGCATAGTCGTACAGTTTCCGGATATTTTTCCTTCCACCGATAATGATGAGGCTGTCCGAATAGGGAAAATCGGGGTTGGCGCTCAGGATAGTAAAAATATCTTCCGGATGCAGTTCACAATACTTTTTAATCAGGATATTCCGGGAAGCTTTTACGCCCGGATTTTCCGTTGGAAGTAGAAAGCATTCCACCAGGATCTTCCCCACTCCATAGCTGTTATCGGCAATCACCGGATCGATACCCTGGTTTTGCCTGTCAAGTTCCATTGCCCTGACGAAGGCTTCGTAGAGTGCGGGTGCCATGGAAGGCGGAAAATCCTTTTTCCGGAAATTGTTGTTGTAGCCGCGCAGCATGGTTTCCAGAGACCTCAGGTATTTGATCTTCATCTGACCGCTGAGTGTTGAATCCCCCTCGATCTGTTCCTGCAACAGGTCTATTTTCCTGACAAAGACGTCGGCGATCTGCAGGTTTATGTTTTCATCCCTGAAAAGCTGGATCTGATCATCGCCTTTCCCATCCATGGCGAGCAGCCTCCTTTGCTCACGGTCGATGTTGTCATGCCACAATTTCCTGTCCTGCTGTATTTTAAATAATGGATTGGCCGTCTGGGCAGTCAGATTGCCTGCCAGCAAAAGGGCGAACGGAAAGGAAAGGAAGCGGAAAAGGGACTTCATAAGCTCCACCAGATTCAATCAAAAATACAGCCATTTCCCCGAAGCACGATGAAGGAGAATGACGACCTTATAACGTGTTTTTCCGCGACCGCGTATTAAAAAATTGTAAAGTCGCCACATTTCCCGGTGCCATCCCTTTATTTCTGTTAGGTTTGCGTAAATTTTTTGTTAATGGATGCGAAGGGCAAAAAAATTTTAATCGCTGACGATGAACCCGATATCCTGGAAGTGCTGCAATATAATCTCGTCCGGGAGGGGTACGAAGTCACCACGGCCAGGGATGGGGATGACGCCCTGGTGAAGGCAAAATCCACTCATCCGGACCTGATCATCCTGGATATCATGATGCCCAAGAAAAGCGGGGTGGAGGTATGTGAAACCCTGCGCAGCCAGCCCGTTTTTCATGATACCCTGATTCTTATGCTTACGGCGCTGAACGATGAAGGCTTTCAGATCAAGGGATTGGAAAGCGGTGCCGATGACTATGTAAATAAACCTGTAAGTCCCAAGGTGATCGTCAGCCGGGTAGGCGCCCTTTTACGCCGGTCAAACAAAGAAACCGGTGAAAAAACCCTGAAAAGAGGCAATCTCAGTGTGGATCCTATCAAATTCGAGGTTCAGGTCGACGATCGCCAGGTTACCCTTGCCAAGAAAGAATTCGAACTGCTTTATCTGCTTGCTTCCCGCCCGGGAAGAGTATTTTTGCGGAATGAAATCCTAAACCAGGTTTGGGGCAACGATGTGATCGTTGGAGACCGCACGATCGATGTACACATCCGCAAAATCCGCCAGAAACTCGGCATGGATTGCATCGCCACCGTGAAAGGGGTGGGATACAAGTTTGTGATGTAATGTTCAATACTGAAAATTTTACGCCTAAACAGCTTTCGGCCATTGCGGCCATGGCACTTTCATTGTCTGTCTCGACCGGCATACTGCTGCTGACGGGCAACTGGAAATACGGTGCAGGCGCACTTGTCCTGAGCTATGGAGGAGCCTACCTCCTGATCCAGTATACTTTTGAACGTTTCATCTATCGCAAGATCAAACTCATCTACAAATTCATTCATCAGACCAAGGCTACCCGGAAAGAGGAAGTGTATTTCAAATATATTCTTCCCAAGAAGACCATCGATGAAGTAAGGGAAGACGTGGAGCGCTGGGGAAATAAACAGGCGGAAGAAATTGAGCAGCTCAAAAAAAACGAAGCCTTCCGGAAGGAGTTCCTGCAAAATCTGTCACATGAATTCAAAACCCCCATATTCGCCATCCAGGGATATGTTGATACCCTGCTTAATGGTGCGATGGACGATCTTTCGGTCAGACGCCGTTTTCTGGAGAATACAGAAAAAAATGTTGAGCGGCTCGTAAACCTTGTCAGTGACCTGGATGAAATATCCAAACTGGAACGGGGCGAACAACTCCTCCTTAAGCAGCACTTCGTTGTCCAGGATCTCATCCGCGAAGTGTATGAATCCCTTTCCATCAACATGAGGGATAAAAATATGCGCACCCTGATCAAGAAAGGTTGCGAGTCTCCGGTATCGGTTTTCGCAGATATGGAGAAGATCCGCATGGTGCTCATCAACCTGGTCGAAAATGCATCCAAATACGGAAAGCCGAATGGTACCATTTCGGCGAGCATCTACAATACCGACGGCAACCACGTACTCGTGGAAATCACAGACGACGGCATCGGCATCGAAGAGGAGCATCTTCACCGCATTTTCGAGCGGTTCTACCGCACGGACTCCGCCAGGAGCCGCGACAAAGGAGGCACAGGACTCGGCCTCGCCATTTGCAAACACATCATCGAGGCCCATGGACAGGCTATCCACGTGCGAAGTACACCAGACGTGGGCACTTCAATCGGTTTTACCCTGGAAACAAGAAAGGAACAATTCAGGTAATTCAGGCTACATCGTTCTGCCCATTAACGGATCGGTAGAACCCGTCTTTCCCGTTTCATATCTGCCGGCAAAGCGTTGTTCATAGGCTGAAAATCCATCGAAAGAAACCGAAAGATCATACCATCCGAAAGACCGTTTCAGCGGGATGGCGATCACCAGGGCGCTCGTTCCAACCGTATGAGGTGCTATATCCTTCACAATACCAGTCATGCCATACGATTTATCGGAAATTCGTGCTTTGAGTGAAAGGGAGCTCCTGTTTTCAAATTTTAATGCAAGGTGGCCAAAGGAATCTCCCGGAACGATTCCATATGCACAGGAAATAAAACAGTCGGGGTCTTTGCCGGAACCACGATAGCTGCGGAAAAACCCATTGGGTCCGTAGATATCCAGATGATAAACCCCATTTTTAAAATCCCCGGTTTTCCAGGAGAAATCCAGGTCCTCGCCTGCTTTTACGGCAAATGCCCAGGAATGAAATCCGCCCTTCCCCGGAAGATAGCCCTCAGGCGCATATACAGTGAAAGGAGATCCCAGGGCCTTGTCTCTGAACCGCATGTTGGAGGCAGAGAACCGGATTTCAAATGAATTTCTGTCTGCGCCCAGCCCGCCGTTTGCATACAGTTCGTAGAAAAGTCCCGAAGAAGGCTTGGTACCCTTTTCCTGTACAGGCATGAAGGGTGAAGCATAGGGATCAGTTTTGAATAAAGTGATCTCTTCCTTGTTCAGCGCATGATATCCGTCCGGAAGTTTTTTGAATTTTGCATTGTACACTGATTCCACAAAGGCATCCCTTTTAAGAAAAGGGAGGCTGGCGGCATCAGGGCCGGCAGGCCTGAACACGGATGTGAGGTCACCGCAAATCGCCCTCCGCCATGGACTGATAGGGGGACAGACAATGCTTTTACCTTTTTTTGCGCTCAGATATTCTTCAAGAAAACGCAGGGTGGATGTAAGGTCAAATACTTCCGAATTCACAAAACCTCCGCGGCTCCAGGGAGACGCCACGATCAGGGGAACACGATAACCCAGGCCAATTGGACTTTCACCTTCGAAGTCAACCGGAAAACCTTTTCTCTCCTTTTCCTGTTCCACCGTCACGTAGTCTACCCGCGTATCGATGCTGTCCGATGTCTTTCCGGTTTCCGGTTTTCCCGGGTGGGGGGCGACAAAGGGCGGCACATGGTCGAAGTACCCGTCGTTCTCATCATAGGTAAGAATAAAAATCGTTTTCTTCCAGACTTCCGGATTCTGCGTTAGAATATCCATCAATTCTGATACATACCAGGCCCCGAACCAGGCGGACGACGGATGATCGCAAAGATGTTCGGGAGCAGCAATCCAGGAAACGGTTGGCAGACTGCCGGTGCGCACATCTTCCCGCAGTTGATGAAACACGTCTCCTTTTGGAACACTCAGTCTTCGCAATTCGCCCTTGTCGTTATAGCTGATCTCCTCCAGGGAATGATAATGAGGGTCACCGCTGTTGGTTGAAAAAGCACGCTTGTGAAGCTGTTGTTCGCGGCTGGAAAGTTTATCAAAATTTTTCTTTTCGTAAGCCCTTATAGACGCGTGGGCTTCCTGCAGCCGGTCCTGTTTTTCTTTCAGCTGCGACTGCAATTCGTTACGCAATGGGTCGCCTTCCGGGAGGTTTTTTAGTTTCAATTGAAGTGCGCTGATCTCACCGGGAAGGCTACCGGAAAGCTTTTGCATTTGGTCCATGTATTTTCCATGCAGGCGCACATTGTACTGCCTGAAATACTCCAGCGGATTATCCCCGAAATTTGCAAGCCATCGGGATTCTTCTTCAGTCATGCCGACGTTGACGCTGATCTCATTCTGGTAGAATTTCCAGGAAACCCCTTCTTCCTCGAGGATCTCAGGAAATGTCTTCCATCGCAGCGACTCATAATCGGCGTCATCGTTCCAAACCATCGCCCTGGAATCTTCGTTTTGTTCGGCCCGGATAGTGCCGGTCCAGAAAAAAAGACGGTTTGGCGTGGTGCCCGTAAGGGATGAACAGAAATGCTGGTCGCAGATAGTGAAAGCATCAGCCAGCGCATAATAGAAAGGGATGTCTTCCCGGTTATAGAAGCCCATCGTCAGCGGCATTTCCGAGAATTCTTTTATCGCATTTTTCTTTTCGTTTAGCCACTGGTCATACCTTCCGTTGTTTCTGGCACCGACCTGGTTATCCCAGGCATGAGGCAGGGAGCTCATCCAGGTCGATTTGGTGTCTTTAATATTCAGGCGGAAGGGCGCAAAAGTATTACCCGCCAGGTTGGTTTGCAGCCACACCGGATTTCCATCGGGCAGGCGGATAGCCCTCGGATCGTTGAATCCCCTTACACCCTTCAGTGAACCGAATGCATGATCGAAGGATCTGTTTTCCTGCATGAGGATCACGATATGTTCTGCGTCCTTCCATGTTGAACCGGGGTCCGGGGCAATGGCGAGGGCCCGCTGGATGGAATCGGGTAAAAGGGTCTGCATACCCGCCATACCCGACAGCAGGGAAGCTTTCCGGATAAATTCTCTTCTTGTTTCCATATAAGATTCTCTCCCCGAAAGATACTGCATCGGAAGAAAATGGACCGCGGGATCCCCTCTCCACTTCCTGGCTTCAGGCCTCCAGATCCTGACTTCACGGGAATATAACCCATGGGTAAAGATTTGGTAATATCAGTTTTGCACCTTTGAAAAACCCCCTCTATGGAAAAACGCAATCTGGATGTAGTCGTGTTATCGGACATACATCTTGGTACCTATGGCTGTAAAGCCAGGGAACTCCTCAACTACCTGCGCAGCATCCAGCCCGGCATGCTGATCCTCAACGGCGACATCATCGACGGCTGGCAGTTCAGCAAAAGCTATTTTCCCTCAACCCATATGCAGGTCATCCGGGAACTTATGAAATTTGTCACCAGTGGATGCAGGGTAGTTTATATCACCGGCAACCACGATGAAATGCTGAGAAAATACAGTGATTTGCATATCGGCAACCTTACGCTCACAGATAAACTGGTCCTGGAGATCGATTCTAAAATGACCTGGATCTTTCATGGAGACGTATTTGACAATACCACCCGGGGCGGCGCGAAGATGATCGCCAAACTCGGAAGCAGTGGCTATGGTCTGCTCATCCTTTTTAACAGGATGATCAATGCACTGCTGGGCTTTGCGGGTAGGGAAAAGGTTTCAATTTCGAAAAGGGTGATGAAGGGAGTTAACAAAGCAGTCGCCAAAGTAAACGACCTGCAGCAGATCGCTACTGAACTTGCCATAGCAAAGGGCTATGACTATGTCATCTGTGGCCATATACATCAGCCTGCCATCTCCACCATAGAGCATGCAGAAGGCGGAGTGACTTACATGAATTCCGGTGACTGGGTTGAGCATATGACGGCTCTGGAATACGAGAACAAGAACTGGCGTTTGTTCAGCTATAACGAGAAGGATTATCCGAAAACCACGGTGGGTGAACCCGGCCGGACCCTTAATGTCATCACCGATGATATAACCGTTCACTTAAACTCTCTTCACTAACGCCGGCAGCTTTTAAAAACCGCCCCGAGCATATTTGGTGCGCGGATTTCTGTTATCAAAATATTATCGGTCCGGGTATCTGCTGTCCGGAGCGGGCAATAGTCATCTAACTTACTGTCATTAAACCTGGTAGACCCAATGTTACCAAATTATTACCAAACCGGATCCGGGGTTTTGGTCCACTATTCAGTCTAATTTTGCCGAAATTTTAAACATGGCCCTGAATAATATCATGAAGCTGTTCATGCCGAAAGACAGGATCTTTTATTCTCTGTTTGAAGAAGTGGCGGATGGCGTGACCAAGATGGGCCGGCTGCTGAAAAATGTGGTCAGTGAACCGGATATCGACAAAAGGGCTGCATTGGCATCTCTTGTGGAAGACCAGGAGCACGTAAACGACGACCTTACCCACAAGGTTTTCACCGAACTCGGCAGAAATTTTATTACCCCATTCGACCGGGAGGATATTCACTACCTGGCCAGCGCACTGGATGATATCTGCGATTATATTTATTCCACGGCCAAAAAAATCAATTTTTATAAGGTCAATCCCAATGATACGGGGATACAAAAGCTCGCTGACCTGATCGTGGAGGGAACCAATCAGGTAGGCATCGCCGTACGCGAACTGAGAAATATGCGCGACATGCGCAAGATTACGGATGCCCTGGTGAAAATCAACAGTATCGAAAACCAGGCGGACGATGTCTTTGATATGAGTATCGACCGTTTATTTGATAATGAGCCGGACGCCAAGGAAGTGATCAAGAAAAGGGAAATTTACCAGGTTATGGAAACCGTAACTGACAAATGCGAGGACGCCGCAAATGTCATCGAATCCATTATCATAAAATACGCATAACCCGGATCGACCAATCCCCAATCCTCCTGCATGACCTTCCTCGTCATCATCATCGTTCTTGCCCTGATTTTTGATTTTATCAATGGATTTCACGACGCGGCCAATTCCATAGCCACGATCGTTTCCACCAAAGTGCTTACACCTTTTCAGGCTGTGCTCTGGGCTGCCCTGTTTAATTTCGCGGCTTTTTTTATATCCAAATATCTTATCGGAGAATTCAAAATAGGCAACACGATCGCCAATTCGGTCACCAAGGACTTTATTACCCTTGAAGTGATTTTCTCCGGCCTGATCGGAGCCATCGCCTGGAACCTGCTCACCTGGTGGTTCGGTATCCCTTCGAGTTCCTCCCATACCCTGCTGGGCGGATTTATGGGTGCCGCCATAGCACATGCAGGCGCCCTGTCCAAACACGGAGTGGCAGTGATCAATTATGCCAAAGTAATTCCTACTTTCCTTTTTATTTTCCTGGCGCCCATCATTGGCATGTTCATAGGATTTCTGATCACTGTCTTCATTGTGAACGTCTCAAAAAGATCAAATCCTTATAAGGCTGACAAATGGTTCCGCCGGCTGCAGCTGGTATCCTCTGCTTTGTTCAGTCTGGGACATGGAGGCAACGACGCACAAAAGGTAATGGGCATCATAGGCGCAGCAGTGATATATTATCGTCATTTGCACGGGCACGACATAAATTTTGGACAGTTTGTGAATCAGTATGGATGGGTTCCACTGGCCAGTTTTACCTGTATTGCATTCGGAACGCTGAGCGGTGGTTGGAAAATTGTAAAGACCATGGGAACCCGGATTACCAAAGTGACACCACTCGAAGGTGTCAGTGCGGAAACAGCCGGCGCCATAACCCTCTTCATAAGCGAAAAATTGGGAATCCCGGTGAGCACTACACACACCATCGCCGGTTCTATTATGGGCGTGGGTGCCACGAAGCGTCTTTCTGCAGTTCGCTGGGGTGTAACGATAAATCTTCTGTGGGCATGGATCCTTACCATACCCGTGAGTGCAATCTTTTCAGCCTTGGTTTACGGGTTGTTGAGTTTATTCAGAAGATGACAGGTCTCTGCCTTTACGGTCAGTCTCATATAAGGATAAACTGCCAGATATAAGCGCCGGTTCCTGATTCCGGGCTTTAAGCTTTAAGCTTTTTTAGGTACTTTGCGCCCGAAAAAAACAGACGATGAAAGGAATTATTCTTGCAGGAGGTTCTGGAACCCGGCTTCATCCGATCACGTTTGCCATAAGTAAACAGATCATGCCCGTTTACGACAAGCCCATGATCTATTATCCCCTTTCTACCCTGATGATGGCGGGTATCCGGGAAATTCTCATTATTTCCACTCCCCACGACCTTCCCCTTTTTAAGAAATTATTCAACGACGGCAGTCAGTACGGCCTCAATATAAGTTATGCGGAACAGGCAGTTCCTAACGGTCTTGCACAGGCCTTTGTGATAGGCGCGGATTTTATCGGAACAGACAGCGTGGCCCTTGTACTCGGAGATAATATTTTCTATGGTTCCGGTCTTGGAGACCAGCTTTCCGCAAACCGTAATCCGGAGGGTGGAATTGTATATGCTTATCATGTAAGTGATCCGGAACGCTATGGTGTGGTGGAATTTGACGAAAACAGGAATGTGGTTTCCATCGAAGAAAAACCGGAAAAACCTAAAAGCAGTTATGCGGTGCCGGGATTGTATTTTTATAATGCCGATGTGGTTTCCATCGCCCGTAACCTGAAACCCAGTGCGCGGGGGGAATATGAAATCACCGATGTGAACAAGGAATATCTCAGACGCGGAAAACTAAGGGTTTCCATTATGGACCGGGGAACGGCCTGGCTTGATACCGGCACATTTGATTCCCTGATGCAGGCAAGCCAGTTTGTACAGGTTATCGAACAAAGACAGGGAATAAAGATTGCCTGTATTGAAGAAATAGCATACCGGAAAAATTTCATTTCAAGGGAACAGGTCAAAGCCATCGCCAAACCATTGCTCAAAAGCGGATATGGTCAATATTTACTGGATGTGATTGAAAGCCCTTACTGAACTTATATTATGAAGAAAATTCTTGTTACGGGTGGTTGCGGTTATATCGGTTCACATACCCTGGTGAATTTGATTGAAAATGGATTTGATGTCATCTCAGTGGATAACAACAGCAGATCCAATCCCCGCATACTGGAAGGAGTACAGAAAATTACGGGAAAGAAGATCAAGAATTACAAGGTGGACCTGTGCAATCTGGACGACAGTTTTGCCATTTTCCTGGAGAATCCGGACATTATCGGCATCATTCATTTTGCTGCTTTTAAATCCGTTGGAGAATCGGTGGAGAACCCGCTCATGTATTTTGAGAATAATCTTCTTTCGCTCATCAACCTGTTGAAATGTGTGCAGGAATTCAATATTCCCCATTTCGTTTTTTCTTCCTCCTGCACAGTATACGGAAACCCTTCAGAGATTCCCGTTACGGAAAGCACGCCACCACGGCCGGCCGAATCACCGTACGGATACACCAAGCAGATGGGAGAACAGATTATCAATGAATTTTCCAAATCATCAGAATCCAGGAGCATTCTCCTCCGTTATTTTAACCCCGTCGGCGCGCATCCTTCCGGACTGATCGGCGAATTGCCGGTAGGCAAACCCGCCAATTTGGTGCCCGCCATAACACAGACCGCGATCGGAAAATTGCCGCAGATGGAAGTGCATGGCAATGACTATCCCACAAGAGACGGTTCCTGCATCCGGGACTATATACATGTCTGCGATATTGCGCACGCCCATACTCTGGCGCTGCAGTACATGATCAATGGTAAGATCAAAAAAAACTGTGAAGTTTTTAACCTTGGCAGCGGCAACGGGGTGACCGTGCTGGAAGCCATCCGGGCTTTTGAAAAAATTAGCGGAGTTTCACTAAATTATATCATCGGTCCCCGCCGTCCCGGAGACGTCGTGGCTATATATGCGAATAACGATTTCGCCCGGCAGGAACTCGGATGGACCTGCCAGTACGGCCTGGAAGACATGATGTCGTCGGCCTGGAGGTGGGAACAGAAACTCAAAATGGACGAGACGTTTTACAACAGTAAATTTTCAGAACTGAATTAATTTCATTTTATAATCTTCCCGTATGATCACAGTAACCGGACAGAAAGACACCCGCAGCGGATTTGGCGACGGAATCGTAGAACTGGCAAGAAAAAACCCCGATGTGGTGGCGCTGACCGCTGACCTGGCGGGTTCGCTTAAACTGAATCAGTTCATTAAAGAATTTCCCGAACGCTTTATTCAGTGCGGAATCGCCGAAGCCAATATGATCGGCGTCGCAGCCGGAATGACCATCGGTGGAAAAATTCCATACACCACCACCTTTGCCAATTTTTCTACCGGCCGCGTGTATGATCAGATCCGGCAGTCTGTAGCCTACTCCGGTAAAAATGTGAAAATATGTGCATCCCACGCGGGTCTTACACTGGGAGAAGACGGCGCAACCCACCAGATACTCGAAGACATCGGCATGATGAAAATGCTCCCGGGCATGACGGTTGTCGTTCCCTGTGATTATGCGCAGACAAAGGCTGCGACCCTGGCTATCGCCGAAATTCAGGGTCCTGTTTATCTGCGTTTCGGGCGGCCGGTATGGCCCATTTTTACCTCTGATATGGAATTCCGGCTTGGAAAAGCCCAGCAATTCACCGAGGGCAGCGATGTAACAATTTTTGCCTGCGGACATCTGGTTTGGATTGCCCTTGAAGCGGAAAAAATACTAAGGGAAAAAGGTATCTCAGCCGAAGTCATCAACATACATACGATCAAGCCACTGGACACAGAAGCCGTTATCCGTTCGCTCCAAAAAACGGGATGCGCGGTAACAGCGGAAGAACACAATATCATCGGAGGACTTGGCGGATCCATTGCCCAGGCCAGTGCACGCCATTTCCCGGCTCCCATTGAATATGTCGGTACCAACGATACGTTCGGGGAAAGCGGCACACCGACACAGTTGCTTGAAAAATACGGACTGGATTCGGGCCATATCGTAGAATCTGCCCAAAAAGTGATTGCCCGGAAAAATAAATGATCCCATATCCAGTTCTGACTAAAATCCAACGACCGAATGGCCGAAACTTCATCGGATACTGAATTACTGGCCTTATTCCGCGAACCGGCAACAAAGGAAAAAGCATTCACCGAGATCGTTAAGAAATACCAGCAGCGGCTGTACTGGCATATCCGCCGTATGCTGGTGGACCATGAAGATTCCAATGATGTCCTCCAAAACGTTTTTATCCGCGTCTGGAACGCGCTGGCCGGTTTTCGTGAAGATGCGCAGCTCTATACATGGCTGTACCGGATAGCCACCAACGAATGCCTGAGCTTCCTTGAGCAACAAAAAAGAAAGGCTGCCGTCTCCCTGAATGACCTGGAAGCCGGTCTGAGCAATAAAATCAGGGCTGACAAGGATTTTGATCCCGCCCGGCTGGAGTGGAAGCTTCAACTTGCAATTCAACAACTTCCTGAAAAACAACGAGTTGTGTTCATGCTGAGGTACTATGATGAGATGCCTTATGAAGAGATGAGCCGGGTTCTGGATACGTCAGCCGGGGCACTGAAGGCTTCATACCATCATGCAGCTAAAAAAATCGAAGATTTTATACTTAATCATTAAACTTTGATGACCCGACAGGGTCTTATTGGAGCGAAATGGAAAGGTCGAATGAAATATTAACAGAATTGCTGCAAATCGCACCCGGGCTTAAAAACCTCAGGACAAATCCCTATGGCCTATCCCAGGGCTATTTCGACGACTTTATGGTGGTCCTGATGCAGAGAATCAGCCGGGAACAGACTGCGCGTCCGGACGAACAGGGCGCTGCAGCCGAAACCTACACCCTATCTCCCCTGCTGGCCTCCCTGCGCGATAAACAGCCATACAGCATTCCTGACGGCTATTTCGAAGGCCTCGAAAAAAAGATCCCTTTTGAAATCCCGGTAGACAAACTGGAAACCATTCTCAGACCTGTTCCCGCTCCTGCTGCCGCGACGACCAATTCTGCAAAAAAGCCTTCTGGATTATTAAAGTTCGTCCGGTATGCTGCCGCCGCGTGTATCGTGGCAATGCTCGGTATTACTGCCCTGAAATTATCTGTAAACCGGAATATTGATCCTATCAAGAGTCTTAACTCCGTCAGCGACCAGGATATGGCCAACTACCTGGACAATGATGATGTGCACTGGAATCCCGGACCGGCAGGTGAAACCGTGATGATGGATCTCAGCGATAACGATATTCACGAGCTGCTGAATGGTGTTTCCGATGCCGAACTGCAGAATTACTTTCCCGTGGTTCATGCCCAGACGCAACCTGTAAACTAACCCCCTGATGAAGAGACTTTTACTTTTAAGTGTTTTCTTTTTCGCCATTTTTTTCAGCTCCGCCCAGAATGGAAACCGTATCGAAGTCCTTAAAATCGCATTCATTACCAAAAAACTCGATCTGACACCGGAAGAAGCCCAGAAGTTCTGGCCGGTCTACAATCAGTATTCCGCTGAATTGAAAAAAGCACAGCAGGATGCAATTCAGCGAAACAAAACAGAAATCGAGCTGGATGAAACCATATTGAACATCAGGAAAAAATACAGCAGCCAGTTCCTGACGGCACTCCCTCCCCAAAAAGTTGACCTCTTCTTCAAATCTGAAAAAGAATTCGGACGTTACGTACAAAAAGAACTCGAGCGGCGCCAGCTGAAAAATCAGCGGAGACTCCTGGACAGTACCCAGTAGGAACTCCGCTTTAAGGATTGGTTAATTCTCCCATGCATACTGTTCTCCGATTCCGAACTATTAATTTGCACTCTTAGGCCCGACATGAGAAAATTGCTGACTCTTCTCTTCGCCATTCCATTACTGTGTCCTGCCCAGGACACTATCCAGCATACTGTTCCCGGAAGAAAAAATGCCCCGGGTCAGCTGCATAAACCTTACCTGATCCTTATTTCGGCTGATGGTTTCCGTTATGATCTGGCTGACCATTATGGCGCAAGGAACCTGATCCGTTTGCGGGAATCGGGTGTAACGGCTGCCTATATGCAGCCCGTATTCCCCTCGCTCACCTTCCCCAACCACTACAGCATCGTAACGGGTGATTATCCCGCACACCACGGTATAGTCGACAATACTTTTTATGATCCGGCCCGCGACCAGGTTTACAGTATGGGAAAAAGAAAGATTGTAGAAGACAGTTCATGGTATGGCGGGACTCCCCTTTGGGTCCTGGCAGAAAAACAGGGTATGCTTACGGCGAGTTACTACTGGGTAGGTGCTGAATCGGCGATACAGGGCATCCGTCCCACATACTACTACAAATGGAATACCCTGATACCCATGAACAGGAGAATCGAAGGTGTCCGGGACTGGCTGATGCTGCCGGAAGAGATCCGGCCTCACCTAATCACATTTTATATCAGTGATGTCGATCATGAAGAACACGAACACGGGGTGTATTCTGCGGAAACAGAGAAAGCAGTTCACAAAGTGGATGATGCGATCGGAAAACTGGTCAAGACGCTGGATTCCCTGCATCTTCCCATTAATTACATTTTCGTATCGGACCATGGCATGACCGACATCGATACCCTGCACACCCTTTCCCTTCCAAAAAACCTGGACACCAGCCGGTTTGTTATTCTGAATTCCCTCTCACTCGTTCATCTGTATGCCAGGGACACATCCTACATTATGCCTGCTTACCGGATCCTGAAAGGCGCAGCCGGAGACTATGACGTTTATCTTTCCACCAGCACGCCCGCGCGCTGGCACTACAATAAAAGAACAGACCGGAATAACCGTATCGGCGATATCATCCTGGTCGCTCATCCTCCAAAAGTATTTAACCTCCGTGGCGGACATATCAACCGTGCTACCCATGGTTTCGACCCGGTGTTTAAGGATATGCGTGCGAGTTTTTATGCATGGGGGCCTGCCTTCAGAAAAAAGTTTAAGACCGGAGGGTTTGAAAACATTCACGTGTATCCATTGGCCGCGCAGATCCTTACATTGAAGATCACGGGTACGGAAGATGGCAAACGGGACATCCTGCGTCCGGTACTGAAATAGAGCCTGAACCCGTTTACCCCTTTTTCAATTTGAAAGACTGATAAAAATGTCCGGAAGACGCGTTGTTTTCCTTTCCTGATTCTGAAATCGTCTCGAGAATATACATCACGTTTCGAACAAGAAAGCATTTCATCAGGATGACAGCCTGCCCGTTTTGAAAATCCATGGTCACTTCCCTGCCGGGAAATCCGTCGAGCTCAATTTTCTTCTCGGTCAGCAACTTGCCCTTCACATTACTCACGGCACCGTCTACCGCACTCCTGAAAAAGCCGTCCACCATTGACTTTTTCTCGCTGTTGATAACCGAATCGGGATAAACCGTATGTCCGACGATATAGGCAAAATTATCATCCGGCGTTTCTTTGGGTTCATAAATAACCAGGTACATGGTCAGTTGCCCTATGGGCGACTTCATCACCTGTGAGCTGGTGTCGGGCTTTTGAGGAAATTCGATGCTGAATCTGCCTGACACGGATTCGAAGGAATACCAGTCTGTGCTATCCTTAAATCCCATGAGGGAAAATGTTGTCAGAAGGAGGAAACTTATTTTCCTGATGTAATTCATATTGGATGTATTATTAAACGAAATGAATGTCCGCTTATTTGACAGTAAAACTAAAAACAGGATTTTTCAGATCATGATAAAACAAGAAAGTCCAGCCTTCCTTCTGACCCTGTTCCCACCATGACTGCCTCAGATCCATACAGCGCTTGCCGTCATAATCGTACTTAGCGACGAAGCGGTTTTTCATTTGGGACAGTTGCGGCGCCACATCGCCTCCAAAAAAAATATGTTCACCTTTTTCCTCCACATGAAATACCTGATGAAAAGGACAGTGTCCGCCGGTGAGCTCATAGCGGATATAGCCATCCAGGACGCCGCTGCCTTCTAACTTCACCGTATTCGAAAATTCTGGAAGAAAACGGAACGCGGCCGTATCATAACTGGGCATTCCTTTTTCGAACGCATAGTCCAGCTCCCTTTGTTGCACATAATAAACCGCCTGGGGAAACGCCGGTGCCTGGTCCCCGCCGGTAGCGGGATAGCTCATGCCGCCGACATGATCTTTATGCAGATGACTCATCAGAACCTTGGTAACGGATCCGGGATCTATTCCGTTTTTTTTCATGAGGTCATGAATCTGCATTTTCCCGTCCGACATAAAACCGAGTCCGGTGTCAAAAAGCAAAACGTCTTTTTCACTGATCACCACAAAGGGCTGTATCTCCACGAGCAGACTTCCACTGGTTCTTTTTTGGAGGTCGTCTTTTTGGGGATCGAAGGGGAGAAAGGCCTTGGTTTTGTCTACAGTGAATGCGCCTTCCGAGAGGGGGACAATTTTCATTACCCAAATTTACTTCCTATCTCAACACCATCTGTCGGTCTGCATCAAGTCGTGCCAGGATAAATAGCATAACGCTGAAAGTGAGCAGGGACGTACCTCCATAACTCACAAATGGCAGCGGGATGCCGATCACCGGTGCAAGCCCGATGGTCATACAGACGTTGATGGAGATATGGAAGAAAAAGACCGAAGCCACGCCATATGCGTAGGCCCGGCTGAATACGCTTCGTTGTCGCTCGGCAATGGTGACGATCCGCATCAGCAGCACAATATAAATGCTTAGAAAAATTATGCTGCCCAGGAAACCAAACCCTTCTCCGATGGTACAGAATATAAAGTCGGTCCGTTGTTCGGGTACAAAGTCGTACCGGGTCTGGGTTCCTTTTAAAAGGCCCTGACCTAAAAATCCTCCGTTGCTGATAGCGATCTTACTTTGTTTTACGTTATAGTCGCCGTTATCTTTTTTTCTCGGGCCGGTCTTTTCTTCAATCTGCCTTGCAGCCGCAGCATCCTTGGGTATATAGTCCTTTCCAATCGCATCATAGATCCTTTTCACCTGATAGGGTTGAAACACGTGGTCAAAAACAAAGGGAACCATAAACCGCTGCACACTCACACACACAAACCAAATAGTGACGACAAGGAACAACACGCTTCTTTGTCTTTTGATCTGCCTTCTGAGGATATAGATTGCCAGGCCCGCAATACCCGTCAGGACGAGCGCAAGCACATTCGGGTCTACCAGCAGGGTCGCTACCACGAGCACAGCAAAGGAAAAACCGATAATGAGTACCAGTGCAGGCAGCCCTTCCCTGAACATAACCAGGAAGAATGAAAAATAAACAAGGGCCAGTCCGGTTTCTTTTTGCATGATGGAAAGTCCCGCCGGCACGAGGGCGATGACCGCTGCAATGATCTGCGAACGTGGCTTTGCAAAATCCGTTTCAACGCGGGAGAGGTATTTAGCCAGGGCCAGGTTCACAAAAATCTTGCATATGTCGGCTGGCTGGATTTGTACGGCCGTACCCAGCCGGATGATGGAAGAGGTGCCTTTCACATTTGAGTGGAAAGGAAACACCAGGAGCATCAGCAGTATCCCAAATGCGTAAGACAGGTTGGCCGTTGCCGTAAAAAATTTACTGTCGGTAAGGAGGATAAAAATGCCGGCTATTCCACTGAGAATAAAAAACAGGGCCTGCCGGCTGTAGTCGGTTTTCAGGGAAATAAAGCCCTGGAGGACATTGTCGCCATCATGGTAAGTAGTTGAAAAAATACTGATGGTTCCGATGGCGCATAAGATGAGCCAGAGCCAGATAAGCGACCTGTCTGCACCTTTGGCGAGATATGGATTACGCTGGTTCATGGCGACGTGGTTAAGCTGCTGTCGTTGTGTACAACGGGTTTGTCAACTGGTTTCAGTGCGGCTGAATCAACCGGTTTTCTTACTGGAATCCTCGCGGGTCTCCCGGAACTGTCTGTCTTTCTTCGAACAGTGGAGTCGGTCCTGGCTGTTTTCACCGTGTCTGTTCGCTGGACAGGAGCCTGAGGACGCGGCCCAAAAGGAATGGTGATATGCGTTACAGGCCTGTGGAGGGTGTCCAGCATTAACCTTCTTTGTACCGGATCCTGGTACCTCAGCCAGCGGGTGCTGTCTCCCGTTTGCAGTGCCCAAAGCGCTGCCCTCGCTGAATCGGTGATGAACTGGAGTCTGAACAGGTAGCCGGGCATCAGGTTCGTATTGGCAATTTCAGTTGCAATCTTAACCCGCGCGGAAGTGAGGGTATCCCTCAGGTACTTTTCAACCATCAGGCTTCCTATCCGGCCCGCCCAGATAGCTCCGTATCCTGCGTTCTGGATAACGACAGCGACCGCGATCTGCGGATTTTCACGCGGAGCGAAACAAACAAACATAGAGTTATTGTTCAGCTTAGTACGTTTGCCCTCCAGGTAAAGATAGTTTTCCGCTGTACCTGTTTTGGCACACATATTAATGCCATCTATTCGTGCGATCCTTGCCGTTCCGACTTCCGTTACATCCTGCATACCGCTGATCACGGTCTCATAGTCAGCATCCGAAATATGCGTCAACACCTCATGCTTGACAACATATTTATCCAGCACGCTGTCTTCAGGCGCGTGGCCTTCCACGCTGTTTACAAAATGAGGAGTGTAGAAATAGCCTTTATTTGCAACAATACACATGGCATTGGCCATCTGTAAGGGCGTCACGAGCATTTTATCCTGGCCGATGCCGAGCGTGGTCATGGTACAGGAATTCCAGGAACCATGGTATTCCTTGTCGTAAGAAACCGTATCGGGGATATTGCCGCCGTCCTCGCTGGGCAGGTCCACGCCGATGCGATGGCCCAGGCCGAACTTATACATGTAGTTTCTCCAGGTCTGCAGTCCTTCCCTCACATTGCCGATTTTTCGATTGTCGACGGTAAGCCGGAATGTATTGCAGAAAAAAGAGTTGCAGGAATGGGCAATCGCCAGACGGAGGTTAGCGGCATGTCCGGCCCAGTTTTCCAGACATTTCACCGGGCGGCTGCAGGCGAGGTATACACCCAGACAGGGATAACCGCTGGCCTGGGTAATAACTCCTTCATCAAGCCCCACAAGAGCACCCAGTGGCTTGTAGGTAGAACCAGGGGGATATTGCCCCTTGATTGCCCGGTTCAACAGGGGCGCCGATACGTCCAGGGCCAGCTTACCATAGTTCTTCTGCTTGTCAGGACCGGTAAGCGAATTGGGATCATAGTCCGGGCTTGACGCCATCGCCAGAATGCCGCCGGTTTTTGGTTCAATGGCCACCACGGTACCCATTTTATTGGCCAGTAGTTTTTCTGCCAGCTGCTGCAGCTCAATGTCCAGATTGGTATGCAGATTTCTTCCGGCAACGGCGGGCGTGTCGCGGCTGCGGTCGGCATAATGACCGACAAGACGGTTCTTATTATCCTTGATCCAGTATTCCGTACCACGTGAACCCATGAGTTGTTTTTCATAGTACTGTTCAAGACCACTTCGTCCCACGTAATCGCCTAACTGGTAATAATAGTTCGAACGCCTGAGAATGGAGGAATCCACTTCACCGACATAGCCCATAATGTGGGCGGCAGCATTGTACGGATAAACGCGTACCGGCCTTTCCTGCAGGTTGAACCCCGGAAACCGCCAGATATTCTCTTCCAGCCTGGCATAGAGTTCCGGTGCCAGAAGGTCTTCGAATATGGAAGGCCGGAAGGGTCCGTTCTTGATCCGGGCATCCAGCAGGCGGGACCGGAATTCTGCCGTGTCGATTTCAAGCAGCTGACAGAAAAAAGCGGTATCCACTGCCTTCACCTGCGAGGGTGTAACCATCAGATCGTATAAGATGGTATTGTTAAGTATGGCCCGCTGACGGTGGTCATAGATAATGCCACGGGTGGGGTAAACCCTTTTCGGGAAAAGCGCGTTATCCTCCGCCATCTTTTTGTACTTGGAAGAAAAAATCTGGAGGTTGAAGAGCTGCGTAAAAATGATCAGAAACATCCCGCCGAAGATGAGGCGGATGATATTGCTGCGGGACTGGTTAAAAACAGACATCTCCGGATATTGGCTTTAAATTAAACGGTATTCGTCCTGAACTTTTCCTTTCGGAAAAATAAAAGTTCCGTCAGCAGGATAAGCAGCATGCTGATCCCTGTGGTGGCAATTACCTTACCGATAAAATACAAAAAAGATCCGAAACTCATCCATTCCAGAAAGACCAGGTATCCATGATGAAAAAGGGTAAGTACAAAAACATAGGTAAAATAGGGTGCCCACCCCATGCTGGTGATGGATGGCGAAAGATAGTTTTTATCTGCCCCCTCCTGGGAAATCAGCATATTGACCACAAAAGGCCTCAGATAGGCGATCAGCACACAGGCTGCGGCATGCAATCCCGGGGAATGCATAAAATAGTCTAGACAGAGCCCAAACAGGAAGGCGAGGGTCATCAGGCCTGCGCGTGACATGCTGAAAGGCAGCCATAGTATATACAAATAGTAAATATAGGGGGTGATAAACCGGTGAAGCGGCGGCATGTTGAACAGGATGAACACCTGGACAAAAATGAAAACTACAAAACGGATAATATTTTTCAGCAGCTCGCTCATTGGAATTTCTTACGTGTCGAATCCTCCAGTTTTTTTTGTTCCAGGAATTGGGTATTGGCAATCACATAAACGTATTCGATATTGAAAAAATTGGTAGATGGCTTTACCTTGAGCGAATAGAAATTGCTGCTCTTGTCTTCCACGATCTCTGCGATCGTGCCGACCATCAGGTTTCCGGGGAACAAGGAGGAAGTCGGGCTGACAACCACGGTATCCCCCTGTTGAATTTTTACACTTTTCGGAATGTCTTTCAGACTTACAAACTGAGGACTCACGCCATCCCACTCGATGGTTCCCCTTTCTCCCCCATTCTTAAGCTTTACCACCACCTTATACTGCCGGTGCAGGAGGGTCATTACGCTTGCATAATTGTCGCTGACATTTACAACCGTTCCCACAATGCCCTGTGGACTGACAACGCCCATATTGGGACGAACGCCCTGGTTGGCACCACGGTGAATGGTAAGGTAGTTGGTCTGGGTATTAACGGTGCCCCCGACGACTTTCGCACCCATCCATTCGTATTTCCTGATCGTCCTCATCGAATCCGTCAGCACGGTATCCATCACGAGTTTCTCATTGCCTTCCGTACGTTCGAAATTTTCTTTCAGCATCTGGTTAAGGCGCAGATTTTCGTTCGCCAGCTGTTCATTAATTTTTTTCAGGCGGAAATAGGATTCAACCGTATTGTACCGGAGATTGATGCCTCCGGTCAATTCACCGGCGACGTTCATAAAGGCAGCTTCGTGGTATTTATTGAAGCGAAACAGGAAGCTCAGGGCAAAGATCTGCAACAGCAAAAAGTAAAGGAAATTTGCATACTTTCTGATGAAGAGAAATACATTCCGCACAGGTGCATGGTTTAAAAAAAGGTCAGCGCATTACAAAGGGATACCTGTCGTAGTTCTTCAGCGAGATCCCGGTTCCCCTCACCACGCTTTTTAAAGGGTCATCGGCGATATGTACAGGCAGCTTGATTTTCTGGCTGAGTCTTTTGTCCAGACCCCTCAGGAGCGCGCCGCCGCCGGTAAGATAAAGTCCCCTGCGGTATATATCGCCTGCCAGTTCGGGTGGTGTTGTTTCAAGCGCTTTGAGAATGGCTTCTTCTATTTTGAAAATACTTTTATCCAATGCTTCGGCGATTTCCTGGTAGCTTACAAGGATCTGTTTGGGAATACCCGTTACCAGGTCGCGTCCATTGACCGGAATATCGTCCGGCGGATTGTCCAGGTCTTTTAACGCGGCGCCTATCTGGATCTTGATCTGTTCTGCGGTTCTTTCACCGATCAGCAGGCTGTGATAACGACGCAACGCTTCCATGATGTCGGCTGTGAATTCATCTCCCGCGATGCGGATCGACTGATCGCAAACAATTCCTGCCAGGGCGATGACCGTTATGCCGGTTGTACCACCACCAATATCGATGATCATATTACCCACCGGTTCTTCCACGTCGATACCGATACCCAGTGCGGCAGCCATCGGCTCGTGAATCAGGTATACTTCTTTAGCGCCGGCCTGTTCTGCACTGTCCCTTACGGCTCTTTTTTCCACTTCTGTGATGCTGGAAGGAATGCAGATCATCATACGCCAGCTTGGGGGAAATAGCGGCTTCTTGGGATAGATCATCTTGATCATTTCCCTGATCATCAGTTCGGCTGCGTTAAAATCGGCTATAACCCCGTCTTTCAGGGGGCGGACCGTGCGGATGCTCTCATGCGTCTTTTCATGCATCATGAGGGCCCTTTTACCAACCGCAAGGACGGTTTTCGGATTATTCCGGTCCAGTGCTACGATACTGGGTTCGTTCACTACAATCTCGTCATTATGAATAATCAGGGTATTGGCAGTACCCAGATCCATAGCAATCTCTTGGGTCAGGAAATTGAATAATCCCATTTTAAAAGGTCAGATTTATATTCTGTTACGATCTGTTGCGATGCCTGCAAAATTGACGGAAATAATCGGAATTAACAAAGTGAACATTAATCTCCGGTATCCTGCACTGAACGCATTTTTAAACAAGATATTTCGGATAGACTTCAGTTTATTCCTGAACAAAACAGTTCTTCATACCTGCAAGCCGTTTATGTGCCGCCACTATTTGTATTTTCAGTTGAAACTATAAAAATTCATATCCGATGTCACGACGGAAATACATACCCTCAAAATCAATTTGCGTCAGGACATTTACTGACTTACGGATAGCGTCCCCGATAGTGCCGGCATAGGAAGTAACACAAAGCACCCGGCCGCCATTGGTGATCACCTGGCCCAGGCCCTGCTGTGTTCCTGAATGGAAAACCAGGCTGTCTTCATGCCGGGTATCGAGTCCCGAGATGGGAAAACCCTTCTCGTAACTTCCGGGATAACCGCCGCTCACCGCCACCATCGTGGCTGCTACGCGCGGATCCAGCACCACGGTCTTTTCATTCAGTTTCCTGTCCACGAGCGCCTGCAGTAATTCTACAAGGTCGTTCTTAAGTCGCGGAATGATGACTTCCGTTTCGGGATCCCCGAGCCTGCAGTTGTATTCAATGACCATGGGATCGTCGCCCACCTTGATGAGGCCGATAAAGAGAAAACCACGGTAATCGATACCGTCTGTTTTAAGACCCTGAATAGTAGGATCCACAATGCGTTCCTTAACCTTCAGCATGAATTCGGCATCCGCAAAGGGTACCGGGCTTACTGCACCCATACCGCCTGTATTCGGCCCCCTGTCCCCTTCACCAATCTTTTTGTAGTCCTTGGCCTCAGGCAAAAGCACATAGTGGTCACCGTCAGTAAGCACAAAAACCGACAATTCTATCCCGTCAAGGAATTCTTCCACCACGATGCGCCTTCCTGCTTCACCAAACTTATCCTGCTGCAACATCAGTTCGAATTCGGCTACCGCTTCCACATGACTGTTGCAGATCAGGACTCCTTTCCCTGCCGCCAGACCATCGGCTTTTAACACCACGGGCAGCACGTGCGACTGCACATATTCATACCCCTCTGAAAAATGATCTGCGTCAAATTCTTTGTAAGCAGCCGTAGGGATTCCATGCTTTTGCATGAATTGTTTGGAGAAAGCCTTGCTGCCTTCAAGCCTCGCTGCTGATTTGGAAGGACCAATGACAGGAATGTCCCGGAGTGATTTATGTTCAGCAAAATAATCTACGATTCCTTTTACCAGGGGTTCTTCCGGGCCGACGATTACCATTTGGATGCCGAGGTCCAGGCACGCATCCCCAACTGCCTGAAAATCCGTGGGATCGAGGGAAACATTTCTGCCAAAAGCAGCCGTGCCCGCATTACCGGGACCAATAAAAAGAGAGGAGCAAGACTTACTTTGGGAGATTTTCCAGGCCAGGGCGTGTTCTCTTCCGCCCCCTCCGAGTAATAGGATATTCATTTTTGATTTTAAATGAGGCCCGAAATTCTGCATTCGTAGCCACATCTAAAAAAGAATTTTCGTGTTCGCACGGCTTTTTATCCACCTGCAGCGATCTGCAAATAAATCTTACTTTAGGCGGTCGGTTAACGATTTTATTCATTCCGAAAAGGAACACACATGAACCAACCCCTGATCAGAAAAGGCCATCCACGCGGACTCTATGTACTATTTTTTACAGAAATGTGGGAACGATTCGGATACTACCTGATGGTGGGTATCCTGTTTCTCTTCCTTCACGATACGGTGGAAAATGGCGGAAGGGGAATGGACACGAGTCTGTCGGCTGATATAGTGGGATCCTATGTGGCCCTTGTTTACCTCACTCCTTTCCTTGGGGGTCTTATTGCAGACCGGTATATCGGCTATCGTGTGTCAATTTTTCTGGGGGGATGCCTGATGGCGACCGGTTATTTTCTTATGGCCGTTCCACACAGTGGCGGACTTATGTACGGTGCACTTGCGCTGGTGATCATCGGCAACGGCTTCTTTAAACCTAATATCAGCACGCTTCTTGGCAACCTCTATAACAGGGAAGACCTCCTGCCTAAAAAAGATGTGGCCTACAATATTTTTTATATGGGCATCAATATTGGCGCCTTTATTTGCAATTTCGTAGCTGCCTACCTGCGAATCAACTATTCCTGGAGTTATGCATTTGCCGCCGCCGGATTCGGAATGCTGCTGTCCGTCGTCATTTTTGCCTCCGGACAGAAATTTATTAAGTCCGCTGATGTAATCAAACCCGCAAAGAAGGAAGACATGCCCTTCTCCCGGATCGTTACTTACGTTTTCCTCCCCGCTGTGCTGGCCGGCGCACTGGGCTGGTTTATTCCGGGTAACCTGTTTGGATCCGATTCCAACGACGCCTTTATTTTTGCCTGTATTCCCATCATCATATTCTATGGAAGTGTCTGGTATCGCTGCAACGCCTTTGACCGCAGACGTATCGGTACACTGTTTACCCTCTTCGGTGTTTCGATCATATTCTGGAATATCTACAACCAGAATGCCACTTCTCTCACCATCTGGGCAGACAACTTTACAAAAAGAGAAGCCCCTGCAGGCGTGGAAGGATTCCTGAGCAAGTTCAATTTTCTGCAGACCGTCAATACCGATCCCAAGGAAGTACCCGTGATCAACGACCATTTTCACGCACAGACGGGTCCGGATGGCAAAGTGCTTACCCATACTGGTACAGACCCCTACCTGCAAAATATTCCGAAGGATGAATGGCCTGCAAAAGGAGAAGATCTTAAACTGATTTCAACGGAAATCTATCAGTCCATCAATCCTTTCTGGATCATCGTCCTTACTCCGGTCATCGTCGCCTTTTTCGGTTTTCTGAAATCCCGGGGAAGAGAGCTTAACACACCCAGCAAATTCGCCTGGGGAACCATCATCGCGGGACTTTCTTCGCTCATTATGGTCATCGCAGCCCTGTCCACCAACCTGTACGAGCACAAAGTATCTTCAGCGTGGATATTCGCCAGTTACGGTGTATTTACTATAAGCGAGCTGTTTGTGAGTCCGGTGGGACTTTCTCTTGTGTCCAAAGTGGCTCCCAGGCGATTTACGGCACTGATGATGGGTGGATGGTTCATCACTACTTCCCTCGGCGGAAAGATCGCAGGTATCATGGCCGGGTTCTGGGACTTTTTCGACAGCAAAGCGCTCTTTTTCGGGATCAGTGCAGCGGCGGCCATCATCGCCGGACTCCTGCTTTTCCCCCTTACGAATAAACTGAATAAAGTAGTGGTGGAAGCGACGGCAAGCAGTGATTAGTTCATCTTAAACGGAACGATCATTTCAAACATCGGGATATTTACTTCAAATATTATTTTGTTGAACAGGTTTTCCATCCGGTAGCTTCCATACATTTTTCCCATTTCCGTGCGCAGATTACATCCGCTTACGTACTGGTATTTTTCTCCCGGCTGCAAAACAGGCTGAACACCCACGACGCCCTCACCTTCCACCTCCCTGTGTGTGCCGTTGCTGTCGAAGATATGCCACTGGCGGCGGTGCAGTTTTACCGGAAAATTATTGTGATTCCATATGGTGATACGATAGGCGAACATATGTTCTCCCGCCACCGGATTACTGTAGTCGGGTTGGTAAAAAGTCTCAACGTCAATTTCAACTCCCTCAGAAATTTTATTGGACATGGAAATCGTTTGTATAAAATTAAGAAAATATGATCAAAGCCCGGGAAGGCTTCCTCTTTGTGTTTATGGCATTAACCACGTAAATTCGCTGCACTTCAACCTAAGCTGATCATGAAAATTGCAGTAGCCAAGGGCGATGGCATCGGACCCGAGATCATGGATGCCGTCTTACATATTTTCAGAAAGAACCAGGTGCCGTTAGAATATGTGGTGGTGGATATGGGGAAATGGGTCTTCGACAAAGGATTTTCAAACGGTATGACACCTGAATCCCAGCAAATCATTGAGGAGCTGGGTATTCTCTTTAAAGGACCGATGGAAACTCCTAAGGGCAAGGGAGTGAAAAGTATCAATGTAACAGCCAGAAAAACCTGGAATACCTATGCGAACAAAAGAGTTTTCCAGTCCCTGCACGGTGTGGATACAGTGTTTTCCAAAGCAGGCATCCCCATCGATATTACGATTGTCAGGGAAAATATCGAAGACACCTACGGAGGCATTGAGCATATGCCTACACATGATGTGGCATTAAGCCGCCGCTTTATCACCAGACCGGGTAGCCTGCAGGTGATAAAGTATGCCTTCGAAATGGCCAAGAAGAATGGATCACGGCGTATTACCTGCGGGCATAAAGCCAATATCATGAAGCTCACCGACGGCCTGTTCCTCGATACCTTCCAGCAGGTGGCTAAAGATTATCCCGAACTTAAATCAGACGATATCATCGTCGACGACCTCGCCATGAAACTGGTCGTGCGGCCCCACGAATTTGACGTGGTGGTTCTCACCAATTTGCAGGGGGATATTATATCCGATCTCTGTGCTGGCCTTGTCGGCGGACTCGGTTTCGCTCCTTCGGCCAATATCGGTGATCATATCTCTATATTTGAAGCCGTTCATGGCACTGCTCCTGATATAGCAGGAAAAAATATCGCCAATCCAACGGCGCTCCTGCTCAGCGGAATTGCCATGCTGAGACATCTCGGGCTGATGCATAATGCCGCTGAAATAGAAAATGCGCTCCTCTACACTCTCGAACAGGGTGTGCATACGGGTGATTTTGGCGATAAATCCATTCCGGGAAAGAATACCACTGAATTTGCTGAAGCCATTATCGCCAATTTTGGCAAAACGCCCGAACACGGAGCCAAACCGGTTATGCCGAATAAACACATTACGCCTACCGTTTTTAAGATGGACCACAACCAGATGATGGTCTCGGAAGAAACAGGGGTAGAAAAAGTGTATATCGTAGGGGTCGACATGTTTATTGAGAGTTCAGAACAACCTGAATTCATAGCAAAAAAGTGCCAGCGTCACGGAGGTGTAAAATTTAACCTGGTCAGCATAAGCAACCGCGGCACACAGGTTTGGCCTACCGGTTCCGTATATACGAACCTCGTGAACCAGTATAATGTTCGTTTTGAAAGCATCGACGGTTCACCGCTCAATCAGCAGGATGTGATCGGGTTGTACGTGAGTCTTAGCGGCGACTTCAAGATCGGTTCATTTGAACTGCTGAATGTTATGAATGGGAAAAAAGCCTACAGTCTCGCTCAGGGTCAGTAGGAATAAGGACTATCCTCCAGCCTTTCCTCCCGGGTTCAGCTTTTCATTATCGCGGTGACGATGCAGATCCCGCGTATTTTTCTTTTCAAGATTCGTAATCAGTGCGGCTGTAAGGTCGGTGCCGGTCTGGTTGGCAATACAAAGCAGAATCCAGAGAACATCAGCCAGTTCATCGGCCAGTTTTTTTTCTTTGTCACTTTCCCGGAAAGACTGGTCGCCATATATCCGGCTCATCAGCCGCGCAACTTCTCCCACTTCTTCCGTGAGAATGGCTAAATTGGTCAGCTCACTGAAATACCGCACACCGGTAGTCCTGATCCATTCATCCACCATTGCCTGCGCTTTCCGGATTGAAATTTCGTCGGTTGCCATCATTCAATGAATTTAAAGCTGGCTAAAAATGATCCCTCATGCCTGTATCAAAAATAAGGGTAACCGGACCGTCGTTCAGAAGTTCCACCTTCATGTCTGCCCCGAAAATACCGGTTTGTATTTTTTTACTGAGGTCTTCTTCGAGCTGCCGGATCATTTGCTCATAAAGAGGAACCGCCCTGTCTGGCTTGGACGCCCTGATGTAGGATGGACGGTTGCCTTTCTTCGTTGATGCAAAAAGCGTAAACTGGCTGACCAGCAGGAGATCCCCTCCGGTTTCCATAAGGCTTCTGTTCATGACGCCATCCGCATCGTTGAAAATACGCAGGTTTACCAGCTTGTTGCTCAGCCACCGGATTTCATCCACGTCATCGGAATCCTCGATACCCAGAAGCACCAGCATCCCTTCCCGGATGGCAGCGTGTACAGAATCGCCGATGGTCACGCTGGCCCGGTTCACCCTTTGTACAACTGCCCGCATCCTTTTCGAATTAATCAAATTATTTTTACCGGATGAAGATAGAGGTTTCCTCCGAAATTGAATTCCGGACCGCCAGGAGTGGCGGAAGCGGAGGACAAAATGTAAACAAGGTAGAAACCATGGTGACTGGATATTTTCATGTTGGCCATTCGGCATTTTTTTCCGAAGAAGAGAAATCGCGTATTCGCGAAAAACTCGCCACAAGGATGAACAAAGAAGACTACCTGATGGTAAAGTCTCAGGTTCACCGTTCTCAACTTGAGAACAAAGAGGAAGTGATTGAAAAGATGAACCTGCTGCTGGAAAAAGCGTTGAAAAAGGATAAGCCCAGAAAAGCAACCCGACCCACCGTTTCTTCGAAAAAGAAGAAGAAAGAATCAAAGATCAAGAGATCAGAGACGAAGGATCAGAGAAAAAAAATAACCCGTTTTGATTAAGCTTCCCCGTTTAAAAGACTGTTTCACCTATCGTCTGTGGCGAAGAATAAAAATATATTCAGCACTCCTCCTTTTTTTCTTTGCCACCTCTTTCCATTCCCAACACCCGGCGCCCCGGGTGATACTCCGGTTTCTGCCACGTCTCCATGGCCAGCCTTTCTCGCTGGGAAAGAATTATCAAAATCCTTTTGGAGAAACGTTCAGGCTGGATAAATTTAAATTTTATCTGGGCAGGGTCAGCTTCGAAGGCGCGCAACTGCTTCACACCACACACAAAAGATCCGGTTATTTTCTGATTGATTTTTCCGATTCGCTGACAACACAGATCGTCCTGGAATCTCCCGGAGAATCGTTTTCTGCGCTGGGTTTTCAGATTGGCATAGACTCCACCGATCAGGTAAGGGGCGCACAGACGGGCGCCCTCGATCCTATTCATGGCATGTTCTGGACCTGGAACAGCGGCTATCAGAGTTTTAAGCTCGAGGGCTCATCCCCGGAATCCGGTGAACCGGCACATATGATGGCTTATCATATCGGCGGATACCGCTCACCATTTAAAGCCATTCGTCAGCTGCGACTGAATTCATCTTCCGGTAAAGGTCCGGTTGCCGGCCATGATATTCCGGAGCTTATTGAAATACCGCTTGAGCTGGACAGTTTTTTTACAAGCCGGTTACAAATACGCATTCGTCAGATGCCGGCAGTAATGACCATCGGCGACACGGCACGTATGATCTCAGAAAATTTTGCGACCTGTTTTACCGGATTTACCATCAGGAGGGCTTATGAACACTAAATTCCGGTTCATCCTTGCAGGATTTGGCATCGTGGCAGTCACGTTCACTCCCTTTCCTTTTGTCGTGCCGAAAAATTTTCCGCCTCCCGTATACCGGTTTCAAAATAATCCGCGGACTAAACAGGGATTCGAACTCGGCAGGAAATTATTTTATGATGGAAAACTTTCCAGGGACGGCAATTTCCCCTGTTCTTCCTGTCATCAGCAGTTTGCTGCATTTGCCACTTTTGAGCACCGGCTCAGTCATGGTTTTAATAACCAGTTCAGCTATCGCAACGCTCCGCCTCTGTTTAATCTGGCCTGGAGCGGGGAATTGCATTGGGATGGTGGCATCAGCCACATCGAAGTACAACCGCTGGCTCCCCTGCTTGATCCGCATGAAATGGCGGAAGAGCTTGGCTCGGTGATCGTGAAACTCAAAAAAGACAAAACTTATCCGGGTCTTTTCCGTCAGGCTTTTGGCACTTCAGATATTAACTCGCAGAGAATTTTAAAAGCACTGGCGCAGTTTACCGCCTCGCTCGTTTCTGCAGATGCCAAATATGATAAAATGAAACGGGGGCAATTACGATTCAGCCCTTACGAAGAAAAAGGATACGTCCTCTTTAAAGAGAAATGCGCGCGCTGTCATCAGGAGCCGCTGTTTACGGATTTCAGCTACCGCAATACGGGCATGGAACTCGATACAACACTAAGGGATTATGGAAGGATGCGCATCACCGGTAAGAAAGAGGACTCCCTTAAATTCAGGGTACCCAGCCTGAGGAATATCTTCCTGAGTTTCCCTTATGGTCATGACGGCCGGTTTGCCACCCTGAGCGATGTATTGGAACATTATAATACCGGCGTGATCAGCAGCCCTACGCTCGATTCCGGATTGAGGAAGGGGATATCCATTTCGGACGACGACCGGTTTTATCTGATCAGCTTTCTTGCAACCCTTACGGACAGCAGTTTCACAAGAAATCCGCTTTATGCCGATCCCTCGGCGGACGGACGAATTTTTGAGCCGGGACCGGATATCCATTGAAAGTTAGATCTCCGGTCCACTTCATTCCAGGCCCCTGTTATAAATCCATGTAGATCGTCGGATGTGCAATCCTATTTGTAATAAGGGATCAGTTCATCCCGGAATGTCTTTTCCGAGTTTTCCCAATTCTGTACCACCTCCTGGCGCCGTTTGTTGAGATCCTGGTTGAGCTGGTTGAAACTATTTACACTGGAATTGATTTCCTTTACGGCCTTGTTGTACTGATCCACATCTTCTTTTGTTCTGTTACTGCCCTTGGCCTCCATAGTCTTTTTCAGCTTGTCGAAATTTTCCTGTTTGAGATAGTAATCCATCATCCTTGGAATATCATTCTGGGCCATACTATTATAAAAAACCAGCGCATCACGGCAGCCGGATGCCAGGGTTGGATTTCCCTGAAATGTGCGCAGACTGTCTACTTTTAATGCTTCGAGACCTTCCTTTACGAAGGCCAGCAGGGAGTTCCTGGCCTGCTCGGCATCATTGAGCTTATGCTGGTTCAGCGCCTTGAACAATTCCCCGTCTTCCCAGTTGCATTTAAAAAAAATGATATAGACTCTGTCACAATAGTGATTCACTTTTCCGGAAAGCGCCATCTTATCGTTGAGCTCATTTTTCGTGTCTACCAGGTTTACGTTGTATTTCGCTGCGAATTCCTTTTCCGCGCGAGCCAGGTTGTCCGAAGCTTCCTTTAATTTCTCACTGGCTTTTTCTTCCAGCAGCAGGAAAGCCTGCATCTGATCTACGGACTGTTCGGCGATCTCTTCCATATTGACGATCTTGGAATAGTCGTCATTGAAAATCCGGTAACAGAACTGGATATAATCAATACTGGCCTGGCGGAGCGAATTATCACCTTTGTACTTGGGAAGCTCGATGGTTTTGTATTTTGCGTTATTGATGCTTTCCAGCGCCTGGTCGCGCAATTTTTCAATTTTTTTTGCCCTCCGGCTATGCGCCGATGCGCTTATATAAGCCATATATTTCTGGTCCATTTCGAGCTGCGCATTGGAAACGGCCGTCATGTAGTCTCCGGCATTTTCGATCATCTGCGCCGGCAGCCTGCTGCTTGCAAAAAGAAGAAAACTCAGGTAAAAAAAACGTCGCATAGAGTAGTATTGGTTTTTTATATAGATATCATTTGGCCATCCTGCTGGCAATTTCATATCCAAGCCATAGGGCCGCATCCCGGTCCAGTACCTGGCTGAGCTGAAAATTGGATCTCCTCAGGTCTTCATCTATTTGCATCCTCAGTTTTTCGTACTGGTTCCATTCGATAGAGAAGGGCGGCTTTGAGCCTCTTACCTGTCCGAGGCTCTTTTCCAGGTCCTCATTTAAAGTAAAGCGGCTTGCCTTCATCGACTGAAAATCCAGCATCTCATCCCTGCTGGTCTGGATGCGAACCAGCGCCTTCAGATATTGATTAAACGAAATAAATATGCGGCTGGTATCCGTATAAGTCCGGGAAAAATTCTTCAGTTCCTCCAGCGAAAGAGGCGGATAGGGATGAAAGTATTTATTGGCTTCCGTGGTGGTGTTGGCAAGGGCGCAAGGCAGGGTTTTTTCTCGTTCCGGCCGAATTTCGCTATAGTCCGGTGCATAGATATCCGGCAGGACACCCGTTTCCTGCGCACTTGATCCATTGACCCGGTAAAGGCGGTCAATCGTAATCTTAAGGTAGTTTTCCGAATTTTTCATCCGTTCCAGATGCTTCTCATCCAGGAGCGTGTCAAGTGGCAACACAACCTGGGCCGTTGCCTTTCCAAAACTGGGAGTTCCCAGGATCAGCGCCCGGTGGTAATCCTGCAGGGCGGCTGCCAGTAATTCGGAGGCCGAGGCGGTAAAGCCGTTGATAAGTACGATAACCGGCCCGTCATAGACCGCACCCCGGTTAGGATCTTTCATGGTAAGGACTTTACCGTCCTTGTCTCTTGTCATACCCACGGGTCCGAAATCTATAAAAATACCTACCAGGGCGATGGCTTCCAGCATCGAGCCGCCACCATTGTAGCGCAGGTCGAGTATCAGAGCTTCAATATTTTCTTTTTTAAGCTTGATGATTTCCTTGGCGACGTCGTCCGCGCAGCCATTGTTGCCACCTACATCTCCATTCCAGTCCGTATAAAAAGCCGGCAGGGAGATAAATCCGATCCGGTGGTTCCCTTTCAGCATCAGACTTCTCACTTTGCTGTTATCATCATCAAGCGCGGCTTTTTCCCGCTGCAGGGTGACTTTCAGGGTTGATCCATCTGATTTTTTGAGGGTCAGTGTCAGGTCTTTTCCATGGTCGCCGGAAATAAAGGCGTTGACTTCTTCCGCCGAGCCATCAGATACATCCACCACTTCGTTGGCATCCCACTGAAGAGCAACGATCTGATCGCCTTCATGAATCAATCCGCTTCGGTAGGCCGGACTGCCGGGCTTGAGGCGCGTAATCTCCGTGGCTCCCTTGCCTTCTCCCAGGCTGAAGCCAAACTGCATGGGCTTCTCACCCAGTTCGCCCTCGAAATCTTCTTTTTTCGAAGCGGAAAAAAATTCTGTATGCGGATCATAGCAGGAAGCTACAGATTCACACCATGCATTGCCGATATACCCCGCCAGTCCGCCCTTTGTCTGCCGGTTTCGCTCCAGGTCTCTTTTGAAACTATGACAGATTTTTTTTCGCTGACCGGGTTCGAGTGTTTCGGGCTTAAGGCGGGAACTGGCGGAATCAGCCTCCTGCATGTCCAGAATGGACTCAATGGTATTCCTTCTTACCAGTTTATATAATTTGATCCGGCGCTGCGGCTCATTGGATGCAAAGCTGCTGTCTTCGGATATGGAAAAAGATTCTTTTATCTGCAGATTGAAAGGGGTGACAGACAACTTATCCAGTATGGAATCGGTCTGATTGATTTTTCGCGCATATATTGCAGTGAGCTGATTTAGAAAATCGATTTTCCTGTTCAACAGCTGCTGATCGAGCAGGTATTTCCATTTATCCAGGATCTGAATTTCCTCCGCCGTAAAATATATCTTATCCGGGTCAAGCGCAAAGATCATCTGGGTATAGAGATCGGCTGAAAAATTCCGGTCCACTGTACGCGGCTGTACATGGTAGATTTCGGCCATCCGCGTGATGGTAAATGCAACATCTGCAGCGCCTGGTGAGGTTTGACCAAAACACGGGGATGCAAAAAGTATTAATAAAACGACTCCTAAACACAGGTCACGCTTCATAACGTCATGGAGGATTAGGTTGGCAATATATAAAATGAAATGACGTTCTGCTTGAAAGTTAACCCCCTGCGCTATTTTTGCGTCTAAATTTTCTTTTTGGCCAGCATAAAAAAATTAGCCTCACAGACTGTCTGGTATGGTGCAAGTTCCATATTCGCCCGCTTTCTCAACTATCTGCTGACTCCCTATCTTACGCTGAAATTCCAGGGCACCGTGGAATATGGAAAAATGAACCTGGTGTATGCCCTGATCCCCTTTCTGAACACCCTGATCCTTTTTGCTTTCGAAACAGCCTATTTTAAGTTCATTCACAGGAAAGAATATAAAGAGGACGTTTATGATACCCTCTCGACTTCCCTGATCATCAGTACCACCGGTATTGTCGGACTTACCCTCTTGTTTCATCGATCGATTGCGGGCTTCATCGGAATGGCTGCCCGTCCGGAATATATCACCCTCAGCGCAATGATTATAGGACTGGATGCTTTGTCTGCCCTTCCGTTTGCTAAACTCAGGAATGAAAACCGGCCCCGAAAATTTGCTGCAATCCGGATTTCAGGTATTCTGATCAATATCGCAGTTATCTACTTTTTTCTTTCCATTTGTCCCCGCACCATCAGGTCCAATCCGAACAGTGTCCTCAGGCTGGTATACAATCCTTCTTTTGCGGTTGGTTATATCCTGATCGCAAATATTGCGCAGTCATTTTTCCAGTTGATTGCACTCTGGAAAGAAATTTCGATGGTCAGACTGAAGATCAACGGGCCTCTTTGGAAAGAAGTACTGATATACTGCCTTCCCCTCACCATTGCCGGCTTTGCCGGAATTGTCAACGAAACCTTCGACCGCGTGATGCTGCAGCGCTGGTATCCTCTAAAGGGGGACGCGGCGACATTTCAGGTTGGGGTATACAGTGCCTGTTATAAACTATCTATCCTTATCTCTCTTTTTATTCAGGCTTTCAGGATGGGCGCTGAACCTTTTTTCTTTCGCCAGGCTACGGAATCCAATGCCCAGAAAATTTACGCCAGGGTAATGAAGTTTTTTGTACTTACCATTTGCTTTATGTTCCTGGTAGTGGCGCTTTATCTTGATCTCTGGAAATACTTCATACAGGATGAAAGGATGTGGGCAGGACTGAAAGTCGTACCCATCCTGCTTCTTGCCAATATGTTTTTGGGTATTTATATCAATTTATCCATCTGGTACCGCCTTTCACATAAGACCACCGCGGGCGCTTATATTACCCTCATAGGAGCCGCTATTACTCTGATAGTGAACTACCTGTTTATCCCCCGATATAGCTATATGGCCTGTGCATGGGCCACCTTCTTCTGTTATGGCACGATGATGGTTATTTCCTACATCTGGGGTCAGAAAGAATATCCTGTTCCGTATGCCTGGAAAAAACTCCTGGCCTATATCGCCATGGTAGTGCTTTTATATTTTATACATCATGCGATTACACGGATAATTCACAGCCCGGTTCTGAGCTATATTGTGGCTACGGTATTTTTGGCTCTATTCGGACTTTTTGTAATCCGGGTTGAAAAAAAGGAATTTGAAACGATTACCGGTCAGCTGAAAATATTTCTGAAGCTGCCGGGACATACCCGAATTACCGGAAATCCCCAGGAATGAAAAAAATCATCACGATATATATGAAATCCGGCCGTGTACACCCGGTCAGGTGGTTATTGTTCCTGCTCTTGCTCATTTTTCAAAACACCATGTTGCTTGGTCAGAACGATCAGGGAAACCTAAAGCCCCGCATAGCTGTGGAAGCGGGCATTAACCTGTCCAACATGAATTTCAACATGGGAGAACCGCCTCCGCCGGCACCCATTCCTGCGAGTTGGAAAACGGGATTTCAGGCCGGCCTGTCCCTGACGATACCCTTTTCAGACAAATTTTCATTCAGGCCTGAATATTTTTACGTTTTAAGGAACGGATCAGACGCATCGACGGGTACAGAATACCGTTTCAGCTATTTTTCCATGCCTTTGTTGCTTGAATTCCGGCCCTCCCCTCGCTTCGGCCTGTTTGCCGGACCACAGTTTGAAATCCTTATAGACGCAAATTCCTCCAAAAACGGTTCGTCTGCTGATATCACTCATGACGTCGAAGAAAGAAATATCGGCGTGAATGCAGGAGCAGAATGGGATATTTACCAGGGATTTTTCCTGACCCTGAGCTATTTTCAGGGTTTAAATCATATCGGAATCGGTCAGCGGTCAGACCTCAAGGAATTTAAGTACCAGATCTTCACATTAACAGGAGGGTTCCGGTTTTAATAGGCCGAAAATACAATCTGACAACGCATATAATCTGGTCAGGCATGAGAAAATTTCAGAAGCGCAGAATCCCATTTTCTCTTCCGTCCATAAAGTCGAAATGGATTTCTGTCTATTTTCAGACCGAGCACCTGCCAAATCCGGAAAGCTGGATTTTTCTTTCGAAACAAAAGGACGCTATAGGTCTTCCGCTGACCGTGTTCAGGACTGCGTTTTGCAACCAGGCATGGAAACCGTTATGACAGCTTACAAAACTTTTTTTGAGAGGGTCCGGTCAACCGGAGATATATCGGTAAACCTGAAAATGACGGGCCTGAGAAAATTCATTTATACGAAAATGCACCATTTCAACAGCGGGGCTCACCATATGGGTACTACACGCATGTCATTCCAACAAGCGGTCATGCAAATCCCACCCTTCACACTTGCTGCACACGCAGTGCGGCTGGCCGATCATTTGAATAAAAACGATTGAATTGACCTAAATTGTCGCCTTATTTCGCACACTGGTATACGATTCACAGTTCTTTCCGGACGAGCATCGTTTTTCAGAAACCAAACAGATTTCTTTCATGGACTCAATGCCTCAGATTGCAGTTATTGGCCTGGGTTATGTCGGCCTGCCTCTTGCAGTGGAATTCGCGAAAAAATATCCCGTAACCGGCTTTGACATCAACCTCAAACGTGTGCAGGAGCTTAAGGAGGGAAAAGATCACACGCTGGAAACCGACGACCATGAACTTTCAGCCGTTTTGGCTGCCAAACCCGGAGTGCAGGGTTTATTTTTTTCGGCCGATGTCCGGGATATGGCTTCCTGCAATTATTTTATCGTGACTGTTCCCACCCCCACCAATAAACATCACCAGCCGGATCTCGGTCCCTTGCATAAGGCCAGTGAAACCGTGGGAAAAGTGTTGAAGAAAGGCGATATCGTGATCTATGAATCCACGGTTTATCCAGGTGTCACTGAGGACGAATGCGCCCCGGTGCTCGAAAAAATCAGCGGCCTGAAATTCAACAGGGATTTTTTCTGTGGTTATTCTCCGGAAAGGATAAATCCCGGCGATAAACTGCATACCGTTACGAAGATTCTAAAGATTACTTCCGGCTCCACACCCCAGATCGCGGTAAAGGTGGATGCACTCTATCGCTCGATCATCACGGCGGGGACACATATGGCGCCCTCTATCCGTATTGCGGAAGCGGCTAAAGTCATTGAAAACTCACAGCGGGATATCAACATCGCCTTTGTAAATGAACTGGCAAAAATTTTTAATATACTGGAAATCGATACGCAGGCTGTGCTCGAAGCAGCAGGGACAAAATGGAATTTTCTGAATTTCAAACCGGGACTGGTTGGTGGACATTGCATCGGCGTGGACCCCTACTACCTGGCGCAGAAAGCACAGGAGTCGGGCTACCACCCTGAAATCATTCTCGCCGGAAGGCGACTCAACGACGGTATGGGCGCCTATGTCGCAGCAGAAACCATAAAGCTCATGATCAAGAAAGAAATACCGGTAAAAAATTCCCATGTGCTGGTGCTCGGTTTCACATTCAAGGAAAACTGTACCGATGTGCGCAATACGCGCGTCGTCGATATCGTGCGCGAGCTCGAAACTTACAGAGCCAATGTGACCATTTACGATCCCTGGGCTTCCCCGGAAACTGTGAAAGAAGAATACGGGCTTGAAACCTTCAGAGAGCTAAACGCTGAAACCAAAAAATTTGATGCCATAATCCTGGCGGTAGCTCATGAGGAATTCAAAAAAATCCGCCTTCGTGACCTCGTGAATAAAAAGTCTGTCATCTACGACGTGAAAGGTGTTTTGGACAAAAACGAAATCGACGCCCGCCTTTGATGTATCCAACCCCTTATCATACAACGGATCTGGGTAATCTTAAGTTCCTGATTACGGGAGGTGCGGGATTCATCGGATCCCACATAGCAGAATACCTGCTGCAATTCGGAGCGGGAAAAGTGCGCGTGCTGGATAATCTGTCTACAGGAAAATCTGAAAACATTCACCTGTTCCGCGATCATCCATGTTATGAATTCATCGAAGGAGATATCCGGGATGCGGAAATTTGCAGGAAAGCCGTCGGCGATACCGACTATGTACTTCATCAGGCCGCACTCGGGTCGGTACCACGCTCCATCGTTGATCCGTTTACCACCAATGCGGTTAATATCACCGGATTTCTCAATATGCTGATAGCGTCAAAGGAAGGCGGAGTTAAAAGAATGGTATACGCAGCCTCCTCTTCCACCTATGGCGATAGTAAAGAATTACCTAAAACAGAGGAAAAGATCGGCAGGCCGCTTTCACCTTATGCAGTTACAAAATATGTAAATGAACTGTATGCGGACACGTTCTCCAGGACCTACCATATGGAACAAATCGGGCTGCGTTATTTCAATGTATTTGGTCCCCGCCAGGATCCCGAAGGCGCTTATGCCGCGGTCATACCACGATTTATCCGGCTGCTGCTGGACCACCAGCCTCCTGTAATAAATGGAGACGGAAACCATTCCCGTGATTTTACCTATGTGGACAATGTGGTGCAGGCAAATCTTCTGGCTCTCTTTACACAGGAACCGCTGGCCGTTAATACTGTATTCAATGTGGCGTTCGGTGAGCAGACCACGCTGAATCAGCTCGTAGCCATTCTTAAAAAATATCTTTCCAGGGGAGATAATTCCATTGCGGAGATAAAGGAAATACATGGGCCCGCACGCGAAGGTGATATCCCGCATTCCCTTGCATCGATCGAAAAAGCCGTTCGTTTTCTCGGTTATGTTCCCCGATATAGTTTTTCAGAAGGCCTGAAAGAAACCGTCAGCTGGTTCCGGGAAAATTATCCGGCCAGAAAAGGGTTGTAATTTTTTTCGTATCCGATGGTTGTTGGTTCCCCATGACCGGGAAACACCAGCGTCTCATCAGGCATTGTAAATAATTTTTCAATGATGGACCGCATGAGCAGCCCGGTATCCCCTCCGGGAAGATCGGTCCTCCCTACACCCAGTTTAAACAGTACATCCCCGCCTATAACGAACCCGTCTTTCCGGCTGTAAAAGACCACATGACCTGGCGAGTGTCCCGGGGTGAAAATCACTTCCAGCGAATCCCCGCCCAATTGGATCAGATCGCCTTCTTTTAAGAATTTTATTATGCCGGCATAATTTTCAAAGGGCATACTCCACCGCATGCCGGACTCCGGCGCAAACTGAAAAGTCTTCAGCTCATATTCTCCCATCTGCAATTCGAGGCCGTAATGCTCTGCAACCCATTTGTTGCCGAAAACATGGTCTAGATGACAATGAGTATTTAACAAAAGATTGGGATGCAGTCCTTCATGTCTGAGCCATTCGGAGAGCTCCCTTTTTTCTTCCGGAAAATAACATCCCGGATCGATGATTGCACAGGCATCTTTTCCATTGTAAACTACGTATGTATTCTCCTGGATGGGGTTGAATATGAAGCGTTTTACCGTTAGCATAGGCACCATTTCTGTTAAAAATCCATTTCACCGGTTATAGGGATTGTCTTAACTTGAAACCGGATAGTTTTATAATTCCAAAATTGGTATGCAAGATCCGCATAAGTTGAAGTTGAAAGAACTTTTTTTCCTCCTTCCGACCCTGTTTTTCCTTCATTTTCAGACTACTGCCCAGATTAATGCCGTAACATTCGGCAAGAACCGCCTCCAGTTCAAAGACATGAAATGGAAGTACTATCAAACCCCAAACTTCAATACATATTTTAATCAGCATGGTGATCCGATCGCCAAATATGTCATGCAGGAAGCGGAAAAAGAACTTCCCGGTATTGAACAGCTCGTTGAATACGGAGTGCAGCGTAGGATAAATATCGTGGTGTATAACAGCTTCAACGAAATGGAACAGTCGAATATCGGGCTGGGGAGCGACTGGCAGACAGTAGGTGGCACGACGAACCTGGTAAATAATAAGATGATCGTCTACTATACCGACGATCACAATGCCCTTCGCATACAGATCCGGCGTGGTATTATCCGTGTCCTGGTGGAAAATATTCTCTTCGGCGATGATCTTGGGGAATTCGCGGCAAACCAGACACTGCTCGACCTGCCTCAATGGCTGGTGGACGGATACGTCAACTACCTGGCAGAAAACTGGAATACCGAACTGGATGACGAACTGAAATCGGCTTTACTTTCCGGCCGCTATACCAATTTCTACAACATGGCTTTCGAAAAGCCCATTCTGGCCGGACATGCATTCTGGTACTATTTTGCCAACCGGTATAAGAAGGAAAATGTTACTTATTTTCTTTACCTCTCGCGGGTTTACCGGAATGTCAATACCGCTTCACAGCGTATCTGCAAAAAAAAGTTCAAAGACGTATTGCAGGACTTCATGACAGAGGAGGAAGAGCTCTATGAAAAGGATCTGCGCGGAAGAAGGAATTTCCCTAAAGGAGTCATTTCTGTAGTGGAAGAAGTCAGTGATAAAAATGACTTTTTCAATTTCTCGCCTAATCCCGCCCCGCGAAGCCAGACCTACGCCGTGGTGGAGTTCAAACAGGGAAAATACTGCGTGGTCCTGCATGAGAATTTTGTGAATAGGAAAGTCCTCGTCGAAAGCGGCGTCCGTTCCAATGACAAACGACTTCAGCCGCACTATCCCCTGATTGCCTGGGACCCGAAAGGAACGAGGCTCGCCGTGATTTACTGGAAAGAAGGAAGCATCCGGCTGTTTATATACGATGTGGTAAAAAAATATAAGAAGAATGTCGGCAACCTCGATATGTTTGACCAGATCCAGGACATGAAATTCATGCTGGATGATAATACGTTGCTGCTAAGTGCCGTCAAAGACGGCCAGTCCGATATATTTGTCTACCATACCGGCAGCTCCGAAGTGGATCAGATCACCAACGATATTTATGATGATCTGGACGCTTCTTTTGTCACTTTTCCTAACAAAACAGGAATCATTTATTCTTCAAACCGGCCATCAGGCACGGCACCCACCGGTGACACAGTGCTTCCTTCGAATAACCGGTACAATATTTTCCTGGTGGACAACTGGAACCGCAGCGAATTCAAACAGATTTCGCAGCTGACCAAAATGAAATACGGATACGCACGGTATCCCACGCAATACAATATTTCGCATTTCACCTTTATTTCTGATGAAAACGGAATTGCCAACCGCTATGCCGGTTTCTTTTCCACACAACGGGCCGGTATCGACACCGTGTACAGAATCGGTGACAATATCCTGCACAACCCAGACGTGCAGGAGCTGGATTCTATTCTCCGTGCCAATAAGGTAACCGAACCCGACAGCGTATATATGTTCTCGGTCACAAAGGATTCAGCCTATGTATTCCCTTTGACCAATTACCAGAGCAGCTTAACAGAAACAAAAATTGCGGGTGAAACCGGGCTGGTCAGCGAAGTAAGGCAGGAAGGTGATCTTAAATTTCTTTATAAGCTGAAAGTCGACGAGTCGGCCCTGAAGAAAAGAAACGTAAATCCGCGTCCCACTGAATTCAGGAAGGAACAAACGGCCCAGTCCAGGCTCATTGGCGGACAGGCCATACAGTACCAGCAGAAAAAACCAGACACGGTAACGGTGCAGACCGATATTTTTGAGAGCGAATTCGAGAAAGAGAAACTGGATACCGTCCTTAATCAGAAGCTCATTTTACAACAGCCGGAGGCAGAGCCTGCGTCCACAGTGCTTAAAGATGCGCGGCTCTACGACTATAAATTAAAATTCGACGCGCAGAGTTTTACTGCCGGGTTCAACAACGACGTGCTCGTGACTTCGTATCAGCCCTTCACGGGCGCACTTCCCATCAGCCTTGGCGGCAATGAACCTTTCAATGCCATGTTTAAGGCTGCCGTATTCGATTTGTTTGAAGATATTCGTTTTACGGGCGCCCTTCGTCTTCCCCTGTTCGGCGGCAGTGCCTCCACCGGTGTTTCCACGGGATCAGGAGGAACGGATATCGGATATTTTGTCCCGGTGGGCGGTTCCTTCTTTGACGGCGGCGGACAGTGGTATGCCCGCCTCGATTATCTTAAACTCCGTACGGATTTTTCGCTTATCTATTACCGCCAGACCGATATCGGGTATTATCCACTGGTTGATACCGCCCTCCATGCATATGACAATGTGGATTCCAAACTATATACCAACCTGTTTCAGGGCGTAATAAAGTACCCGCTGGATAAAGTTCGCAGTATCCGGTACAGCATTGGCGTGCGTACTGATAAGATTGGCCTGAGACCAAACGGACTGAGTACCTATTATCCCGGTTATCCCTTCGATTCTCTGGCACTCGCCACACCATATGTCAATAAGCAGGTATTCCTCCTTAACCACCTCGAATGGGTATACGATAATACGATCGTGAAAACGATGAATATCCTCAACGGGCTGCGTTACAAAATCTACATGGATTTCAATATCCAGATGAACAGCCCCGATTCGGGTGAGGGCCGGAAGATGCTGAATTTTGGTTTTGATGCGCGTAACTATTACCCGATCTACAGGAATTTCATCTGGGCAGTACGGGTGGCAGGAGATTTCTCCTGGGGTAATCAAAAGATCATTTATTATCTCGGAGGTCAGGACGGCTGGATGTTTCCAAAAGCCTATATTTATCCTACCCCCGATTATAGTCAGAATTACGCATATCAGTCACTGGCAGTCAACATGCGGGGATACAACCAGAACCTGGCTAATGGCAACAATGCGGTGGTCATAAACAGTGAACTCCGCCTGCCTGTGTTCACCACGCTGTTCAGCAAGCCCATCAACAATGCCTTTGTCCGCAATTTCCAGCTCATACAGTTCATTGATCTGGGCACCGCGTGGACCGGTTCTCCGAAAAATATTGAGAGACCGACCAACAATTACCCCAACAATGACAACGCTGTGCCTACAGTAGTAACCATAAGAGCAGGCGGTATCGGACCTTTTGCCGGCGGTTATGGTTTCGGAGCAAGGTCTACGCTTCTCGGTTATTTTCTACGACTTGACGTCGGTTGGCAGATGAGCGGATTTTTCCGGGGCTCCCCGACCTGGCAGTTTGCGATGGGACTTGATTTTTAAAAGCTTTATCAGCTGGCGCGATAGCCTTGTTTGATCAGCCAGTCGCGGACCTTATGACTCTGATCCCCCTGGATCAGGATCTGTCCGTCTTTTACTGCACCGCCGGTTCCGCAATATTGTTTAAGCGATTTACAAAGACTTTCAAGGTCTTCGGATTTACCCGTAAATCCCAGGATGGCCGTAACTGTTTTTCCGCCCCGGTGGCGCTTATCAAGGATGATCCTCAGCCGTTGTTTGGCAGGTGGGAGGGTTTCCCTGTCACCCATGCCTTCATTCTGAAAAGTAAAGTTTGGATCCGTACTGAATACAAAACCGTGTTTGTCTGGTGTATTCTTTTTCGCCATACATTTCAATGTTTGCCGGTCTGAAGTGTTTAAACAGCTTTTAGACTGAGATCGAGGCTCCTGGCCTGATGAATAAGCGCACCGATGCTTATAAAATCGACGCCGGTCGCTGCATATTCGCGGACGTTGTCGAGGTTTATGCCACCACTTGCTTCTGTCTCCAAACGGCCCTGGACAAGGATAAGCGCTTTTTTTAGCAATTCCGGATTGAAATTATCCAGCAGGATCCGGTCTGCCTTACCTGAATTCAAAACTTCTTCCACCTCTTTCAGACTGCGGACTTCGATCTCTATCCGAAGGGCTTTTTTATACCGGCTGCTATACTCTCTGGCGCGGTCAAGCGCTTTCACAATTCCCCCACAGAAATCGATATGGTTATCCTTGAGCATGATCATGTCGAAAAGCCCGAACCTGTGATTCATTCCCCCGCCGATCCGCACTGCTTCTTTTTCCAGAATCCGAAAATTTGGCGTCGTTTTTCTGGTATCCAGAATTCTGGAAGAATAACCACTGATGGCATCGACAAACTGCCGCGTGAGTGTGGCAATTCCGCTCATCCGCTGCATACAGTTCAGGACCACCCTTTCACAGACCAGAAGGGTGTGAACGGAAGCCTGGATGGTAAATGCTTCTTCACCAGCCGTCATTTCCTGTCCATCTTCTTTTAAAGGGATGAAAACAGCGTTGGGTTCACGTTGCAAAAAGATATGTCGTGCAATATCCACTCCGGCCAGGACGCCGTCCTGTTTTATTTTCAGTACAGCCTTACCCTTCGCATCGGCAGGAATTATTGCCAGGGAGGAATGGTCACCGTCCCCGACATCTTCACGAAATGCAGCAAGTATGAGTTCGTGTAATCTTTCGTCGAAATCCGCAACAGGTTTCAAATCGGATCGTTTGAACAAAAATAGGGATTGGCAAGCAGGAAGTGGCTTATGGGGAAGCCCCTGTGTCCCGAAACGAAATGAGTATCTAAAGAAATCTGAGTTAAGAAGTCCGGAATCAATCAACGGCCTGAAACCGGATCTCCTGAAGGATATGCCGGTCGCCTTTCTGCCGGAAAAACATCGTCGTCCGGAAGTTTCCGGATCTCGTGAAAAGGGTTCCGGTACAGTAGGAATTGCCTCCGCTTTCGCCCTGTTGGGCAATCTTAAAATTGAGGACACTGTTGGTATTGAAAAAATCACTGAGGACCATCTCAGCCTGTGCTCTGCTGTATGTATCTGCTTTATCCGGTAAACTGATATCCACCCGTGAGTCGAAGAAGGAAGACAACTGGTTTACGTTCCCCGACCGGATCGCGGTGACCACCGCATCCAGATTGTCAAAACTCCGGTAAGAAACGAGGATGAGGGCAGTAAGTGCCAGGACCCATCCTGCCAGCTTTTTCATTGGACTTTGTTTAGCCCTCCAAAAGCCAAAAATATGCCAAACTGAAGCTGTGCGGGCCATTTGGCCTGAAACAGTCCATAAACATTAACTTTGAGGCTATTATAACCATTCGGAAAACAGAAAATGTCTAAAAAATCAGCAATTCTTATCATCATGGACGGTTGGGGACTCGGAAAGGTGGAATCTGCGGACGCCATCCGGCACTCCCGTACTCCTTTTGTAAGCTCCCTTTATTCGAAATACCCTAACAGTACCCTGATCACCTGTGGCGAAGACGTTGGTCTGCCGGAAGGTCAAATGGGTAATTCGGAAGTGGGGCATCTCAATATAGGCGCCGGCAGGATCGTCTACCAGGAACTGCAGCGTATCAATGTCGCCATAAGGAATGGAAGTTTTGCAAAGAACCAGGTGCTGCTCAATGCCCTGAAAAAAGCAAAAAGCACCGGTAAAAAACTGCACCTGATGGGCCTCGTCAGCGACGGAGGGGTACACTCCCATATCAGCCACCTTAAAGCTATCATCGACTGCTGTGCATCGGAAGCCCTGCAGGACGTCTATATTCATGCTTTCACCGATGGCCGTGATACGGATCCAAAAAGTGGTCTGGGTTTCATTAAGGATCTGCAGGATCACCTCGATGCACGCAAAACAGGCAAAATCGCAACCGTTTCGGGCAGGTATTATGCCATGGACCGCGACAAAAGATGGGAGCGCGTCAGGCTGGCCTACGATGTGCTGGTGAACGGAAAAGGAGGCGCCGGATTTTCCGCCGGACAGATCATCGAGAGAAGCTATGCAGAGGGCACCACGGATGAATTCATCAAACCCAGCGTGGTTACCGATGCCGCCGGGCAGCCGCTGGCTAAGATCAGCGATGATGATGTCGTCGTCTGTTTCAACTTCCGAACCGACCGTTGTCGCGAGATAACAGAAGTGCTGACACAACAGGATTTCCCGGAACATGGAATGAAAAAACTTTCCCTGGACTATACTACCATGACCGAATACGACCATCACTTTAAAAATGTTCATGTGATGTTCGAAAACGATGACCTGAAAATGACCATCGGTGAAGTGATTGCCAGGAACATGCTAACCCAGATCCGCATAGCGGAAACTGAAAAATATCCGCATGTAACATTTTTTTTCAGCGGTGGAAGGGAAAAGGAATTCGAAGGCGAAAAACGAATTATGATCCCTTCACCTAAAGTAGCCACATACGATCTTCAGCCTGAGATGAGCGCCCCTGGCGTGACCGATGCCATCATTCCCGAAATCAATCATAAAACAGCGAATTTCATCTGTCTTAATTTTGCCAATGCAGATATGGTGGGTCATACCGGAGTATTTGAGGCCGCCGTCAAAGCAGTGGAAACGGTAGACCACTGCGTGGAAAGAGTGGTCACTGCCGCCCTTGCGAACGACTATATTGTTTTCATTACGGCAGACCATGGCAATGCTGATTTCATGATTAATCCCGACGGCAGTCCGAACACAGCGCATACCCTGAACCTTGTTCCTTATTTTATTCTTGATAATCAATGGCATGGAAAAGTTCATCCCGGTAAGCTGGCCGATATTGCACCGACCCTTCTAAAATTAATGGGGTATGAGGCACCTCCCGAAATGACCGGGAACCTGCTCATAGACTAACACGATTCAGAGGCTAAAAAAAATTCATGCCGGAGGCCCATGCAGCTTTTGCACCTTAAAATTGTCTAAATTACAGGGCAACGAGGTTATTTATGACCGAAGAAGCCATCTTACAAGGTTGTCTGAAAAATCACGCCGCTGCCCAGAGGGAACTGTATAACCGGTACAGCCCTAAAATGCTTGCAGTGTGTTACCGGTTTGCACACAACCGGGAAGATGCCGAAGACATGCTGCAGGATGGATTCATTAAAGTTTTTCTTCAGATTCACACGTTTCAGAACAAAGGCGCATTTGAAGGATGGATTCGCAGGATCATCGTTCATACCTGCATTAATCATCTGAAGAAAAACAAACGATTTAACGAGAGCGTTGATATCATTCAGGCAAACACGATACCAATCAGAGAGGAAAATATTCCATCTATCGTGCAGGCAAAACAGATCATTGATTGTATCAGACTGCTTCCCGTGGGTTACCGGACTGTGCTGAATCTGTATGCGATTGAAGGTTATTCACACAAAGAAATTTCAGACATGCTCGATATCGAAGAAAGTACGAGCAGATCTCAGTATACCAGGGCAAGACAAATGCTCGAAGATATATTGACAAGAAAAAATCTTATTCCGGGAGTCAGAGAAAAATCGGATCGCCTAACTGCTATTCACTGAATAGGCAACCCTTACCAAAACATCCGAAAATGAAGGAGCGAATATTTTACGATGATGATGATTTTGAAAGACAGCTGAAATCAAAGGCTGATCAATTCAAAATGTATCCTTCGGATAAGGTATGGAATGAAGTGAACCGGACTCTTCACTCCCGCCGCAGAAAATTCGTCGTAGGTATGTCTGCACTGATAGGCGGTTTCCTTATTCTCGCCGGTTCCCAGCTGATCACCCCTGTTAAAAATAATCTTCCCAGAACAATTGTTGCCAAATCTGAACCGGCGGTAAAGCCGCAGGCTGATCTTCAAAAGCTTACTGAGAGCAATTTCACTGCTGCAATCAATGAAAAGGCAGCTGAAAATTCCGGAAAAACTGACCGCCCGGAAAGGATTCCTTTTCTGAATGCGGGAGCATCGGATGTATCTGATGAAACGATCAATCTGATACCTGTTACCGCTTCTGCTGTTAAAGTCAGAACCACTACGCCGGACCTGAATATTCCAGTAAATGCCAAAATTCCCCTGAGTGTGCCGGCCGTTGATGAAACAAGCTGGGCTGTCAGCGAAAATCAGGCAAGCCATATTGCAGCCGCAGAACCGGTTGCGGAAAAATCGCTGGTTCGCGCAGGCGGGCAATTCCACAATGAACGCTTCAGCTGGGAAATCTACATAGCGCCCACGGTTAACAACCGCACGCTTACAGGCTTTGACTATCAGGCCATGAACCAGTCCGTACGGCAACAGGCCCCCATTATGCTGGTGGGCATATCCAATGTCAATGGTTTTCTCGACAACACCCCTCTTGTGGGATATGATGTGGGAGGAAATCTCTTTTACAAACTTTCAAAAAAGATTTCTATTAAGGCTGGTCTTGCCTTCAGCTATAACCGGTATTATATCAAAGCATACAATTCCAGTCCTTCCCAACTTGTGCCGCAGCTGAACTCATACCTGGGTTATATTTCAGACACGACTGTTGCCACAGTGGGAAATCCTTTTTCTGCGCATAAGAATACCGAACACGTACAGAACCGTTATTATCAGCTCTCCATGCCAGTAGGGCTGGATTATGTGGTGACAGGCGAGAAACGCCTGCAGTTACACCTCGGAGCGACCATCCAGCCAACCTACCTGTTAAGCACAGATGCTTATGTGCTGTCAGAAGACTTTCATACCTACGTTAAAGATGATCAGGCCTTCCGGAAATGGAACTTCTTCGCCGGAGGTGAACTCTATCTTTCCTATAGCGTGGGACAGATCCGCTGGGAAGTCGGTCCTCAGGTCAGATACCAGTTGCTGTCCACCTATAAAAGCAGTTATCCGCTCCAGGAAAATATGCTGAGCTACGGGATCCGTTTCGGAATATCGAAAACGATCTGGTAGAATTCCCACCTTGTCTTAATTTTATCGGATGAAGTTTTTGCCCGTCCTGTTGCCGTTTTTTGCACTAGTATATTCATGTCAAAATCCGCCCGCCAAAGAGTTGCCCGTTTCGGAAAAGGATACAGTAAAAAAAAACTACCTGCCCGTTGCTGACCTGCTCAGGTCGGAAATCGCTTCCGTCGACTCTTTCCCTATGCTGATTCGTAAGTACGAAATAACCGGAAACAGAAAGGACTCCACCGTTCTTACCGTAGCCGAATTCGACCGCATAGCCCGGGAATTCATCCAGCCGGGTCTTGACAGCGCATATTTCGACAGTCATTTTAGCGAATCCTCCTTTCTGGATCAGAGTACTGACATGTCGAGTTTTACCTATTCAACAAAAGATACCGGTTTCGGGTTAAAAAGAGTGGACGTACTGTTGAAACATACCAGCACCGGCGAGAAGCTGAATTCCATTTATATGGAGACCTTTTCAGGCAATCAGGACAGTTCTTTCATTCGAAAAATGTCCTGGAAGGCAGGCAGGAATTTCAGTATTCTGCAGATAACGCAACCCAAAGGCAGACCGGAGTCCGCAAGTCAGACCCTTGTGGTTTGGGACACCAGGGAATAAGATATGGAACAGGAAGTTTTTCAACAAATAGTACAGACTATCCCTCTTGATCCCGGCATCTACAAATATTTTGGATCCAACCGGGAACTTCTCTATGTGGGTAAGGCAAAGAATCTCCGTAAACGCGTAAGTTCTTATTTCAATAAAACCCTTTCCAGCTACAAAACTTATGAACTCGTCAGGCGGATCCAGACAATCGAATTTACTATTGTCAACTCGGAACAGGATGCTTTTTTGCTGGAGAATTCCCTGATCAAGCAATTCCAGCCGCGTTTCAATATCAACCTGAAGGACGATAAATCCTACCCCTACATTGTCATCAGGAAAGAACATTTTCCAAGAGTATTCCTTACACGCAGGAAGATCGACGACGGATCAGAATACCTTGGTCCCTTTACCTCAGTGGCCAAAGTGCGAGAGCTTATTGATTTCATTAAGGCAAACGTTCAGTTACGCACCTGCAAACTAAATCTTACTCCTTCTAATATTGCAAAAAAAAAATTCAGGGTCTGCCTTGAATACCATCTCGGAAACTGCAAGGGACCCTGTGAGGGATTACAGACTGAAGAAGACTATTCCGAAGGCCTCAAAAGATTGAAATACCTGTTGAAAGGTAATCTCGGACCGGTAATCAGCAGTTTCAGGCAGGAAATGAAGGACGCGTCACGCGACATGGCTTTTGAAAAGGCGGAAATTCTCCGGAAAAAAATAGAACACCTGGAAAATTATCAGTCGCGCTCCGTTATTGTAAACAGGCATATCGAAAAAGCCGATGTCTTCTCCATATTCCGGGACGGAAATACGGCCTATATCAATTACCTCATGGTGGAAAACGGAACGATCGTCCAAACCCACTCCACTGAGGCCAATGCACTCCTGGAGGAAACCGATGAAGAGATCCTTGCCTTCACAGTCGCGCAGCTGAGGGACCGGTTCAATAGCACAGCAAAAGAAATTATCGTACCCTTCAGGATCGAATATCCCGAACCCGGTGTGACACTTAGTTTACCCAGGGCAGGCGACAGAAAAAAACTACTTGAACTTTCGGAAAAGAACGTGAACTATTTCCGGGAGGAAGCAGAGAAGAAAAAAATGCTTCATCTTCAGAAAAAAACTCCGGCCGAACGAATCGAAGTGCTCAAAAGGCTGGAAGAAGATCTGTCTCTCTCTGAATTACCGGTTCATATTGAGTGTTTCGACAATTCAAATTTTCAGGGGAGTTATCCGGTTTCTGCCATGGTTTGTTTCCGTGACGGCGTGGAGAGTAAAAAAGACTACCGCCATTTCAATGTAAAGACAGTGGAAGGAATTAATGATTTTGCCACCATGAAGGAAGTCGTTTACAGGCGGTACAAGCGGTTGACCGACGAAAATCAATCCTTGCCACAGCTGGTGATCATAGACGGTGGCAAGGGACAACTGTCCGCTGCGATGGAAAGCATTGATGAGCTCGGTCTTCGCGGAAAAATGACGCTGGTAGGACTGGCCAAAAATGAAGAGGAAATATTTTTTACCGGGGACCGTGACTCCTTAAAGCTTCCCTACGACAGTATAAGTCTGAAGCTCATCCGAAAAATCCGCGACGAAGTACACCGTTTCGGTATCAGCTTCCACCGTAACAAACGAAGCCGTGGCACATTCAAAAATGAACTCGAGAACATTCCCGGTATCGGCAAGCAAACAGCCGACCAGCTGTTGAAAAACTTTCATTCCGTAAAAAAAGTAAAGTCAGCCTCTGACGAAGAATTACAGCGCCTGGTAGGGCCTTCCCGGACGCGGCTCATACGGGAACATTTCCAACAACAGGAGCGCGAAATCGGGTCGGGACAGGGCCTGGATTAGTTGATATGAATCAAAAAAAAAGGGGCCAGAATGGAAATTCAGCCCCGTTTTTAAAATCCAATATCCTATGAAAAACCATTGTAAAAATAGTAAAACAATTCTATTAAACAACAGCACCCTTACGGTATTTTCAAAATAATTATCAACAGTTTCTTACTCAAAATGTTACGAGAGCATCGTAAAAATACGTAATTCCAGGGATGGGAAAATCCAACCGATTGCCTCTTCCGTTACAGGCTGTGGATAATCCAACTAACAAAAAAGCCATCCGTCGTCTGACGGATGGCTTAACTTCTTTTTGCAATAAAATTTAGTACGACCAGAGGTCCTGTTCGTAGTTGAAGATCTTTTCTTTGATATCATCTCCTTCAAGAAGACCGAGGATAGGATCCTTTATATAATTACTGATAAATGCGTCGCTTGGGTTATCGATCGTTGATTTAGTGATGCGGCTGGAAAACATGCGGCTTTCGAAAAGCTCTTCCCAACTCATGCGCGCACCATAGTTCTTGCCGTTATAGGCTTCGTATTTGGCGAGGAAGGGACGCAGATCTGGATAGTACACCCAGAAAACAGGCATAACGGCACGGAAGGATCCGTCTGCATTATAGACCGTTTTTTCCGGTGCAATTCCGAGTATACGGACATACATCCTGGAAGACTCCTTGTCGAAAACCCACTCTTCTTTAATCTGATACCTTTCAACTACGTCCGGATTGAATTCCTCGGTAATCGTGGTATCCTTGGTCAAACCTTTAGAACCGTCGGGGTCCTGGTTCATATCCGGGATCTGGATCACCTTGGGCTTACCCACCATGTTCTCGGCGATCTCACGGAAAGTCATCGGGGTAGTAAACCGGTCATCTATGGAAGCATTGAAGGCCGTAACGTCACCGGCGTGGATCAGGTTCAGCAGAATGCTGATGAAACGCTGGTTACCATTATCTTCTGAAGCTTTATATACGAAAGGCAGATTCAGTTTTTCGTGAACGTCTATTTCGCGCCATACACGCTGGCGGTAAACCGCGTCGTCTTCGCGGATATTCTCATAAGCCAGCGGAGTACGGTCCTTTACCAGATTCAGTTCGATGGAAGCGTCGTTACGAAGGGATTTACGGGGGGTATCGAGTTTGATATCCGCAATAAATTCCTGAACGGGCTTAACCGTGTCCTTTACAGGCGGAGGCACCACCGCTGTATTGGCCGCACTGTTTTTACTTGTATTGGCTTTCTTTGTCGTCCGCTTGGTCTTCTTGCGGCTCGCAGGAGCCTGTGCATCCACAGTTCCTACCGCCAGGGAGAGGACGAGAGCGAGAAGGGACAATCTGATAAATCTGGTCTTCATGAACTTTATTTTTCTTGACTTTGGACTTAAAACAGATCCGCCACTATAACGTGGCGGAACTTTGTTATATTTTATTTCAGACTAAATACCATCGGCTGGATTTCGCGCTGTTTGCCATCTGGTCCCACTACGCGGATCTGGTCGAAAAATATGTTTGTTCCCGGAGTTGCTCTCTGAACGATCCCCTGGGCACTTCCAGACCAGCGGTTTCCTTCATTGCTGGCTTCAGTGTACTGGGAGATACCGCCGCCGAGTGCGGCCAGTTTGTAGCTCACCACTTTAAAAGGAGCTTCAAAGTCGGAGTCTTCCAGGCGGGCGATCAGACCACCGATCGCTTTGAACTCAGCAGAAGAGATGGAACCACCCTTTTTTGATCCGATAAAGCCGGCCGGCAGGGGCAGATTCTTTACGCGAATAGGGAATTCGAAATCTTTTCCGTTTGCATTCACTATAATCTTTGACATGCCGGGTGTAGTGGCCCGGGCGATATAATGATCACCACTCTGTTTGGTCAAAGTTGCGCCGGGGCTGGCAAAATTCACATGAACTTTTTCTGCACCTACGCTACCGCCGGAAATAGTCATCGGGTTATCCACGCCGACATATACCACGTTCATTTTTTCAAGGAAGATAGAGGCTCCGGAAGGCATACCAACCGTATACTTGATTACTTTGGTTGTCTGATCCTTTGTACCATCGGGCTTGGTGTATTCAATCTTCACCGTTACGTCATGTGCACCTGTACCGGAAACCTTAGATTTATAATCGGCAACTCCGTCTGCATTGAGGCTCTGTTTTACACCGTTGATGTAAATGTCAGGTTTTGCTGCAGAACTGAATGCACCGATACCTGCGGTTACCTCAAGTTCATCATTTGGCATTAAATACGTGGCGTTGGTTCCGGCAAATGCTTCGAATTTGTCAAAAACCACTTTCACGGATCCGATCTGCTTGTAGCAGTAGTCGATCATCTGGGATTCAGAATTCTTAACGTCATTCTGAAACTTGCTCAGGATCGTGATCGCAGCGATCGTAGGCGTCATGTGAAAATAGTTGGTCACCCAGTCTTTCACGGAATCCGCTGACGCCGCAGCGCCGGTCTGTGAAGCCGGAACGCGGAGGTCCAGGGGCAGAGAATGTTCGAATTCGTCTCTGGCTCTCTGTACTTCTTTCTGTAAAACAGGATTATTTGCAAACTCAGCCGGATTCAGCACCGCGAGCATGGCTTTTTTATAGTCTGCCAGGGAATCGAAAAGTATTTTACCCTTTCCGTTCTTGTCGAACACGCGTGTAGCCGCGTCCAGATTGGCATCGTTGAATTTCTCTGACCCGTCTTTCTGCGTTTCCAGCTGGGACTCCTGTTTAAGCAGGTGCTTCATGCTTTCAATCGTACTGAACATGCTGGAAGAGATCTTCTTTATCTGATCTGCTTTAGGCGCCCAGATTTCGGCATTGGCCTTAGTCTGGGGGTCATTTAACGCTTTATTAAATGCGTTATAGGTGAGGTTATTTTTGTCATCAACCACTCTGTTTGAGGTGGTGATACTGTTATTTACAGTTTTGAACGCATTCAGAATCTCAGCAGATACATTCAGTGCCAGCAACGCTGTAAGCACCAAATACATCATATTGATCATCTTCTGCCTGGGCTCTTTAGGTAAGGACATGATCTAAAGAATTTAATGTTGTTAACAAAGGTTTTTCCGGGTTTTTGCCCGCTTATTGGATTTTTAATTCTTACTGTCTTCCCTGCATGGCGCTCAGCATGTTGCCATAAACATGGTTCAGGTTTCCAAGATTTTTTGCCAGCAGTGCGATCTGTTCCTGTGTTTTCTTGGCGTCAGATACACTTCCGTTCATCGCTTCAGATGCCGCGGCCAGATTGCTATAGAAGCTGTTCATAGCTTTCAGGTGGTTGTTGCTGTCCTGAAGCTCCAGTTCATACAAAGCGTTCAGTGAACCCAGGTTCTTGGTAAGTACCTGTACCTGGCTGTGGAACTGCTTTGTACTTTCCGCTGCATGGTTGAATGTGGTAATGGTATTGGTAGCGCCCTGGTATGCATTCTTCATGCTGTCCAAAGCCAGTGCGGCTTCTTTAGTCTTGTTGGTATAGTCTGTAGTTGCAGCCAGTGCGCCGGAGACGTCGCTGATTTTTTCTACAGTAGTACCGAATTTTTTGAACCCTTCGCTAAGGCGGGAAAGATTTGCCGGAGTAATATCAGCTTCCTGCATCATCTTATCCATCTGCTGCAATGAAGGATTACCGGAATTAGCGCCTGCGAGTTTGGGCAGAGCTTCTGCAAGAGCATGCATCTCACCACCGGGAGGTGGCAGGAACGCATATACAATAAAGATAAGTGCTTCAGTGAGCAGACCTGCTGTAAGGAAGAAGTCAGCCAACCGCTGGTGGGTGATTTTCTGCCATGCACCAAAGATTACAACGGCTGCACCAACGCAGACGATAATATTGACAAGTTTTTCGGTTGATTTTGAAACTCCGGCTGACATAGTTTTAAGTTTTTTTGTTGTTAATAGGTTTTGTAAGGGTTGGGAAACGACTTTCCTCTATGATTGTTTTCGAATCAAAACGTGAATTAGGTTAAAAAATTTTATCCTCCTTGACAATTGTCAACTATCTCTTGGAAATATCAGCCGGCAGGTCGATCACACAACGGAATCCGATGTATGATTTGGCTGTATCCTGATATTCGTAAGTCCTGGTGCTGGTCTGCAGGAAGTAACCAACGTCCTTCCAGCTACCGCCACGGATCACTTTACGTTTCATACGGGGAGGATCAGAATCCTTCGCGTTGTAACGGATATCCGGGTTCATGTCATGCTGGAAGTTGTACGCACCTTCATAATATACAGAGGAAGTCCATTCGGCTACGTTACCTGCCATGCAATACAGGCCGAAGTCATTAGGCCAGTAGGCATCTGCCCGGGCAGTATAAAAGGCACCATCTTCAGGGTAGTTACCACGGCCGGGTTTGAAGTTAGCCAGCAGACAACCCTTTTTGTTCCTAAGGTAATAGTTACCCCAGGGGAACATGGACTGTGAACGTCCGCCGCGGGCCGCATATTCCCACTCTGATTCGGTGGGCAGGCGGAACGGGCTTTCGTTGGCTTTACTCGTGCGGTCGAGATAAGAATTAAGGTAAATGGTTCTCCATTCGCAGAAGGCGGTTGCCTGGTTCCAGTTCACTCCGACTACCGGATAGTTACCGAAAGCAGGATGGGAGAAATATCTTTTAGTCATCGGCTCATTATAAGAATAAGAGAAATCGCGGATCCAGACCAGGGTGTCGGGATAGATCTTGATGTCCTTCTTAATGATGAACTGTGAACGCACTTTACCTTCGTTGGCTTTCTTGGCTGCCTCCTTGAGGTCGAAAGTTTCGGAATGATATACCAGTTTGGTAGGGTCAATTTCCTTTTTTCCAAAAATCCGGTTTTCCGGAGTCAGGATCATCTGGTCGATCTTTTCAACTGTTGCTTTATCTCCCCATTTTATGGTCTGGGTCTTTTTCCAGTCGATCTGGAATTTGCCATCCACTTCCTTGCCGTACTGCATCAGTGTGGCAGCGGTAGAGTCGCGAACCCAGTATACAAACTGGCGATATTCGTTGTTGGTAATTTCAGTCGCATCCATCCAGAATCCGCTGATGGAAACCTGTTTGTTGCGGGCGGTATACGCGTAGTTGATGTCCTCGTCAGAGGGGCCCATATGGAAGGTTCCGGGTGGTATGTAAACCATTCCGGGAGGCTTGCTCAGATTATACCTGCTGGCGGGGGCAACGCCATGTAATTGTCCATCATCGGCGGGTCCTTTACCGGACTTGCCAAGTTTACCACAGCTTGAAACGGTCAGAGCCGTAACTACTGTCAACAGAAAGGACAGGTTTTTCATTTTCATATTTATTAAAGGGTATTGGACAAAAATAATCCTTTGAGAATATCTCTTAAGAATATCTTCCATCACAAGTATAAAGTTTATTTTTTTAAAGTCAAAGTGTCCTCAATGCTTTAAATAACGGCGGAAAGGTCCGCCTTATTGTAAAATCCGCCTCCGGGCAGCGGTTTTTTTAAGAGTATTTTAGGAGACCCATTAACTCATCCAGTTCTGTTACAGGCTGTTGGCAAACAAAGTCTCTGCAAAGGTAATAGCGGGTCTTTCCCAAAACGGGCTTATTTCTCAAAAGCGGAAAGTCAGAAGGGGTAGCGGAGGCGAGCTGAAAGACCCGGTTCGGAACGCCTTTTTTCAGAAAATCAAGGTGATTTTCCGCTGAAAAACTTCCTGCCAGGACTATCTCGTATAAGGAGTACGTTAAGCCATTTATCACAGTTGCCCAGTATCCAAAAGATCCCGGATACCGTAAAATAACCTCTTTTATACCCGAAACGCTGCGCGCAGCGAGCGACTTCCATTCATTATTTCCAAATACCGTTCCCAGATATAACAAATTTGCGGCCATAACCGAATTTCCGGAAGGTGTGGCACCGTCGTAGGTTTCTGTCTTTCTGACGATCACATCGTCCTGATCGCGATGTGTGTACATAAAATATCCTCCACCCTCCTCGCTGAAATGTTCAATCACCCATTCCGTCAGCGCCTCAGCTTTTTCCAGCCAGGCTCCGTTTCCGGTAACCTCCTGCAGCTGTATATAGGCTTCAATCATAAATGCATAGTCATCCAGATACCCCGGATTGGCAACTTTCTTTCCCTTCTCCGGTGATGATGAATAATTATGGTAGAAATGAAAGATCCCGTTTCCCCTCATTTCCCTTTCCAGAAATTCCATGGCATCAATTGCCATTTGCCGGTATTCTTCTGTCCCCAATGCCGCGAAGGCCTTTGCCGAGGCGCTGATCATCAGGGCGTTCCAGCCAAGAAGGATCTTATCGTCGAGACGGGGCCTGATCCGCCCGCTTCTTCTGCCCATCAATTTATCCTTCCACTCCTTTTCCTTTTCCGGCGGCGGATAGACGCCGTCTTTTACTCTTAATATATTACTGCCTTCCCAGTTGCCTTTTTCAGAAACGTCGTAATATGCTGAAAACGAGTCCGATTCAACTCCTAATACATCTACGATCTCCTTTTGGGTCCATATATAAAATTTACCTTCCTCCCCTTCACTGTCCGCGTCGAGTGCCGAATAAAAAGACCCTTCCGGGCTCATGAGCTCCCTTTTTATGAAATCCATGGTTTCAGCGATCGCCTTAGCATAGAGCGGCCTGCCGGTCATCTGAAAAGCCTCACTCATCGCTGATATCAACAGCGCGTTGTCGTAAAGCATTTTCTCAAAATGCGGTACCAGCCATTCCCTGTCGGTGGCATATCTCGCAAAACCTCCTCCAATCTGATCGTAGATGCCCCCCTGGATCATTTTGTCGAGAGAAAGGCAGGCCTGATCCAACGCCGACCTGTCCCCACTGTAAAAATGATGTTGAAGTAAAAACCGTATGGTCAGGGACTGCGGGAATTTGGGTGCCGCCCCGAAACCACCCTCCACCCTGTCAGCTGTAAGCATCAGCCCATCTGCTATCTTCTGAAGGTCCTCCCTTGTAAATACGGGATCCGGGTGGCCCGTAGTTTCAAACCGTTGGCTGGCCACATGGTTCGTCAGGTTCGCTGCCTGGCCTTCGATCTCTTCCCTTTTCTCACGAAAGGCGCGGGAAATATTCAAGAGAAGGTTTTTCCAGGAAATGCGACCCGGGAGATCAACAGGCGGATAATAGGTTCCTCCGTAAAATGGCCTTGCTTCCGGTGTGAGAAAAACATTTAAGGGCCATCCGCCGTTTCCTGCAATGGCCTGCACCGCATCCATATAAATATGGTCGAGATCCGGCCTTTCCTCCCGGTCAATTTTTATATTGATAAAATGCCGGTTCATCAATGCAGCTGTTTCCGCGTCTTCGAAACTCTCCCTTTCCATCACATGACACCAGTGACAGGCTGAATAACCTATGCTCACCAGTATGGGTTTGTCTTCCTCTCTTGCCTTTGCAATTGCTTCATCACCCCAGGGAAACCATTCCACCGGATTGTGTGCATGCTGAAGAAGATAAGGTGATGTTTCGTTGATGAGCCTGTTCGGCATGGATGAATTTAAAAAAGGAGATTATCTTTTGATTCCGACTGAGCCCGAAATAAAAAAGGATTAAGGAAACCCTTAACCCTGAAACAGCTTACTTCCCGAAAAGTTTATACCGTCGATATTTTTTTAGTTTTTCTTTTTAGAATTGCTAAGGTATTTCTCAAGGGCAGAGACCATGGAAGGAGCCATTGGTTCCGGCGCCTTGATATGCAAAACAAGTCCCGCATCTTCTGCCGCTCTCGAAGTATTCGTCCCGAAAGCGCCGATGAGCGTGCCGTTTTGTTTGAACTGGGGGAAGTTATCAAAAAGACTTTTTACTCCGCTCGGTGTAAAAAAACAAATGATATCAAATTCCGAAGGGTTAAAAGTTTCGCGGATATCATTACTGATGGTCCTGTACATAAAAGGCGTAGCAAACTCGCAATGGTTAGCTTTAAGCCAGTTTATGATTTCATTGTCCTGCTGAAACTCTGATGTCGGGTAAAGGAATTTTTCATTCTCCTTATGCCTGTTGATAACGTCCAGCATACTCTTGTTCGTACCGTCTGTACCATAGAAGACTTTGCGCTTCCTGTAAAGAATGAACTTTTGCAGGTACAGTGCAACGGCTTCCGTTATACAGAAATACTTGGTATCCTGGGAAATGCTGATCTTCATTTCCTCCGCTGTGCGGAAGAAGTGATCAATAGCATGCCGGCTTGTGAACACGACCGCTGAATAGTTTCCAATTTCAATTTTCTGGCGACGGAAATCCTTGGACGGGATTCCTTCCAGCCGGATAAAAGGAAGAAAAGACATTTCAACCTCATGACGCTTCGCGAGTTCAAAATAGGGTGACTTGTCAGAGTCCGGCCGGGGTTGGGTGATTAAAATCCGTTTAACAGCAATTTCAGACATCTCGGAAAAATCCTTTTTATCCCTGTTTTTAATCAATGTAAATGAATATTAAAAAAATGCGTTTGCAAAATTAATAAGCTTTTTCCAAATAAGATACTAACACTTTGTAAATCAATATTAGAGGGGCAATTTCGAAGGCGCAAAGATACAAAATAAATTGTAATCCACTGATTTTTATTTCCTTATGGAGAGCAGAATACGAAGATACAAACCTGTATAAATAAAAAATAACAATCATGATGACCGAAAGGGTGACGCTCACATCCGTCAGGAAAGGACCCGCGAAGGAAACCAGCACCAGAAAGGGCAGAAGAAAAACGCCTATGATTTTATTAGTCATGAAAACCACAAACAGATAGGTTTCTGCTGCCCTGTTGATATTGAAAATCCAGCCTACCAGCCTGAGGACCAGAAACTTTAACAGATAAAGGGCGGCCAGGAGGCCGGAGCAGTAGAAAAAATGGATCCAGTAAGCGTTATCACTCCCATAGTGGAAATATTTAAGCAGAAAGCTGGTATAAAGGCCGCCGTTAATAATGAACAGGATATTCAACAGAAGAGAAGGAAAAGGTGCCTGGATTACCTGTTCCCTTAACTGGGCCTGCCGCATGGAAGCGCGGAAAAAAAGGGTCATCAGGTTTCCCAGGTATTTACCAAAGAAGAAACGGACCAGGGCAAAATAAAACAGCAGGGCGACAAGCAGGTAAAAAGTCAGATCTCTGGACTCCGGTTCATACCGTTCGGAAGTAACGTGCAACGCCTTACCGGTGAAATTGAAATAAGGCTGTGATTCCAGTATAACCATCCATGCCACCGGAAGACGGCTGAAGTCAGTAGTTCTTTTCGCACTGAATCTGAGCGAATCGGTATGATACACTACCGGGGTATCGGGACGAATTCTAACCGTTTTGCGGATCACAGGTGCTACGGATGTATCAGCCGGCGCTTTGACAGAGGCTGCAAGGGTGTCGGTCTTCCTGACGGAATCCGGGATGTTCTGGCCTTTAGCCAGCAGGAAAAAGAAAAGGACAAACGGGAGGAGCGCAGCTCGTTTTGTCAAGGGATGATCGTTTTAGTCTTCGTTTCCCGCAGGTTGACCCGGGAAAATGCGCAAAGATTCGAATTCAACGCGGATTGTTTAAAAAAAGTTTACATAGCCCAGATGAATCTTTGCCTGGCTGAATTCAAAAGGAGCTGAATTTTGTTTACCCACGGCATAGGACATATTAAAAATGCCCGCCTTGGTTTCAAAGGCCAGTCCCAGACCCGCACCGAGATATAGGTTATTAATGGCATAACCGGGAACGTCATTTTTTGCCCAGCCTCCGTCCACGAAACTGAACAGGTAAGAATTTATTCCGATCAGGTAGCGGTATTCAAGACTGCCCACGGTGTATACCGACGCGAGAATGCTTTCTTCATTGAAACCGCGCAGTAATTTGTAACCACCGATTTGAAACAATTCGTTCCGGTAAATTTTTGGGCTCTGATACCAGGCGGCATTCGCGGCCAGCCGCAATGTGGAAGCACGACTCAGCATGAAATAGTGGGCACCGGAGAAATTCAGCCGGAACTGGTAAGTCGATGTCTGGACGGTATCATACAGGGACCCATAGTCGAAGGAAGGATCATTTTCATCCTTTAGCTGTATAATCTGACTGTTTTTCTTCAGCCTCTTGGTTCCTGCGGAACCGATTACATACAATTCATTCCCGCTGACAGCATTGAAACGGTAATTGGTGTTGTTAAAATCATACGTAACACCCAGGTTCCATGAACTGACATCGGCAACCTGAGGAAGTTGTTTAGTTGATATGATCTGTGCCGTATCAATCGTAAGTACCGTACACCCGGTGGTTTGAATAAATACAGATGCTTTTCGGTTTGTAGAAGCGCTGAACTGCACGCCCAGCAGGCCGTCGACATTTATATAGGATGAATCCTTTTTGTACAACGCAAAAGAAAAATTGACCCCGTAAGGAGAATGGAAAATATAAGGTTGCTGATAGTTGATATTAAGCCGTGGACTCTTGGGCTGCAATTGCTGCCAGTCGAGGCCCAGGGTTTCACCGTTGCCAAAAGGATTTCGCAGAACTACGGTAGCCTGTCCTGTAACGAGCAATCCGCCATCAGATGTTTCACTGTTGTTGGGCAACAGTCCGATCAGCACATCCACCTGGCTGCTTTTCTTCGGCTTCAGGTAAAGATTAAGGATTGAGCCGGTGCCGAGCATATTGATACTCCAGGGCCTTTCTTCCTGTACAAACGGGAGTTCACGTATACGCCTGCTGATTGACAGCAAACGATCCTTACGATAAATACTTCCCTCCGGTATACCCAGATACCGTTCCATAAAATCGGATGAAATTCTGGCCGCACCAACGATCCTGATGCTGTCGATTTTGTAAAGCGGCCCTTTGTTGATATCCAGGACGGCGTGAACAGAACCGGAATCAAGATGAACGCTGTCCAGGGATATTTTTGAGAACGGGTATCCGTTATTCTCCAGGTAGCTCAGCAGCCGGACTTCCTCCGACTGCATCTGATCAAATGTCGCAGGTTTGCCTATAATCTTTTTTGGATTCCATCCCGCTTCGTTAAGAAGCCGGGCATCTTCCGGTCTGGTCCGGATTTCAGTCCAGGTAAATTTTTCACCAAGGTAAATTTGCAGGAAAGCAGAAGCGGAATCAAATCGAAGACTGTCGATGGATGCGGCTGTGAAGCCTTTACTCCTTAATACATCCGGGAGCTTATAAATATATTCGGTGCATGCGGCACGGTCTTTAAAACTGCGAGGGAACCCAAAACCCGGGGGAAGAAAAAGCGAGTCCTTCACACTCATCTTCACTTTCAGCGAGTATTGGGCCAGAACAGGAGCATGGAAGATGCAAATCAGGAGGGCGATCAACCCGTATAGTCTTATTTTTGCCATTCGCGCGGCCGCATTCAAAATCGTAAATTTAGCCAATCCGGTGGCAGGCATCTATATTCATATTCCATTTTGTAAAAAGGCCTGTCATTACTGTAACTTTCATTTCTCTACCCATACCGGATTACAAAACGATTTTACAGGGGCTTTATTGAAGGAAATTGAAATCCGGAAAGATTACCTGGAAGGCGAACAGGTAGAAACAATCTATTTCGGCGGCGGAACGCCCTCTCTCCTTCCTCCGGCCGACCTCGGGAGAATCCTGGATTCCATATTCTCCCGATTTTCGGTGTGCGGTACACCTGAAATTACCCTGGAGGCAAATCCAGACGATATGACGCTTCTTAACCTGAAGTCCTGGAAGACTTTGGGAGTAAACCGCCTGAGTATCGGGCTACAGTCTTTTTTCGACGAAGACCTGGTCTGGATGAACCGGGCTCACGATGCATCCCAGGCCCTTGAAGCACCTGAAAGAGCCAGGGAAGCTGGTTTCGAACATTTCAGTATCGACCTCATCTACGGATTTCCTTTGCTCGGTGACGAGAAGTGGGGAAAAAATCTCCACAGGGCCATAAAGATCCGGCCAGATCATATTTCCTGTTATGCGCTAACGGTTGAAAACCGGACTGCACTCGATAAGATGATCAGGAACCGCCAATCACCTCCGATAGACCCGGAAAGACAGGCTTCCCAATTCCTTTCAGGAATCCGGATACTCGAGGCTGCGGGTTATGAACATTATGAGATCTCGAGTTTTGCATTACCCGGAAAGAGAAGCCGGCATAACAGCGCCTACTGGTCTTCAAAAAAATATATGGGTCTGGGTCCCTCTGCTCATTCTTTCAACGGATCGGGCAGACAGTGGAATATATCAAACAACGCCCTGTATATTAAATATTTGGCAGAAAGCAAATCATTCTTCGATACGGAAATTTTACGGCCGATCGACAGGATCAATGAATACATTATGACGTCTCTCCGTACCCGGGAGGGTCTTGATCTTTCGTATATAATGGAAAATCACGGCTCCGGCAGCCGGGAGAAGCTGGAATTAAAGGCCAGACCTTATATCCTGAATCGTCAGATGGAAAAAAAGGAGAAAAAACTGGTGCTCACAACAGAAGGGAAACTTTTTGCCGACGGAATTGCTTCGGCTTTATTTTTCGACTGAGCGGTTCCGGCCATGGTGCCATCTTTCCCTGAGGAACTTCAGCAGCTGAGCCATCGAGAGGATGGCCACCATCATGAGGATGGCGGTAAACCCAAAGCCCTGATAAGAAAGAGGTGTCATAACCCGGTTGTTTAAAAAATCAGACCAGAAAAATTTCCATTCGTTTAAAGCCTTCGCGCACATTAACATTTTGCCATAGAATCCGGTAAATCGTATCTGCAATCGGCATATCGGCTCCAAAATGCTGATTTATCCGGTACAGACACTGGCTTGCGTTATATCCTTCTGCTACCATATTAAGCTCCAGTTTAGCCGCGTTCACCGTATAGCCCTTTCCGATCATATTCCCGAATGTCCGGTTCCTGCTGAAGAGCGAATAGCAGGTCACCAGCAGATCGCCGAGGTAAACGGAAGCGGCATAATTGGCGCTCTTTTTATCCTCTACGGAAGCATTTGATTCATGGATGCCTACTTCCATATGGCTGATGCCTGCTTTGTGCAGAAATCCCGCCATCTCATCGGCACAGTTGGCAATAAAGACGCTTAAAAAATTGTCCCCATATTCCAGTCCGTGCGCCATGCCCGCTCCCAGGGCATAGATGTTTTTCAGTACGGCGGCATACTGTACTCCATAGACGTCATCATTGACAATGGTATTAAGGTAGTCCGTCGAGAAATTAGACGCGATATCACGGGTTTCCGTAACAGAACTTCCGGAAAAAGTGAGATAAGAAAGTTTTTCGGCGGCAATTTCCTCGGCATGGCAGGGACCCATAACGGTGAAATAGCTGCTGGGGTCAATCCCGAATTCACTGACCAGGTAGTCGTTGAGAAGGAGATTTTTTCCCGGTAGAATGCCTTTGACAGCCGACAGGATTTTTTTACCCTTAAATAGATCCGGGGGTATTCCCTGCAGCAATTTTTCTATATAGGCGGAGGGCACGGCAAAAACGATGCAGTCGGATGAACCGGCAACTTCTTCCAAGCTGTCGGACAGGGAAAGCCGGCTTAAATCAAAATAAACAGAGGAGAGATAGTGCGGATTATGATGCTTTTTTTTGAGATGATTAATGATTTCCTGATTTCGAACCCACCATCCCAGCGATTTCCGGTTGTCGGTCAGGATTTTGACAAGGGCTGTGCCCCAGCTACCGCTTCCTAATATACCAAATCGCATGTCGCGCCAGTTTTGAGAAAGGGAATGAAATCTTCAAACCCATCCTCTTATTTCTTTGCTTCAAACAGCTTCTCCTTTTCTGTTACCTGGACCTTCGTACCGGTATTGAGAATCTTGCTGACCGTACCGTACGGTCCGGTGACCACTTCCTCTCCAAGTTTCAACCCATCGAGAATCTCAATGTTGTTTATATCCTGAATATCCGTTTTTACAGAAACCTGTTTAACCGTCTTGTCGGGTTGCAAAATGAAAACCACTTCATCGAGATCGCCCGTTGTGACGACTGTCTTCACATCACCGTTCGCATCCTGGACCGGTTTGCGGTCATTCCCCGCCGGTGCTTTCGTTTTGTCCCGCGTGGTGACGGCGTTGATCGGGACTGCAATCACGTCTTTGTGGGTCTTGGTCTGTATATCAGCGCTTGCTGTCATTCCCGGACGGAAGATCAGGCTCTTGGGACGACGGTTGTCGAGCAGGTCTTTATATGAAGCCGGGTCAAGCCTGATATGGACTTTATAATTGGTTACATCGTTTGAGCTTGAAGTTGCACTGGATTGCGCGGCCGTAGCGATAATGCTGCTGGCAATCTGCGTAACGATGCCGCGGAATTTCCGGTTATTGTACGCATCCACTTCCACAATGGCGGAGTCCCCGAGATGCACTTTCGGTATATCGTTTTCGCCCACGTCCACGATAGCCTCAATCTTGCTCATATCAGCGACGCGCATCATTTCCGTTCCCGCCATCATGGAGTTCCCTACAACACGTTCTCCTTTCTTTACACTCAGCAGTGAAACGACACCGTTGAGTGGTGAGGTTAATGTGGTACGGCTTACATTTTCTGACTGAATGGCGAGGTTGGCCTTTGCGCTCGCCACAGCAGCCATTCCGCTATGCACGTTCTGAAGAGCAGAATTATAATTTGCCTGCGCGGTACGCAGGTTGGTGGTGGCTGTTTCAAATTCCGCCTGCGAAATAACTTTCTGGGCCAACAACGTCTTCTGCCTGTCGTACTGTGCCTGCGCCGCGTCCATGGAAGCCTTGAGTCCGGGCAGCTGTGCATTGGTGTTGGACACCATGGCTTCCTGCTGGTTCACCTGGGCTGCAGCCTGGTTGCGCTGGTTGGAATAGATGTCTGCATAAATCCTGGCGAGCCGCTGTCCTTTGATCACACTGTCTCCTTCCTGTACATCGAGTTCAACGATTTCACCCGAAATATCGGGACTCATTTTAACTTCAACTTCCGGATAGATCTTCCCACTGGCAGTTACGGTTTCCGTAATGGTATGTTTTGTAACTTTTTCAACGGAAACCTTGATGCCTTCTTCCTTACCGATGACGCCCCCCTTTTTCAAACTAACAAACAGAACGATAATCGCGACGAGCGACACGATGATCCAAATCAGCTTTTTATTCATACGAAGGTTGTTGTAGAGTTGTTTTTATAATTTGATCCCGAGTCCCTTATAATATTCCAGTACTTTCATCCGGAACACATAGTCGTACTGGTAAATCAGCATATTGATGCGGGACGTGAAGAGATTATTCTGGTTCGTGAGATAATCGATCGTATTCAGCATGCCGATATTGTAACGCTTTGTAGCCAGGTCGAAGGATTTCTCCGCAACCTGAACCGCTTTTTTCTGTGCCTGATATTTCTCCAGAGACGCGACGGCATTGTAGTACGCCTGATACACACCCTGTTTCAGGGATAACAGGTCACTTTCTTTCGTCAGTTTTGCGCTGTTGACATTGAGCTGGGCCTTCTGATAGTTAGTTCTCTGGCTGTTTCCGTTAAAAATCGGGATGTTCAGCTGGACACCCACCTGCTGTCCGAAGTTATTGCTCAGCTGGCTGCCGTAGCCGGTCCATACTTTGGAAAAAGGCTGACTGCTGAATTGTCTGGATAGTCCCGCGCTGTATACCGGGTACTTATTCCCGGTGACAGAATCTAATGCATAAGGGGGTAAGTTGGGAGCGGTAGAGTAAGGCGTTGGAACCAGCTGTACGGCGCGCAGGTCATTAAAAAAACTGGTATAAAGTCCTGCAAAACCGGAAAGCGTCGGATAAAGTCTTGCCTTGTTATAATCCACATATTTTTCCGCGCCGCTGATCCTCAGGTCATTCATTTTTTGTTGTGGAAAAGTCTGCACCGCTGTGGCATACACCACATCGGGTTGAAGGGAGGCGATGGGTTCAACAGGGATTGATTCCACGGGTGGCGTGTCGAGATCGAAGGGCGCGGCAGCATCCAGGTTCAGGATAGCCTTGAGCTGCAACGTATTGATATCATATGCTTCCTGCGCGGAGATCACAGCGGCTGAATCGGTGGCAAACTGCACTTCCAGTTCCGCGGCATTGAGTTCGGGTAAAGAACCTGCGTCGACGAGCGCCTGTGTATTGCTGAGCTGATAACGGGTAAGAGCCAGTTTCGTCCGGGCAAGTGTAACCTGCTCCTTACTCAGTAAGGCCTGCAGGTAGCCCGCCGCCACGTTGAGCGTTACGTCGTTTTTTATCTTGTCGATATTGATCACCTGGGCCTCGTAGTAGAATTTATTGGATTCCCGTGCCCGCCGCAGAGAGAACCAGTTGAAGAGGGTAATTCCGACATTGAGCTGATATTGCTGGGAAAGACCCTGCTGATCCACATATATATTATTGGTAGGGTCGATGCTTCTTCCAAAATTGAGCCCCAGGTTCGTCATGGCATTTGCCTGGCCAAACTGTGCCCATTTTGACTGATCGTATGTAAGTTTTGAAACCCTGGAGTCGATATCAGCCTGTTTTATGGAGATATTGTTGATCAATGCATACTCCACGCAACGCCGAAGGTCCCATTTATCCTGGGCAGAACTAACGAAAAAGGAAAAGGTGAAGAATAGGAATAAGGTTGGTTTGAGCATTCTCATGAAACTGGTTTATGGACGAATATCCGCTGGATCCTGCGCTTTCGGGGTACGGAAAGCCGGAAATAGTGCTAAAATAAAGAATAAGCCTCCATTAGCAAGCAAAAAAAAAGCTTAAAATCGAATTAGATGGATGAGCGGAAAGCGCTTTCCAGATCCTCAATAAGATATCCTGCTGATTCGAGGCCGACGTACAGCCGGAGCATTCGATGGTCTCTGTTTTTCGGGTCGAAGTCCTGATCCGGTATTGCCGCACACCCCGGCAGGATCAGGGATTCATGGCCTCCCCAACTAACGGCCATCATTACGTGTTTAAGGTTTTCGCAGAATTTCACGATTTGTGAACGCCTGTCCGATTTTATATAAAAACTGATCAGGCCGCCTGCGCCCTTCATTTGTTCCCGGGCAAGCTGATATTGAGGAAACGAAGGATCCAGCGGAAAAAGAACCGATTCCACCATCGGATGTGATTTTAAGAATTCCAGCACCCTGATGGTTGTCGTTGATATTCTTTCCAGCCGGGCTTCAAGGGTCCGGAGACCCCGAATCAGCAGCCATGCGTTAAAAGGCTGAATACCGCTGCCCACGGCGAGATATTCGGAATCAAAAATGCGTTTGATCATGGCCCGGCTTCCCGTAAGAATGCCACCAAGGGTATCGCTGTGTCCCCCGATATATTTAGTGGCCGTCTGCATGCTGATGTCAATTCCCAGGGGAATCGTTTTTTGATAGACGGGTGTGCAATAGGAATTATCCACCAGCGTGACGATCTGGTTAGCCCTGGCCCATAAGGCTATTTTTTTCAGATCCTGAATTTCAAATTTCCAGGAGGACGGGGTTTCAAGATAAACCATCCGGGTTTCGGGTCTCCTGGCGTTTTCGAAATGAGCCGTTTCTCTGCCATCAATATAAGTCGTCTCCACGCCAAATCGGGAAAAAATCTGGTCGAGCATTTTCCTTACCCAGGTGTAGGGACTATTGACGGAAATAATATGATCCCCTTTCCTGGTATTGGCCAGGATGGCTGCAAAGATCGCTGCCGCCCCGCTATTGAAGACCAGGCAATCCTCCGCTTCATCCAGTGCAGCCAGTTTTTTCCTCAATATGTCAACAGTAGGATTAAGTCCCCTGCTGTACAGATAGCCTGAATATTCATCTTCAAACAGTGTTTTCAGTTCCTCTACCCGGTTGACACGGAAATTGCTGGTCTGCATGATCGGTGGCGCAACCGCATTGAAATACTGTTCCCGGTCCTCGCCAAGTTCATTCAGTATAAAAGATAGTTTCCCGTCGGAATCTTCAGGATGCATAAATGAAAATAATGAATTTCCACCACCGATGGCTGTCTGCTACATCTGCTAAACATAAATCCCCTCCGATTATTCAATTTTGTCCTACAGTTCCCGTGTCCTGCAGCAAATCCTGCCATCATCCATTCTTGTCATTTGAAGGAAAGAGTGACAAATTCTTAACGGTTCTGTCCGGTGAGTGATGATCACAACAGTTTTTTTGAACCTGTGAAACCAGCAAAGCGTTTCCATTACATCTTTTTCCGAATCCGGATCCAGAGAAGCCGTTGCCTCATCCAGTATCAGTATTTCGGGATTTCTGTATATCGCGCGGGCGATTCCTATTTTTTGCTTCTGTCCTCCGGACAGATTGCTGCCCTGTTCCCGGATGATGGTCCGGTAGCCCTGCGGCTGTTTCATGATGAAATCGTGCAGGTCAAGTTTTCGGGAAATTTCAAAAAGGCGTTCCATGTCACTCTCTTCCTCATTAAATGTCATATTGAATAAAAAATCCCCTTCAAAAAGGTCTGTCTGCTGGGCAACGACGGCGATCTTCCTCCTAATTGTAAATGCGGGCAGGGTGGCAAGATCTGTTTCCCCTATTACTATCCTCCCACCCGAAAGAGAATAAAATCCCATTATGAGCGAAATCAGCGTGGACTTACCACAGCCGCTCTTCCCGCTTATCCCTGTGATTTCATGTCTTCCGATACGTAAGTCCAGTCTGTCAAACAATAATTCCTGATGCAAATATCCGAAGCAGATATTCTCCAGGATCAGGTCCCCGCCGGGTAATTCGGCTGATATAAGTGCTGGCTCCGACATGATTTCCTTTTCCAGTTCCATGATTTCAAACATCCGGTCAGATGCAACTATCGCGTCCTGCAATAAACCATTGGATGCAATCAGCGACTGAACAGGACGTGTGAAGAAAGCAAGAAGTGTATAGTAAGAAAGGAGGGTTCCGATAGTCAGGTGACCTCTTTCCACCTGACCACTGCCGTACCAGAGGATTGCCAGAGAGAGCAGACCGGTTACCCATTCGGAAACCACATTCGCGGAGAGCATTGCCCGGCTTGCCCTGTACAAAGATTTTAAAGTGTCGGAGGACCGCATGTCTGTCTTCCGGTTATAATAATTTTCCATCTGAAAGGAACGGATAGTATGCATGCCCTGGATGGATTCCATCATCAGGTTTTCGAATTCCGCCCCGCTTTCCATTGCCTTTCTGCGCCACTTTGCATTTTGCCTGTCGCAAATTTTATAAACCAGCCAATAAACGGGAATGGATATAAACAGAAAAAGACCCAGGCTCCACGAGTAATGAAACATACAACCCAGGCTTAGCAGCAGAAAAAAAATGCTGGCGACAAGCTGTATTGCTGTGTCATTGACGAAATACCTGATCTTAATCGCGTCATTGATGCGGCTTACGATCTCACCGGTTCGCATGCTGTCAAAAAAGTTTTTTGGCATTCTCAACAGGTGCCGGTAATAATCCATTATCAGCTGGCGGTCGATTTGAAAACCTGTTTTCAGGACAATCCCCGATTTAAAAAAGGCCGTCAATGCAGCTATGGAAAGCAATACGATCATGACCGGCCCGTAGATTCCGAGTAAAGAAGTTTTATGCGCAGGGAGTATTTCATCCGCCATCTTCCGGATAAAAACCGTTATTGACAGACTACATACTGCATAGATCAGGGTCCCGGCTAAAGCGAGGGAGAGTTGCATGCCCCGTGGTTTTAAGATGCGCCAGAATCTTATCCTGTGAAGGGCTCCTGATTTTAGTTTTGTGAAATCCGGGGAAGGGGCCAGCAACAATACAATGCCTGACCATTGAAGCAGGAAGCGGTCACTCATGACAGACCTGAACTCACCTCCCGCAGGATCCATATAATACACCTGATTTTTTTTGATCCGGTAGACGACTACAAAATGCTGAAATCCATTTTCAAGCACAATATGAAAAATGGCCGGAAAAGGAATCTGCCCGAGAGGCACTCCGCGGGCTTTTGCAGCACGGGCAAGGAAACTTATTTTTTCGGCCGCGCGGACCATTCCAAGAAGACTGGTTCCATCCTTGTCCGTACCCGAATACCGCCTTATAAGACTTAAAGGAATTCTGCATCCGTAGTAGGCAGAAACTGAAACCAGGCACGCGGCGCCGCAATCAGATCTATCCCTCTGTTTCACTCTTAAAACCCTTCTCATCGATCCCTATTTCGCCTGTCGTCGTCACTGATCTTCATTTCCTTTCCATCGTAACAGAAAAGGAGACTCCACCAGGTTCCTGTTAAGGAATTCCCGAAAGAAGCCTCCTTGTTTTCATCCCAAAGCCGCATTCATGAGCTTCTGTCCTGATGACTGAGGTGCCGGGTGAAGAATAGTATGGTAAATAAGATCTCCAACGCCATAAGAGATCCAATACCACAACGATTCTCCCCCGCACACCTTACGGGCTTCATCTTCCGGCAAATCCTGCATTCCATGCAGGGGTTCGCCATTCCATCCTGTCTTCATTTTCCGTGATTTTTAATTAACCGCACCCACTCAGGCAGATGCGTCATGATATAGTTTACCAGCAGGCAAATAAGTGCCAGTTTCAACAATGCCATGACGTAACGGCTGGCGCGGTCAAAATCCGGTTTCATAAATCTAGTACCTCGGTGGTTTGTTCTGAATACCGTCGGAAAACCCTTCACGAACGTCCCCAAAATTGCTTACGAACGAGGCGCCAAGGGCAAGCAGCGCAGATACTACCCACCCGACTCCGCCGCGACATTCTTTCATTTCATCCTCGTTCAATTCCCCAAACCCGGCATGGGTCTCCGCCGGCATCTTAGTTTCTTTCATATGCAGAATTTATTTCCTACTCTTTGCAAAATGCATGGGTTTCGGTGTCCCACTGATTGCAAAATAGATGGGAAATGAGGCTGAAAAAATACCCTGAAAGTGGAAAACTGTCCATCTATGCATTTACTTTCCTGCGATGGCGGACAAAATAGATGACCATAAATGCACCCGTCACCAGCAATGCTGTTATTGCGGTTGAAGGGGAAGACAGGGCGATGCTAATGGCAACAAATAGATAGGTGGCTATAAAAACAAGGGGCAGCAGGGGATAAAGTTTCATCTTATAAATCTCCTGTCCTTCGGGTTGTACTTTTTGCTTTCTGAGTTTGAAAATGGTTGCGGCGGATGCGGCCATGCCAAAGCAGTCAAGGAAAATAGTAAAGCCAAGTATCCTGTCGAAAGCTTTCATCCAGAAGATAACTACTACGCATACCGCCGTAAAAGCTGTAAGGGAGTTGACCAGCACCGCTCTCGATTTACTCATTTTTGAAAAAACTTTGGGTAACACTCCGTCTTCGGCCATGGCATACATTACCCGCGGGTTGCTCATGAGCAGGACATTGATATAAGCAAGCACAGAAAGAAAAAGCAGGACAGACAATACATTACCTGCGGAACTTCCAAACACATGGGAAGCCATTACACTCGCAATACCTCTTTCCGTCCTCAGCTGATCCAGACCGATAACTTTCATATACGCGTAATTGATACTCAGGTAAAGGGCCACGATGATGAACATGCCGATAAATATTGCGCGGGGGATATTCCGGCTCGGCCGGGCAACGTCTGATCCGAAATTAATGGTTTGCTGATATCCTCCATATGTGAAGGAAACAGCTACGAGGCTAACTCCAAATCCCTTGAGGTAATTCATGAATCCCGAGCTGACCAGTCCGGACTCCTGTGGCAATACAGCATGTTTTACAAAGAAAAGAGGTGTAATCAGGAGGATGACAAGGACGATCTTGATCACGGTAAGCACATTTTGCGTCCTTGAACTCATTCTAAGTCCTAAAAGATTTACACAGTAGAATATGACGATCGCCGTGATGGAAATGGCGATCTCACGATGCTGGAGTGCATCAGAACTGGTAATTCCGGGGAAAATAACTCCTGTAATGTATTCCGCACCGATCAGTGTGGCGCCTGCCAGGGAAGCTGCGTTAGAGATCAGTATAATGCAATTGATGGCAAATGCTATCGAAGGGTGATATCCATAGGAAAAGATCTTGTAATAGCCCCCTGTCACGGGCAGCCTCGAACCGATTTCCGCATAGGTCAATGCGCCGCACAGGGCGGCGATTCCGCCGAATATCCATGTGAAAAAAAATAAAAAGCCATCGGGAACGTTACGGGCTACGTTGGCCGGGGTCCGGAATATGCCCATGCCAATGACGAGACTCACGACGATCATGGTGCAATCGAACACACCGAGCTTGCTGTTTTTTGTCATCTGTCCCGTAGCTTTAGTGCACTACCATAGCCTGGATTTGTCCGGGTTAAGATAATGAATTAATCTTTTCTACTTTTGAAGAACTATAAACCCTAAGAATGAAGTTTTGGATTGGCGGCATATTTTTTCTGGTCTCCATCGCAGCACGGGGACAGGACACCACCCGTGTAGCAGATACTGTTGGAAGAAAATCATTACAGGAAGTGGTTGTCCAGGCCTATGAACAAAACCGGCGCCTGTCTGAAGTGCCGGTGGCAGTGGGTGTACTGACGCCCGCGGAATGGAGCCGCTATAATGATATGAGCATTGTGCCTGCCATGAACAGCATTTCCGGCATAAGGATGGAAGAAAGGTCTCCCGGCAGTTACCGCCTGAGCTTTCGGGGAAGTACGCTGCGTTCACCTTTTGGAGTCAGGAATGTAAAAGTATACCTCGACGGAATTCCTTTTACCGATCCGGGTGGCAATACTTATCTCACCCAGCTCGCCCCTTTCGATATGTATTCGCTGGAACTTATTAAGGGCCCTGCGGGCAGTCTCTATGGCGCAGCGACGGGCGGCGCGCTGCTGATCAAATCGAAACCTAACTTTTGGCTCCCTGGTATTACCGCGGAATACAATATCGGCTCCTTTAACAGTCAGACCCTGAATGCTCAGGTAAGACTAGGCAGTCCGTCCGGAGGTAATATTATTAATTACAGTCACCAAACATCCGACGGTTACCGCGATCACACCAATCTCCGCCGGGATATCATAACCTGGGAATCCATCCTGAATAAAAATGAAAAATCCACACTGAGCACTTACGCCTTCTACGGAGATCTGTACTATCAGACGCCGGGAGGGCTCACCCTTACAGAGTATAATGCAAATCCCCGGCAATCGAGGCCGGCCGTAGGATCAACGCCTTCCGCCGATCAGGCACAGGCTGCCGTTTACCAGAAAACTTTTATGGCTGCCATTTCATATACTTATCGTTTCTCGGAAAAATTTCAAAATACAACCAATTTTTACGGAGCCTACACCAACTATGTCAATCCCACTTTCCGGAACTATGAATTCCGCAGCGAACCTCATTTCGGCGGAAGAACCATTTTCAACTACACAACGGAGAAATGGCATCTGAGTTTCGGCGGAGAAGCACAAAAAGGATTTTTCCAGACACAGGACTATGGCAACAAAAACGGCTCGCCGGATACCCTTCAGACAAACGATAACATTAACACATGGACCTATACCTTTTTCGGGCAGGCTGAATATTTTTTTGGCAGCGGATGGCAGGCATCGGCAGGCCTGAGTTATAATGAAGCCTTTATCGGCATCCGGAGAATTTCAGTTCCCGGATTTGTTCCCAGAAATAAGACTTTCAGCAATCTCTTTGCACCGCGCATTTCTCTCTCAAAAAATATCACCCCTGACATTCTCTTGTATGCCAGCGTCTCCAAAGGATTCTCGCCGCCCACCGTATCTGAAGTCTTACCGTCCACCGGAAGCATTAACACCGATCTCCAGCCGGAGAATGGCTATAGCTATGAGACAGGAATCAAGAGCAGCTTTTTACGGCAGCGCCTGTATATCGAAGTCATCGCATTTTATTTTGAATTGAAACAGGCAATCGTGGTCAGAAAGGATTCCAGTAATGCAGACTATTACACCAATGCCGGTTCAACTACACAGAAAGGCATAGAGTCCCAGGCTTCTTACCAGCTCCTGCCCTCTGCTTACGGTTTTATCAACAGCGCCAGACTGTGGGCTTCCTATACAATGGATAATTTCACCTACGGGGACTTTCAAAAAAATGCCGTTAACTATGATGGCAAACACCTCCCCGGCACTGCCAACAATACCTTCACCGGCGGCGTAGATATCAACAGCCGTCCCGGTTTGTTTCTTCACCTGACATATTTCTACAGCGATAAGATTCCCCTCGACGATGCCAACTCGGCTTTTGCCGGCGCATATCAGCTCGTGGGTGGAAGGATCGGCTATTCCACGATGATTAAAAAAATAAACCTCACGCTTTTTGCCGGCGTCAACAATGCCTTCAATGCAAAGTATAGTCTGGGCAACGACATCAATGCAGCAGGCGGCCGCTATTATAATGCCGCGGCAACAGCAAATTATTTTGGAGGACTGACCTTCCAGTTTAACAAGGCGGAAAAAAATTAATTTAATCATTCAGCCCGCCGGTATACCTTTGTCCGATCTGGTCCCCGCCCAGCGGGGTTAAAAGGGAAGTCCGGTGCAATACCGGCGCTATCCCCGTAGCTGTGAGTTTCATCCGCCCCGGCGGAATTGTTTACACTGCAGCCACTGTCCTGAAAATTTTCACAGGATGGGAAGGCAGTAAACAGGAAACGAGCCAGAAGACCTGCCGGATAATATTTTCAACGCAACGCTTTCGGGTGAAAGGCTGGCGGAGTATATACGGCTTCCCTATTATATTCCCCTGTTTCATCCATGGCGCGGATAAAAATCCGGGATGAGATTATTACGACAAATACATTATATTGGATTCCTCTGCGGATGGCCGACCAGGCTCTTGTTGTTCGCCTTCCTCTTTCCACATACGCGTGTATGTGCGCAGGTATCTGCCGACACAAGCCATATGCTGAAACCGGTGAAGGTAACAGCAGAATTAAAACAAAACCCGTTCACTACCATCACACCAGTGCAGAAATTCAACCGGGATGCCATCCTGCAAACCAATGCAGAAACCATCGCCGGCGTAGCGAAATATTTTTCCGGAGTGCTCATCAAAGACTACGGTGGTGTTGGTGGCTTAAAAACCATTTCTGTAAGAAGCCTGGGCGGCCTCAATACAGGGCTTGTATATGATGGTATTACCATCGCGGACGCACAAACCGGGCAGGTAGACCTTAGCAGGTACTCCTCCGTTTTTGTTCAAACGCTTGAACTGGATCAGGCCAATCCCTCGCAAATTCTGAATCCTGCAAGAGTCTATGCCTCCGCTTCCATTCTTTCCTTTACCAGTAGTTCTTTTCGCCCCGCGTTTATAAACCAGGAAAAATGGATTACAGGGATCAATGCCGGATCATTCGGGTTCTGGCAGCCCTACGCAGGCATATCAATGCCGGTTGGAAAGAAAATGAGCTTAAGCGTTAATGGCGAAGCTACCTGGTCGCAGGGCGATTATCCCTACCTGATCGAGAATGGTATGTTCTCTCAAAAAACGACACGCACAAATTCTGATTTGAAATCTTTTCAGGGCGAGCTGAACACATTAAATATATTCAATGACAGCTCCACGCTGCAGGTAAAAGGCTGGGCTTATTTTTCCGAACGGGGCCTTCCCGGCAGCGTCATTTATTTCAATGATGTCTCGGCGCAAAGGCTGAAGGACGGAGATTTTTTTATCCAGGGACGCTATCGCAAAGCATTTTCCGGCAGAACTACATTGCTGGCTTCTGCAAAATACAGTTCGTTTTACAGCCGATACACTGATCCGAATTTTCTGAATAATGCCGGCGGCCTCGATGACCAGTATACGCAAAATGAAATCTATGGGAGTGGCGCGTTAAGTCACGGGATCGGAAATCACTTAATCATCTCCTTTGCATCTGATCTGGCCTACACCACTCTTAATTCCAATATCCCGCATTTCGCTGAACCCCGGAGGCTCAGCCTTTGGAATAACCTCACCGTACGATTCAACGACTCCCACTGGCAGGTCAGCGCTGCTCTTCTGAATACACAGATTCATGATCAAACACAAACCAACGCAGGAACAAATGCCAATAAATTTACTCCTTCCCTTGCTTTAGGTTACAAGACAAACGCTGGGAGTCCGGTACTGCTTCGTGCTTTTTATAAAGAAATTTTCCGCATGCCCACGTTCAACGATCTGTACTACACTTACAACACGAATATCAATCCTAAGCTCAACCCTGAATATTCATCCCAGTTCGACCTCGGGTTGACGTTTACCAAAAACCTGGATTCCCGGGTCAGGCAGATACAGTTCAGTGTGGATGGCTATTTCAATAAAATCAAAGACAAAATAATCGCTGTGCCGACCCAGAACCTTTTTATCTGGACCATGAAGAATATTGGGAAGGTTCAAATCCTAGGAGTCGATTTAAACGCGGAAGCAGCGGGAAGATTTTCCCAACAGACCCGCTGGTCAGTGCGACTTGCCTATACCGGTCAGCAGGCTTTGGACAAAACCGATCCGGCCAGCCCGCTGTACAACAATAAAATTCCCTATACGCCCGATCATTCAGGTTCCGGACTGGCAACCATCTACCATAATAACTGGAGTGCTGGTTACAGCATTTTATTTTCTTCATCCAGATACGTACTGGGCGAGAATAATCCTGAAAACGAAATGAGCGGCTGGAATACACAGGATATTTTTTTGTCGCGGCAGTTCGACATGAGGAAGATCCGGTCTGTGATCCGGCTGGAATGTAATAACGTGTTCGATGAACGATACGATGTGATCCGGTATTACCCTATGCCGGGGAGGTCGTTTAAAATAAGCATCACCATAAACAACATATAAAACATAACTATGAGAAAGATCAGCTATGCCTTCTTACCGTTTTTTGCATTTACTTTTTTGTTGTCATGTTCAAAGGAAAGCGGAACAGTGGCGCCGCCTGTCCCGGTATCAACCGGAGTATTTGTAATGAACCAGGGAAATTATGGTGCCAACAACACCACAATCACCTATTATGATTTCAATACCGGCGCTCCTTCGACTGATTTTTTTCGTACGACGAATGGCTTCGGCCTCGGAGATACCGGAAGTGATTTTATCATATACGGAGGTAAAATGTATGTCGTTATGAATGTTTCAGGCTATGTGGCTGTCACGAACAGCGTGAGCGCGGTATTCATCGATACAATTAGTTTTAAAAACGGGACCCTGAACCGGGGACCTGAAAATATCGTCGCATCGGGTTCAAAAGTTTTTGTTTCCTCCACGGACGGAACAGTAGCAGTCATCGACACAGCTTCGCTGACGATTGAAAAATTCATCTCTGTCGGGTCTAACCCCGCGCAAATGGCTGTTTCCGGAGATAAGCTCTTTGTGAGCAATACGGGCGGATTCAGTGCCAGTTTTGATTCCACCCTTTCGGTGATTGATCTCCATACCCTGTCAGAAACGGAAAAGATCACGGTGGGAATTAATCCGGGATGTATCGCTGCAGACGAAGACAACAACCTCTTCATTGCCTGTACCGGAGATTATGCTTCGGCAGGACCAAGGCTGGTAAAACTTGACCTCTCCACCAAAACAGTAACCCTTTCCATCGACAGTGCTTACCAGACTATCCGGTACTACAATCATACCCTGCTGACTACCGGAGGATATCTTGGCGCACCAAAAGTAAACGTATTGAACACTTCCGATCTCCTCGCTGCGAGACCTTCCTTTGTCACAGACGGAACTGCCATACAAAATCCGTATGGCCTGGATATTGATCCGGTAACAGGCGATGTATACGTCGGAGATGCAAAGGATTTTGTAGCTACCGGCGAAGTAATCTGTTTTGATAAAACGGGATTAAAGAAATTCAGCTTCTCCTCGAGCCCGGGGGTGAGTCCTTACAAAACACAAATAATAATCCGATAAGCCCGTTTGTTTTTCGGATATCTTTGGACCCTATTCCAGGTGCAATTTCAACCGATGCAATCAGGCTTTAACGAATTTCTTACGGTTACCTTCACCCTTTTTGCGGTCATTGACATCGTCGGATCGATCCCGTTGCTGTTGTCACTCAAAAAGAAACTCGGAGGTATACAGGAAATGAAGGCGACCCTGGTATCCGGGGGATTGATGATCGTTTTTCTTTATCTGGGCGAACTTTTATTGCATATCCTCGGAGTGGAGACTCATTCTTTCGCTGTGGCCGGATCCATTGTGATATTCATACTGGGGCTGGAGATGATATTGGGCATTGAATTTTTCAAAAGTGATAAAGAATCAAAATCTTCGCTGATAGTGCCCATAGCTTTCCCCCTGATCGCAGGGTCGGGGACACTTACAACCATCATATCCCTGAAAGCCAACTATAGCCAAAGCCTTCTGCTGGCGGCCATCCTGATTAACCTTGTGATTGTCTATATCGTGTTAAAGTCACTTGACCTTATTGAACGGATACTCGGACCAGGCGGAATGGTGGCGATACGTAAATTTTTTGGCGTAATATTGCTCGCCATTGCGATAAAAATATTCAGCAGCAATGTGCCCGGACTGATCAAATAGGCCTCGTAGTACAATGGATAGTATAAGAGTTTCCGAAGCTCCAGATCCAGGTTCGATTCCTGGCGAGGCCACTACTTCCTGCTGAATTCCACTGTTTTCTGACATGATATGTAGCTTCCACACATCAAATCCTGTTTCAGATCGTTACCTGCATCTTAAGTGAAATTTTCAAAATGGCTTCCGGTATCCCTTGAATGGTTAAGAAAATGTAAATCAATAAAAAACAAGGCCCTGAAGGAAAATTTTTCTCTCATTTTGTTTCATAAGAGTGCGGAATGAAATATCTTAGACAGCCTCTGCGGCTCGTCTGCGACCATCTGAATCCTATCCGTCTTTTTTTAAGTTAAATGAATTGTGCAATGATTCAGGACGATCTTAAACTCATTCAAAAGATTCCGGTTATTCCTTCCCTGCTGGACGTTGTATGCAAGGCTACACGTATGGGGTTCGTTGCCGTGGCCCGTGTAACCGATGAAAACTGGGTAGCCTGCAGTGTAAGGGATGAGATAAATTTCGGCCTTAAGCCCGGTGGTGAATTGCCATTGGAAACAACCATTTGCAATGAAATCCGGCAATCGCACAAAGCAGTGATCATTGAGAATGTGGCTGAAGACAAAATATACTGTCAGCATCATACCCCCAAAACGTATGGATTCCAGAGTTACATTTCCATGCCAATCTTTCGCAAAGACGGCCGGTTTTTTGGAACGCTTTGCGCCATTGACCCGAAACCCAATAAATTAAAGACACCGGAGATTATCGGTATGTTTAATCTCTTTTGCGATCTCATTTCCTTCCATATGCAAAGTGAAGAACAGCTCATGGCTGCGCAATCAAGGCTGAGGGAAGAAGAACAAACAGGCCATCTGCGCGACCAGTTCATTTCGATCCTGGGTCATGATCTTCGCAATCCGCTTAGCGCTATCACTTTCAGCTCCGAAATGCTTTCTTCGGAGGGCAAACTCGATGACGAATCCCTTTCGCTCGTTAATATTATCAGAAAAAGCGCCCACAGGATGAACGGGCTGATTAAAAATATTCTTGATTTTGCGCGTGGTAAAATGGGAGGTGGCATTGCCTTAAACAGAAATCACTCTTCATCACTCGGAGATGCACTACGCCATGTGGTAGATGAACAGCTGACGTCCAACCCAGACCGCAGGATCAATGTAGACATTCGCCTGGAAGAACCTGTTTATTGCGATGAAGGACGGATCTCCCAGCTTTTTTCCAATCTGATTAGCAATGCAGTAAGCTATGGAGATCCTGAAGAGCCTGTGATTGTCGAGGCTTTCAACAGGGAAAACGAGCTCATTATTTCGGTTAGCAATACGGGTGAAAAAATACCGGACCATATTCTCCAGAGATTATTTCTTCCCTTTGCCCGCGGTATGGATAAACGACCCGGACAACAGGGGCTGGGTCTCGGCCTTTATATCGCTTCAGAAATCGCCAGGGCGCACGCTGGTCAGATCGAAGTGGAGTCGGACGAAAAGCAAACGAAGTTTGTTTTGAGGATGCCTCTTTCTACTGACGAAGT
>Ga0070667_100000032_pt1 | contig 176783 bp, 141 predicted proteins | sample KBSS33metaG_FD_64659 | JGI IMG/M metagenome (GOLD analysis project Ga0070667, IMG submission 64659) | Switchgrass rhizosphere microbial communities from Kellogg Biological Station, Michigan, USA - KBS S3-3 metaG | ecosystem: Host-associated > Plants > Roots > Rhizosphere > Soil ...
GAACATCGTGCCGACGATGCTGCCGAGCGACTGGCCGAGGAAGCTGACCTTGCTGCCGTCGAAATCGGTGCCTGCCGTGATGTGGAACGACGGAATGGCATGCGACAGCTCGAGCAGGTCCGCCACGCCCTGGCGCAGGTTGTCGCGCGAGGTCAGCAGGTTGGTCAGGTTGATGAAATAGCTGCCGGACGGGTCGATGACGCCGTCGGGACCGGGTGCGCCGGTCGTGTTGTTCTGCAGGTCGATGTCGAACGTACGCTCGCGCGCACCGAGCGCGGCCAGCGGCGTGTTGCCGATGTAGAACGGACTGGTCTTGTCGACGACGCCGTGCAGCGGCAAGTCGATCGCCACGACTGCGAAACCTTGCGCGGCCAGCGTGCCCGCGATCGCGAACATGTCGGTGCGGTTGCGCGTGATGCCGTGCTGGAAGATCACGACCGGCCAGCCGGACGCCGGCTTGGTCTTGCCCGAGCTCGCGTTCGGCACCGTCAGCAGCATCGGCACCGTCTGCGTCGAGGTCGCGACCGGCAACGGGTTGGCGACCGTGACGTTGGTCGAAGTCGGATCGAGTCCGGCCTGGTCGAACGGCGGCACATATCCGCCGGGTGCGGCGTTCCAATGCGCGGTCAGCGGCGGGCATGGCGTCGGCCCGTCGGCGGTCACGGTGCAGTCTTCGGTCGTGTCGAAACTGGTCGACGACGCCGTCAGGTAATAGGGCACGCTGATCGCGCCGATGTAGATGTCCGCCACGCCCGGCAGGCCGATGCCGAGATCGGCCAGCGTCAACCCGGTCGGCGCGAGCACCGTCGATGCCGGCGGCGACTGCTCCACGACGCTTTCGATCGCCAGCAGCGGCGGCGTGATGTACTGCGTCGTCGCCACCCACGACAGCACGACCGTTGAGGGATCGATGCCCTGCGAAGCGAGCGCCGCCTCCTGCGCATTGGTCAGCTGGCGCAGCGGTTCGAGCTGGCAGGCGTTGGCGGCCGAGAGGAACGCGACCGTCGACTGGCCGCCGCTGCACAGCGGCGCCGTGCGTTCGGCCAGCGTGTAGATGAAGGACTTGCGCACCGGCTCGCCGGCCGTCGACTTGACGCCGTTGGTGATCGCGGCCATGTACGACGTGCCCTGCTGCAGCGGCGTGGTCGGCACGATCGCCAGCGTGCCGCCGGTCGGATCGGACGGCGCGAGCGCGACCACGTAGTCGGTCGGGAACGCGAGCTCGCGCACGATGCCGGTGACACCGCCGCCGATGCCGCTGAGATTGACCTGGAACACGCGCACGCTGTCGCCCGGCACCAGCGAAGTGGCGTCGATCCCCTGCGAGAACGTGGTCGTCCACGGCGCCGTCGTGCTGAAGCCGTCGAGCGCGTTCATCGCCGACTTCGGCCCGGCGGCCGGGTCGCCGTCGGCGATCGGGATATTCAATGTGAGGTCGGTCGTGCCGCTCAGCAGCAAGTTGTTCGGGAACGGCACCACGCCGTTGGCAGGATCGAAACTCGCGACTGTGTGCAGCGGCACCGGCGCCGTGTAGTCGTAGGCCTGCGCGGCGAACGGAACGAACAAGGACGCGACGAAGGCCGCTGTCGTGGTCAATCGGACCTGCATGGGTTGTCCCTCTGGATGGCGACCTCGAAAGTCGCGGCATCTTAGGTCGTTCAAACGAGCGTTGGCAACGCTGCACTGCGGCGAGAATCGGCGCCGATGCCGCCTATTGCAGCGCAGCAAGCACGTCGTCGAAACGGAGGGATTTTCGACCGCCGCCACGGCCGGCGATGGATCGTCGCGTCAGTGCGCGGCATCGACCTCGAGCAGATCGAGCGGGCGCCCTTTCGCGTCGCGCACGCCGCGCTGCAACTCGTACAGGCGTTCGATCGACGGACACAGCGCGCGGATCTGCGGACGCAACGCCTGCAGGCGTGCTTGCAGACGCGCCGGCAGGTCGCCGCCGGCGAGGGTGGCCGCGCGCTCGCGCAAGGAGGCGGCGCGTTCGAGATCGCCGCTGACCGCGGCATCGACGGCTTGCGCGCCGAGCTCGGCGGCGACCAACGGCGCGATGTCGGAGCCGATGTCGGCGGCGTAGCGCTCGAAGGCATCGCCCTGCCAGTCGTGCGTGCTCGTGCTGGCGGCGATGCGGCGCGTGAGTTCGGCGACGTGCGCGGCGACGCGCCGGTCGAGTTCCGCCTGCGTCTGCGCGCCGAGGCCGAGTCCCGCCGCTTCCGCGCGCACGGCCTTGGCGAGCAGGTCGACGCCGCTCGCGGCGACGGCCTTGGCCTTCGGCACCAGCGCGCGCAGATCCTGTTCGAACAAAGCAAGGCGGTCGGCGTCTTCCGCATTCGATCGCCCGGCGACGCCATCGACGTTCGCCTTTCCGCCACGCAGCTCGATGCGGCGCGGTGCCGGCTCGGCGCGGTCGAAGAGCAGCGAATCCGGCGCGACGGTCAGGTCGTAGCTGCTGCTCGCGTGGCAGACGTCGGCCAGGTCGTCGGTCTTCGCGGCGGGGGCGAGCGCCAGCCAGCTCGCGGCGATCCATGCAATCGGCGGCATCTCGGATGTCCTCGTGTCGAAAACGCAGCGATAGCCGAGCGAGTGCCAATCCACGCTGAACCGGCGCGACGTGCCGCTCGTCCGGCCGAGTCTACCGACGTCATTGCCGCGAGGCGCTTCTCAACAGCGAAGCGGGTCAAGCGGGAATCCATTTTTCAATCGCGCTTGCTCGATCGCGCCTTCTCAGTCCGCGGCGATCCAAGCGCTCGCGTCCGGATGGAACGTGCGCGGCCGCCAGCCGAAATCGGCCATGGCGGCGGCATGGTCGGCGATGAGATCGGTCGTCAGCCGTTCGAGCGCCGCGTGCCGCTTCGAACGAACCAGGCGCGCAGCGATGCGTGCGGCGGCGAGCGGCACCGGCAGGGGAACCACGAGCGTCGGCAGCGAGGCGCGCACGCGCTCGATCATCGTCGCGAAGGCCAGGCGCTCGCCGCCGCCGAGCGCGTAGATGCGTTCGTACGTGCGCGGGTTCGTCAGCGCCGCGACGCAGGCCTCGGCCAAATCCTCCGCATGCACCGGCTGGCGCAGGCCGTGCGCGCCGGCCACGCGCGGCACGACGTGCCAGCGCGCGGCGAAACGTGCGATCGGCGTCAGGCTGCGGTCGACGCCGGCGCCGTAGATCAGCGTCGGGCGATACAGCGTCCAGCGGCAGCCGCGCCGCTCGGCGGCGCCCACCAGCTCGCGCTCGGCCTGGCGCAGGCGCTCGGCCAGCTGGCGCTCGGCGATGTCGGCCGAGTCGCGCTTGCTCTCCACGCTCATCGAGCCGAACGCGATCACGCGCGGCGTACCGGCGATCGGCGCCTGCGCGAACCAGCGCGCGAACGCGTCGAGCGGACCGAGGCTGAAGATCGCGTCGAGTGCAGGCAGCGGCGGCATCGTCGCGTGCAGGTCGCCGCACAGCCAGCGCAGGCGCGCATCGGCGCTGTCGCGCGGCCGGCGGCTGAGCGCGACGACCTCATGACCGGCGGCGAGCAGCCGCGGCTGCAGGAAACGGCCCGTCGCGCCGCTCGCGCCGACGATCAGGGAAACCGGCATCGGTTCAGTGCGGCGGGTTCGCCCACTCCGGCAGGTCGGCCGGGTCGGGTGCCGCCTCGTCGGAAGACGCCTCGGGCGGCTTTGCGCGCACCGGCAGGCTCACGTTGAACGTCGTGCCGTGGCCGCGTGTCGAGCGCCAGGTGATCGCGCCGCCGCGTTCTTCGGCCAGTTGCTGGGCAATGGTCAGGCCGAGACCGACGCCGCCGTCGGTGCGTGTCGTGTAGAACGCTTCGAAGATATGCGGCTGCACGTCCTCGGGGATGCCTTCGCCGCTGTCGGCGATCGCGACCTCGACCGCGCCGCCGCCCTTGCCCGCGCGCGTGGTCAGGTTGAGGCGGCCGCTCGGCCCGGCGGCACGTGCCGCGTTGTCGAGCAGGTGCAGGAAGATCTCGTTGACGTGATCGGCCCCGCCCTGAAGCGGCGGCACGGCTTGGTAGTCGCGCACGATCGTCAGCTGGTCGCCGAAACGCGCGCCGAGCACGTCGAGCACGGCGTCGAGGCTGGCGTTGACGTCCACGCTCGCATGCGCGCCGCCCGGCCCTGCCAATTCATATAGGCCGCGCCCCAGGGGAGCGAGCTGCTGCACGGCGTCGCCGGCGCCCTGCAGCAGGCTGTTACCGCGATGCACCGTGTTCTTCTCCAGCGCGTTGCGCGCATCGAACAGCTTGCGCCGCGCGCCCTCGACGTGCGTCATGAGCTGGTCGAGACTGGCCTTGTCGGCCCCGAAGATCAGCTCGACCGGCTGCAGGCAGTACTGCACCGCAGCGTCGTAGCGCCGGACCAGCTCGCGATAGTCGGCGAACTGGCGCTTGGCCGTGTCCATATGCGCCTGCAGCGCCTGCAGCGGCACGTGCAGCTGCGGCGAGACTTCGCCGAGCAGGTCGCCGAGCGCGGACGAGCGCGCCGCGCGCAGCACGCGCGCCTGATGCGTGCGCAGGGTGTCGACCTCGTTCTCGGCATCGATGCGCGCGTAGAGCAATTGCGCCGAATGCGCGCGTTCGGCGGCCAGCTTGCGCCACAGCCACAGCGCAGCGCCCAGCGCGACGATGGCGATCACCCAGCCGATCCACTGCATGTCGTTTCCTCCGCCGACCCGATCTGCGCGCGGCTGCGCGAATCGGGGACTATCTTCACCGATCCGCTGCAGGATAGAACGTGAGCATGCCGTGCGCCATCACGGCGCGAGGGCCGCAAAGCTGGCAGGCTGCGCGGAAATGAAGAATGGCTGCACTCGCGTGTATTCATGACGGACCCCTCCGGTCGCCGCTGAAGGAGCTTTCCGATGCAACGATTCCTCTTCGTCCTCGTGCTCGCGCTGGGCACGCTCTGCGGCTGCGAGGGCGGCCATGGCGATGGCGGCGCGCAGAAAATGGAAGTGCGCGTCTATCAGGTCCCGCCCGATTCGACCAACGCGCTGATGCAGACCCTCAACAAGGTGTTCGAGACCGGCGACAAGACCGCGCTCGGCAAGGTGTCGAGCCCGTCGCCGGGGCAACTCGTTGTGCTGGCGCCGGCGAGCCTGCAAGGCAGCGTCGAGGCGAGCCTGCGGGCATTGGCCAAGGATCAGCCGGCCGCAGCCGCCGCGCCATCGACCACACCGGACGCCCCTCTGCGGCTGTCGTTCTGGAGCGTGGATGCGGTACCGGAAACCGGCGACGACGACCCCGCGCTCAGCGATCTCGGCCCGGCGTTGAACGAGGCTCGCAAGCAGCTCGGTGCCGTGCATTTCGAGCTTCGCGACGAAGCCAGCGGAGTGGCCAGCCTCGGCAAGACCAGCGAGCGATCCTGGCTCGGCGGGGCCGTTGCCGGCAGCAACCCGCCGATGAAGCAGCTTCAATACACGTTGACCCGGACGGCCGGAACGCTCGAGCTGTCGATCAACTTCGGCGACGAGATTCCGGTCCGGCACAACGAGAACGGTCAGGTCAGCGTGCAATATTCGCGCGCCGGCGTGCAGACCACGACGAGCATTCGCCTCGGGCAGACCTTGGTCCTCACTCAAAGCCCCATTCCCGACATCGAGTCGTCCGGCGCGACGCCGGCCACACTCATGCGGCTGTATCTGGTTCGCGTCGATGAAGCGCCGGCTCGCTAGGCTCGCGCATGGCGCTCGGCGAAGGAGAGCTGTACGCCTGCTATCAGCGTCTGGAAACGCCGCTCTACAACGTGCTGTACCGCTGGCTGTGGCAGGCGCAGGACTGCCAGGACCTGATCCACGACGCGTTCGTGCGCGTGTGGGACCGGCGCGAGCGCGTCGATCCCGCACGGCTCGACGCGCTCGTGTGGACGACCGCGCTGAACCTCGCGCGCAACCGGCTGCGCTGGCGCGCGCTGTGGCGCTTCGGCGAGGTCGATCCGCTGGCGCCGTCGGACGCCGATCCGCTGGCCGAGACCGAGCGCCACGCGCAGCAGCGCCGGCTGCGTTCGGCGCTGCAGGAACTGCCGCTGCCGATGCGCGAGGTCCTGCTGCTGGCCGAGTTCGGCGGTCTCGGCCACGCCGAGATCGCGGCGGTGCTCGGCATCGCGCAAGGGACGGTCGGCTCGCGACGTCATCATGCGCTCGCCCGCCTGCGCGCCCTGCTGGAGGAGAACGCCGATGACTGACGACGATTCCTGGCGGCGGCCACTGCAGCCTCCGGCCGGCGGCCTGGCGCGATTGCGCCGCAGCGTCGAGGCGCGCTCGTCGCGCAGCGCGCCGCGATGGCGCGCGCCGCTGGCCTGGGCCTCCGCGGCGATCGTGGCCGTCTTGGCGATCGGGGCGACGCAGTACGTGCAGCGCGCGCCGCAGCGCGCGTTCGAGCGCCATTTGCGTTCGGCGCTGGCGACGATGCCGACGGACGAGGTCGTCGAGCGCGGCATCGCGCGCGAGCTGCCGAGCAGCCGCGCCGACGTGCGCATCGTCGAGCTGGCGCCGGCGGCGCCGGCGCGCTGACTATCCGGCGGCGATCGCCGCGCGAATCACTCGAAGCCGTCCGCGAAGATGCGATCGCCGTGCACGATCTGGATCGCGTTCAGCGGCGCGCGCACGGTCGACGAAGACGACGGTCCCGGCGTGGCCGTCAAGACGAAGCGATTACCGCCGACGAAGAAGACCGCATAGTTGCCGGTGCCGTTGTCGGCACGGACGAAACTGCCGCCGAAGTCCGTGTTGGCCGCGTCGGTGATCTCGATCGACTGCGCCACCGTGCCGGGTCCACTGATGGCGTACTCGCCCGCGCGCGTATCGCCGGCGTTGTCGCCGTCGGCATAGACGTAGACGTAGTAGCCGGCCGGGTCGTCCGGCAGGTCCGACACGGTGACCGTGCTCGCGTTGCCGGTCGCATCGAGGTAGCCGTTCATCATGCGGAAGTCGCCCGGCGTGTCGTCGATGCCGAGCGCCCAGATGCCGTCGGACGTCCAGCTGACGGTCGCGCCAGTCGGCGTGCCGGTCTCGTCGGCCAGCGCCAGATCGCTGCCGCTCTGCAGGTTCGCTTCGTTCCAGTTCGGTATCGCGACGACGCCGGCCGTTTCGGTCGCGCCCATCGGCGTGCCGTTGCCGACGAAATCGATACCGATGGTGCCGGCGCCCGGCGCGGCCTGCGTCACGTACAGGCCCACGTCCGCCGAATGCGTCAGTGCGCCGCTGGTCGCGGTGACGGTCACAGTGTTCTCGCCGAGCGGCGTCGACGCGTCGGCGTGGATCGTCAGCGTCGTCGTCGACGGCGGCGCGACGTCGTTGTCGGCGAACGTCGCCGATGCGCCGGCAGGCAATCCGCTCGCTTCGAGGTGGACGGCGCCGGAGAAATTCTGGATCGCTGCCGTCGTGACCGTGTAGGCCACGCTGCCGCCGGGATTCACGCCGGGGTTCGGCGGCGTCACCGTCAGCGTGAAATCGGGATCCAGGATCAAGCCGTACACGCTGACCTGCGTATCGCCGACGCCGTCGGACGGGAACGAACCCATGTAGACATGGCCGTTGACCACGGTCGGCGGACTGAACTTGGGCCAGTTGCCCATGCTGTCGCGCGCGCTGTTCTGCTCGGAGTTCCACAGCTCCTGGGTCAGGTCGTCCGCATTCAATGCGCGCAGGACGCCGGGATGGATGCCGCTGTTCGCATCGGAGCCGCTGAAGGCCATCGACGACCAGACGATGCCGCTGCCGGGCGTGCTGCCGTTGGCGGACAGGGTCATGACGCCGCCGGCCGAGCCACTGTTGGAGAACAGCGTGCTGTGCGAGACCGGTGGCGTGTCGAACGCGGGGATGACATTCGGGGGATCGTTAGGATCCGGATCGCCATAGTTCGCGTTGAAATGATAGGCGTTGAGCAATTCGTGACTGTCGGCCCACACGTATAGCCACGGGCCGAGACCGTCGCTGCGGTTCCAGTAGACCGAACCGCCCTTGATCTGACCTCCGTTGCCGTTCTGAAAGGTCTGCACGATATTGGCATTGCCGCTCGTGCCGACGTGGCCCATGTCGGCCGTGTGCGTCACATAGAAGACGCCCCCTTTTCCGCCGCCGACGATCAGGTCCGTACCAGGCACGACGATCGGACCCGACCCGCCCAGGTCTGCATCGGCACCGTTCAACGCATTGAATTCGTTCGGCGTGAACCAATCCAGCAGCGGCGTATCCGGCGTCGGGCCGAACTTCACGAACGATTCGCCGAAGCTGTTGGTGCCGTCGTACGGACCGTTGCCGGTCATGTAGTAGACGTTGCCATCCGCGTCGACGACCGGCGCGCGACCGGCCATCCAGATGCCGCCGCCGTTGAAGCCGGTACTGCCGACCGGGCTCGACGACCAGATCTTGGTCTGCTGCAAGGTCGCCGCGTCGTAGACCATGACCCAGCCGTGGTAGTTGAACTGGTCGCTGTGGCCGGACCAGGCGATGAAGATGCGCCCGTTGGCATAGGCGAGGCTGGAGCGCTGGTCCTCGATCTTCGGATCGAACGTGAGCGTGCCGCCCTGGCTGCCTGCCGACGACCCGGGCACGCTGCCGCCGAGGATGACCGGACTGCCGGGCTTTTCCTCCAGCGTGGTGATGTCGAGCGCATGCAGGCGCTGGCAGAAGGTCGGGTTCGGCGTCGCGTTCGGCCCTGGATTGGGCGGAATGCAGCCGCCGCTCTCGAACGTGCGCGCGACCAGGTACATCGTGTTCGTCGCCAGGTCGATGTGCGGCGTGCTCTCGATGCCGACGTTGCCGATGATGTTGTCGTTGTAGCCGAGGATTTCCAGGATCGTATTGGCCCTCGACCCCGGCACTTCCGTGGTCAGGTCGAACGACAGCAGCGGCGTGTCGGCGTTCGAATCGGCGTCGAACGCGTAGACCCAGTCGTTCATCGTGACCACGTACAGCACGTTGTGCGTGCCGCCTGCGATCGCGACGTTGCGTACGTAGAGCGGCTGCGCGTAGACCTGGCCGTTGACAGTGTAGGACCACAGCTTGCCGAACGTCGACGCGTTGACGTTCGCGGTGGTCAGCTGCGTTTCCTGCAGGTTCGCGCCGAGGCGCGCGTCGTCGTAGCGTTCGGTCGGAACGTCGATCTGCGCCTGCGCAAGGGTGCCGCCCAGAGCCAGTCCAAGAATGCCCCATCGTCCGATCGCGCGCGCAACTACCGTCATGACCCTGTCACCCCGTTGGAATCCGGCCATCGTAGCGGAAGAAAGCGCGCCGATTCACGCGAGAAAGCGAAAAAATAAAGAATGTTTCGGGCCCGGCTGCCGCCCGCCGCAGCGATAACCTCCGGCGAACGCGGCACGTGCGAAGATGCGCCATCTTCAAGCGGAGATACCCATGATCGCTCGTGTCTGGCGCGGCATCACGCTGGCGGAAAAGGCGGACGCCTACATCGCGTACCTGAACGAGACCGGCCTGAAGGACTACGCGAAGACGCCGGGCAACCGCGGAGTGACGGTGCTGCGCCGACTGCAGGGCGAGCACAGCGAGATCGTGCTGATTTCGCTGTGGGATTCGATGGCCGCCGTGCGTGCGTTCGCCGGCGAGAACCCGGAACGCTCGGTGTATTACCCCGAGGACGAGGACTACCTGCTCGAAATGGAACCGCTGGTGCGCCACTACGAAGTGGCCGACCAGATCCTGCCCGCGGAAGCCGGCGCCACCCTGCCCCCGCGCTGAACGGCCGCGGCGATCCGGGCTAGACTGCGCAATCCAACATCGCCTGATCGATCTTTCTGGGGAGAAAGCCGATGCCGTTGCACCCTGCGCGCGCGTTTGCGCTGCTGTTGCCGTTGCTCGCCTGTCCGGCCGTCCATGCGGCCGATCCGTCCCTCATGACCCAGATGCGTGCCTTGCTCGCTGCCCGCCCGTCGTCGCCGCGGCCGCTTGCGCCGATGCACGCGACGCCGTGCATCGACGGCATGGCCGGCGACTACCCATGCTCGAACATCGACCTGCTCGCCTTCGTGCCGCTGGCCGAGTTCTCCTCGGTCAGCACCAACAGCCTGTGGGGCTGGACCGACGCGCAGTCCGGCATCGAATACGCGCTGGTTGGCACCGACAACGGCACCGCGTTCTACGAACTGTCCACGCCCGACCACCCGCGCTACCTCGGCAAGCTGCCGACGCACGCCGGCACCGGCAGCTCGCTCTGGCGCGACGTCCGCGTGTACGCGGACCACGCCTACGTCATCAGCGACAACAATCCCGGTCACGGCCTGCAGGTGTTCGACCTGGCCCGCCTGCGCGGCGTGACGACGCCGCAGACCTTCACCGAGGACGGCCACTACGGCGCGTTCGGCAGCAGCCACACGATCTCGATCGACGAGGCGACCGGCTTCGCGATGGTCGCCGGCGCCGACATCACCTGCCCCGGCGACACGCACAGCGGCGGCCTGCAGATCCTCGACCTGCACGTGCCCGATACGCCGACGTTCGCCGGCTGCGTGCCGACCGGCGGCTACACGCACGAATCGCAGTGCTGGCTCTACACGGGGCCCGACAGCGCGCACGCCGGCAAGGAGCTGTGCTTCAACGCGAACGGGCCGACCAAGCGCATCGCCATCGTCGACGTCACCGACAAGAGCGCGCCGGTGACCCTGTCGTCGACGACCTATACCGGCGCGGCCTATCCGCACCAGGGGTGGCTGACCGACGACCAGCGCTACCTCCTGGTCGACGACGAGCTCGACGAGACGAGCTTCGGCCACAACGCCTACACCTACGTCTGGGACGTCAGCGACCTCGAAGCGCCCGTGCTGGTCGGACGCCACGAGCACGCGCTGTCGGTGATCGACCACAACCTCTACGTGCACGGCCAGTACGTCTACCAGTCCGACTACGAAGCCGGCGTGCGCATCCTGCACATCGACAACCTGTCGAAGGCGGCGCTGAGCGAAGTCGCCTGGTTCGACACCTATCCCGCCAGCGACCACGCGCAGTTCAACGGCAGCTGGAACAACTATCGTTTTGCGGCCAGCGGGCACGTGATCGCGACCGGCATCGACGAAGGCTTCTTCGTGCTCGACCCGCATTTGTGCGAGGCGCCGGCAGCGCCGACCGGCCTGCAGGCGGCTGCTAACGGCGACCACCGCATCGATCTGGCGTGGAGCGCAGCCGGCTCCGGGGATGCGAGCTGGCGCGTCGAACGCGCACAAGGCGGCTGCAGCGGCAGTTTCGAGACGATCGCTGACGCGCTCGCGGCATCGACCTATTCCGACTCGACCGCCTCGGGCAGCGTCACCTACGGCTATCGCGTCGTCGCGCGCGATGCGAGCGGCCAGTGCACTTCGCCGGCGTCGGCCTGCGTCGAGGCGCAGACGAGCGGAACATGCACGGCGCCGCCGTTGTTCGCCGGCATCGCTCTCGCCAGCAATGCGGCGCTTTCGCAATGCCGGGTCGATCTGCTCTGGAAACCGGCCGCGCCGGCGTGCGGCGACAGCGCGACCTATTCGGTCTATCGCTCGGTCGATGCCGAGTTCGTCCCCTCGCCGTCGAACCGTATCGCCGACGGCATCGCCGGAGCCGTCTACAACGACGAGACCGTCGCCAGCGGCACACCGCAGTTCTATGTCGTTCGCGCCGCCGACGGCACGAACGGCGCCGAGGAAACGAACCAAATCCGCCTCGGCGTCACGCCGACCGGGCCGGCCGTCGATGGCACGTTCGCATCCGGCGCCGAACCCGGCGACCCGCTGTTCGACGCCACATCGATCGACGGCCCCGGCGACAGCCGGCGTCCCGGCGAGATCCTGCACGCCGGCTGGCATCAATCGACCGAACACGTGCACGGCGGCCTGCAAAGCTTCTGGTCGACCGCCGCGAACAATCTCTGCGTGAGCCTGGTCACGCCGCCGCTCGAACTCACCGCCGGCACGCAGTCGACGCTGTCGTTCTGGTCGGCCTGGGAAATCGAGCAGGGCTGGGATGGCGGGGTCGTGGAGATCTCGACCGACGACGGCACCACCTGGACGCGACTGACGCCGAGCGGCGGCTATCCGGGCACGATCGACGACGGCGGCACGTTGTGCGGCATCGCCGAGGGCGACGGCGCCTTCACCGGCACGAGCCAGTTCGCCTGGTCGGCCCACGCGATCGACCTGACCGCCTACGCCGGCTCGAACGTCAAGTTGCGCTGGCTCTACCGCACCGATTCGGCGCAGACCGGCGCCGGCTGGTTCGTCGACGACATCGCGCTGACGCACGCGCAGGTACCGGGCGCGTGCACGACGGTCGTCGACAGCATCTTCGCGAACGGTTTCGAGCCGCAGGCTCGATGACCTTCGCACGGCCTGGGCCGTCCGCCGAGGCGGGCGGCCCAGGCACGCATCACGGAATCACGACGGCATTGCCGCGGCGATCGTAGGCGTAGTCGACGATCGTCGCCGGAAAGCCGGTCGGCGTGCCCGACGGCTGGCCGCTCGTAACCATGTGGGCGTAGCCGTAGTTGACCCGGCCCGACTGCGAATTGAGGAAGCGGAAGCCGACGTAGGCGTCGACGCCGTCGGCAGTCGCCCAGGCAGCCATCGACGCCACGCTGACCGGATAGCCGAACGCCTGGTCGGGGCCGACCGTGTCGCCGGAAATCAGCGGCACCGAATTGCCGTCGTCGCCGGGCACGTCGGTCACCACGCCATAGCTCGGCTGTACGCCATCGACGATCGTGTCGTCGTTGGACGGGAAGCGGAACACCAGCGCGTAGTGCGTCTGCACCGGAAAGCTCGATGCCGGCCGCAGGTGATAGGTGTTGTCGCACGGCGCATCGCTGGTGCCGGTGCAGGTGGCGCCGGTCTGCCAGTTGATGCTGGCGCCGAGGATCGTCGGCGGCAGGTCGAGATTGACGTCGTCGAACGTCTTGACGTCCGGATCGAAGTCGCCCTGGAAGACGACATCGGCGCTATCCAGCGCGAACGTGGCCGTGATGCCGCAATCGCCGAAGATCTGATCGGTGGTCCAGGTGCCGTCGCCGTTCGACGTTCCGCCGCAGCCGCCCATGTCGAGGCTGACCAGGACGTAGCCCGGATCCGGCGTCACCGTCACCGTCGCGGTATCGGTTTGGTTCACCAGCTGCGAGAGCGGCGTGATGCTGCCGTGGACGGCGAGGTTCGCCGGGCCGATGACGCTGGTGCTCACGGTCCATTGGGTGGGCGTGCCTTGCGGACGATGCGGCTGGGCGGCTTGCGCCAACCCGGCAACGGTCAACAGACAGATCGCGGGCAGCAGCAGGCGAATTGGAGGAGTCATGGTCGGTTCCCGGGCAACGAAAGTGGACCGCCCGCGAGGACCGCAGGCGAGCGGTCGACGCTAGTGCGCGGGAACCGGGGCGGCTATGTCCGGACTGTTGCAGCTCTATTGCGTCTCTGTAGCAAGACGGTTGCCGATCAAGCGCTTGCGAGCGTTTTGCATGCCGGCGGCGGGCGCGGGCCGGCCGATGGTCCGCTGGCCGGCCGCCGTCGCCGGTCCTGACTGGAGCCTCTCTATTGCGCGGCCGTCGCGCCGTTGCCGAGCAGCGGCGAGCCGCTCCCGAGCGGCGCGGCCGGCGCCCCGAATTCGGCCGGCAACGCGCGCTCGCCTGCAAGCTTGCGCGCCTGGGCGATCGCCGCCTGGGCCGCCGGCTGCTGGCCGAGCGCGCGGTACAGCTGCGCCTGCAGCACGGCGGCCTCGAAATCGAGCTCGGCATGCCGCGCGATCAGACCGATCACGCTGCTCGCTTGCGGCAGATCGCCCTGCGCGAGCAGGTAGCGCCCATAGGATTCGACCGTCTCGGCCAGCGGGGCCGGAACGCCCCACCGCTTGGCTTGCGCCAGTGCGTCCTCGTACAGCGGCCCCGCCGCCTCGGACTTGCGTTCGGCCGCCGCCTGCTCGGCCGCCGCCAATTGTGCGACCAGGCCCACTTCGGCGCCGCCGGCGCTCGCCGCCCATGCCGCGAATGTCTTCGAGTCCGCCGCGCTCTCTTCGAGCCGGCCCATGCGCTGCAGGCTGCGCGTGGCGATGAGCCACGCTTCCGCGCGCGCATCGCCGTATGGCGGTGCCGGCAACGCGGGAATCGCCTGCCGTGCCAGCAGCAGCGCGGCGGCGGGCTGGCCGCTCTCCAGCTCCAGTCGCGCTTCGATCGTGCGCGCGACGGCGCGGTCCGCCGCGGACTGTTCGTTGTTCGCCGTCGCGATCACTTCGTCGAGCAGCACGCGCGCTTCGCCGAGCCGGCCGTTCCGTCCCAGCGCGGCGGCGCGTTGCAGCTGCGTCAAATGGCGGACGCTCGCATCGGTGACGCGATCGATCAGGGCGAAGGCCTCGTCGCTGGTCTTGAGCGCATCGAACGGCTGCAGCAGCGCCAGATGCGCGGCGACCTGGTTGTTCAGCGCAGTGACCCACTCGTTGTGCATGCCGAAGCGGCGGAAGCGTTCGCCGATGCGCTGCTGGATCGCGATCGCCTCGCTGTAGCGCCCTTGCGCCATGTCGAGATTGCTTTCGTTGCCGTCGACCTTGGCCAGCTGCAGCGCATCGCCGGCCAGGTTCAGCGCGATGCGCGCACGCGAGTAGTCCTGGCCGGCCGCGTCGTACTGCTGCCGCAGCTCGCGAATGATGCCGCGGTCGCTGTAGACGCGGCCGAGCTCGGCCGGCTGGTTGCGCGTTTCGAGCAGGCCGATCGCTCGATCGCAGGCGCGCTCGCCCGCTTCCAGCTGACCCACACGCGCGAGCGCGATGCAGAGGTAGCTCTGGATGCGCGCGTGCAGCCACGCGTCGGACTCTTCGGTCACCTGTGCGGCGAGGTCGGCCAGGCGCGCCCGCGAAGCCTCGAACTCGCCGGTGCGCAGGTCGACCTGGGCCAGACGCAATTGCACTTCGGGCAGCGCCTGCAGCGCCGGATCGGCCGCGCCGATCAGCGCGCGCGCCTGCGCCGGATCGCCGGCCAGACGGGCGGCATCGACGCGTTGCAGCAGCTCGGTCTGCGACAGCCGCGCGGCGCTCATCACCTCGTTCGGCGCATGTTTGCCGAGCAGTTCGAGCAGCGCATCGGCCGCCTTGCCGGCCGCGGTGATCGCGTTGTCGGTCTGCGCCTGCACCGCGTGCGTGCTGCCGTCGGGCTCGACCAATTCGGCGCGCACCATCCAATCGGCGCCGGAGTGGCGCACGGCCGCCGCGATCACGTGACTGCGTTCGCCGACACCGCGTACCGCAGCGATCGCAGCGTCGCGCGCGCTGCCGGCGGGCACCAGGCGCACGACGCTGTCGCTCGGCAGTACCGCCAGTCCCGACGCGCGCAAGCGTGCAGCGATCAGGTCCATCAGCCCGAGCCGCAACCAGTCGTCCTCGGCGGCGGCGGCCACGTCGACCGGCAGCACGATGGTCATGTCGGCCGGCAACGCGGAGGCGGCCGGTGCCGGCGCCGACGACGCCGCCGTCGTTGCCGGCACGCTGCGCGACGCGTGGCGCAACCACGCCGCGCCGATCGCCAGCACGAGCAGCAGCGCCAGCACAGCCGCCACCCACACGGCTCTCGGCCGCGCCTTCGACGTTGGCGCATGCGCGATGGCGGTATCGGAAGCAGCGACGGGGCGAGGCGGCGCCGGCGCGACGACCGATTCCAGCGGCGCCGGCACGGCCTCGGCCGTACTGCGCGTCGGTGCGCCCCACTGGTAGCCGAAGCGCGGCACCGTGCGCAGGAAGCGCTGCTCCTCGGCGGTGTCCCCGATCGCGCGCCGCGCGGTCAGGATCGTCTTGCCCATCACCGCATCGCTGACGCTGGCCCGGCCCCACACCGCGGCGACGAGCTCGTCGCGACCGACCGCGCGCTCGCGATGCTGGATCAGATAGGCGATGCAGTCGAACACGATCGGCGACAGGTTGACGCGCTCGCCCGCGCGCAGCAGCTCGCGCGAAGCGATGTTGATGCTGCAGTCGCCGAATTGGAAAACAGCGGAGGCCATGCCGGCAGGGTAGCAATCGGGCGAGATGCGGCAAAGCAATCCGCGTGCGCGCAGGAACTATTTTCGACCAGCGTCCTCTGAAGCTGGCGGGCGCAAGGCCGCCGGATGGTCAACGGGGGGAGAAACACGATGCTGAGACGGGAATTCCTGCTGGCCGCGATCGCGACGATCGCGTTCGCCGGCACCGACGCCGAACGCGCTGCGGCGGCGAACGCCGGCACGGCACCGCGGCCGATCGAGGTCGTCATGTACGCGACGAGAACCTGCGGCTACTGCGCCAAGGCACGCGCCTACTTCCAGCGCCACGGCGTGGCGTTCCAGGAGCGCGACGTCGAAACATCGGCGCAGGCGCAGAAGGAATGGAAGAGTCTGGGCGGCGCCGGCACGCCGCTGATCCTGGTCGACGGCGAACGCATCTACGGCTTCAACCAAAAGGCACTCGACGCCGCGCTCGCCAAGCACGGGAAGTAGCGCAAGCGCCCGCAGGCGAAGCCGGCGACTTGCCACGTCGCCGAGCCTCGCTTCATCGCAGAGAGCTACTTCTTCTTCGGGATGTACAGGTCCGTGATCGTCCCCTCGTAGACCTCCGCCGCCATGCCGACCGATTCGCTCAAGGTCGGATGCGGGTGGATCGTGAGGCCGATGTCGGCCGCTTCCGCGCCCATCTCGATCGCCAGTGCGACTTCGGCGATGAGGTCGCCAGCGTTCGGCGCGCAGATGCCCGCGCCGATCACGCGATGCGTCGCTTCGTCGAAGATCAGCTTGGTGAAGCCTTCGGTGCGGCCGATGCCGACGGCACGGCCCGACGCCGCATGCGGGAACTTGCCGACGCCGTAGGCGATGCCTTGCTTCTTCGCTTCGGTTTCGGTGATGCCGACCCACGCGATCTCCGGATCGGTGTAGGCGACGCTCGGTACCACGCGCGCGACGAATTCGCTCTTTTCTCCGGCCGCGACCTCGGCAGCCACTTTGCCTTCGTGCGTCGCCTTGTGCGCGAGCATCGGCTGGCCGACGAGGTCGCCGATCGCGAAGATGTGCGGCACGTTCGTGCGCATCTGCTTGTCGACCGGGATGAAGCCGCGCTCGGTCACGCCGACGCCGGCCTTGTCGGCGCCGATCCTGCCGCCGTTGGGTGTGCGGCCGATCGCGACGAGCACGCGGTCGTAGAGCTGCGGCTCGGGTGCCTTCTCGCCCTCGAAGGTCGCCTTGAGGCCGCCCTTCTCCGCTTCGATCTTCGCGACCTTCACCTTCAAATGGATGCCCGCGTAGCGCTTCGACAAGCGCTGCTGCAGCGGCCGCACGAGATCGGCGTCCGCGCCCGGCATGAGCTGGTCGAGCAGCTCGACCACGGTCACTTCGCTGCCGAGCGCGTCGTACACGCAGGCCATTTCCAGGCCGATGATGCCGCCGCCGACGACGAGCAGCTTCTTCGGGATGTCGGCGAGCAGCAGCGCGTCGGTCGAATCCATCATGCGCGGATCGCCCCACGGGAAGCCGGGCAGCTTCACCGCTTGCGAGCCGGCCGCGATGATCGCCTTCTCGAAGCGCACGAGCTTCTTGCCGTCCTTCGTGTCGACTTCGATCTCGTGCGGCGAAACGAACATGCCGGTGCCCTGCACCGTCGTCACCTTGCGCTGCTTGGACATGCCGTCCAGGCCCTTGACCATCTGCGCGACGACCTTGTCCTTGTTGGCGCGCAGCTTGTCCAGATCGATCTTGGGCTCGCCGAACGTGATGCCGAAGTCGCCGGCATGCGCAGCTTCGTCGATGACGCGCGCAGCGTGCAGCAGCGCCTTCGACGGAATGCAGCCGACGTTGAGGCAGACGCCGCCGAGCGACGCGTAGCGCTCGATCAGCACCGTCTTCTGCCCGAGATCGGCGGCGCGGAACGCGGCCGTATAGCCGCCCGGACCGGAGCCGAGCACGACGACCTGGCATTCGATGTCGGCCTTGCGGCCGGAGTCGCTCGCCGCTTTCGTCGCGGTGCCGTCGCTTCCACCGCTTGCGGGGGACAAAACGGCAGGACTGCCGTTTTGCACGGCGCCAGCCGCCCCTGCGGCGAGCGCCATGGATGGCGCGAGTGCACCTCCCCGGAGGGCTGAAGGGGGGGCTTTTTCTTCAGACGCCTTCGAAGCCAGAGCGCCCCCTTCCGCCTGCGGTACCTTCCCCCGCTCCGCAGGGGAAGGAACATCGCTTTTCGCCGCCGCGGCTCCCGCGCCGGCAACCTCGATCACCGCGACCACGTCGCCTTCCGACGCGGTGTCGTTGAGCTTGACGCGCAGTTCCTTGACGACACCGGCGGCCGTCGACGGCACCTCCATCGTCGCCTTGTCCGACTCCAGCGTGACCAGGCCCTGGTCCTTGGCGACCGTGTCGCCGACCTTGACCAGCACTTCGATGACCGGCACGTCGGTGTAGTTGCCGATGTCGGGGACTTTGACTTCGATGGTTGTGGCCATGATGGATATCGTCGATTGAGGAATGCGTTGCATCGATGCGCGCCGGGCCGGCTCGGCGCACGGGTGGATTTATTGCTTGGCTGCTTTCTCGGTCGCGCCGGTGCACGAAGCGGAGGCCTCGCTGATGCGCTGACCGTATTCGCTCGACAGCGCTTCGAGTTCCGGCTGCAGCGACTTCATCCGCGTCTGCGTGATCAACATCGACTTCTGCATCAGCTCCGGCATGCGCGCGAGCATCTTCTGGCCGAGCGGCGTGTGGTAGAAATCGATCATCTCCTGCAGCTCGGACGCCGTGAACACCTCGACATAGACGGCGGCCACATCGACCTTGAAATCCTCGGAGCCGAGCGTGCCGATGACCTTGTCGGAAAGCTTGCTCGAAAACTCCTCCACGATCGGCTTGGCCGCCTCGCAGGTGGCGCTCGATGCGAACTGGTTCTGGAACATGCCACGCATCTGGTCCTGCATGTTCTTCATCATCGCGTCCATGTGCGTGACGTCCATCAGCTCGAGCGCGAGCTTGATTCGCGGGTCGGGCTTGGCGGCTTGGGCGACGCTTGCGCATCCGATCAGCAGCATGACGAAAAGCGGGCGAATCAACATGACATCCTCCATGGTCCCGTTGAAGAAAGAGCGTTCCAGTTCCTACAGCAGCACGCGCCGCATGTCCGCCATCACCTGACCGAGGTACGCCGTGAAGCGCGCCGCCGATGCGCCGTCGATGACGCGGTGGTCGTAGCTCAAGGACAGCGGCAGGATCAGGCGCGGCTGGAAGGCCTTGCCGTCCCAGACGGGTTTGATCGACGACTTCGACACGCCGAGGATCGCCACTTCCGGCGCGTTGACGATCGGCGTGAACGCGGTGCCGCCGATGCCGCCGAGGCTGGAGATCGAGAAGCAGCCGCCGGACATGTCGGCCGGCGTCAGCTTGCCGTCGCGCGCCTTCTTGGCCAGTTCACCGGTCTCGGTCGCGATCTCGATGACGCCCTTCTTGTCGGCATCGCGCAGCACCGGCACGACCAGGCCGTTCGGCGTGTCGGCGGCGAAGCCGACGTGGAAATATTTCTTGAGGACGAGGTTGTCGCCGCCGGCGTCGAGCGAGGCGTTGAAGTCCGGGTACTTCTTCAGTGCGGCTACGACGGCTTTGATCAGGAACGCGAGCATGGTCAGCTTGATGCCGGCCTTCTCGTTTTCCTTGTTCAAGGCGACGCGCAGCGCCTCCAGATCCGTGACGTCGGCATCGTCGTGCTGGGTGACGTGCGGAATCATCACCCAGTTGCGCGCGAGGTTGGCGCCGGAGATCTTCTTGATGCGCGACAGCGGCTTGGTTTCGATCTCGCCGAACTTGGCGAAGTCGATGTTCGGCCACGGCAGCAAGTTCAGACCCCCGCCACCGGTGCCGCCGGCAGCGGCTGCACGCGGCGCGGCGCCACCGGCCAGCGCGGACTTGACGAAATTCTGCACGTCCTGCTTCGAGATGCGGCCCTTGCGTTCGGTACCGCCGACCTTTTCCAGATCGACGCCGAGCTCGCGCGCGAAGATGCGCACCGCCGGGCTCGCGTACGGCACCTTGTCCGGCATCACCGTGCTCGCATCGAACGGCACCGGCGGCGTGCGCGGACCGGCCGCTTCAGGGTCGACACCGGGGCGGTTGTCGACGATGGCCGGGGCCGGCGCGGCGGCGGGTGCGGAAGCCGCTGGCTTGGCTTGTTCGTTTCCTGCGCCTGCCGGGGAAGCCGAGGGAGCCTTCACCTCAGGCGCAGAAGCGCCCCCTTCCGACTGCGGCACCTTCCCCCGCTCGGCGGGGGAAGGAACATCGCTCTTCGCTGGGGCCGCGGCAGCGCCACCGGTCTCGATCAGCGCCACCACGGCGCCTTCGCCGATCTCGTCGCCGACCTTGACCTTGATCTCCTTGACCACGCCGTCGAACGGCGCCGGCACTTCCATCGTCGCCTTGTCCGACTCGAGCGTGATCAGTCCCTGGTCCTTGCTGACGGTATCGCCCGGCTTCACCAGCACCTCGATGACCGGCACCTTGTCGAAATCGCCGATGTCCGGCACCTTGGCTTCGGTGATCGTGCTCATGCTCGTCCTCAACAGATGAGGCGGCACCGAAAACGGCGCCGCGCGGAAAGGCGGCGAGGATAGCGCATGACGCCGATCCCGCCGAAGACGGGCGGCTCGCACGGCGGCGGCGCGGACTGTGCGCCAAATGACTTGTGGCCTATGTCGAACGCCGTTCCTGCTGATAGTGTGCTGGTTCAATAAAACACCAACTCACACTTCTCGCCGGGAGTTCACGCATGCTCGCGATCCGCGATCTTTCCAAGACGTACGCCAATGGCGTGCAGGCGCTGAAAGGCGTCTCGTTGCAGGTGCCGACCGGCATGTTCGGCCTGCTCGGTCCGAACGGTGCCGGCAAGTCGACGCTGATGCGGACCATTGCGACGCTGCAGGACCCCGACAGCGGCACGATCGCGCTCGACGGCCAGGACCTGCTCGCCGACAAGCCGGCGACGCGGCGGCTGCTCGGCTATCTGCCGCAGGAGTTCGGCGTCTATCCGAAGGTCAGTGCGGAGGCGATGCTCGATCACTTCGCCGTGCTGAAGGGCCTGGTCGCGCGCGGCGAGCGCAAGGCCGTCGTCGAAGGCCTGCTACGCCAGGTGAACTTGTGGGACGTGCGCAAGCGCAAGCTCGGCACGTTCTCCGGCGGCATGCGGCAGCGCTTCGGCATCGCGCAAGCGCTGCTCGGCAATCCGAAACTGATCATCGTCGACGAACCGACCGCCGGCCTCGATCCGGAGGAACGCAACCGCTTCCTCAACCTGCTCGCCGAGATCGGCGAGAAGATCGTGGTGATCCTGTCCACGCACATCGTCGAAGACGTCACCGACCTCTGCCCGCGCATGGCGATCATCGCGCAGGGCCAGGTGCTGCTGTCCGGCGAGCCGAACGAAACGATCCGAGGCCTCGCCGGCCGCGTCTGGCGCCGCGAAGTGGCCAAGACCGCGCTCGACGACTACCGCAGCCGCTTGACCGTGCTGTCGACCCGCCTGGTCGGCGGCCGCACGATCATCCATGCGCTCGCCGACGCGCGCCCGGAAGACGGCTTCGAAACGGTCGCGCCGGATCTGGAGGACGTCTACTTCGGCGAGCTGCGCCGGCATGCGGCGCGCGCGGCTTAAGCACGTGCACTTTCGGCGGGCCGTTCGAACGCTTCTCCTGCTCCGTTTTTCCCGACGCCCCATGCCGTCGTTCCCGTGAAAACGGGAACCCATTTTTGCTTTTTTGCTTCCGCTCCATTCGCGAACAAGAAAACAAATGGATTCCCGCCTTCGCGGGAATGACGGCACCGATAACTGATACATCCCCGAGGTCTGTCCATGCTCCTCGAAATCCTCCGCTTCGAGCTGCGCCAGCAACTCAAGAGCCCGCTGTTCTGGATGATCGCGCTCGCCTTCGGCGCGCTCGCGTTCGGCGCGGCCAGTTCCGACAACATCCAGATCGGCGGCGGCATCGGCAACGTGCATCGCAACGCGCCGTTCGTCGTCGTGCAGATGCTGACCCTGTTCACCCTGCTCGGTATGTTCCTGATCACGGTGTTCGTCGCCGGCGCCGCGCTGCGCGATTTCGACGCCGGCACCGCGGAACTGTTCTTCGCCACGCCGATGTCGCGCAGCGCCTACCTCGGCGGACGCTTCGGCGCCGGCTACATCGCCTCGATCGGCGTGCTCGTCGTCGTCGCGCTGGGGCTGTTCATCGGCGTGCTGATGCCGTGGGTCGATCCCGACCGGCTCGGACCCACGAGCCTGTCGGGCTACGCGTACGCCTTCGGCGTGTTCGTGCTGCCGGACCTGTTCTTCCTCGGCGCATTCCTGTTTCTTCTGGCGACGCTGACGCGCTCGATGCTGATGACCTACATCGGCGTGATCGCGTTCTTCGTGCTCTGCCAGATCGCTGAGGTCACCACCGGCAACCTCGACCACCGCACGCTCGGCGCGCTGATCGATCCGTTCGGCCTGGGTGCGCTGGATCTGGCGACGCGCTACTGGTCGGCCGAGGACCGCAACACGCGCGTGCCGGAGCTGACCGGCATCCTGCTGATCAATCGCGCAATCTGGATCGCGGTCGCGCTCGCGATGATCGCCGCGACGCTGGCCTGGTTCCGTCCCGATCGCGAAGGCCTGCGCCTGTGGCGACGGCGCCACGCGGCGAAGGCCGCCGCTCCCGTCGAGGCTGCGGGCCCGGTCGCCGCCCTGCCACTCGCCGCGCCGCGCACGGATGCCGCCGCGCGCTTCGCGCAGTGGCGCAAGCTGGCGTGGTTCGACACGCGCGGCGTGCTCGGCGGGGTCGCCTTCGTCGTGATGCTCGCGTTCGGCCTGATGAACCTCGGCGCCAGCCTCGCCTTCTCCAACGAGATCTTCGGCACGAAGGTGTATCCGGTCACGCACCTGATGACCGAAGCGATGGACGGCAGCTACAACTTCCTGCTGATCATCGTCGTCGCGTTCTACGCGGGGGAACTGGTCTGGCGCGAGCGCAGCCATCGCATCAGCGACGTCACCGACGCGTTCCCGCTGCCGGACTGGATTCCGCTGCTGTCCAAGCTGACCGCGCTGCTCGCCGTCATCGTGCTGTTCCTCGTCGCCGGCGCGGTCGAGTGCGTCGTCTACCAGCTCATGCGCGGCTACACGCACATCGAGCCCGGCCTGTACCTGTCCGACATCGCGCTCAATACGCTCCGCTTCATGCTGCTGGCCGCGCTCGCGCTGTTCCTGCAGGTGGTGGCCAACAACAAGTTCCTCGGCTACCTGCTGATCGTGCTGTATTTCGTCAGCCGCATCGCGCTGAACCAGTTGCACTACGACCATCACCTGTACAACTACGGCAGCGCGCCGGCGGCGCCCTACTCCGACATGAACGGCTATGGCCACTTCCTGGCGGGCCACTTGTGGTTCCGCGCCTACTGGGCCTGTTGCGCGCTCGCACTGCTGGTCGTCGCCGCGCTGTACTGGGCGCGCGGAACGGCACAAGGATGGAAGGAGCGCGGGCGCATCGCGCGGCAGCGCCTGCGACCGACGGCGGGCGCGCTGCTGGCGGCCTCCGTGCTCGGCTTCGGCGCGCTCGGTGGATGGATCTACTACAACACGAACGTGCTCAACCGCTACGTGCCGGGCGACCTCGCCAAGCAGCAGAAGGCCGACTACGAAAAGCAGTACCGCCAGTACCGCGATCTCGCACAACCGAAGATCACCGACGTGCGCGCAGACGTCGACATCTACCCGCACGAGCATCGCGTCGACGTGCGCGGCCACTACGTGCTGGCGAACAAGACGGCCGAACCGATCAGCGACCTGCACGTGCGCATTCCGGTCGAGATGAAGCTGACGTCGGCCGAGTTCGCGCCACACGATGTCGTCAGCGACGACCGCGTCCACGGCTACACGATCTACCGGCTGAAGCAGCCGCTCGCTCCCGGCGCGCGCATGGACTTCGACTTCGTGCTGCAGTTCGCCAGCGTCGGCTTCCGCAACACGCCCGACGACACGCATGTCGTCGACAACGGCACCTTCATCAACAGCATGGCGTTCCCGCATTTCGGCTACAGCGAGAACGAGCAGCTGGAGGACCGCAACGACCGTCGCAAGTACCGCCTGCCGCAGCTGCCGCGCATGCCGAAGATCGACGACGAGCCGGCGCGCCAGTTCAACCTGCTCGGCCGCGACGCGGACTGGGTCAATTTCGAGACGACCGTGTCGACCGTGCCGGACCAGATCGCCCTCGCGCCCGGTTATCTCGAAAAGGAATGGACCGAAGGCGGCCGGCGCTACTTCCACTACAAGATGGACAAGCCGATCCTCGACTTCTTCTCGTTCCAGTCGGCGCGCTATGCCGTCAAGCGCGACCGCTGGAACGGCGTCGCGGTCGAGGTCTACTACGACCCGCAGCACGCGTTCAACGTCGACCGCATGGTCGATGCGACGAAGAAGTCGCTGGCGCACTTCAGCGAGGCGTACTCGCCGTTCCAGTTCCGCCAGATGCGCATCCTGGAGTTCCCCGGCTACGAGCGCTTCGCGCAGAGCTTCGCCAACACCGTGCCGTTCTCCGAGTCGATCGGCTTCATCGCCGACCTGCGCAATCCGGATGACATCGACTACGTCTTCTACGTGACCGCGCACGAAGTGGGGCACCAGTGGTGGGCGCACCAGGTGATCGGTGCGCTCGTGCAGGGTGTCACCATGCTCGACGAGACCTTCGCGCAGTATTCCGCACTGATGGTGCAGGAGAAGGAATACGGTGCGCAGCAGATGCACAAGTTCCTCAAGTACGAACTCGACCGCTACCTGTCCGGCCGCGGCGGCGAGGTCGTCGAGGAGATGCCGCTCGGCCTGGTCGAGAACCAGGACTACATCCACTACCGCAAGGGTTCGGTCGTGATGTATTCGCTGAAGGACTATCTCGGCGAGGAGGTCGTCGACCGCACGCTGGCCCGCTACGCGCGCGAGACGGCCTTCCAACAGCCGCCGTACACGACCACGCGCGAATTCCTCGCGGACCTGCGCGCCGAGGCCGGCGAGAAGTGGTCGCCGCTGATCGAGGATCTGTTCGACAAGATCACCGTGTACGACAACCGCGTGACGGCCGTCACCTCGAAGAAGCGGGCCGACGGCAAGTACGACGTGACCCTTTCGCTGCACGCACAGAAGGTGCACGCCGACGGCGTCGGCAAGGAAACCCGCGCCGTGCTCGACCAGCCGATCGACATCGGCGTGTTCGCGCGCGCCGAGGACGGCAAGCAGGAGCACGAGAAGGTGCTGCTGCTGGAGAAGCGTCCGATAGCCGACGGCGACAGCACGCTCACCGTGACGGTCGACGGCGAGCCGTACGAGGCCGGCATCGATCCGTACAACAAGCTGGTCGATCGCGTCTCCGACGACAACCGCATGCGCGTGAGCCAGCAATAGCTGCACGACCCACCGGTCCGTCTCCGTGCCCGCGGCGTCGCGGGCACGGATCGCACGCCGCTGCCCTGCGGACATCCGCACGCATCTGCAACACGAATGCAATGTTCGCGGGCGCGGTGTGCGTTCTGCACATTTGTCACGAAGTCATTCCCGGAACGTAACGAGTTCTTCGTGGCTGCGTCATCGGGCGTTCCTACGCTACGCGCCGTTGCCCAGCCACTCGCAGGTTGCGTAGCCCGGCCACACGCGTCGGCGTTTTGCGTTGGTGCGCATGTCGCGCATGCAGCCTGCGGCATTTCCACTACGCCCGGACCCGACCCCCATGACTTCGAAGAATCGTCGCGATTTCCTGCGCCTCGCCGCAGGTTCGATCGGTGCTGCCTCCGCTTTCAGCATGCTGCCGCCCGGCATCCGCAGAGCGCTCGCGCTGCCCGCCAACAACGTCACCGGCACCATCCAGGACATCGAGCACATCGTCATCCTGATGCAGGAAAACCGCTCGTTCGATCACTATTTCGGTACGCTGCGCGGCGTGCGCGGCTTCGGCGATCCGCGCCCGATCCAGCTGCCCGGCGGCGTGCCGGTGTGGCATCAGCCGAACGGCACCGGCTACGTGCTGCCGTTCCGCCCTGAAACCGACAACCTCGGCCTGGCGTTCGTGCAGGATCTCGCGCACGACTGGCAGAGCACGCACCTGGCCTGGAACAACGGCAACTACGACCAGTGGGTGCCGCAGAAGGGTGAGGCCACGATGGCCTATTTCACGCGCGAGGACATTCCGTTCCACTACGCGCTCGCCGACGCCTTCACGATCTGCGACGCCTACCACTGCTCGCTGCTCGGCCCGACCGATCCGAATCGCTACTACATGTGGACCGGCTGGGTCGGCAACGACGGCAACGGCGGCGGCCCGGTGATCGACAACGCCGAAGCAGGCTACGACTGGAGCACGTATCCCGAGCGCCTGCAGGCGGCCGGCATCACGTGGCGGATCTACCAGGACAGCGGCGTCGGCCTCGACGCGGCGGGTTTCTGGGGCTGGACCAGCGACGCCTACATCGGCAACTACGGCGACAACTCGCTGTTGTACTTCCACCAGTACCAGAACGCGCAGCCCGGCGATCCGCTGTTCCAGGGCGCGCGCATCGGCACCAACGTGGCCAACGGCGACGGCTTCTTCGACCAGTTGCAGGCCGACGTGACCGCCGGCACCCTGCCGCAGATCTCGTGGATCGCCGCGCCCGAAGCCTACAGCGAACACGGCAACTGGCCGGCCAACTACGGCGCGTGGTACGTCTCGCAGGTGCTCGACATCCTCACCTCGAACGCCGATCTGTGGAGCAAGACCGTCTTCATCATCACCTACGACGAGAACGACGGCTTCTTCGACCACGTGCCGCCGCCGTACGCGCCGGCGAACGCGAACATCGGCCTGTCGACGGTCGACATCGCGAACGAAATCTATGCCGGCGACGAGAACAACATGGCCGGTCCCTACGGCCTCGGCGTGCGCGTGCCGATGCTGATCGTGTCGCCGTGGACGAAGGGCGGCTTCGTCTGCTCGCAGACCTTCGATCACACCTCGATCATCCAGTTCATCGAGCAGCGCTTCGGCAGCCAGTACCCGGGCCTGACCGAAACCAACATCACCGCCTGGCGCCGCGCGATCTGCGGCGATCTGACCTCGGCGTTCAACTTCGCCACGCCCGATGCGACGCTGCCGGATCTGCCGTCGACCGCCGGCTACGTGCCGCCGGACAACGACCGCCACAACGACTACGACGCCGTGCCGCCGGTCGAGCAGACGCTGCCGAAGCAGGAACCGGGCCTGCGTTTCGCACGTGCGCTGCCGTACGCGTTCGACGTCAGCGGCCACATCGAAGCCGCGTCGGGCCGCTACTGGCTCGACTTCTCCAACACCGGCGCCGCCGGCGCCGCGTTCCAGATCTATGCGAGCAACCGTTCGGACGGCCCCTGGTCGTACACGCTCGGCAGCGGCACGTCCACCACCGATCACTGGACCGGTAACGAGTACGCGCTGTCGGCGTACGGCCCGAACGGCTTCCTGCGCATGTTCAGCGGCGACCTCGCCGCGGCGATCGCCGACGGCGGCGCCAATCCGGAAGTGACGGCGAGCTACGACGCCGCGTCCGGCAATCTGGTCCTCACGCTGCAGAACACCGGCAGCGGCGACTGCGTGCTGAGCCTCGCCCCGAACTTCTACAGCAGCGCGGCGACGCAGACCATTGCCCTGGCCGCCGGGCAGACGCAGACGGTGAACTGGCCGATCGCAGGAAGCGGCAACTGGTACGACATCAGCCTGACGTCCGACAGCGATCCGCGTTATCTGCGCCGGCTCGCCGGCCACATCGAAGACGGCAACCCGAGCGTCAGCGACCCGGCGATCGGCGTCGACGGCGACCGCATCTTCGCTGACAGCTTCGAGTGATGCACGGTCCGGGGGCCGCGCAATGCGGCCTCCGGACTCCCGCGGTCAATGGGGTTGCGCGGGTACGATCTCGCGCAGGACCACCTCGTGCTGCGAAGTCGGCAGGCGCACGCCGGCCGCGTCGAAGCGCTCCTTGACCGCGCGCAGCGTATCGCCCTGCACGCGCGTGTAGTCAGCACTGTTGACCCATGGCTGCAGCGTGAGGCTGATGCGGGCGTCGGTCAGCTGCGTGACGATCACGTCGGGCTTCGGCTCGCCGAGCACGCGCGTGTCGGCGGCGAGCACTTCGCGCGCGATGGCGATCGCCTTGCCGATATCGGCGTCGAGCGCGATGCCGACGACGAGATCGAGGCGGCGCGTGCCGCGCGCATTGACGTTGACGATGACGTCGCCGGCGACCTTCGCATTCGGCAGGATCACTTCGCGGTTGTCCGGCGTCAGCAGGATCGTGTGCATCAGGCTGACCGACTGCACGGTGCCGCCGACGCCTGCCACTTCGACGTACTGGCCGACGCGGAACGGCCGGAACACCATCAGCAGCACGCCGGCGGCGAGGTTGGACAGCGAACCCTGCAGCGCCAGGCCGATCGCGAGACCGGCGGCGCCGAGCGCGGCGAGTAGCGAGGCGGTCGGCACGCCGACGCTCTGGAACGCACCGATGACGACCATCGTGATCAGCAGCACGAACACGAGGTTGCGCAGGAAGCTGCCGAGCAGCGGATCGGCCCCCGTTCGCAGCAGCACGCGCTGCGTCGTGCCGGCGAGCCGCCGCGACAGCCACCAGCCGACCAGCAGGATCAGGATCGCCACGAGCAGGCGCGCGCCCCAGGCGAGCGCTTGATCGGCCAGCGCATGCGTCTTCGGCGATGCGTAGAATTCGCCCAGCCATTCGCTCATGCCACCGCTCCGCTACGAAAAGCCCAAGGCTAACAAGCGGCGACGGCATCGTGCACGCCGGCGTCGCTTCAATCTCACAGGGAGTCCCGATGTACGTCCTCTACTATTCGCCCGGCACCGCCAGCATGGCCGTGCACCTGACCTTGCTCGAACTCGGCGTGCCGCACGAGCTGCGCAAGCTCGACATCGACGCCGGCGAACAGAAGCACGCGGACTATCTGCGCCTGAACCCGAACGGCATGGTGCCGACCCTGGTCGTCGACGGCACGCCGCACTACGAAAGCGCGGCGCTGCTGATGCTGCTGGCCGAACGGCATCCCGACGCCGCGCTGGCGCCCGCTGCGGGATCGCAGCAGCGCGCGAGCTATCTGCAGTGGATGATCCACTTGGCCAACACGCTGCATCCCGCTTTTCGCCAATGGTTCTACCCGCAGGACTTCGCCGCGCGCGAGCACGAGGAAGAAACCAAGGCGTTCGCGCGGCGCCGCATCGAAGCGGTATGGGACCGTCTCGATGCGCACCTCGCCGCGCACGGGCCGTGCATCCTCGGACAGCAGCCCGGCGTCGTCGACTTCTACGCGACGATGCTGATGCGCTGGTCACGCAACATGCCCAAGACCGCGACCGCGTGGCCTGCGCTCGCCGCGTTGGCCGCGCGCGTCAAGGCGCGGCCGAGCTGGCGACGGCTGTATGAGATCGAAGGGCTTTCGGAGTGGGCGTAGCAGCCGGCTTCTCGGCGCCCTAGTCGAGCGCGGCGGAAACGTCGGCGACCAGCCGCACGAGACCCCGGATGTCGAAATTCGGCGGATCGACGGTAGCTCCCAACCGGACGATCACCAGGCGCTTCGACGGCACGATCACGATGCGTTGACCGTCTTTGCCGGAGGCGAAATAAGCACCGGGCGGCATGCCTTCGATGCGGTCATGGGTGTCGGCAGCGGTTCGCACGTTGGTCCAGAAGCCCGCGCCGTAGGGACTTTCGAGCGTCGGGCTGCCGGCATAGCCATCCCAGCCCTGCGGAAGGATGCGCCGATCCTTCGCGATGCCGCCGTCGAGATAGAGCTGCCCGAAACGGGCCCAGTCCCGCGCCGATGCATAGATGCGCGTCGAACCGATCAGCGTTTGCGCGCCGTCGAACTCCATCAGCACATGATGCATGCCGATCGGATCGAACAGCTCCGTGTGCGCGAACCGGATCAGCCCGGCCGCGCCGTCGCCGACCGTGTCGCGCACCACGCCGGCGACGATCAGCGTGTTGCCGCTGCTGTATTCCCAGGTCCGGCCGGGTTGCGCCCGCAGCCGCGCCTGCGCCGCGTAGGACGCCATGTCGCGCATGCGGAAAAGCATGATGGATACCGGATCGAAGCCGCTGTCGTCTTCGGTGAGCGCAAGCCCCGACGTCATCCTCATCAGGTGATCGAGCGTGATTCGATGGCGCGGATCGGCGGGATCTTTCCACTCCGGTACCGGCGCGGCGGCATGGATGTCGAGCCTACCCTGCCCGACCAGGATGCCGACCAGCGCATGCACGATCGACTTGCTGACCGAATAGCCCAATTGCGGCGTATCGGGACCGAAGCCGTCCGCATACTGCTCGGCGATGAGGGTTCCGTCGTGCAGGACGACGATCGCATGGACGTTCCTGCGCGGACCCGTCGCCGGCTCGGCGAATGCGCGAGCGAGCGCTTCGCGGATTCTCGCATCGGCGGCAGCGACGACCGCTTCGGTTTCGGCAGGACCTGCCGCGTCGCGCGCAGCCTGCAACGTGTTCGCATCGGGCTCCTGGCCGGCCAATGCGCATCCGTACGACGGGTAGTAGGTGGACACGCTCGAAAAAGCGCCGTGCCAATCGGTGCCGATGCGCCGATTCACTCGGTCGACCGAATAGCGAAGGCCCGGCAGCAGCAAGGCCAACCCCCGATCGGCGGCGACGTTCTCGGCGTACACGCGATCCGGCGCCAGACCCGAAACGAAGACCCCCGAACACAGCGCGTGCGAGACACTGGCGGTGGCGACGCGAAGCGCGTCGTCCGGACGCTTCCAGAGGCCTATTCCGGCCAGGACCGCGATCACGATCGCGACGGCGCGAAGCCACCGCATGCCGAACGACGTTCTTTTGCGGGACATGCCCTCTCACTCCAGCCCTGACCACGACGCGAGGCAGGCGAACCCTCGGCACGAACGTTGCCGCACGACCATGAAGAACCCGAGCGTTCCGCGCGCCGCGCGCGGCGGGAGCTAGTCCGATCCCACCGAGCAAACGCGATTGCGCCCCGACTGCTTGGCGCGATAGAGCTGCAGGTCTGCCGCGCGCATCAGGTCGGACACGTTGGCCATACCTTGCTGCCACGCGGCGACACCGATGCTGACGGTGACGCGCTGCGGACCGATCTGGCTGTTGGCCATGTCGAGCGTGCCGATCGCCTCGCACAGGCGCGCGGCGAACTGCGCGGCCGCTTCGACGCCGTGTTCGGGCAGCACCACGGCGAATTCCTCGCCGCCGATGCGCGCGATGATGAATTCCTCGCGTGCATTGCCCTGCAGCGCTGTGGCGACGCGCTTGAGCACCACGTCGCCGACCGGATGGCCGTAGCGGTCGTTGATCGACTTGAAGTGATCGAGGTCGATGATCAGCAGCGTCAGCGGACGGCGATGGTTGGCGCTGCGCGCGAGCTCCTTCTCCAGCAGCTCGAGGAACTGGCGGCGGTTGTACAGGCCGGTCAGCGGATCGACCGTCGCGAGCTGGTAGATCTCTTCGTGATACCGCGCCTCGATCGAGCTGCGGTCCATGAACTTCAGCACGCAGCTGCCGATCGTGACGTGGTCGCCGTCGCGCAGCTCGGCCTCGATGATCGGCTGGTCGTTGACCAGCGTCTTGTTGGTCGAGTCCAGGTCCTTGACGCGATAGCCGGCCGGACCGCGCCAGATGCGCGCGTGCTGGCGCGAGACGCTGCGCTCCATGATCTGGAAATCGCACTCCGGCGCGCGACCGATGATCAGCGGCTGCTCGCCGATGTCGATGCGCTGGCCCAGACGCACTCCCTGCAGAACGACGAGGCAGGCCGACGAGGTCGGCTGGCTGCGCGCGACGTAGTCGTGCGGCCGGATGGTACGGCGTTGGGTAGTCGTGGAATCGCGATCGGCCATGCGGCGTGGAACTCTTCGGCGGCGCCTTCGGCAGTTTACGCGAGAACGCGCCGGCCGCCGCGAGGGTTCCGCGCTTGTGTACATTCCGCCTCGGGCACGTTGTAATAATCGTGCAGGCCCGCACGGCACCGCCAACGGGCGCCCGACGTCACCGCCATGACCGCCCCCATCTCTCCGGATGAGCCGACCGAATTCCAAGGCCCACGCGCTGCGGCCGCGAGCGGCGTCGCGCTGGCCGAGGGCAGCGAACTCGGCCCGTACCTGATCCGCCGCGTACTCGGCGAAGGCGGCATGGGCCGGGTCTACCTGGCCGAGCAGCTGCGGCCGGTGCGCCGCGAGGTGGCGTTGAAGCTGATCCGCGAGCAGGTGGCCAGCCCCCTCGCACGCGCCTACTTCGAGGTCGAGCGCCAGGCCCTGGCGCAGATGCAGCACCCAGCGATCGCGCAGGTGTTCGACGCCGGGACGACTGCGCAAGGGCATCCCTACCTCGCGATGGAAGTCGTCGGCGGCGTGCCGATCACGCAGTTCTGCCGCAACGAGAACCTCAGCCGCGACGAGCGCCTGGCATTGTTCGAGCGCGTCTGCCACGGCGTCCAGCATGCGCATCAGAAGGGCATCATCCACCGCGACTTGAAGCCGGCCAACGTGCTGGTGCAGCGTGTCGACGGCGTGCCGGCGCCGAAGATCATCGATTTCGGCATCGCGATCGGCGGCAGCACCGCCCAAGCCGAACCGCACGGCGCCGCAGTCCCCGCCGATCCGGCCGGCACCGGCGTCTACATGAGCCCGGAGCAGTCCACGCGCTTGCAGCGCGACCTGGATACGCGCAGCGACGTCTACTCGCTCGGCGTGATGCTGTTCGAAATATTGACCGACACCGATGCCGGCGTGCTCACCTCGGCCCCTCACCATTCCACGCGCGCGCCGCAGCAGACCTTGCTCGCCGCAATCGACAGCGATGCCGATGCGCGCGCGCAGACACCCGCTTCCGCGACCCTGGTCGAAGCGGCGCACAAGCTGCCCGGCGAACTGCGCATGGCCTTGCGCAAGGCGCTCGCGCACGAGCGCGAGCAGCGCTACGACTCGGCCGCGGCGCTGGCCGACGACCTGCAGCGGTTTCGCGAACGGCGTCCGCTGCGCGCGATGCCGCAGACGCGTCTGTACCTGGCGCGCAGTTTCGTCGCGCGGCATCGACTCGGCATCGCGACATCCGCACTGGTCGCCGCCGCGCTGGTCGCCGGCATCGCGCTCGCGCTGCACGGCCTCACCGAAGCGCAGCGCTCGGCCGAGGCCGCGCGCATCGAGGCCGCCAAGGCCGAGCGCGTCGCCGATTTCGTGCAGAGCATGCTCGCCGGCATCGACCCGGATCGCGCGCGCAGCATGGACCGCAGCCTGATGCGCATGGTCCTCGACGCCGCCGCCGAACGCTCGGGCCGCGAGCTGGCGACGCAGCCGGCCGTGCGCGCCTCGATCGAACGCACGATTGCCAACAGCTACGCCTCGCTCGGCGAACTCGCGCTCGCCGGCAGCCACTACGAGGCCGCGCTCGCATCGCTCGACGCCACCGGAGCGCCGGCCGGACAACGCGCCCGGCTCGCCATGCGCATCGCCGAGAACATCGACAACCAGGGCCGCGCGCAGGAAGCGCTCGTGGCCGGGCGCAAGGCGTTCGAACTCGTGGCGAGCGCGCCCGCGAACGATCGCGATCGCCTCTTCGTCGAAAGCCATCTGGCCGGACTCGAGTGCGACGCCGGCAAGCTCGACGACAGCCGCACGCGCTACCTGCGCGTGCTCGAGCAGCAGCGCCAGGCCTTCGGCAGCGACGACGTGGATACGCTCGACAGCATGCTCGGGCTCGCGACCACCGACTCGAACATGGCGCACTACGACGAAGCGCGCCCCCTGTACGAGGCGCTGATCGCGTCGTCGCGCAAGCGCTACGGCAACGAACACTCCAAGACGCTCGGCGCGATCAACGGACTCGCCGTGCTCGACCTCGAGCAGGGACGCTATGCGAACGCGGAGAAGTTGCTCGCTCCGCTGCTGCCGATCCACGAGCGCGTGTTCGGTCCCGAGCATCCGAGCACGCTCGATGTCGTCAACAACCTCGGCGGCGCGATTCGCCAGCAGGGGCGCAACGAAGAAGCGCGCCCGTACTACGAGCGCGCGTACGCCGGCACGCTGAAGCTGTACGGGCCCAAGAGCGTGCGCACCATCGTGGCCGAATCCAATCTCAGCCTGCTGCTGCGCGACGCAGGCGAACTGGCCGCCGCCGAGCGTCATGCTCGCGCCTCCGTCGACCAGGCCGAAGCCAGCATGGGCGACGATCCGTTCCGCGCGATCATGCACAAGGAACTGGCGACGGTGCTGATCCGGCAGCAGCACTACGCCGAGGCCGAACGCGAACTCGACCGCGCCTGGTCCATCTTCGCGCAATCGAAGGACTACGCGCCGACGCATCCGCGCGTACTCGACGTCGTCGACACCTATGTCGAGTTGTACACGGCGTGGCAGAAGCCCGAACGCGCGGCGCTGTGGAAGGCGAAGAAGTCCGATGCCGGGACGGGAGCGACGGCCGGCTGATTCCTTTTTCGCGGCGGCCCCGGCGCTGCCGCGTTTCTGCGCCCCCCCCTGGACGCCGGAGGCACCAGCGTCCAGCCCTCTCCTCCGCAGGACGGTTGACGCCCCGCGGAATCCGAGCGCATAACTCGCCGGCCGGACGACCGCCGTTTTCTCTTGCTTGGGGATGCGCATGAAGATTCGTTGGTTTGGTGCTTGGCTGCTGACTGCAGCATGGATCGGCAATGCCGTGGCGGCCGACGCGGTCGTTCCGACCGCATTCGGCGCGCACGTGATGCCGCTGTCGAAGGTGGAATCGACGTCGCTGCCCTTGCTCGATCGCGCCGCGATCGCACGCGAGGACGCCGCAGACGAAAGCCGCGGCACGGCGCCGCGCTTCGCGATCCCGCGCAAGCTCGGCATCACGCCGCAGGCGCACGGCGCCTGGGAGAACGTCGACGCCCAGACGCGGCTGTGGCGCTACCGCATCACGTCGCACGATGCGCAATCGCTGAACATCGGTTTCACGCGATTCTGGTTGCCGCGCAGCGCTCGCGTGCTGATCTATTCGCCCGACGGCAGCAAGCTGCGCGGCCCGATCACGGCCGCCGACAACGCGCCCTACAAGCAGTATTGGACGCCGACGGTCAGCTCGCCCGAGGTCGTCGTCGAGCTGACCGTCGCGGCTGCCGAGGCCGACCAGGTCGAACTGGAGATCGGACAAGTCGGACAGGGCTATCGCGGTTTCGGCACGAATGCCGTGGACGATGCCTCCGGCGCCTGCAACATGGACGTGAAGTGCCTGCTGCCGGCCGACCCCTGGCAGGACAACGTGCGCGCGGTAGCGGCGTATACGCGCATGGGCACGCGCTTCTGCTCGGGCTCGCTGGTCAACAACACGGCCGGCGACACCAAGCTGTATTTCATGACGGCGCATCATTGCGAAATGGGCGATGCCTCGTCGGCCGCGAGCATCGTCACCTACTGGAACTACGAGAACTCGACCTGCCGCGTTCCCGGCAGCGCCGCCAGCGGACAGGACGGCGACGGCTCGATCAGCCAGACGATCAGCGGTTCGGTCGTGCGCGCCGACTACGCGGCGTCGGACTTCACCCTGCTCGAACTCAACGGCACGCCGCCGCCGGCGTTCGACCTGTTCTGGGCCGGCTGGGACCACACCGCCTACGTTTCGCCGGGCGGCCCCGGCAACGGCGATTTCGCCTGCGCGCCGGACAGCCTGTGCGCTGCGATCCATCATCCGAACGTCGCCGACAAGCGCATCACATTCTCTGCCGACAACACGACGACGACCAGCTACAACACCCCGGCCGTGCCCGGCAACGGAACGCACGTGCACGCGCTGTGGGACCCGAACCCGGTCTTCCCGCCCGATCCGACGGTTTCGATCCCGCCGCAGGTGACCGAACCGGGATCGTCCGGCTCGCCGCTCTACAACGCGCAACGCCGCTACATCGGCCAGCTGCACGGCGGCCCGTCAGCGTGCGGCGCCACCGGAGGCAATCTTTCCGACTACTACGGCCGCGTCGCGGTGTCGTGGGAAGGCGGCGGTACGGCCGCGACGCGCCTGAAGGACTGGCTCGATCCGACCAGCTCGGGCGCGATGTTCATCGACGGGCGCAACGCCTGCACGGCGCCGCCGGTGCCCGGCAACATCGTAGCGACGGCGAACGGCGCCAATCGCGTCGACGTCAGCTGGGACGCCGCGGCCGGCGCGGACAGCTACAAGGTCTACCGCGGCGACGGCAGTTGTCCCGGCACGAACTGGCAATTGATCGCCGACAACGTGACGGCGACCACGTACACCGACACGAACGTTTCCGGCAGCGCTACCTACGCCTATGCCGTCACCTCGTTCAGCAGCAGCCAGACCTGCGAATCGGCACACAGCGAATGCATGGCCGCGACGGCGACCGGTGTCTGTACGCTGGCACCGACGTTCGCCGGCCTCGCTTCGGCCAGCAGCAGCGCGAACGCGACCTGCGGCATCGATCTGGCCTGGAACGCCGGCAGCAACAACTGCGGCGGCGGCGCGCTGAAATACAGCCTGTTCCGTTCGACCACCGCAGGCTTCACGCCGGACGCGGGCAACCGCATCGCCGACTGCCAGAGCGGCACCAGCTACCACGACGATGCCGTCGTCGGCGGCACGCAGTACTACTACGTCGCGCGTGCCGAAGACGACACCGGCAACGGCAGCGGCACCTGCAACAGCGGCAACGTCGACACCAATACGGTGCAGCAAAGCGCGATCCCGGCGGGACCGCCGGCCGTTTCGTTCGGCGACGGCATGGAAAACGGCGCAGCGCTGTGGACCGCCGCAGGCAGCGGCGACGGCGCCGACTTCGCGCTGGCGACGAGTCAGAGCCATTCGCCGACGCACGCATGGTTCGCACCGGATCCGTCCGACGTCGGCGATCATACGCTGGCGACGAGCGCCGCCATCGCCGTCGGCCCCGGCGCGACGCTGACGTTCTGGCACGCCTACGACACCGAATCGACCTACGACGGCGTCGTGGTGGAGTACTCGCTGGACGGCACGGCGTGGAGCGACATCCTCGCCGCGAACGGGGCGATCCCGGCGAATGCGAACCGCTTCACGGCGGGAGGCTACATCGGACCGATCAGCAGCTGCTGCAGCAATCCGCTCGCCAATCGTCAGGCCTGGTCGGGCGACAGCGGCGGGTTCGTGCAGGCCGCTGTAGACCTCACCGATTTCGCCGGCCGGAGCGTCTACTTCCGCTGGCGTATCGCCTCCGATACGTCGAACGACGGTCCCGGCTACTGGCTCGACGACGTGCAGATCGCGGCCGGGACGAGCTGTTCGGCGGGCGTCGCCGATCGGATCTTCAAGGACGGTTTCGACGGCCCCTGATACCGGCCCCCGCAGACGAGCCCCGACGCACACGCGTCGGGGCTTGCACGTTCAATCCTTGATCTGTGCCAGTTCGAGACGGCGGCCGTCGGCGAGGCGTACATCCAGCGACGAGGCGACGCTGGCCAGCGTATGCAGGCGCGGGCACAAGCCGTCGGCGCGGCGCTCGAGGTCCTTGCTGCGCCGCTCGACCACGCGTTCGATGTTCTTCTCGATGCCGTTCGCACGCGCCTCGAGTTCGGCCGCGGCCTTCTCGTCGCCGCTCAGTGCGACGGTGATCGCCTGTCCGGCGACGTTGCCGACGATTTCGCTGACCAGCGTGCCGGCGATGCTCTCGACGAGACGGTCGATGTCGCCGTCCTTCCAGTCGCTGAAGCTGTTGCTCTCGGCGATACGCTGGTCGAGATCGTGCGCGACGCGCGCGAGACGCTGCGCGCTCGCGCGCGCGGCTTCCGGGTCGCGGGCGAACGCCGCGGAGACTTCGGTGACCGCGTCGATGGCGATCGCGATCGCCTCGTGCGCGATCGCCTTGACCTCGGGCAGCGTGTCGCGCACGCCGTGCTCGATGTCGAGCAGGCGCTGGCGATCGGCGGCGCTGACGGTCAACGCCTGGCCGTCCACGCGCAAGCTGCCGTTCGAGATCACGACGTCGGCCGGCGTGCCGCTCTTGCGCTTGAATTCCAGGTTGTCCGGGTTGACCGACAGCGAATAGTCGCTGTGCAGGCCGCAGTCGGCGGCATGGATGTCGATTTCGGCATGCGCGTTCGCAGCGCCCAGCAGGCCGAACGCGGCCGCCAGCATCACACGGTTCATGGCAATCCTCCTCTCCAATGCCCGGCTTCGATGCAGAGGATCGCCCGCGGGTTTAAATCGCGCACGTGCCGTGCGTTGGGTGACGCACGGCAGGGGTCCACGGTGCCGCGCCGCAACCCGCCTCAGTCGCCGGCACGGGCGTTGCGCTTCTTGCGCGCGATGCGGCCGCTCTGACGGTCCTCGCTGCGCTGGATACGCGCCTGGCCGGCGGCGCCGACGCGTCCGTCCGCGCCGGCGGCGGCTTCCTTGCGGTCGACATGCGCCTGGCCGCGCTCCAGCGAGGCGGTCTCGTGCCCGGTCAATGCGCCGGAACGCACACCCTGGTTGATGCGTGCCTGCTGGTCGGCGTTGCGCTGCACGTCAGCCTGCATGCGCTGCGACGAAGCCGAGGCCGGGTTGCCGCCGACCGCATTGTGCTTGGCGCGGTCGATGTCGGCGCTGGCATGGTTCTGTTCGCGCTGGATCTGCGCCGCCTCGGCCGGCGACAGGCTGCCGTCGCGCAGGTCGCGCGCTTCGGTCCGGTCGATGCGCTGCTGCTGGCGTTCGAGCCCGGCCGCTTCGCGCGTCGACAGCTGGCCCGATTGCAGGCCCTGTTCGATGCGCTCCTGCTGCGCGGTGTCACGCGCGGTTTCGGTGGCGGCGGTCTGCGCGAAGACGGTCGAACACAGTGCGACCGACAGGCCGCACGCGACAAGCGTACGTTTCATCATTGCGATCTCCATGCGGGGCCGGCGGCAGAAACGCCGCCGGCTCATGCAGGCAGAACGCAGGCCGGGCCGATGCGTTGACCTCGCTGCGGGGCCGATGGCCTCAGCGTCGGTCGGACGTCTCGAACAGCGCGCGATAGACGACGCCGCCGAGCGCACCGCCGATGATCGGTGCGACCCAGAACAGCCACAGCTGCGATACCGCAAGGCCGCCGGCGAAGAACGCGACGCCGGTCGAGCGCGCCGGATTCACCGAGGTATTGGTGACCGGGATACTGATCAGGTGGATCAAGGTCAGCGCGAAGCCGATCGCGATCGGCGCGAAGCCGACCGGGGCGTTGCCATGCGTGGAGCCCATGATGATCATCACGAAGAAGAACGTCATCACGATCTCGCAGACCAGGGCAGCCTGGAGCGAATAGCCGCCCGGCGAATGTTCGCCGTAGCCGTTCGAGGCGAAGCCGCCGGCTGCATCGAAACCAGCCTTGCCGCTGGCGATCAGGTACAGCACCGCGCCGGCGGCGAGAGCGCCGACGACCTGCGCGACGATGTAGGGCACCAGGTCCTTCGCCGGGAAGCGGCCGCCGGCAACCAGACCGACCGAAACGGCCGGATTGAAGTGCCCGCCCGAAATGTGTCCTACCGCATAGGCCATCGTCAGCACGGTGAGGCCGAATGCCAGCGCGACACCGGCGAAGCCGATGCCGAGCGTAGGCACCGCGGCCGCGAGCACCGCGCTGCCGCAACCGCCGATGACCAGCCAGAACGTACCGAAGAATTCCGCACCCAAACGTTTGCCGAGCGACATTGCGGTCTCCTGTTTTGAGGAATGGGATCGCCCGGCTGTGTCGTCCGCACCGCATCGACACGAGGGGCGAGGCATCCTACCTCGCGCCGCGACGCCGTGCGCGGCACTGCCGCGAAGGTTTGCAATGCGCTACGAACGCGCTCTGCAGCACCGGGCTCGACAACAACGGGGCCGATGCGAACGGGTGCGATGCACACCGATTCGGCGCGAGCCGGCCGCGCACGAGTCCGGCAATGCCCCGCTACGGATTCTTCGGCGGTGCCGTCGGCGGCAGCAGCGCTCGCGCGGTCGGATTGTCCGGATTCTCCTTCAGCCACTGCATCGACGCATGCACGCGCTGCCAGCCGCTCGGATGGTCGTAGAAGAGGATTTCCTCGAGCGGGCCGGGCTTGATCTTGCGGTAGGTCGACAACCGCATCGCCGCCATCGCGAAGCCGTTCGGTTCTCGCGCCGCGTTGAGTCCGAACGCATCGGCTTCGGCCTCCATCTGGCGCACGATCGAGTTGGTCAGCGGCGTGGCGAACAGGAAGAACACCGAGAGGATCGCGACGGCGAGCGGCAGCGCGGCCGGATCGGTGCGGTCGCGCAAACCCAGCCGCCCGCCCCAGCGTGCGAGCAGCGCATCGAACACGCGGTGGACGATCCAGAATCCGAACGCCAGCACCAGGGTCAAGTAGACCGTGCCGCGCAGGCCGTGATTGAGCACGTAATGGCCCATCTCGTGCCCCATCACCGCCTTGATCTCGGGCAGCGAGGTCTTTTCCAGCAGATTGTCGTTGAGCGCGATGCGCGTCGTGCCGAGGAAACCGGCCACGTTCGCGCTGATGCGCGTGGTCTGCCGCGAGGCGTCGAACTCGACCACGTTGTCGGACGGAATCTGGTTCGCGCGCGCGATCGACAGGATCGCCTCGCGCGCATCGCCGGCGCGCAGCGGCTTGTAGTCGTTGAACAGCGGATCGACGAACACCGGCGCCAGCATCATCATGAACAGGATCAGCACGAAAGCGCCGCCGCTGGCCCAGATCCACCAGCGCGCGCCGGCGCGGCGGACGGCCGCATACAGCAGCGCGACGATCGGAGGCAGCACGATCGCGCCGACCAGCAAGCCCTTCAGCTGATCGCCGAACCAGCCGCCGAAGTCCTGCGTCGCCAGACCGTACTGGTGTTCGCGGACGAAGCCTTGGTAGATCGACAACGGCAGGCCGAGCACGAAGCCGGCGAGCAGCCAGAACAAGGCATAGAGCATCGTCTGCAGCCAACGGCGGCGCGTGATGCGCTCGGCGAGATCGCGCAGGCGTACCGAGATGCCGCCGCGCAGCAGGATCGCCGCGACGCCGAGGCCATACAGCAGTCCCCACAGCAGCAGCCAGTAGCCGCCCTCGAAATAGGCATCCGACGAGGCGCGCTGCTCCGGCGACAGCAGGTTCACGTACGCATCGGTGGCGCGCTCGACATCGAAGGCCGGTCCGGGGCGCGCGGCGTCGGGAATCTGCAGCCCAGGAGGAAGATCACGCGCACTCGGCGCATTCGCTTGCGCCAACGCCACGCCGAAGAACGCGAAAAGCACCACCAGACAGATACGCCAGCCGTGTTTCATCGAACCTCTCCCGATCGATCGAACGGCCGAGGCTCGGCGATTGCGCAGCGCGCGTCAATGGCGCAAACGCAACGGGCCGCGGCATGGCAGCCGCGGCCCGTTGCGCAAAGCCCGAAGCGGGAAGGCTACTTCTTCTCTTTGCCCGCCTTGCTGATCGTGAAGCCGCCGATGCTGACGCCGAGTTCGACGCCCTCGCCCGCGCCCGCGAGCGCCAGCGACACCGTCCCCTTGGTCAGCACCTGCGCGGTGCCCGACTTGACCGCCCCGGCGCTGGCGTCGCCCTGCGCGTAGGTGCCGAGCACGTCGGCGATCTTGTGCACGTCAGTGAACTTGCCGGTTCCGTTGTCGATATGCGACTTGCCGGCGGTCAGGCCGCCGCCCTTCGATTCGATCTTCACGCGCATCGACTGGCCGTTCTCGCACGTGACGACGCCGTGGCCCTCGGCATGCTTGTAGATCAGGGACCAGCCGGTCAGCGAGAACCGCAGCTTGCAGTCCAGGTTCGCTTCTTCGGCGCTCGCACGCTGCGGCACGGCCATGGCGAGACCGAGAGCAAGCGCGGCGCCCAATACCGGAATCGTGTGCTGCTTCATCGTCGACACTCCCCTACGTGGTGGTGGGAGCGCAGTATCGACGGCGTTAGCTGAACGGATGAAGACTTGTAGTCCGCCCGTCGTTCGCGCCGCCATCTGGGCCGATCCGCTGCGATCGTGCGGCTTTCGTGGCTTACGAAGGCCTCGGCGCCCACTTCAGGAGCTCACTCCAGCGCTCGAACTTGAGCGCTCGCGGAATCGAGGCGTTCGCCGGACTCGTCGACGGCAGCGCCAGCACGGCCAGTCCCGCGCTGCGTTCGGCAGGAATCGCCGCTGCGATGCGCCGCGCGAAGACCTGCTGCGCCTTGCCGCCGTTCAATGCGACCGCGCCGATCGAGGGATGCTCGGCGAGCAGGCGTGGAATATCGTTCGGAACTTCGCTCGCCGGCACGATGCTGCTGTCGAGACTGCCGGAGCGCTCGCAATATTCGAGCACGTCCCAGAGGCCGACGCCGGATGCGTTCAGCCGCGCGATGCGCTCCGGATACGGCAGATCGAACCCGGCGCCATACAGCTCGCCCATGAACGGCCAGAACAGGTTGTGCGCATGCGCGTAGGACTGCTGCAGTTCGAGCGATCGCACGCTCGGCACGCTGCCGAGCACCAGCACGCGGCAACCGGCAGCGATTTGCGGCGGAAAGCTGGCGACTCGTGCCGCCACGGCCGCGGCGGCCGCCCGGCGCGTTCCGGGCGACGCGTTGCGGACACTCATCCGCAACACGCCGGTGCGTATCCTGCACGTACGGGCAAAGGAACCTTGTGAAAAAAACAGCTCATGCCGAAGGCGGCGCGCCGACGATCTCCCGCCGGCTCTCTCCGCTCAGCCCTTCGCCTTCTTCAGTTCGGCGAGGTCGGCCAGCACCTGCTTGGAATTTTCCTTCGGATCGACGTCCTTGTACTGCTTGGCGATACGGCCCTCCGGATCGATCAGGAACGTCTCGCGGCGCGCGTAGCTCATGCTGCCGTGAGTCGCCAGCACACCGTAGTTCTTCGCGACGCTCGAATCGGCGTCGGACAGCAGGCGGAACGGCACGTGGTACTTCTCGGCGAATTCGGCATGCGACTTGACGTCGTCCAGGCTCACGCCGAACACGTCCGCGCCGGCCTTGCGCAGTGCGATGATATCGTCGCGGAACGTGCAGACCTCGGTCGTGCAGCCCGGCGTGAAATCCTTCGGGTAGAAGTACAGAACGGTCCATTTGCCGCGCTCGCCGGACAGCGTGTGCCAGTCGCCCTTCTGGTCCTGCAGGCGGAAATCGGGCGCGGCTTGCCCGACCGTGGGTGCCGCGGCGGCGTCCTTGTCGGCGGCGAAGGCCGGCAGCGCGAACGCGAGCAGGAACAGTGCGAGGAACGGAATGATGCGTTTCATCGGGAAATCTCCAGGGAATTCGGATCGACGGCGGAGGCGGCCTTGAGTCGGCGCGCAGTCTACCGCGCGCCGCGGCACAGACCGGCGTGGCGCGCGGAATCTTTCACGCATTCGTGCATCGGGGTACGGCGGTGATTCTCAAGCGGCTCTATCACGCCCACGGCAGCGACGGCCAGGTCTACGAAGTGCACGTCTACGTGGAACCTGCCAGCCACGAGAACGCGCACATCGAACGATTGGCGAAAGTGGTGCTCGCCGACGGCGGCGAATTGCGCGTCCTGTCGAAGGGGCACTACGAAATCGTCGCGACCGGCGTCCGCCTGGAAGCGAGCGACCCGAGCGCCGTGTAGCCGTCCAAGCGGGCCGGTATTCGCCGGCCGGCGCAGCAACGCCTCCGCCCGCCGACGCGTGCGCTCGACTACTTCTTCTTGACCGGCGGGAACTTCGTCGCGTCGAAGCCGCCGACCTCGAAGACCAAGGTGCGCGCGCCCTTGCCCTTCTCGGTGACGTCGATGCTGACGGTCTGCGCGGCGTCGAGCCGCTCGATGAACGCCTTGTCGTCGGAAATGAAGATGGCCGGCTCGCCGGTCTCCGGCAGATAGGCCTTCATGCGTTTGGGCGGCTGGTCGTCGAACCGCATGTTCAAGCTGCAGCCGCCGCCGCACTCGAAGCCCTTGCCGTTGCCGAACAGGTAGGCACTCTGGCCCCAGGTGGAGTGGCGGCGCAGGACCAGACGGACGCGGTCGGCCACGACGGCGTCCTTGCTGTACATCGACGCGGTGTTCTGGTCGCCGCCCGATTCCTTGCTGGACTGGTACGACCACAACCGTTCGAGGCGCCGCTGCGTGGTGATCGCGTCCGCCTTCGCGCTGGCGTCGGCCAACGTGATCTGCACTTCCTTCGCGGCGGCGCTCTGCGGGTACTTGGCGACGATTTCCTTGCCGATCGGCGCAGCCAGCTCGTAGGACTTCTCCAGCTGCAGCTTGCGGTACAGCTCGAGCTCCTTCTGTCCCTGCGCGTCGATCGCCGGGACTGCCGGCGCGGCCTGCGGCGGCGGCGCCTCGGATTTCGAGCAGGCACCGAGCACGAGCGTCGCACTCGCCAGTATCAGGATCGCAACTCGCATGATCGTTCCTTGCTCATATCGTCGTCATCGTAAACGGCGAAGCGTTACATATCCGCAAAGTCGCCGCCATGCGAGCGGCTTTGTGCGGCACGTCACGATCGCCGGCACGGATCGCGTCCGATATTGCGCTCGTAGGTCGACACCTGATCGTCGCGCTCGTGCCCGCTGCGTGCGGTGGACGCGGCGAGGCGCCGGCATGCTTCCGAACGCGACAGCGGCATGCCGGCGACGGGCACCGACTCGGCCTGGTCCGCTCGCCTTCCTCGACCGCCCTGCGCGCCTGCCCGGATGCGGATCGACTTCGGACACGGCGAATGTCGATAGAACACTTCGCCGTTGCCGGCCCGGCATTCGTAGGAGACCGCTGCGCGCGAGGCGGCCGGACGAGAGCGCCCGGCTACGCGATGGGTACGTTCCGCCGCGTGCTCGCGAGGCGGATGGCCATACACGGGCGACGGTGCCGGCGGCGGCGAGGCGGTCAGTTCGACGCGCTCCTCCTGCGTCTTCGTACAGGCGAAGTCCTGGTACGCGACATGCCCTTCGGCATCGCGGCAGCGATGGATCGACGTGGCCTGCGCGCCCACCGTCGCGCTCCAGGCAGCGCCCGCCAACCCCATCGCCGCCGCACCGAACCACCGGGCCCCGATCCGTGCCATCTGCCTTCTCCCGTCGACCGGCTGCCATCCTCGCCGCGAACCCGCATCGTGACGAGCGGCGAATCGCACGCGTCGGCGTAGGAAATCGCCGGCAGTCAGGGAGAAGAACGGGAACGAAATTCGGCGCGGATGTCGGCCGCGAGCAAACGCTTGATGATCCAGCCGAACACGCCGCAGAACGCCAGCGCCATGACGGCCGAGAAAATGCGGATGACGATGGTCATCGTGCGAACGCCCGCGGCGACACCTTCGGGCGCCTTCGCGAGCGGGATGTCGAACGAAGGCATCATGACCGACTGCAGGACCAGCCCGAGCAATTGGTATGCGATCGCCACCCCCATCAGCGCGACGAACAGCCAGCGCGCCCATTCTTGTCTGCGCAGCAGACCGATCGACGCCGTCAGGCTGACCAGCGAAAGGATGAGGAAACCTGCGAAGACCCATTGCATATGGTCGAAGATGAAAGCGAACGCCGCTCCCATCTCGGACGGCGGAGGCGGCACGCGTTCGCCGAACCCGCGCTCGAACACGAGGTGGAACATGATGTTCTGCAGCACGGTGATGAGCGCCGTGAAACCCGACAGCACGATGAAGATCCAGGCGAGCACCGTCACGAACTGCGAACGCGGCACCTGGCCGGGCAACGTATCCATTGCACCCCCTTTCGGAAACGGCGTCTGCCGATGATGGCACAGCGTCGTACCGCCAAAACGGCTCGTTCGCTGCGCGGCGCGGTACGATCGAATGCCCGATGACCCTCGACGACGCTCCCCGCAAGATCGTGCATATCGACATGGATGCGTTCTATGCATCGGTCGAACAGCGCGACGATCCTGCCCTGCGCGGCCGGCCCGTCGTCGTCGCCTGGCGCGGCGCGCGTTCGGTCGTCTGCGCGGCGAGCTACGAGGCGCGCCGGTTCGGCGTGCGTTCGGCGATGCCGGCGGCGCGCGCGGAGCGGCTCTGCCCCGACGCGGTGTTCGTGCCGCCCGACTTCGTGCGCTATCGCGCCGTGTCCAAGCAGGTGCGCGAGATCCTGCTGCGCCAGACCGACCTGGTCGAACCGCTCTCGCTGGACGAGGCCTACCTGGACGTGACCGCGGCGAAGTCCGGGCTGCCGTCGGCGACAGCGATCGCCCGATTGATCCGTGCGCAAATTCGTGAAGAGACGCAGCTGACCGCCTCGGCCGGCGTCGCGCCGAACAAGTTCCTCGCCAAGATCGCCTCGGATTGGCGCAAGCCCGACGGCCTGTTCGTGATCCGGCCGGCCGATGTCGATGCGTTTCTGCTTCCGTTGCCGGTCGCGCGCATCCACGGCGTCGGCAAGGTCATGGACGGCAAGCTCGCCGCACTCGGCATCCGCACCGTCGGTGAATTACGCGACGTCGGCCTGGAAACCCTGGAGCGCCAGTTCGGCCGCTACGGCCGCCGGCTGAGCGAGCTTGCGCACGGCATCGATCGCAGCGAGGTCAAGCCGGACCGCCCGACGCAATCGATCTCGGCCGAGGACACGTTCGCCGACGATCGCCCGCTCGGCCAGATCGAGTCGACGATCCGCGAGCTGGCCGAAAAAGTCTGGGCGGCGACGCGCAAGACCGACCGCATCGGCCGCACCGTCGTGCTGAAGCTGAAGACGAAGGAGTTCCGCATCCTCACGCGCAGCCACACGCCGCCGTCGCCGCCGCGTTCGCAGGAGGAATTCACGCGCATCGCGCTCGACCTGCGCGAGCAGGTGAAGCAGCCGGAGGCGACGCTGTATCGCCTCGTCGGCGTGGGCCTGGCGAATTTCCGGCCGGCGCACGAAGCGCCGGCACAGAGCGAACTGTTCGACATCGGCGCCGATTCGCCCTGATCGGCGAATGGGCGCCGACTTCGCTCAGGCGCAGACCGCGCGGCGATCGTACTCGTGCCCGACGCTCGCCCCGACCGGCCGCTGCTGGTCACGGTAGTGCGCGCGCAGCTTGACGAACTGCCGTGCGGCATAGTGGATCTGCTGCAGTTCGTCGGGCGAGAGGATACGCACGCAGCGCGCCGGATTGCCGAGCCACAGCTCGCCTTCGCCGACGATCTTGCCTTGCGTGACGACCGCGCCCGCGCCGACGATGCTGTGCTTCTTGATCAACGCGCCGTCGAGGATAGTCGCATTCATGCCGATCAGGCTGGCGCCCTGGACCGTGCAGCCGTGCAGCGCGGCGCCGTGGCCGATCGTCACGTCGTCGCCGATCGTCAGCGAGAATCCGCCGAGCGTGTATTGCGCATCGTGCGTCACGTGCAGTTGCGCGCCATCCTGGATGTTCGTGCGTGCGCCGATGCGGATCGCATGCGAGTCCGCACGGATCACGGCGCACGGCCAGACGGAACTGTCGTCGCCGATCTTCACGTGACCGATGACCTGCGCCGCAGGGTCGACATACGCGAGCAGCGAGATCTCCGGCGTGAAGCCGTGGAAGGTACGGATATTCGTCATGAGAGGATTTCCGGCTACGCCTGCAACGCCAGAGTGGCGGCGCCGCAGACGGCCGGATACCTGCGCGTTCTTACAGGGAGCGAGCGTCGCTGCCTGCACATCGCATTCACATGCGCGAATGCATTCTTCGCATTCCAATCTTCAGCAGCGTGCGCCCACGCTGGCCGCGACGGAGCTTCCCGCGACATGTCCGGGGGCCGCGACGGGCACCGCGATGGCTGGAGCGGCGGGTTTCGCGGCCGCGCCGCGAATGGTCAGTACCACGCCGCCGACCGCGAGCACACCGCCGGCGATCGCCAGCGCCCCGAGCGTCTGTCCCAGCCACAGCCAGGCCATCAGCCCGGCCAGCAGCGGCTGCACGTACAGGAAACTCGATATCGTCGCGGCGGATGCGCGCGACAGCGCCCAGTTCCAGCACAGATAGCCGAGCACGGTCGGCACGACGCCGAGGTACACCGCCGAGGTCAGCTGCGCGGACGATGCCTGCACGATCTTCTCCGGCAGATGAAGGCCGAAGGGCAAGAGGCCCAGGGTCGCGGCGAAGATGCTCGCGGTCGTGAATCCGAGGGCGTTCGTGCGCGCGAGCAGCGGCTTCTGCCAGACGAAATAGATGCTGGTCGCGAGCACCGCCAGCAGCACGAGCAGCGCCATCGGTTCGAAGCGGATCTCGCGGCCGGTGCCGAGCGTGACCAGGATCGCGCCGGTGAAGGCGACCGCAAGTCCGACGCCCATGCGCGCGGTCAGCGTCTCGCCCAGGCGCAGCGCGGCGAGTGCCGCGGTCACGCCGGGCGCGAGCGCGATGATCACGGCCGCGGCGCCGGCAGGAATGCGCGTCATCGCATAGCCCAGGCTCAATTGATAGATCGTCATGCCGATCAGCGCGAGCACGATCACGGCCGGCCAGTCGCGCAGCGGCGGCAGGCGGATCGCGCCGAATGCAACCGGCACCGCCAGGCACAGCGAAGCGACGGCGAACCGGAGCAGCGACAGCTCCGGCGGCGAGAACGCGCGCAGGCCATAGGCAATGGCGGGGAACGCCGACGACCACAGCACGACGGTGGCGCCGGCCGCGAACAGCGGCAGCGCATGGCTGCCGCCCTTGGGAACGATGCTCATGCGTGACTCCGCGTAGCCCATTGCGCCGATGCCGAGCCGCTCGGTTTCCCGGCCGCTTGCGCCGGGACGTTCGTGGAACGCCGCGCGAGCGTGTCTGCGGCGTCCGGGCGGGCGCGCTTGTCGAAGATGCCGCCCCAGGCGATCGGCTGCAGCGGGTAGCCGTGCAGGCCGAGCAAGTCGCTTGCGATGTTGTTCAATTCTCTCAACACGGTGACATCTCCTCTGCTTGCAGATTGATGATGTGAGCGCCACGATAGGCGCGTGTAGCGATCGGCGGTAGCGATATCTTTGATAGCCAGACTTGAGGAATATCGAACGTGGAACGTACGCCGCTGAACGCGCTGCAAGTGTTCGTGACCGCCGCGCGCGCGCAGAACATGACGCGCGCGGCCGAACGGCTGCACTTGACGGTGAGCGCGCTCAGCCACCAGGTGCGCCTGCTCGAGGAGCGGCTCAATTGCCGCCTGTTCGTGCGCGGGCCGCGTGGACTCAAGCTCACCGTCGAAGGCGACCTGCTGCTGCAACGGGTCGGTCCGCAGCTCGACGCGATCGAGAGCGCGCTGCGGCCGCTGTGCATGCGCAGCGACCGCGTCCTCAGCCTGAGCGCGCTGCCGTCGATGGCATCGAGCTGGCTGGTGCCGCGGCTGCCGCGGTTCGTCGCACGGCATCCGGACCTCGAGATCAATCTCGACTCCTCGATCGAACGCGTCGACTTCGCCGACGGCCGCTTCGTCGGCGCCTTGCGCTACGGCGCCGGCCAGTGGAACGGCTTGCAGGCCGAGCTGCTGTTCGAGGAATGGCTGACGCCGGTGGCGAGCCCGCAGCTGCTGCGCCGGCGCAAACGTCCGCGCCTGGATCAGCTCGGCGACTGGCCGCTCCTGTGCCCCGACGATCCGTGGCCGCGCTGGTTCGAGCAGTTCGGCGGTCGCGAGCCGGCGCGCTACGTCGCCACGTTCAGCGATTCGGAAACGGCGCAGCGTGCCACCCTCGAAGGCATGGGCGTCACGCTCGGCCGCGCGACGATGGTGCGGCCGCTGATCGAGAGCGGCCGCCTCGTCGCACTCTTTCCCGAACGCATGCAGTCGCGCTACGCGCACTACCTCGTCTATCCGCCGCGCTCGGCCGAGCACGCCGGCTTCAAGGCGTTCCGCAGCTGGCTGCTCGAAGAAGCCGCCGCCTTCGTGCACCGCGCCGATGCGCCGTCGACGCGGCCGCGCGCGAAGAAGTCGCGCTGAGCGACAGCCCCGCTCAGACGCGTTCGACGCGAGCGGCGTAGCAACCGGGCTTGGCGAAATGCAGATGCAGGTACTGCGTGCGCGCATCGGCGAAGAAGCGCCCGATCGCAGCTTCCAGCTCGGGACCGTCGACCAGATCGGCCTCGGTCATCATGCCGTCGACATCGAACCCGCGCACCGACAGCATGCGGCGGCGCAGCTGCTCGGGAACCTGGTCGACCGCGTCGTAGGTCCTCTCGTTCCTGCGCACGTAGATCGCGTGGCACGAGCGATACGGCGAATCGGCCGGCTGGTGTTCGTAGTTGACCAGCAGGAGTTCGTCGCCGCGCGCCGCGTCGGTCAAGCTGATGCGGCACGGGTAGCCGCTGTCGCTCTGCGCGATCGACCGGCGTGCGCCGCGGGCGGCGAGCTGCTCGTCGTCGAGCGAGAACAAGTCGGCGAACGGTTCGGCCGGCAGGCCCAGAAGTCGAAAGTGCATGGCGTTCTCCTTGAAGGGTGGCGCCAGCATCGCGCCCGCCGCGCTCGCGTACTATCCGAATCTTGCGCACCCGCGGAGCTGCCGATGCTGGTCGTCCATCACCTCGACAATTCGCGTTCGCAGCGCGTGCTCTGGCTGCTGGAAGAACTGGGAACCCCATACGAGATCGTGTTCTATCGGCGCGATCCGAAAACGATGCTGGCGCCGCCCGCGCTGCGGGCCGTGCATCCGCTCGGCAAGTCGCCGGTCGTCACCGACGGCGACCTGACGCTCGTCGAATCGGGCGCGATCGTCGAGTACCTGGCCGACCGCTACGGTGGAGGACGCCTGGCACCGGCCGTCGGCACGCCGGCGCGGCTGCGCTACACGCGATGGCTGCACTACGCGGAAGGCTCGCTGATGCCGCCGCTGCTGCTCAAGCTCGTCTTCCATCGCGTCGAGACCGAGAAGATGCCGTTCTTCGCCAAGCCCATTGCGAAGGCGATCGCGGGCAAGGTCCGGCAGGCCTTCATCGATCCGCAGCTGCGCCTGCACCTGGACTATCTGGAGGGTGAACTCGAGCACGCCGAATGGTTCGCCGGCGACGCCTTCAGCGGCGCCGACATCCAGATGAGCTTCCCGATCGAAGCGGCCGCGGCGCGCGGCGGTCTCGGCGCGAATCGGCCTCGGCTCACCGCCTGGCTCGAACGCATCCACGCGCGGGCCGCGTATCGACGCGCACTGGAGCGCGGAGGTCCGTACGCGATTCTCGATGCCTGATCGCGACGATTCAGGCGGCGTGCGCGATGATGACGCGCGGCGTCGCGTCCGATGCCCGCTTCGACGACGTGCTTGGCAGCCCACGCGGCGCTGCGCGATCATCGGAACCGAATCGACCCCTTGCAAGGAGCTCCGCATGCAGCGCACTTCCGTTCCGACTCTCGTTCTGTGCGCTTTCGCCGTCCATGCGGGCAGTAGCCTCGCGGCGCCGGTCGACTGGCCGAGCTACAACCGCACGCTGACCTCGGAGCGCTACGTAGCGCTCGATGCGATCAACACCAAGAACGTCGGCGAGCTGAAGGTGCTGTGCGAATACGACACCGGCCAGCAGACCGGCTTCCAGACCGGCCTCATCCAGGTCGACGGTCTGCTGTTCGGTACCACCGAGCAGGACACCTTCGCGATCGATCCGGACACCTGCAAGGAAGTCTGGCGTTCGCACGAAACGTTCGAACCCGGCGTGCTCAAAGTCAATCGCGGCATCGCCTGGCTCGACGGCCGCGTATTCCGCGGCAGCAGCGACGGCCGCGTCCTCGCCTACGAGGCGAAGACCGGCAAGCGCCTGTGGGCGACCACGATCGCCGACGCCGCTCGCGGCGAGTCGGTGCCGGCGGCGCCGATCGCCTGGAACGGCCTGGTCTTCATCGGCAACGCCGGCGGCGACAACAAGGGCGTCAAGGGCCGCATGTACGCGCTCGACGCGAAGGACGGCCACATCGTGTGGGAGTTCTACCTGGTGCCGAAGGAAGCCGGCGACTTCGCGCGAGGGCCGGCGGCGCCGGCCGCTTCGGACGATGCCGCGCTGACGTGGAAGAACGAGGCCGGATTCCCGATCACCGGCGGCGCGACGTGGACGTCGTACACGCTCGATCCTGCCAGCGGCTTGCTCTACGTGCCCGGCGGCAATCCGGCACCGGATTTCGTGCCTGCCGTACGCGGCGGCACCAACCTGTATTCGGGCTCGATCGTCGTGCTCGATGCGAAGACCGGCGCCTACCAGAAGCACTTCCAGCTGGTGGCGCGCGACTTCCACGACTGGGACGTCTCGGCGGCCCCTTCGCTGTTCACCAGCAAGGGCGGCCACAACCTCATGGCCGTCACGCCGAAGGACGGCCATCTGCACGTGTTCGACCTGGCCGCCAGCAAGCCGCTGTACCGAAAGCCGATGACGCGCGTGTTCAACGACGATTCGCCGATCGCCGCGGACGGCACGCGCTTCTGCCCGGGCACGCAAGGCGGTGCCGAATGGAATGGCCCGGCGTACGACCCTGCCCACGACCTCGTCTTCACCGGCGAAGTCGACTGGTGCGTCACCGTGCACGCCGATCCGGATGCGAAGAAGACGCTTGCCGATGCACCTGCGGGCAAGCCGTGGAGCGGCTCGCCGGACGGTTTCGGGCAACTCGACGACACGAAGAAGTGGGCCGGCTGGATGACCGCGAGCGATGCGACGAGCGGCAAGCGCAAGTGGCAGTTCAAGGCGCCCGCACCCTTGCTCGGCGGGACGACGCCGACGGCCGGCGGCGTGCTCTTCTTCGGCGACACCGCCGGCACGCTGTACGCGTTCGACGCGGCCGCCGGCAAGAAGCTGTGGTCGCAGGATCTCGGCGGCGCGATCGCCGGCGGCGTGATCAGCTACGACACCGGCGCCGGCCAGCGCGTGGCGGTCGCTGCCGGCATGACGTCGCCGATCTGGCCAACTGCGAAGGTCAACGCGAAAGTCGTCGTGCTCGGACTCGGCGAGGCGACGGCGGAAAAGAGCGCGTCGAAATAGCGGCACCCGCCGCGGCCGACGGTCGCGGCGCCGGCGTCACGACCGCAATGCGCGATCGCCGCTGGCCGTCGCGCGCGTCCTGAAGCCGCGCGCGAACCGCACGCGGACCAGCCAGAAGAACAGCAGTCCGAGCACCGCGATCTCCGGCAGGAAGAGCAGCGGCGAGCCGCGCAGGGCCGCCGGAAACAGCTGCTGCTGTCCGAGGAAGAACGACGCGGCAGCGATGCTCAGCGCCAGGCACATGCGCCATAGATGCCGCGCAATGCGCGAGGCGCCGGATACGCCGCCGCGCAGGATCATCCGCAGGTCGAGCGCGGCCGCGAGCGTGACGAGCGAACCCAGAAACGCGTAGGCCGCCGGCGGATAGCCGCCGATCTCGCCGCTCGTGCTCGTCGCCGCTTGCACACCGAATACCGCATTGGATGCGACGATGCCGGCGGCAAGCAGAAACGCGGCGATTTCGAAACGGCCGATCGTCTGCGGCTTGCGCCTGACGGTCGCCCACGCCGTAGCGACGAGATAGAACGTGAACAGCCCGACGAGCGGGTCGAGCGTCTTGTCGAGGAACGGCGATACCGCGGCGCCGATCGCCGACATCGTCAGCATCGAAACGAAGAACGCATGGCCGGCGATCCGATGCAGGCGGCCGCCCTTGCGCGCGATCAGCGCGACGGTGCCGGAAACCAGGCCGACCGCGCCGCCGCTGATGTGCAGCACGAGAATCGTCGCCGCGGCCGCGCGGACCAGGATCGAACTCTCCGGGCCGATCTGAAGGATCACGGTTCTCTCCGTTGCCAGATGCGAGAGGCGCGCCGCGCCATCGACGCGGCAGCTCGACGCTCGCATGCCACAGCGCTGCAGCGTCGAGCCGATGTTGGCGCCACGGCGAAGCACCGCAAGCGGCATGCGACGGACGGCGGCGGCGCGAACCCGAACCGCGGCCGCCGCCGACGAACGGCGACGCCTGTCGTCGGCGCGACGGATTCGCCTGCGCGCAGGCCGTTGCGCAAAGCGACTGCCGGCGGCGCCGGCTTTTTCTCGCCGCTTCGCACAACAGTTCCGCGCGCTCGTTTGGAGCGCACGTGCTTCGTCGCCTGCCCGCGTCGCTCGATGCTTCGATACCGCCATTCGTCCCAAGCCGCTTTCGTCGGCGATCCGACGCCGCCCAGACTGCGCGCCGATTCCGCCGGCAACGCGCGGCGGCTCGCGCCGAGCGCGCACTCGAACGCTTCGCACAGAAAGGACGACGCATGAACGCTGCAGTCATGACCGGATGGGGAAGGACGACGCTCGGCGATGCCGCGCTGGCCAATGCCGCGCGATTCTGGTTTCTCGTCGCCGCGGCGGGGCAATGGGTGTTCGCGTTCTACATCGCGTTCTTCTACGGCGGCTCGGCCGTGCAGGGACATCCCGACGCCTGGAACCAGGTCCTTCCGCACGGCTATGTCGCCGGCAACACGCTCGGCAATGCCGTGCTCGGCGCACACCTCCTTTTCGCCGCCGCGATCACGCTGGCCGGAACGCTGCAGCTGGTGCCGGCCATCCGCGCACGCTATCCGCGCTTCCATCGCTTGAATGGACGCATCTACGTCGTCGTCGCCTTCGTCATGGCGCTCTCCGGCTTGTACCTGGTGCTGTCCGGCAGGAAGGTCGTCGGCGACGCGCCGCAGCACATCGCCGTGGCGATCAATGCGGTCTTGATCATGCTCTTCGCCACGATGACATGGCGCCGCGCGCTGGCTCGCGACTTCGACGCGCACCGCCGCTGGGCGCTGCGCCTCTTCCTGGTCGTCAACGGCGTCTGGTTCTTCCGCGTCGAGCTGATGTTCTGGCTGTTGGTCAACCAGGGCCCAGTCGGATTCGATCCGGAAACGTTCACCGGTCCGTTCCTGACCTTCATCAGCTTCACGCAGATGCTGCTGCCGCTGGCCGTGCTCGAAATCTATCTGCGCACGAAGGAGCGCGGCAGCCCGGTCGCGAAGTTCGCCACCGCGACCGGCCTCGCCGCGATCACGCTGGCGATGGGGCTGGGCGAATTCGGCGCCTTCATGGGCATGTGGCTGCCGCGTCTCTGAGCCACGCACATCGCGCCGGCGCGATGTGCGCCGGTTTGTACTATCGTCTGGACATGTCGCCCGATTCTCCCTCCGCCGAACCGCGCGGCCTCATGCGGATACTGGCTTGGCAGCGTCTGCGCTTCACGCTGCTGGCCTGCCTGCCGCCGATCCTGCTGATGGCGCCGGGGTGGGAGGCGTCGTATGCGGTGCTGATCGTCCGCTGGCTGTTCATCGGGCTGATGGCCCTGCTGGCCTTCGGAATCTTCGAGCGCTGGCCCGCGCGCCTGCCGCGCCGGCTCGCGCGCTGGGCGCTGCAGGTGCTGGCCGTCGCCTTCGTCATTCCGTTCGCCGCATGGATCGCCTACCGTGTGACGACGCTCGGCGATCCGGTCCCGTTCTGGCAGAACAAGGACCGCCTGGCCGGCTTCGCTTCGATGACCGTGCTCGGCCTGCTGCTGGCGCCGTGGATGGCGGTCTCCGCGCTGATCGGGCAGATCTCGGGCCGGGCGCGCAGCCAGGCGCTCGCGTTCCAGCTCGAACGCAGCGAGCTCGAACGCAAGGCGCTCGATGCGCGCCTGCGCTTGCTGCAGGCACAGGTCGAGCCGCACTTCCTGTTCAACACGCTGGCGAACGTGCGCGAACTGGTGGATTCGGGTTCGCCGCAGGCGTCCAGCGTGCTCGGCAGCCTGATCGCCTACCTGCGCGCCGCCGTGCCGCGCCTGCACGAACCGGCGCCGACGCTGGGACAGGAGCTGGAGCTCGTGCGCGCCTACCTGGAGGTGATGCACATGCGCATGCCCGATCGTCTCGCGTTCACGCTGCACGCCGACGAAGCCGCATCGGCGCTGCACTGTCCGCCGATGACCTTGCTGACGCTGGTCGAGAACGCCGTCAGGCACGGCATCGATCCGAGCGAGCAAGGCGGACGCATCGACGTGCGCGCCGTCGTGAAGGACGGCCGCTGCCATGCGCAGGTGCTCGATACCGGCGTCGGCCTGCGGCGTGCCGGCGGCGGACTCGGCACGGGCTTGTCGACGCTGCGCGAACGCCTGCAGCTGGTGTTCGGCGACGACGTGCAGCTGCGGCTCGTCGCGATCGAGCCGCACGGCGCGTGCGCGGAACTGGAATTCCCGGCACGCCGGAGCGTGGCATGACCGCTCGCCATCCGACCGCGTTGATCGCCGACGACGAGCCGCTGCTGCGCAAGTCGCTGCAGCGCCTGCTCCCGCAGGCGTGGCCCGAACTCGACGTCGTGGCGCAGGCGCGCAACGGGCGCGAGGCCGTCGAGCAGTTCGAGGCGCTGCAACCGGACATGTGCTTTCTCGACGTGCACATGCCGGGCCTCTCGGGCGTCGAAGCCGCGCGCTACATCGGCCGCCGCGCGCATCTCGTCTTCGTCACCGCATTCGATCAGTACGCGCTGCAGGCGTTCGAACAAGGCGCGCTGGACTACCTCGTGAAGCCGGTCGAGCCCACGCGCCTGGCCGATACGGTCGCACGCCTGCAGGAACGATTGCGCGCGGCGCAGCCCCTGCCCGACACGGACGCGCTGCTCGATCACCTGCTGGCGCGCCTGCGCAAGGAAGCCGGCCCGACTTCGCTGCAATGGATCCGCGCCTCGGTCGGACAGACGGTGCGCATGATCGCGGTCGACGAGATCGACTTCCTGCGCTCCGACGAGAAATACACGCGCATCGCCTGGCGCGGCGACCAGGGCAACGGCGGCGACGCGCTGATCCGCACGCCGCTGAAGGAGTTGGTGGCGCAACTCGATGCCGCGCAGTTCGCGCAGGTCCATCGCGCCGTGGTGGTGAACCTGCGCGCGATCAGCCATGTCACGCGCGGCGACAACGAAACGGCGCAGATCCACCTCAGGAACCGCAGCGAGGTGCTGCCGGTGAGCCGCAACTACGTGCACCTGTTTCGGCAGATGTAGACGCCGCAGATCCGGACCACGCGCGCTCCAATCTTTCGATGTATGTACTGACAGATATTGAAATCTGTCAGTCGATGCGGCATGATTCGCTCCCCACGCAAGGAACGAATCATGCAGACCCTCGTGCTCGGCCGCACCGGCCCTCGCGTTTCAGCCCTCGGCCTCGGCTGCATGGGCATGTCGGGCATGTATGGGCCGGCCGACGAAGCCGAGAGCGTCGCGACGATCCATGCCGCGCTCGATGCCGGCATCACGCTGCTCGATACCGGCGACTTCTACGGCATGGGCCACAACGAGCTGCTGATCCGCGACGCCCTGCGCGGGCGCACGCGCGAGCAGGTGCTGCTCAGCGTGAAATTCGGCGCCTTGCGCGATCCCGCGGGCGGCTGGATCGGTTACGACGCGCGGCCGGCCGCGCTGAAGAATTTCATCAGCTACTCGCTGCGCCGGCTCGGCACCGACTACATCGACATCTACCGCCCGGCGCGCCTCGATCCGGCCGTGCCGATCGAAGACACCATCGGCGCGATCGCCGATCTGATCAAGTCGGGCTACGTTCGTCATGTCGGCCTGTCCGAAGTCGGCGCCGGCACGATCCGGCGCGCCGCTGCCGTGCACCCGATCGCCGACCTGCAGATCGAGTACTCGCTGATCTCGCGCGGCATCGAGGCGGCGATCCTGCCGGCATGCCGCGAACTCGGCATCGGCATCACCGCCTACGGCGTGCTCTCGCGCGGCCTGATCAGCGGGCACTGGTCCACCGAGCGCTCGGCCGCAGCGAAGGATTTCCGCTCGCAGAGCCCGCGCTTCGCCGGCGACAACCTCGCGCACAATCTCGCGCTCGTCGACGCGCTGCGCAGCGTCGCCGAACGCAAGGGTGCCAGTGTCGCGCAGATCGCGATCGCCTGGGTGGCCGCGCAAGGCAAGGACATCGTGCCGCTGGTCGGTGCGCGCCGGCGCGACCGCCTGACCGAAGCGCTCGGCGCATCGAACGTGATCCTGCAAGCCGGCGACCTCGCCGCGATCGAACACGCCATTCCCGCCGGCGCGGCTGCCGGCGATCGGTATCCGGCCATGCAAATGGCCCATCTGGACAGCGAAAAGGAAACCTCATGAACCTCCTGACCCGCGATCGATCCATCTCCGCCCGCCGTCGGGCCGAGGCACGTGCGACGGCGCTCATCGTCGATGCCCGCCAAGGCGGCTGTGCCATCGCTCGGAGCCTCGCGCAGCAAGGCTTTGCCGTCGCCTTCGGCTACGCGCCGATCGATGCGGGCGCAGCGGCTCGTACGGTCGCCGCGATCGCCGCGACGGGCGGGCGCGCATTGGCCGTGGAAATGGGCGGCACCGACGAGACGGCGTTCGCGCACCTGCTCGATCAGGCCGAAGAAATCTTCGGCCTGATCGACGTCCTCGTCGACAACGGCGCTGCGGACGTGCCGTCTCGCGGTGCCGAAGACGAATTGTTCGACCGCTACTTCGGCGTCGCGCTGCGCGGCATGGTCGAAGTCGTGCGCGAAGCAGCGCCGCGCCTGCGCAGCGGCGGCAGCATCGTGCACCTGTCCCGCGCCTGTGCAGGCGAAGCGCCGCGCCCGCAGGCATGGATGACGCCGCTCGCGGCGCTCGAATGGCTGACGCGCACATTCGCCGCGGAACTGGCGCGCTACGACGTGCGCATCAATGCGATCGCGCCGTCCTCCGATTGCGGCGAGGCCGCCATCGCCGAGGCGGTCGCCTTGCTGCTCGGCGCCGACGGCGACGACTGCAACGGCCAGGTCTTCGACGTCGGCGCAGCCGCACTTCGCGCGATCGGAGCTTCGGCATGAACGACGAGGCGCTGACGCCGGAACGCATCCTCGAAGCCGCCGAAGAGGTGCTGCGCCGCTACGGCCCGGCCAAGGCGACCGTCGTCGACGTGGCCCGCGCGCTCGGCGTCAGCCACGGCAGCGTCTATCGTCATTTTCCGAGCAAGGCCGCCCTGCGCGACGCGGTGGTCGAGCGCTGGCTCGCGCGCTCGGGCGCGCCGCTCGCCAAGATCGCCGCCGACAAGGGCAAGGCATCCAAGCGCCTGCGGCGCTGGTTCGACACGCTGATCGCCGGCAAGCGCCAGAAGGCGCTCGGCGACACGGAATTGTTCGCGACCTATCACGCGCTGACCAAGGACGCGCGCGAGATCGTCAAGGCGTACGGCGACACGCGCTTCGCCGAAATCGAAGCGATGGTGGCCGAAGGCGTCGCCAGCGGAGAATTTCGCAACGTCGATGCGAAGGCCACGGCGCTGGCTTTGTGGAACGCGACGACGCGCTTCTACAACCCGGCGCATGCCTCCGAATGGCTGCAGCCCGGCATCGACGAAGCGTTCGACGACCTGTGGAAACTGCTGATGCAGGGACTGGTCGCCCGCTGACGCTAAGGCGCGGCCGGTTCGACGCGGCTGCGACGCTCCAGCCACCACAGCAGCGCGGTCGCCGCGACCCAGCCGAGGAAGAACGGCCAGCGCGGCAACGGCAGCACACGCGAGCCGGTCGTCGACGCCATACCCGTTCCGCCGAGCAAGGCGCGCGTCGCAGCGGCCTCCCCGGCCCGTTTCATCGCCATCGCTTCATCGGCGGCGCGCACGCGGAACACCCAGCGCCGTTCGCCTTCGACCAGCGCATGCCAGCCGGCTTGCGCGGGCCAATAGCCGGCGCAGACGCGCCCGGCCGCATCGCGCTCGGCGGCGAGATCGATGCGCTCGCTCTGCTCGGCTTCGACGAACGCTTCGGGCGCGACATCGCACAGGACGGCCCGCTCGCCGACACGTGCTTCGCGAGGCAGCTGCGGCATCGAGCCGGCGCGCGCGCGCGCCACCGTCGCCAACGCATCGCTCCACAAGGTGCCGTACTGCGCACGTGCGCCGCCCAGGGCCAACCGATAGCTGTCGGCCAGCCACCACAATGCGACACGGCCGCCGCCCTCGTTGCGCCAGGACGCGAGTGTCGTGCCGTCGTCGCCGCGCAGCAGCACAGCCGCGTCCTTCGCGTCGACATCGAGCGGGCGCCGCGCGAATGCGGGGGCGGATTCGCCGAGCGCCAGCACGCGATCGAGCGACACGGCCGGTGCGGCATCGGCCGCGCGCGCGCGAAAACCGAGCGCCGCCCACTCGTCGGCCACTTGCGCGCTCAACGGCCCGGTCACGCGCAGGAGCAAGCCCAGCCCGTCGCGGACCGCGCTCATGAGCATCTGTTTTTGCGCGGCGGCCAGGGCCGTCCAGGCCCGTTCGTCGACGATGACGACATCGGCCGAGCGCAAGGCATCGGCATCGACTGCGGGCGCGCCTTCGGTCAGCGCGACGCCTTCGCTCAAGGTCATGCGGCTGTCGAGTTGCACGCCGGCATCGATCGCCCAGCGGCGCAGGTATTTGAGCTCGGCGTCGGGAGCGCCGGCGAGCAGCAGCACTTTCAGCGGCTCGCCCGCGCGTGCGATCAGCGGCAGCGTGACCTCGTCGACGCGGGCGCCGCTCGCATCGACGATGCGCAAGGCGAACGCCGCTTCGCCCGGCCCCTTCGCGGGCGTGCTCACGACAAAACGACCTTGCGCGTCGAGCGGCGACGTCGCCACGACGGCGCCGGCCGGATCGCGCAGCTCGGCGCGTCCCTGCGTCACCTGTTCGGCGCGGCCCGCGACGCGCCACAGATGACCGGCCAGCGTCCACGTCGGCGTATCGATCTCGACCAGACCGCGCGGCAGCGGCGCCGCATCGAACCGGGCGACAAGACCACGCGCCGCATCGCGGTCGCGCGCCGGCAAACCGCCGCCGACGACGGTCAGGCTGCGCGTATCCGCGTGCCGGCGCAGCGCTGTCGCCAGATCGGGTACGCGTTCGGCACCGCGCGTCTCCGGCGCGCCGGGCAGCGCGACGAGCGTCGCCGTGGCCGGCAGCGCCGAAAGTTGCTGCGGTGTCGCCGCCGGCGTCAACACGACCAGTTCGCCGGCAGCGAACCCTTCCTGCGTCGCCGGCGGAAACAAGCACAGGTACAGCAAGAGGGCCGTCGCGACCTGCAGAGCGATCTGCGCCCATCGATGACGCACGCCGCTGCGCACGGCGCGCCACGAGGCGAGTGCGACGGCGGCGGCGAGCAGCAGCGCGACGATCGATGCCGTGTTCATCGCGCGGCTCCCGCATCGCGCGGCGCGTTCGCGTGCAACGCATCGAGGTAGGCACGGCCCGCCGCGTCCGGCGCGCCGCGCGGCGTGCCGCTCGCCGCCGGCACCGGCAGCAGCGGCCACAGCAGATCGCGCAGCTGCGTGCGGCAGTCGGCGCAGGCCTCGTCGCGGCGCGCGCGGTCGATCGCGGCGAGCACCGACAGCGCATCGGGCAGCGTGCTTTCACGCGCATGCACCCATGCCTCGGCGGCGTCCCAATCCGGTGCGGCGGTCGTCGCGAGCGCGCGCCACAGCGCGACCGGAACCGCATCGTCGCCGCTCGCCGCGCTCAACGTGCCGACGCGGTCGGCCAGGTCCTTGCGGTCGCCCGACAGGCGTCGCGCTTCGTCCGGTACCGGCAGTTCCAGGCCGACCCGCGCGAGGTAGATGCGCGTGGACTGCTGCACCTGCTTGATGTAGTCGAGCGCGCGGCGCTCGTACGGCAGCGCCTCGTCGGGCTTGCCCTGGCGCAGGTTCAATTCGGACTGCCACATTTCGGCGAGTGCGGACTTCAACGTCGCCTTCGTTTCCGGATCGAGCAGGGTCGCCGCCTCGGCGATGTCGTGCACGTGACCGTACTCGGCGACCGTATTGCCTTCCTGGCCGAACTTCGCCGGCGCGGCCGGCGTGCTGCGCTCGTGCGCCGCGTGCGCCTCGGCGAGCGCGTCGACCTGCGCTTCGGCTTTCGTGTCGTGCAGCGTCTCGTTGAACGACTTGCCTGCCGGGGCCTGCGCATGCGCATGCTCGTCGTCGTGCTCGGCATGCGATTCGGATTCCTCGCCGAGGAACTGGCCGTAGCGCAGGCGCAGGATCTTCTGGTCGACGCCGATCGCATCGGAGCGCGCGAGCAGCTTGCCGTCGTCGAGCTGCGGCTTGTCGGCAACCAGCGCTTCGGTGTCGATGATGATCTGGCGCTGGCTGCGGAAATACGCCGGCATCGTCTTCTGCACGATGCCTTCCATGCCGGCGCTTTCGCTCGACGCCTCGGCCGGCCAGCGCAGGATGAAACTGGCGCTGCGCGTCGTGTTCGGCTTCGGCTCGCGGTTGTCGCTGACCGCCAGCTTGACGACGACGTCGTCGCCGGCCGCGATGCCCAGCGCGGCGAGATCGAGCGTGTGGCGATAACGCTGCGCCTTCATGCCCGCGTTCGCATCGACGGGCTCGCCGGTCAACGGCACGGTCTGCTCCTTGAACGTGATGTTCTCGCCGGTGCCTTGCGCGAGCGTGATCTGCAGATCCGCGTGGGCGATCGCGTAGTCGTCGCTCGCTTCGAAGGCGAGGTCCCAGGTCTTCTGCTGCGCCTCGAGCAGGGTCAGCGTCTTCTCCGGCTGGATCACGCGCACGTCGGGCGCGCGATCAGCGATGGCATCGAGCCGATACAGCCGATCGTCCGCCAGCGGGGGCGCGCCATCGAGCACGACGCGGTACAGCGTCGACGCGGCGAGTGTGCGCTCGCCGCTCCAGGCGTCGCCGCTCGGCGTCAGCGCGAGGCGGCTGCCGTCGTGGAAGACAAGCGCAGCGGCTTGCGGCGCGGGATCCAAGCGCAGCGTCCACCGGATGCGCGAGCCTTCCGGCGCCTTCGCTTCGAATGCCGTCTCGTCGCGCGCCGCGATCCCGGTGTAGGCCGGCGCTTCGATATGCAATCGAACCTGCGCGAGCGATGTCGCGCTCTTGCGCGCGGCCGTCTGCGCCGAACCGTCGGCGCGTGCTGTCGGCGGCGACGAGGGCTGCCAGCCCGCGGCGATGGCGAGGATCGCCAAGGCGGCGCCGGACGCGGCCGCGACATGGCGCCACGGCCATGTCGGACGCAGATCCGCGTCGACGTCGGCCAGACGCGCACGCAGTCGCGCCTGCTGCAGGCGCTGCAGATTCGACAGCGCCGTGTCGTCGCGAAACAGCAGCGCGGCGCTGTCGTCCATGCGTGGCGAGACCGCATCGAGGCGGCGGGCGATCCAGGTCTCGTCGACGCCGCGCACGAAACGCCACGTCACCGCTGCCGCGACGGCCGACGCGACGATCGCGACGAGGATCGCCGCGTACGCTCCACCGGCACGCGCGGCCAACACGCAGCACGCCGCCACGACCGGCAGCGCGCACGACAGTGCGATCGTCAGGCGGCGCCGCGAAGCGTCGCTTCGTAGGCGCGCGAGACGCGAATCGACGTTCATGCCGGCGCCTGCGCGCGCGAGCGCGTCGCCACTGCGCGTTCGAGCAGGAACAAAGCGGCGACCAGCAGCGCGAGCCATGCATCCAACGGCTGCGCTGCGGCGAGCGAACGCGCTTCGGCGCCCGCGGCACCCGCCTCCTGCAACGGGCGTGCCGCCGCGGCCGGCGCATGTGTCGGCGCGCGCGGCGAACCCGCGAACGCGGCGAGCAGGCGGTCGGGAAAATCCGCGTCGAGCACGATCGGCAGGTCGGACGGAGCGAAGGCTCCGCCGAGTGCGATGCGCTGCCCCTGGCCCGACGCCAGCCGGCGCGCGAGGACGCGATCCTGGCCGTCGTGCCAGATCGGTTCGCCCTCCGCATCGGCGTCGCCCGCAACCAGGGCGATGCCGCCCTGTTCGATCCACTGCACCAGCGCGGGCGTCGACGGTGCGAGCCAGACCAGCCACGAGGTGTCGGCGGGAATCGCCGCGCTTGCCGGTTCGGCATCGAGTTCGTAGCGATGTGGCTCGCGCAGGTTCCACGCGGCGACGGCGGCGCGCAGATAGGCGAGCGTCGCCTCGGCGTCCGCCGCGTAGCGCACGGCGAGTCGCACGGATGTCGCGGACGCTGCCGGATCGGAGCCCTGCATGCGGCCGGGCACGACGCGCCAATCGAGCGCATGCGCCAGACGCGGCCGCTCGCCATCGAGACCGGCGAGTTCCTGCGGCACGACGACCGTCAGCGCGGTCGCCGCGGGCACGTCGGCGTCGAGTTCGCGCAGCAGGCTGGAGACCGGAACACGCTCGGACGAGAGCGCGTCGTCCAGGCGCGGGAATCCCGGCGCGAGCCAGCGCCAATCGGCATCGGCCGCGCTCACGGCGGCGCGAGCGGCACTGCGCTCGACGCCGGGCGCGACGACGACCCAGGGTCGCGTCGGCGCAGCAGGCGCCATCAGCACCGGACGCGCGAGCAGCAAGGCGAGCAGCGCGAGCAAGGCGAGCCGCAGCAACAAGAGCCATGGCCGCTCGAAGCGCAGGCGCCGGCGCGGCCGCACGCGTTCGGCGACCCAGCGCAATGCGGCGAACTCGGTCGTCGTCAGTTCGAGACGGCGGACCAGATGGATCAGCAGCGGCAGCGCGAGCGCCGCCAACGCGAGCAGGCCGAGCGGCGCGAGCAAGGCGAAACTCATCGGCTGCCGCCCTGCGCGAAGAAAAACCGCAGCGGCGCGTCGAGCGATTCGTCGAGCACGTATTCGGTGTGGCGGATGCCGCCCGCGATCAGCCGCCGCGTCAGCCCGGCCCGCGCAGCGGCGAAGCGTTCGAGGAATTCCTTGCGCGCGGCAGGCGCATCGACGCGACGTTCGGCGGTGGTTTCCGGATCGCGAAAGCGGTGCGCGCCGGTGAACGGAAAGTCGCGCTCCTCGGCGCTCAGCAATTGCACGCTCAACACTTCGCGGCGTGCCGCCGACAGGCGCAGGGCGAGATCGGCGGCGGCATCGTCGAAGAAGTCCGACAGCATGACGACGAGCGAATCGGGCCGGATGCGATCCCACAACGGACGCAAGGTGTCGGCGCCGGGCCAGCGTCCGGCGGCGCGCAGGCGCGCCAGTTCGAGCAGGCAGCGGTCGCGCTGGCGCGGTCCGCTGCCCGGCGGAATCAGCAGCGGCGCAGGCTCGGCCAGCGCGATCACGCCGAAGCGATCGCCTTGCCGCAGCGCGAGTTCGATCACGCACGCAGCGAGTGTTTTGGCCGCATCGAGTTTGCTGAAGTCCTTGCGCGCGGCGTCGGCCTGGCGCATCGAGGCGCTTGCATCGACGATCAGCCATGCGGTCAGCGGACTGTCGCGCTCGGCCTCGCGCACGAAGTAGCGGTCCGAGCGCGCGTACAACTTCCAGTCGATGCGGCGCAGCTCGTCGCCGGGTTCGTAGGCGCGGTACTGCGCGAATTCGAGCCCGGCGCCGCGGCTGCGGCTGGCATGCTGGCCGAGTCCGTCGCCGCCGGCGCTGCTGCGCGCGGTCAAGCGCAGCGCACGCAGGCGCGCGCGCACGGCAGGCGGAATCAGATCCGACGGAATCGCTGCTGCGTCCACGCGGGCGCTCAAGTCGCGAACGGCACCGATTTCAGCAAGGCGGCGACGACGTCGTCGCTGCCACGCTGCTCGGCTTCGGCCGCGAACGAAAGCAGCAGGCGGTGCCGCAGCACCGGCGCGGCCAGCGCCTTGACGTCGTCGCGCGTCGCCGCGAAGCGGCCTTGCAGCAGCGCGCGCGCCTTCGCCGCGAGCACGAGCGACTGGCCCGCGCGCGGGCCGGCGCCCCAGCGCACCCAGTCGCGCACTTCGGTGATCGCGCTGGTCTGCGGACGCGATGCGCGCACCAGACGCGTGATCCAGGCGAGCAGGTCGTCGCCGACGTGCACCTCGCGCGTGAGCTTCTGCAACGCGATGACTTCGTCGCCGCGCATGACGGGTTCGATGCGGCCGCTGGCGCTGCCGGTCGTCTGCGCCAGGATCGAACGCTCTTCGCTTTCATCCGGATAGTCGACGCGGATGTGCAGCAGGAAGCGGTCGAGCTGCGCTTCGGGCAGCGGATACGTGCCCGCCTGCTCGAGCGGATTCTGCGTCGCCAGCACGAAAAACGGCTGCGGCAGCACATGCGTCGTGCCGGCGTAGCTGATCGTGCGTTCCTGCATCGCCTCGAGCAGGGCCGACTGCGTCTTCGGCGGCGTGCGGTTGAGTTCGTCGGCGAGCAGCAGGTTGGTGAACACCGGCCCCTGCTGGAACTTGAAATAGCGCTTGCCGGTGCCGTGATCCTCTTCGAGGATTTCGGTGCCGACGATGTCGCTCGGCATCAGGTCCGGCGTGAACTGGATGCGGCGGAAATCGAGCGCGAGCGCTTGGCCGAGCGAGCGCACGAGCAGCGTCTTGCCGAGGCCCGGCACGCCTTCGAGCAGGCAATGGCCGCCCGCCAGGAGGCCGATCAGCAACTGCTCGACGACATCGCGCTGGCCGACGATGACTTGCGCGATCGCTTCGCGCAGGGCGGTGAGGCGGTCGAGTTGGGCTTGGACGGCGGATTCGCTGGATTGATCGTTCATGAGCTCGGTGAGGGTCTGTTTCGTGGGCTTGCTGTCGAGGGTGTGGAGCACCCCCTTCCAGCCGGAAGGGGACAAACACTCAGGCGGTCAGCGCATACACCACCACGTTGACGGCGAACTTCGTGTTGTCCTCGGCCAGCCAGCGCTTGTTGCGCCAGTCGTAGTCCCATTCGCAGCCGTAGTCTTTGTTGCTGTAGAGCACGCCGAGGCGGCCGTCGATCTCGATGCCCTTGAGATACTCGTGCACGAGGTCGTCGCCCCAGCCGTTCAGTTCGAACGTCGTCGCCGGCGGGCCGTCGAACTTGAAGAAGCTGTCGAAGACCGGATGCTTCTTCGGCAGTTTCTTCAGCGCCTCGTCGCCGAAGATCGACGCCATCTCGCGCTCGAACGACTTGGCGAACAGGCCGTCGATATCGTGATTGCAGTCGTCGACGAGCACGAAGCCGCCATTGCGCACGTAGCGTTCGAAGTTGCGCCGCTCGTCCGGATTGAACTCGACCAGCTTGTGTCCGGCCATGTAGCAGAACGGCTGCGTCAACATGCGCGCGTCGGCGAGCGGCAGCACGCGTTCGCGCGGGTCTACGCGCAGGGTCGTGTACTGGATCAGCGCATCGAGCAGGTTCGAGGGCATGCGCTGGTCGACGTCCCAGTCGCCGGAGTCGTACATCAGGCGCGTGAACCAGAAATCGTAGGCCGCATCCTCCGCGCGCGCAGGGCGGGCCCGCGGCGCCAGCAGCGCGCCGGCGCCGGCGGCGAGGAAAAGACGCAGGAACTCGGCGCGCGTCATCGACGCCTCTCCGGCGCAGCGCGCTCCGTCACGACGCGGCGGCGCGGGCTGGCCGCTGCGCGAATCAGGCGAGACGAAGATAGCGGCTTGCTCACGATCACACGGCATCCGACAGCGAAGTGAACGTGAAGTCGCGCACCTTGATGGGCGGCAGGCGCATCGGGAATTGCGCGTCGTACATCGTCAGCAGGCGCTCGGGGGCGCCGATCCCTTCGATGTTGTTGAGCATCACGACGACCGACTCGAGGAAACGGAAATTCTTGATCGGATACTTGATCTCGCCGTTCTCGATGTAGAACGTGCCGTCGCGCGTGAGGCCGGTCAGGAGCACCGTCTGCGGATCGGCGATGTTGACGTAGTGCGTGTGCGTCACCAGCAAGCCTTTGCGCGTGCTGCGCACCAGGTCCATCGTCGACTGGCCGGTGCCGCTCATGATCAGGTTGCCCATCTGGCCCGCCGGCCTCGTGCCCTTCTGCTGCGCCCAGTAGCGCGTGTACTGCAAGGGTTCGACGGTGCCTTTCGTGACGATCGGCAAGCGTTCGCGCGCGACGCCTTCCGCGTCCCAGGGCGAGATCGGAATCTCGGCGTCCCAGGGATCGGAGTACAGCGTGACGACGTCACCGAAGACGCGGTCGCCGGCACGGCTGCCGCCGCCCTTCTTCGACAGGAAGCTGCGGCCTTCGTCGGCTTCGCGCGCGTCGAAGCCGAGAAACAGCATCAGCGGCGCGAGGGCCTGCGGCTCGAAGACCACGGTGTACTTGCCCGGCTCCAGCGTCTTCGCTTCGACCGAGCGCTTGGCGTTCTCGATCGCCGTCCTCACTTCGTTCTTCGCGTCGAACTTCGCCACGTCCAGCAGATTGCGCGCGACCCAGCCCGAGCCGCGGCCGTCGTCGGTGCGCACCGTGCAGGTGAAGTCCATCGCGGCCGACTCGTGGTAGCCGAAATTGCCCTTGCTGTTCGCCGTCGCCGCGATCGTGTGCGCATCGGAGAAGAAGCCGGCCGCGACGAGCTTGTCCTTGCGGCACGGCTCGATGCAGTCGGCCGCGACCTGCGCACGGTACTCCGGCGTGATCTTCGCGGTTCGCTCGACGAACGCGGCGCTCGGCTTGTAGCGCTGCGTTTCGATCGCCGGCATGAACTCCGGATTGTCCGGCGCGAGCCGCGCCAGTTCCTCGGCGCGGCGCACCACCGCCTCGATCGAGGCGGCGTCGAAACGGTTGATCGTCGCCGTGCCGATGCGCTTGCCGAAGGCGACCTCGACGGCGAGTTCGGCGTCGCTGACGTGGCCGCTGGTCGACACCTCGTTGAGCGCGTAGCGGATGTTGCCGCCGCTCGATCCGGTCAGCGTCGCCGTGCACTGGTCCGCCTTCGACGAGGCGATCGCCTTGTCGAGGATCGCCTTCGCCTGCTCCTCGCCGTAGGTACTCATCGCGCGGCGCATCGCCTCCGCAGAGGCTTCCGCTCTTCTCCCGGGCTAGACCGCGTCCGACAACGACGAGAACGTGAAGTCGCGCACCTTCATCGGCGGGATCATCATCACGAACGGCGACTCGTCGTCGCCGACGCGGACCGGCTTGCCGATCTCCTCGATGTTGTTGAGCATGATCGCCGGCGATTCGTTGAAGCGGAAGTTCTTGATCGGGTACTTGATCTCGCCGTTCTCGATGTAGAACGTGCCGTCGCGCGTGAGGCCGGTCAGCAGCACGGTCTGCGGATCGACCATGCGGATGTACCAGGTACGCGTGACGAGGACGCCCTTCTTGGTGCCCTTGACCAGGTCCATCGTCGATGCGTCGCCGCCGACCATGATCAGGTTGCCGGGCTGGCCGATCGCCTTCTTGCCCTGCTTCTGCGCCCAGAAGCGCGAATACTGCAGGTAGTCGACCTTGCCCTTGGTGATGATCGGCGTGCGCTCGCGCGCGAGACCGTCGTTGTCCCACGGCACTACCGCCGCCTGCTCGTCCCACGGATCGGCGTAGATCGTGACGCGCTCGTCGAACAGCTTCTCGCCGACCTTGTTGCCGCCGCCCTTCTTGGACAGGAAGCTGCGGCCCTCGTCGGCCTGGCGCGCGTCGAAGCCGAACATCATGAACGAGATCAGCCCGGCGGTCGCCGCCGGCTCCATGATGACGGTGTACTTGCCGGGTTCGAGCGCCTTCGCGTCGACCGAGCCCTTGGCCTTCTGGATGGCCGTCTGGATGTCGCTCTTGGCGTCGAACTTGCCGACGTCGCCCAGGTTGCGCGCCACCCAGCCGGAGCCGTGACCGTCGTCGGTGCGCACCGTGCAGGTGAACTCCATGCCGGTCGACTTCTGGTAGCCGAAATTGCCCTTGCTGTTGGCGATCGCCGAGAAATTCTGCGAATCGTTGAAGAAGCCGGCCGCGACGAGCTTCTCCTTGCGGCACGGTTCGATGCAGTCCGCCGCCACCTGGGCGCGATACTCCGGCGTCACCGCAGCCGTCTTCTCGACGAACGTGGTGCTCGGCTTGTAGGTCTGCTTCTCGATCGCCGGCACGAACTCGGGGTTCTCCGGCGCGAGCTGGGCCAGCTCTTCCGCGCGGCGCACGACTTTCTCGATCGACGCATCGTCGAAGCTGTTGATCGTCGCCGTGCCGATGCGCTTGCCGAAGGCGACTTCGACGGCGAGGTCGGCGTCGCTGACGTAGCCGCTGGTCGACACGCTGTTGAGGGCGTAGCGGATGTTGCCGCCGCTCGAGCCGGACAGGGTCGCCGTGCACTGGTCGGCCTTCGACGCCTTGATCGCCTTGTCGAGAATCGCCTTGGCTTGTTCTTCCGTATACATGCTCATGAGATCTTCCTCCGCCCGCCGTCAGCCGAGGCTGCGCGCAGTGTTGATGACGTTGGCGCCGTTGAAGCGCGCCGTGCTCGAACCGTGCGAAACGGCGGACACCTGGCCGGGCTGTCCCTTGCCGTCGAAGAACGAACCGCCGAAGCGGAAGTCGCTCTGGTCGCAGACCGCGGAGCACGAATTCCAGAATTCCGGCGTGCGGATCTGGTAGGCGACGTCCTCCAGCGGCTGGGTGACCTTGCCGTTCTTGATCTCGTAGAACAGCTGGCCGCCGAACTGCGCGTTGTAGCGCTGCTGGTCGATCGAGAACGAGCCTTCGCCGACGATGTAGATGCCGTTCTCGATGTTCTTGATCATGTCGTCCGGCGACAGCTTTTCCTTGCCCGGTGCGAGCGACACGTTGGCCATGCGCTGGAACTGCACGCTGGACCAGTTGTCGGCGTAGCAGCAACCCTGCGATTCCTTCAGGCCGAGGATGTGCGCCTGGTCGCGAATCGCCTGGTAGTTGACCAGGATGCCGTCCTTGATCAGGTCCCAGCGCTGCGTCTTGATGCCTTCGTCGTCGTAGCCGACTGCGCCGAGCGTGCCCTTCTGCACCTTGTCGGCGAAGATCGTGACCTTGTCGCTGCCGTACTTGAAGTTCTTCGATTTCCACTTGTCGAGCGTGGCGAAGCTGGTGCCGGCGTAGTTGGCCTCGTAGCCGAGCACGCGGTCGAGTTCGGTCGGGTGGCCGACCGATTCGTGGATCGTCAACCACAAATGCGACGGATCGAGCATGAGGTCGTACTTGCCCGGCTTGACCGACTGAGCGGTCAGCTTTTCCTTCGCCTGCTTGGCCGCGGCGATCGCGTCTTCCTTCATGTCGTAGGAATCGCGGTAGACGACCGCGCCGCCCGGCAGCGTGACCTTGTCCTCCGCCTTGCCGTCGAGGTATTCGAAGCCCATGCCGCGCGGCGCCGACAGACCGGCACGGATGCGGAACTTGCCGGTCTTCTGGTCGACCGCGGTCACCTGCATCGGCGCCCAGATGCGGTGCACGTCCTGGTCGATGTAGGAGCCGTCGGTCGAGGCGAAATACTTCTGCTCGTTGACCAGGAACAGGATCGAGTTGATGAAGCTGGCGCCGGCCTGCATCGCGGCGGCGTTGACGCCGAGCAGCAGGTCGACCTTGTCCTTCAGCGGCACTTCCATCGCGTTCTTGACGATCGGCGTCGTCCACGACACCTCGCCGACGCCCTTGGTCGGCGCCAGCTGCACCGGCTCGGTGCGCAGGCGCGCGTTCGCCTTGGCGATCGCGATCGCCTCGGCCGCCGCCTTGGCGACGGCCTCGTTCGACAGGTCGCTGGTCGCCGCGAAGCCCCAGGCGCCCTTGGCGATGACGCGGATGCCGATGCCGCTCGATTCGGTGTTGACGACGTTCTGCACCTTGTCTTCGCGCGTGATCACGAACTGGCGCAGGTAGCGCCCGATGCGCACGTCGCAGTAGCTCGCGCCGCCGGACTTGGCCGCATGCAGGGCGACGTCGGCGAGGCGCTTCTTGGTCGCCACGTCCATCTTGGTGAGCAGGACCTCGGCCGCGACCGCGCGCCCGTAGATCGATGGAATCACCAGGCCGCCGACACCGGCGCCGGTGATTTTGAGAAAGTCACGTCTATCCATGGGTCCCCTCCGAGGGTTGGTCTGCGTATGACGCGAAGCGTGGTCGGGCGATCTTGTCCGAGCCCGAGCGCTTCGTCACGTGACAAAGGGCATGGGTCGAAGGTGTCCGCGCGTCGGAGGGGAGCGCGCCGGGAGTTGGAGAATTCCACGAGCTTCCCCTTCCACCCTTCGGGCACCTTCCCCGCTGCGCAGGAGAAGGACGCATTCGAGCGTGTCCGCAAATGTCTGGCGCGACACGCACACAGTCCCTGATTGCCTACTGCGCGCGCTGTCCCTTCCCCCGCCTGCGGGGGAAGGTGCCCGAGGGGCGGAAGGGGGCGTTCCGCCATGGACCCGCGGCACCCATCCGAACGACCCGCTGTCCCGCTGCAGTAAGCTGCGCGCATGGACATCGCCAAGACCTTCCAGATCGAAGCCGCGCATCGCCTGCCCAACGTGCCGGCCGGACACAAATGCGCGCGCCTGCATGGGCACTCGTTCCGCATCGAAGTGCATGTAGAAGGTCCGCTGGATCCGCAGTTCGGCTGGGTCATGGACTACGCCGACATCAAGGCGGCGTTCGCGCCGCTGTTCGAACAGCTCGATCATCACTATCTCAACGACATCCCGGGCCTCGGCAATCCGACCAGCGAGAATCTCGCGCGCTGGGTCTGGAATGCCCTGAAGCCGCGGCTGCCGCTGCTGGCGCGCATCGTCGTCCACGAAACCTGCACGACGATGTGCAGCTACACCGGGCCGGCGGACGACTGACGGTCGCGCCGGGCCTCTTGCGGAGGCCGTCGAGGGCGCCATCTTTGCGCGGTGCGCCAAAGATTGCTGAAACGCGCAAGTCATTGATCTGAAATAATTAACACTGACGTAACGGCGGCGTCTCGAAATATATCGACACCAACTTGTTGCGCCGCAACAAAACCTCTGCTAGGATGCTCCCACATTCCCAAGTATTCCCTGAGGTAACACCATGTTCGAGCAGATCAACACGCAGTCCCTCGCTCTCGGCAAGAGCTACGCCGACGCGTTCGTCAAGGCGCAGGGTCTTGCGCTGTCGAGCTTCGAGCGCATCACCGAGCTGAACCTCAAGACCTTCGAAGACCGCGTCAAGGCGTCGGTCGACTTCTGGTCCGAAGCCGCCGAAGTGCGCGACTTCGAAGGCGTCAAGGCGATTTGGCCGAAGGGCGTCCAGCTGGCGAAGGAAAGCGCCGAGAAGCTGTACGCGACCAGCCAGGAAGTGTTCGGCGTCTCGCTGAAGACCTCCGAGGCGATCGGTTCGCTGGCCAAGGGTTCGTTCGAGACCACCAACGAGACGATTGCCAAGCAGGTCAATGCCGCCAAGAAGGCGACCGGCGCGCGCTGAGCTTCAAGGTTCCAGAAAACACGCAGTCGCATCTCCCCTCCCCCGCGACTGCGTTTCTTCCAGGCCGGACTTTGTCCGGCCTTTTTTTGTGCCTGCGATTCCGTCGACGTGGCATCCAACGGCGGTGCAAAGCCGCGTGCGGCAATATGTCACCGCTGCGGCCGCAGGTTGCGTGGCTTCCGGTACGTGCGCTCCGATTGCGGCGGCAACGGGGGGATTGATAGAATCTGCGGCCTTTTGGAGAGGCGGGACCGCACCGGGAGATGCGCGTCGCCGTCCAGTCTCCCTTCGACGGGAGTACCGAGTGCGTAATTCCATCGCCCACGGTTGGCGCGTGGCCCTGCGCACGGTGGCCTTGCAGATCGGTGCAACCCTTGCGGTCGCGCTGGCAGCGACAGCCTGGAGCTGGCGCGCGGGGTTGGCGGCACTCATCGGCGGGATCATCATCTGCGCGGGCAACTTGTTGTTCGCACTGCGAATGTTTGGACGGGGCGTAGTCCCGGTACAGAGCGCGCTGCGCTCTGCCTACGCCGCGGAAGTGTTGAAGTGGATCTGGCTGTGCGCGGCCCTGTACGTCGCCATCGCCGTGTGGAAGTTGCCGTTTCCGGGCCTGATCGCCGGGATAGCGGCGGCGCAAGTCGCGTTTTGGATCGCCCTCATCGCAACCAGGTAGAACGATGGCCAGTGAAGAAGCCGGCTCGGTCAATATGACCGAGTACATCAAGCACCACTTGCACCACTGGGAAGTGGACATCGGCCCGTTCCACGCGATCCACCTGGACAGCGTGCTGTTCAAACTCGGTATCGCACTGATTTTCCTGCTGATCTTCGGCAGCGCTGCGCGTCGCGCCACGACCGGCGTTCCGGGCAAGCTGCAATGCGCGATCGAAATGGTCGTGCTGTTCGTCGACGGCATGGTCAAGGAAACCTTCCACGGCAAGAGCAAGTTGATCGCGCCGCTGTCGCTGACGATCTTCTGCCTCGTCTTCCTGATGAATTTCCTCGACATGCTGCCGGTCGACCTGCTGCCCACGATCGGCCAGGCGACGGGCCTGCACTATCTGCGCATCGTGCCGACCGCCGACCTCAACACGACGCTCGGCATGGCGCTGACGGTCTTCCTGCTGATCCAGTACGTCGGCATCAAGAGCAAGGGCGTCGGCGGCTTCTTCAAAGAGTGGGTGACCGCTCCGTTCGGCATCTACGCCGCGCCTGCCAACCTCTTGTTGCGCATCATCGAAGAGTGCGTGCGGCCGATTTCGCTGTCGCTGCGACTGTTCGGCAACATGTACGCGGGCGAGCTGATCTTCATCCTGATCGCGGTGATGACGCTCGGCGCGACGCTCGATCATTTCTCGACCTATCTGCTCGGCGCCGGCCAATTCATCGCGGCGTTCGCGTGGACGGCGTTCCACATCCTGGTCATCACGCTGCAGGCGTTCATCTTCATGACGTTGACCATCGTGTATCTGAGCATGGCGGCGGAGCATCACTGACCAGCCGAATATGACGTCATGCCCGCGCAGGCGGGCATCCATCGAAAGACGGCCCATGGATCCCCGCATTCGCGAGGATGACGAAGAAGCCGGAACACCGTTAGCCCTTAGTTTTTTTCTTTTTACTTCACCCAGAGAACCACGGAGACAATCATGGAAAACATCGCCCAGGTCGGCAGTCTGCTGAGCATGACCGTCATCGCCGCCGGCCTCTTGATCGGCCTCGGCGCGCTCGGCACCGCGATCGGCTTCGCGCTGCTCGGCGGCAAGTTCCTCGAAGGTGCGTCGCGCCAGCCGGAGCTGACGCCGATGCTGCAGACGAAGATGTTCATCATCGCCGGCCTGCTCGACGCGGTGCCGATCATCGGCGTCGCCATCGCGCTGCTGCTGATCTTCGCGAACCCGATGCTGGCGACGCTCGGCGTCAAGTAAGCCTTTCGTCACCGCAGTATCCGCGCGGCGGCCAACGGGACGCCGCGTAGCAGGAGCTTACGATGATTCCGAATATCACTCTGGTCATCCAGGGCCTGGCGTTCTTCGCCGTGGTCCTGCTGGTCATGAAGTTCATCTGGCCGCCGATCATCGCGGCGATCGAGGAGCGCCAGGCCAAGATCGCGGAAGGTCTGTCGCAGGCGGAGAAGGCGCGCAAGGAGCTCGCCGACGCCGACGCGCGTGTTGCCGAAGAGATCAAGAAGGCGCGCGCGGAAGCCACCACGATCATCGACAAGGCGCACCAGCAGGCGACGCAGATCGTCGACAAGGCGCGCCAGGACGCGATCGTCGAGGCGACCAAGCAGAAAGCCATCGCCGCCGCCGACATCGAGGCGCAGGCGCACAAGGCGCGCGAGGAACTGCGCGGCAAGGTCGCTGCGCTCGCAGTGGCCGGTGCCGAGAAGATCCTCAACCGCGAAATCGATGCCAATGCCCACAAGGCGCTGATCGACCAGCTGGTCACCGAGATCTGACATGTCCAACGCACTGACCCTCGCTCGTCCGTACGCGCGCGCCGCGTTCGAACTGGCGCGCTCGAACAACGCGCTCGGCGACTGGGCCGGCAAGCTCGCGTTTGCCGCGCAGGTCGCCGCCGATCCGCGCGTCACCGCGCTGTTCGGCGACCCGCGCGTCGCGCAGGCAGACCTGGCCGCGCTGGTCACGCCGGAACGCGAGGCCGCCGATTCGCCGTTTGCCGGCTTCGTGCGCGTGCTCGCCGAAAACGGCCGCCTGCCGGTGCTGCCGGAGATCGGCGCGCTGTTCGAGGAGCTCAAGAACGAGGCGGAGCGCGTGCTGAAAGTCAACGTGCGTTCGGCGACGCCGATCGACGCCGGCGAGACCGCCAAGCTCAAGGACGCGCTGAAGCGCCGTTTCGGCCGCGACATCGAGATCGAACAGTCGATCGACGCCGGCATGCTCGGCGGCGCGGTCATCGACGCCGGCGATATCGTCATCGACGGCTCGGTGCGCGGACGTTTGGCGCGGTTGGAACAGGCTTTGACGCACTAGCAAACGCAGGGAATGGGGAATCGGGAATGGAGAATCGGAAAAGGAACGCTTGTACGAGCTTCTACCGATTCTCCATTCCCGATTCCCGATTCCCAAACCGATAAAGAATCCGCACGTCGCAAAGCTGACGCGCGCTCGAGGAACCGATATGGCTACTACGATCAATCCGTCCGAAATCAGCGAACTCATCAAGAGCCGCATCGAGAAGTTCAAGCTGTCCGCCGAGGCGCGCAACGAAGGCACGCTGACCAGCGTGTCGGACGGCATCGTGCGCATCCACGGCCTCAATGACGTGATGTCCGGCGAAATGGTGGAGCTGCCGGGCAATACGTTCGCGCTGGCGCTGAACCTCGAGCGCGACTCGGTCGGCGCGGTCGTGCTCGGTGCCTACGAGCACCTTCGCGAAGGCGACACCGCCAAGACCACCGGCCGCATTCTCGAAGTGCCGGTCGGACGCGAGCTGCTCGGCCGCGTCGTCGACGCGCTCGGCCAGCCGATCGACGGCAAGGGCCCCTTGAACGCCACACAGACCTCGCCGATCGAGAAGGTCGCGCCGGGCGTGATCTGGCGCAAGTCGGTCGACCAGCCGGTGCAGACCGGCTACAAGAGCGTCGACTCCATGATCCCGATCGGCCGCGGCCAGCGCGAGCTGGTCATCGGCGACCGCCAGACCGGCAAGACCGCGCTCGCGATCGACGCGATCATCAATCAGAAAGGCTCCGGCATTAAGTGCATCTACGTCGCGATCGGCCAGAAGCAGAGCTCGATCGCCAACGTCGTGCGCAAGCTGGAAGAGAACGACGCGCTCGCGCACACGATCATCGTCGCCGCGTCGGCGTCCGAATCGGCTGCGATGCAGTACATCGCGCCCTACGCCGGCTGCGCGATGGGCGAGTTCTTCCGCGACAACGGCGAAGACGCGCTGATCATCTACGACGACTTGACCAAGCAGGCCTGGGCGTACCGCCAGATCTCGCTGCTGCTCAAGCGCCCGCCGGGTCGCGAGGCGTATCCGGGTGACGTGTTCTACCTGCATTCGCGCCTGCTCGAACGCGCCTCGCGCGTCAGCGAGGAGTACGTCGAGAAGTTCACCAACGGCAAGGTCAAGGGCAAGACCGGTTCGCTGACGGCGCTGCCGATCATCGAAACGCAGGCCGGCGACGTGTCGGCGTTCGTGCCGACCAACGTGATCTCGATCACCGACGGCCAGATCTTCCTCGAAACCGACCTGTTCAACGCCGGCATCCGCCCGGCCGTGAACGCCGGCATCTCGGTGTCGCGTGTCGGCGGCGCCGCGCAGACGAAGATCGTCAAGAAGCTCTCCGGCGGCGTCAAGCTCGCGCTGGCGCAGTACCGCGAGCTGGCGGCGTTCGCGCAGTTCGCCTCCGACCTCGACGCGGCCACTCGCGCACAGCTCGAGCGCGGCCAGCGCGTCACCGAGCTGATGAAGCAGAAGCAGTACGCGCCGCTGTCGATCGCCGAGCTCGCGCTGTCGATCTACGCCGCCGAGAAGGGCTTCCTCGACGATCAGCCGCTGAGCAAGGTGCTGCCGTTCGAAGCCGCGCTGCACGCGCACTTCCACAGCAACTACGGCGACCTGATGAAGAAGATCGTCGACACCGGCGACTGGAACAACGACATCGAGGCCGCGTTCAAGAAGGGCCTGGAAGAGTTCAAGAAGACCGGCAGTTGGTGATAGGCCGGGATTCGGGATTGGAGAATCGGGATTCGGAAAGGCAAAGCCCTCCGTCTCGTCGATCTTCCGCTCTCTCGAATCCCGAATCCCCAATCCCCAATCCCGTCGAGCGAGCGTAGCGAGCGAAATCCATGGCAGGCGCAAGAGAAATCCGCACTAAGATCAAGAGCGTGCAGAACACCCGCAAGGTGACGCGCGCGCTCGAGATGGTCTCGGCCTCTAAGATCCGCAAGGCGCAAGACCTGATGCGTTCGTCGCGGCCGTACGCGCGCCTGATGCGCCAGGTCATCGGTCACATCGCGCATGCGAACGTCGAGTTCAAGCATCCGTTCCTGGTCGAGCGCAGCGACGTCAAGCGCGTCGGCTACGTCGTCGTGTCGACCGACCGCGGCCTGTGCGGCGGCCTCAACTCGAATCTGTTCCGCAAGCTGCTCGTGGAAATCCGCGAGTGGCAGGGCAAGGGCGTCGAGGTCGACGTCGTCTGCATCGGCCAGAAGGCGACGCAGTTTTTCCGCCGCCTCAAGGTCAACATGGTCGGCAGCGTCACGCATCTCGGCGAGAAGCCGCAGATCGCGCAGCTGATCGGCGTCATCAAGGTGATGCTCGACGAATACATCGCCGGCCGTGTCGATCGCCTGAACCTCGCCTACAACGACTTCGTCAACACGATGACGCAGAAAGCGACCCTGGCGCCGCTGCTGCCGCTGCCGCCGTCGGACGAGCTGGCGACCACGCACGCGTGGGACTACATCTACGAGCCGGATGCGGAAACCGTGCTGGAGCACGTGCTGACGCGCTACATCGAGTCGCTGGTCTACCAGGCGGTGCTCGAGAACCTCGCCAGCGAGCATGCCGCGCGCATGGTCGCGATGAAGAGCGCCTCGGACAACGCGACCAAGGCGATCGGCACGCTGACCCTGATCTACAACAAGGCGCGCCAGGCCGCGATCACGCAGGAAATCTCCGAGATCGTCAGCGGCGCGGCGGCCGTGTAGCGATGACGAAGCGGCGACTGCTCGCGCTGGTGCCGATGCTCGCCCTGCTGGGGTCGGGCTTGGCGCTTGCCGCCGGCAAGGCGCCCGCCGCCGACCGTCTGACGGCCGCGCAGGTGCGCGGCGTCGTCGACGCGATGGAAGAAGCGTCGAGGAACGGCGATGCGCGCACCGCCGCTTCGTACATGTCGGACGACTGCATCATCACGACGAGTTTTCCGGGCAAGGACGGCAACAAGAAGATTTCGAAGAAGGACAAGCGCCAGTACGTCGCGGACGAGTCCGCCGCGGCGGCCAAGCGCAGCGGCCGCGAGTACGAGACGGCCAAGCCGGAGATCGTCATCGACAAGTCGGGCCAGTCGGCCACGGCGAGCTACAAGGTGAGGGAAACCTACACCGAGGAAGGCAAGAGAGTACAAATCGTCGCTTACGAGATCGCCACCGTGGCGCTGCGCAACGGCGACCCCGCGGTGATCTCGATGGACGTCGACGCGGTCGCGATGTCGATCGACGACCGGCAGATTTTTTGATCGCGCGCGTCGATTCGCGCGCAGGCATTCGAAGATTCGGATAGAGGAAACGCAAATGAGCACAGGCAAAGTCGTACAGATCATCGGCGCCGTCGTCGACGTCGAATTCCCGCGCGAGTCCGTGCCGAAGGTGTACGACGCGCTGACCGTGGAAGGCGCCGCCGCGCCGGTCACGCTCGAAGTGCAGCAGCAGCTCGGCGACGGCGTCGTGCGCACGATCGCGCTCGGCTCCAGCGACGGCCTCAAGCGCGGCCTGGTCGCGACCAACACCGGCGCGGGCATCAAGGTGCCGGTCGGCAAGGCGACGCTCGGCCGCATCATGGACGTGCTCGGCAATCCGATCGACGAAGCCGGCCCGATCGGCGAGCAGGACCGCTGGGTCATCCACCGCGAGGCGCCGTCCTACGACGAGCAGGCCGCGGCGAGCGACCTGCTGGAAACCGGCATCAAGGTCATCGACCTGGTCTGCCCGTTCGCCAAGGGCGGCAAGGTCGGCCTGTTCGGCGGCGCCGGCGTCGGCAAGACCGTCAACATGCTCGAACTGATCAACAACATCGCGACGCAGCACTCCGGCCTGTCGGTGTTCGCCGGCGTCGGCGAGCGCACGCGCGAAGGCAACGACTTCTACCACGAGATGATCGATGCCGGCGTCGTCAAGCTCGACGACAAGACGCAGTCGAAGGTAGCGATGGTCTACGGCCAGATGAACGAGCCGCCGGGCAACCGCCTGCGCGTCGCGCTGACCGGCCTCACGATGGCCGAGTACTTCCGCGACGACATCGATCCGGCGACCGGCAAGGGCCGCGACATCCTGTTCTTCGTCGACAACATCTACCGCTACACGCTGGCCGGCACAGAAGTGTCCGCGCTGCTCGGACGCATGCCGTCGGCGGTGGGCTACCAGCCGACGCTGGCCGACGAAATGGGCCGCCTGCAGGAGCGCATCACCTCGACCAAGACCGGTTCGATCACGTCGATCCAGGCCGTCTACGTGCCTGCGGACGACTACACCGACCCGTCCCCGGCGACGACCTTCGCGCATCTGGACTCGACCGTGGCGCTGTCGCGCGACATCGCCAGCCTCGGCATCTACCCCGCCGTCGATCCGCTCGCCTCGACCAGCCGCCAGCTCGATCCGCTGGTGATCGGCCAGGAACACTACGACACCGCGCGCCGCGTGCAGGGCACGCTGCAGCGCTACCGCGAACTGAAGGACATCATCGCGATCCTCGGCATGGACGAGCTCAGCGAAGAAGACAAGGCCACGGTCTCGCGCGCGCGCAAGATCGAGCGCTTCTTCTCGCAGCCGTTCACGGTCGCCCAGGTGTTCACCGGCGCGCCCGGCAAGTACGTCTCGCTGAAGGAGACGATCCGCGGCTTCAAGATGATCTGCGACGGCGAATGCGACCACCTGCCGGAACAGGCGTTCTACATGGTCGGCGGCATCGACGAGGCCTTCGAGAAGGCCAAGGCGATGGAGAAGAAAGCCGCCTGAGCGGCTTCTTCTCGGGAATCGAGAATAGGGAATAGGGAATCGGAAAGAGCGACACGCGCTCCCACCCCTGCTTCCCGCCATTCCCGATTCCCCATTCCCGATTCCCGTTGATCGAACGAAGTGAGAGCAACATGACGTCCATCCACTGCGACATCGTCAGCGCCGAGGAAGAGATCTTCCACGGCGAGGCGCAAATGGTCATCGCGACCGGCGAGATGGGCGAGCTCGGCATCGCGCCGCGTCATGCGCCGCTGATCACGAGGCTGAAGCCGGGACAGGTGCGCGTGCAGCTGGAGAACGGCGACGAGCAGTTCTTCTACGTCTCCGGAGGCATCCTCGAGGTGCAGCCGACCGTCGTCACCGTGCTGGCCGACACCGCGATCCGCGCCAAGGATCTCGACGAGGCGGCGGCGCGCAATGCGAAAGACGAGGCCGAACGCATGCTCGCCAACCGCACCGACGCGCTCGAAGTCGCGCAGGCCCAGGCGCAGCTCGCGCAGGCGATGGCGCAGCTGCAGGCGCTGGAGCGTTTGCGGCAGTCGCTCAAGCACTGAGCGCGACCCGCTCCATCGAACGAAGACGCCGGCACGAGCCGGCGTTTTTCGTTTCGGGCCGATGCGAGTCCGCCCGCCGCACTCGCACGACTGCCCACGCGAACGGGAAGGCCGCAAGTCCTTGCGCCACGAGTGGGCCTGCGTCGACGCGGCGATTGCGGCATAGTCGCGGCGATCACGCCCTCATCGGCAACGAAAGCCTCCTGCCTTGATCATCCCGCCGCGCCCTTCAGCACCTTCGCGCACGCGTGCCTGGCTCGCCGTGCTCTTCATGCTGGTGCTCGCGCAATGGCCGCTGGTCCTCAATCCCGGCTACTTCAGCCACGACGAACTGGAATGGTGGGCGCGCGCCGACGTCGCCGCGTGGACGCAGCTGCCGTGGGTGCCTTGGATCGACCTTTCGGCATTCCAGTATCGGCCGCTGACGTTCAACCTCTGGCTGATGCTCGCCTGGTGCTACGCGTCGACGCCGTACGCGATGCATCTGGCCATGGTCGGCATCGGCAGCGCCAATGCCCTGCTGCTCGGCCGCTGCGTCGAAGCGACCGGCGCTTCGCATCGATCGGGCATCGTCGCTGCGTTCGTGTTCGTGTTGACGCCCTACGCCGCCTACACGCATGGCTGGACTGCCACCCTGGCCGATCTGCTGGTCGTTGCCGCGGCGCTGCTGAGCCTGCAGCTTGTCCAGCGAATGAACGGCACGAGCGCGAGACTCGACACCCTGCACGGCGCCCTCGTGGTCGCGCTGACGGGCGTGGCCCTGCTCAGCAAGGAGTCGGCCGTCGTGCTGCCGGCGTTCCTGCTGCTCGGCCTCTGGCGCCATTCACGGCGAAGCCGCGCCCTCGCGACAATAGCGCTGTCGGCGGCGCTGGTAGCGATCTATCTTGCCCTCCGGCTGCACGTCGTTCTCGCCACGCCGCATGACGGCGGCGCCTATGCCTGGTCGATAGGCAATATTCCGCGCCGGCTCTTCGAGTACCTGCTGTTCCCGTTCACGCCGCCGTTGCTGGAAGTCGGTCCGACGCTGCACAAAGGCGCCGGCCGCCTGATCGCGGCGGCTACGTGCGTGGCCGTGCTGCTGGCCGCCCTCGCACGCGCGGGATGGCGCTGGCCGCTGGCGTGGCTCGCGCAAGTGTCCGCCCTGCTCGCTCCGGTGCTGATCCTCGGCCAGAGCTACGGCCAGTACGCCTATTTCGCCAGCGTCGCCGCCGTCGGCATCGTCGCGGCGGCATGGCGGCGGCTGCATTCTCCGGCCAGGGCCGCAATCGGCATCATCGCCGCAGTCGCCATCGCGCATGCGGTCGCGATCCAGTGGCGCATGCGCGAAGTCGGCGTCGCGCAGGACCATTTCTACGCCGATCTCGTTGTCCGGCTCGCCGTGACGCCGGGCGCGGTCGCCGTGGCCAGCGCGGATCCGGCCGATCGCTGGATGGTCGAACGCTTCCTGTCCGGCGTGACCTCGTATCGCGGCGTCCCGATCGGCGCGCGAGTGCGACCTGCAGACGCCGTGGGCGACGCTCGCCTGATCATGCAGGCCGACGGGCATCTGCTCGCTGCGGAAAAACAGGCCGCACCGGTACCGCCGATTTGACATGCCCTGCCGGGACGTAGTGTGCTTGCACTCCCCCTGAGCGTGGAAAGTCCGGCATGTGCGGCTTCTTCTGCATCTTCGATCCCTCCGGCGGCGCCGAAGCGCTGCGGCCGACCGCACTCAAGCAGGCGCGCCTGCTGCGCCATCGCGGTCCGGACTGGAGCGGCGTCTACGCCGATGCGCGCGCGGTGCTGGCGCACGAACGCCTCGCGATCGTCGACGTCAACAACGGCGCGCAGCCGCTGGTGTCGAGCGACGGCCACCAGGTGCTGGCCGTCAACGGCGAGATCTACAACCATCGCGAGCTGCGTACGCGCCTGGCCAGCGGCTATCCGTTCCGCACGGACTCCGACTGCGAGGTGATCCTGCCGCTGTACCGCGCGCAGGGCACCGGGTTCCTCAACGAACTCGAGGGCATGTTCGCGTTCGCGCTGTGGGACAAGGGCGCGAACGACTGGCTGATCGCGCGCGACCCGATCGGCATCATTCCGCTGTACACGGGCCGCGACGCGGATGGCCGCCTATACGTCTCTTCCGAATTGAAGGCGCTGACCGACGTCTGCGTCAGCGTGGAGGAGTTCCCTCCCGGCAGCTACCAGACCCGCGCGATGGATGCGCCGGCGTCGTACTACCGGCCCGATTGGCGCGAGTTCGACGCGGTCGAGCACGGCCCGAGCGACGCGGCGGCGATCCGAGCTGCGCTGGAGCGCGCGGTGCACAGCCACCTGATGACCGACGTGCCCTACGGCGTGCTGCTCTCCGGCGGCCTCGACTCCTCGCTGATCGCCGCGCTGACCGCGCGATTCGCCGCCAGGCGCGTCGAGGACGACGACAAGAGCGAGGCCTGGTGGCCGCGGCTGCACACGTTCTCGATCGGCCTGGAAGGCTCGCCCGATCTTGCCGCCGCGCAAACCGTGGCGAACCATCTCGGCACTGCGCATCACGAGTTTCATTTCACCGTGCAGGAAGGCCTCGACGCGCTGTCGGACGTGGTGCACCACATCGAGACGTACGACGTGACGACGATCCGCGCATCGACGCCGATGTACCTCCTGGCGCGGCGCATCCGCGCGATGGGCATCAAGATGGTGCTGTCCGGCGAAGGCGCCGACGAGATCTTCGGCGGTTACCTGTACTTCCACATGGCGCCGAACGACCGCGAGTTCCACGAGGAGCTCGTGCGCAAGCTCGATGCGCTGCATTCCTACGACTGCCTGCGCGCGAACAAGTCGACGCTCGCCTGGGGCGTCGAGGCGCGCGTGCCGTTCCTCGACCGCGACTTCCTCGACGTGGCGATGCGTACGGCGCCGAGCGCCAAGCGGCCGGTCAACGGCCGCATCGAAAAGCACATCCTGCGCGAAGCCGGTCGCGGCCTGCTGCCGGACTCGATCCTGTGGCGCCAGAAGGAGCAGTTCTCCGACGGCGTCGGCTACAACTGGATCGATTCGCTGAAGGCGCATGCCGAGGCCCAAGTCAGCGACGCGCAGATGGCGATGGCGGCGCAGCGCTTTCCGATCAACCCGCCGTCGAGCAAGGAAGCATTCTTCTACCGCGTGCTGTTCGAGAAGCACTTCCCCGGCGACCAGGCCGCGCGGCTCGTGCCCGGTGGTCCGAGCATCGCCTGCTCGACGCCGACCGCGTATCGCTGGTCGCAGGAATTCGCCGGCAAGGCGGACCCGTCCGGGCGCGCGATCGGCCGCATCCACCAGTCGGCGATTCCTCCCGCCGCCGCTGCGGGCGACAAGCGCTAGCAGTCGGCTGAAAAGCGGCGCCCACGAAAGGCGGCCGCCCGTCTAGAATGTGCGCCACTTCGCATTAAGGGGTTCTCCGTGGCCGGTACCGCCTTGCACGTGATCGTCCTCGCCGCCGGCGAGGGCAAACGCATGAAATCGGCCAAGCCGAAGGTGCTGATGCCGCTCGCCGGCCGGCCGATGCTGTCGCATGTACTGGACACCGCACGCGCCCTGCAGCCGGCACGCATCCATGTCGTCTACGGCCATCTCGGCGACCAGGTGCGCGCGGCATTGACCGACCTCGGCGACGTCACCTGGGTGCACCAACCCGAACAGCGCGGCACCGGCCACGCGGTCAAGCTGGCCATGCCGAACGTGCCGGAGGACGCGCGCGTGCTCGTGCTGTACGGCGACGTGCCGCTGATCCGCGGCGACACGCTGAACAAGCTGCTCGCGCTGGAATCGCCCTTGGCCGCGCTCGTCACGCAGCTGGAAAACCCCTACGGCTACGGCCGCGTCGTGCGCGACGGCATCGGCCGCGTACGCGCGATCGTCGAGGAAAAGGACTGCACGCCCGAGCAGCGCACGATCACCTGGGTCAACAGCGGCATCCTCGCCGCCGACGCGCGCCGCCTGCGCGTGTGGATCAACAACCTGACCGACGCGAACGCGCAGCGCGAGTACTACCTCACCGACGTGTTCGCGCAGGCCAACGACGAGGGCGAGCCGGCCGAGGCGAGCCTGTGCATCAACCCGCAGGAAGTCTTCGGCGCGAACGACCCGTGGCAGCTGGCGGCGCTGGAGCGCCTCTACCAGCGCCTGCGCGCGACCGCACTCTCCGCCGCCGGCGTGCGCTTCGCCGATCCGGTGCGCTTCGACATCCGCGGCGACGTGCGCGTCGGCCGCGACGTCGAGATCGACATCGACGTGATCCTCGAAGGCCTGGTCGAACTCGGCGACGACGTCCACATCGGACCGTATTGCCGCGTGCGCAATTCGACGCTCGCCGCCGGCACCGTCGTGCACTCGCACTGCAACCTCGACGGCGTCGTCACGCACGGCCCCTGCGACATCGGCCCGTTCGCGCGCCTGCGCCCCGGCACCGAACTCGCGGCCGGCGTGCACATCGGCAATTTCGTCGAGACGAAGAAAGCGCACTTCGGCGAAGGCAGCAAGGCCAGTCACCTGAGCTATCTCGGCGACGCCGAGATCGGCGCCGGCGTCAACATCGGCGCCGGCACGATCACCTGCAACTACGACGGTGCCAACAAGCACCAGACCACGATCGAGGACGGCGTCTTCATCGGCTCGAACACGGCGCTGATCGCGCCGGTCAAGGTCGGCAAGGACGCGACGATCGGCGCAGGCTCGGTCATCAGCAAGGAAGCGCCGGCCGGCGAGCTGACCATCGCGCGAGCGCGGCAGGGGACGGTGCCGGGGTGGCGGCGCCCCAAGAAGCGTTAGTCAGACGTCGATGAGCAGTCCGCTGCGGGTTCCCGGGGTCCGGATATGCGTACTGCGATACACCGACGAGGTGACGGTGTGCGCCAACATCGCAGGATTTCGAGCGCTCGGCGAGTGGATTGCCTGGCTCGCCGCCTCGAATCCTGACGAGGGTTATCATTTTCACCTTCTGTGGCACCTCGAATCGGAGGCGTCGCGGTTCGAGGGCGTCAGACCGAGGAATGTCTGGTTCCTTTCGCAATCCCGCGCGCCCGCAATGCCAACCGACGCTCCTCCGGATTGCGAATTGAGGGAGTTCGAACTCACGTTTCAAGTGGCCGGCGAAGCCACGCTCGACGAACTCGCGGGGTCCCAGGATTCTGGAGCCATTCCTCCTCGTTTTCAAAAAGAAGAAGCTGCGGTCGTCATCCAGTGCGACTAGTTCTCTCCCGAGAGGAAAGACGTTAAGCACCGGAGTCGCGCCGCGACACTTCGGCGATTTTACACGACAGACATGGCGACTCTGCGCGGTTCAATCGGTTTGCATAGACCCATCGCAATCCACTCAAGAACTATGACGCAGCGAGCGCGAGTCGGCGGCAAACCACATATGAGCTCGCTTGTCAGATTTTGGTTCGAATTCGAGAGATCGTCGACGCCAACGATATTGAACATCGGCTGCGGAGTGACAGCGCATGACTACGATGACGCGCTGAGCCTTTTGAGGGAGCGTGTTTTCATGGGTCGAGAAATACCAACGATCACTCGACTTGTCGAGAACGTTGATACATCCACCCTAGACGAAAGGCACGTACTGCCAAACCTGGGGATTGCAAGTAGCCGTGGAGTTTGGTTCCCAAAACTGTAGGCAATGGAGCGTCGACTAGCGCCGCGCCGCAATCCCCAACGCCTTCTCAATCCCCGCCGTGTCGTAAACCTTCCCTCCCTTGATCACCCCCGACACCTTGCGGATGTCTGAAATGTTCCTCGTCGGATCGCCGTCGACGAGGATCATGTCCGCATAGCTCGCCGGTGCGATCACGCCGCGCTCCTTGCCGACGCCCATGACCTGCGCCGAGGTCAGCGTCGCCATGCGCAGCACTTCGGCCGGTGCGATGCCGGCGCGCGCGTAGAGTTCGATCTCGTGGTGCAGCATGTAGCCGGCGAGGCCGTCGGTGCCGGGGATGATCGTGACGCCGGCATCGTGCAGCGCCTTCAGCAGCGTCAGCATCGCCGGGATCGCCGCGTGGTACGCGTCGGCCTTGTCCTTCGGCACGTCGAGCGCACCGCTCAGCATGCCGCGGCGGATCTGCGGCGGGAAACGCGGCGCGATGTCTTCCAGGCCCGGCGTGACGGCGGTGGGGTCGCCGCTGAACAAGCCTTCGAACACGCCGACGGTCGGATCGAGCACGGTGTGGTGGCGCTTCAGGAATTGGATGAAGTCGTGCACCTCGGGTTTGTCCGGCGTGAATTCGCGCGCGCGCTCGGCGACCTTGATGAAGCGGTCGCGATTGCGCGTCTCCTTGACCTCGGGGTAGAGGAAATTGAGGAAGATGAAGTTGAGATGCTGGATCTCGTCGGCGCCGCCTTCGACGAACTGGCGCGCCGACATGAATGCCGGCACGTGCCCGCTGACGCGCAGGCCGCGCGCATGCGCGCGATCGGCGATCAGCGGCACGAGTTCCGGCTTCATCGACGAATAGATCTTGATCTGCACGTAGCCGTGGTCGGCGTACCAGTCGACGTCCTTGAGCGCTTCCTCGGCGGTGTCGGCGCGCATCTTGGTCGGGCCTGCGAGCTCGCCGGTGCCGTCGATGATGCCGGCCTTGAACACGCGCGGGCCGATCTCGCTGCCGTCGTCGAAGCGCGCGACGCGCTTCGGGAACGCGTCGGTGTCGTTGGCCATGTCGCGCGCGCTGGTCACGCCGTTGGCGAGGTCGAGCAGCCCGTCGGTGTCGCCGAAATGCTGATGGTTGTCCCACAGGCCCGGCATCAGGAAGCGGCCCTTCGCATCGATGATCTCGGCGTCGGCGGCCGCTTGGAGTTCCGTATCCGGCGCGATGCGCACGACGCGTTCGCCGCGGATCAGCACGCTCGTGCCGGGCGTCACCGAGAGGTCGCGCGGATCGAACAGGTGTGCATGGCGGATCACCAGGTCGCCCTTCGGCGCGTGCACGAGGTCCCTCGCCAGCCGGGCGGACCAGGCGTTGTCGGCCGTTTCCTGCGCCGCGGTCAGTTGCGGAATCGCCTTTTCGCTCGCTGCGGAAACGACCGCGAACCAACCCGAGACCGTCGCCGCGGTGCTGCCGTCCGCGGCCAGCCAGATCGCCTGCGGCGTGAAGCCGAGTCCGGTGATGCGGTACTGGCGCAGCTCGACCTTGCCGCCTCCCTCGCCGATGCTGGCGCTGCCCGCGGCCTCCAGGCTCGCTTCGCCGGCCGGCAGCAGCGCCAGCCGGTGGCCGGGCGCCTTCAGCAAAGCCCGCGCGAGCACGCCGAAGAACTCCGGCGGCGCATTCGTCGGAATGTAGAAAGCAGCGCCGGCCACTGCGCGGTCTTCGTGTTCGGTGCGGTTCTGCCAGCTCGCCTTGCCGTCCTTCCAGGCGAAATGCTCTTCGACCGGCGCCTTCATGTAGTCGTTGCCGCTGCCGGCGTACGCGACCGGCACGCCGTTGGCGTCGAGCGTCCAGGTGGCCGTGATGTGCTCGCCGCGGCCGCGGTCGTTGTAGGCGTATTCGACGCGCGCGCTGCCGTCGGCCGCGATCGCCACCGTCTGCGTGCCGGCCGCATTGCCCTGGATCAGGATGCGATCCTCGCGCGGGTTCTGCGCCTGGGCAGCCCCCGCGACCGTCAGCAGGATGAACCATCCGAGATTGCGCATGACCCCATTCCCCGTGGCGGAAACCGTCGGCCGATCATGCACCAGGCACGGCCGCCTGTGCCAAGGGCCTTGCCGCGTACGACGAACGCAATGCGCTCTTGCTAGACTTGCGCTCCCTTGCCGAGGAGTCCTGCATGGACGCTGCCGCCCTGCCCCGCCCCGAACAAACGCACGTCTGCGTGATCGGTCTCGGCTACGTCGGCCTTCCGCTGGCGGTCGGTTTCGGCCGCAAGCTGCCCACGCTCGGCTTCGACATCAACCAGGCGCGTATCGCGGAACTGCGCGATCACCGCGACCACACGCTGGAAGTGACCACCGAAGAACTGAAGGCGACCACGCAACTGACGTTCAGCGCGGACGCCGCCGACCTCGCCGCCTGCAACGTGTTCATCGTGACCGTGCCGACGCCGATCGACGACGCCAAGCGGCCGGATCTGTCGCCGCTGGAATCGGCGAGCCGCACGGTCGGCCGCGCGATCCAGCGCGGCGGCGTCGTGGTGTTCGAGTCGACCGTGTATCCCGGCGCGACCGAAGAGGTCTGCGTGCCGATCATCGAGCGCGAGTCCGGTCTCAAGTACAACGTCGACTTCTATGCCGGCTACAGCCCGGAGCGCATCAACCCGGGCGACAAGCAACACCGGCTCGAGACGATCCTCAAGGTGACCTCGGGCTCGACGCCGGAAGTCGCCGATTTCGTCGACGCGCTGTACCGCCGTGTCGTCACCGCCGGCACGCACAAGGCATCGAGCATCCGCGTCGCCGAGGCGGCCAAGGTCATCGAGAACACGCAGCGCGACCTCAACATCGCGCTGATCAACGAACTGGCGCTGATCTTCCATCGCCTCGGCATCGACACCAGCGAAGTGCTGGCCGCGGCCGGCACGAAATGGAATTTCCTGCCGTTCAAGCCGGGCCTGGTCGGCGGCCACTGCATCGGCGTGGACCCGTACTACCTGACGCACAAGGCGCAGCAGATCGGCTATCACCCGGAAGTGATCCTGTCCGGCCGCCGCATCAACGACGGCATGGGCGAACACGTGGCTCACCGCGTGGTCAAGCTGATGACGCAGCGGCGCATCCACGCCGCCGGCGCCGAGATCCTCGTGCTCGGGCTCGCCTTCAAGGAAAACTGCCCGGACCTGCGCAACACGCGCGTCGTCGACGTGGTCGGCGAACTGAAGAGCTATCACGCGAACGTGCACGTCTACGACCCCTGGGTCAGCGCCGCCGAGGCGCAGCACGAATACGGCCTGACCTTGGTAGAGGAACTGGTTCCCGGGCGCTACGACGCGGTGATCCTCGCCGTATCGCACCACCAATTCATCGAATTGGGCGTCGACGGCATCCGTGCGCTCGGCAAGCCCGGCAGCGTGCTGTTCGACGTCAAGCAGGCGCTGCCGCGGGAGAAGGTCGACGGGCGGCTGTGAGGCCCGGCGCACGACGAATTTCATGATGGCGCCCACGTTCGTGGCGTCATTCATGCAGGTGATTCATTCGTACGATGACGTCATCCGTACGATGGCGTCATTCGAACGATGGTGTCATTCGAGTGATGACGTCATTCCCGCGAAAGCGGGAATCCATTGCACCCGGCGCGGTGGGAAGCCGATGGGCTCTCGCTTTCGCGGGAATGACGTCGCGGTGTGAGACCGTCTTCTTCTTGCAGGCTCGGCGCGGGCTTCCGAACGGAAGCCGCACCGAAACAGTTCCACGATTCCACCTTTCAATTCGTATAGCGGGCAGACATCCATGCGCATCCTCGTCACCGGCGCTGCCGGCTTCATCGGTTCGAACCTCAGCGAGCGCCTGCTCGCGCGCGGCGACGAGGTGTTCGGCTACGACAACCTGAACGCCTACTACGATCCGACGCTCAAGGAAGCGCGCCTCGCGCGGCTGACGCCGCATGCAAATTTCCGCTTCATGCGCGCATCGCTCGAAGACCGCCCGGCGCTGGAGCAGGCGTTCGCCGACTTCAAGCCGCAGCGCGTCGTCAACCTGGCCGCGCAGGCCGGCGTGCGCTATTCGCTGGAAAACCCCTACGCCTACGTCGAGGCCAATCTCGTCGGCTTCATCAACGTGCTCGAAGCCTGCCGCCACGGCGGCGTGGAGCACCTGGTCTATGCCTCGTCCAGCTCGGTCTACGGGGCCAACCGCAAGCTGCCGTTCTCCGTGCGCGATTCGGTCGACCACCCGGTCAGCCTGTACGCCGCCACGAAGAAGGCGAACGAGCTGATGGCGCATACCTACAGCCATCTCTACCGGATGCCGACGACTGGCCTGCGCTTTTTCACCGTGTACGGTCCCTGGGGCCGTCCGGACATGGCTTTGTTCCTTTTCACGCGCAAGATCCTCGCCGGCGAACCGATCGAAGTGTTCAACCATGGCAGGCATACGCGCGATTTCACGTATATCGACGATATCGTTGAAGGCGTGATCCGCACGCTCGATCGCGTGCCGGCCGCCGATCCGGCGTTCGATCCGCTCCATCCGAGTGCGGCCTCGTCGACGGCGCCGTACCGCGTCTACAACATCGGCAATCACCAGCCGGTGGAGTTGGCCCACTACATCGAGGTGCTGGAAGCCAAATTGGGCAGGAAGGCGGAGAAGATCCTGCTGCCGCTGCAGCCCGGCGACGTGCCGGACACCTATGCGGACGTCGAGGAGCTGGCGCGCGACACCGGCTACTCGCCGGCGACGAGCGTGGAAACCGGAATCGGCCGCTTCGTCGACTGGTATCGCGATTTCTATCGAAAGTAAGCGCCGGAAAGCGGCGCGAGCAACCACAAGTCGATTATTCTTACAAGTGCAAAGGGGCGATTCGTACGGCGCGGAGCGGCCGAATCGGCCAAGGGCAACGAAAAAGTGTGATACGTTTCACATTTTCAACCGGGGAGGTCTAACGCCATGGTTCGCTCGTTCCAGTTTGCAATCATCGCCATCCTGCTGATGCTGCTCAGCGCGTGCGCGACTACGTCGGGCTCGACGCAGGCGCCCAAGATCGACCCGGCGGCGCAGGCCGTCGGCGCTTACCGCATCGGCGTCGACGACGAGGTCAAGGTCGCCGTGTGGCAGAACCCGGGGCTCGACGTCAGCGTGCCGGTGCGCCCGGACGGCAAGATTTCGGTCCCCCTGGTCGGCGACATCGATGCCGGCGGACGCACGCCGGAAGAAGTGGCCGCCGAAATCAAGGAAAAGCTGGCCACGTTCGTGCGCGATCCGCAGGTCACGGTCATCCTGACCCAGCTGCGCAGCCACGAGTATCTTTCGCGCGTGCGCGTCACCGGCGCGGTGCGCCAGGCGGTTTCGGTACCGTACCGCCAGGGCATGACCGTGCTCGACGCGGTGCTCGCCGCCGGCGGCACCAACGAATTCGCCGCGGCCGACCGCACCGAGCTGTACCGCAAGGAAGGCGAAGGAACGCGTGCCTATGCGGTCAGACTGGACCAGATCTTGCAGAAAGGTGAACTGACGACGAACTACCCGGTCCAACCGGGCGACGTCATCACGGTTCCCGAGCGCACGTTCTGACGCATTGCCCTTGACCGACAACGCGCGACCCCTGACCCCGGCGAGACCATGACCACCAGCAGCGAAATGGTTCCCCTCAACGAAATGGCGCCCATCGTGATCGCCGAGGGGCGCCGTCGCGTGCTTTCGCTGGCGGTGGTGTTCGCCTTCGTCGCGCTGGCCGGGCTGGTCGTCGGCATGCTGTGGCCGAAGAGCTACGTCTCCTCGACCACCGTGCTCGCGCAGAAGAGCGACATCATCCAGCCGCTGCTCGAAGGGCGCGCGGTGCCAACCGGCGTGTCCGATCGCGTCGCGATCGCCAAGCAGGTGATCTTCAGCGGCAAGGCGCTCGGCGAAATCCTCAAGACCGGCGGCTGGACCGAGATGCATCCCGATCCGGTGGCGCAGGACCGCCTGATGGAGGGCATCAAGGGCCGCACGGCGATCTCGAGCCCGCGCGAAAGCCTCGTGCAGATCAGCTACCGCGACTCCGACGCCGACCGCGCCTTCAAGGTCACCGAGCGGTTCGCCGAGCTGTTCATCCAGGAAAGCCTGGCGACCAAGGAACGCGAAAGCCGCGAGGCCTACGAGTTCATCAACAGCCAGGTCGAGGACTATCACAAGAAGCTGACCGACGCCGAGGACAACCTCAAGAAGTACCGCGCCGAGAACGCCGACGCGCACCCGGGCAGCGAAGCCGATACCAACAGCCGCATCAGCTCGCTGCGCGGCGGTGTCGAGCAGGCGCGCCTGAACGTCATGGAGCTGCGCTCGACCGAAGCGGCGCTCTCCTCGCAGCTGTCGGGCGAGTCGGAAATCACCGCGGTGCAGACACGTGCCGGCGTGTTCCGCGCGCAGCTGGCCGAGCTGCAGTCGCAGCTGGACAAGCTGCTGCTGACCTACACCGACCAGTATCCCGATGTCGTGCGCATCCGCCACCAGATGGACGACCTGCGCAGGCAGGTCGAGGAAGAGGAGCACCGCAAGCAGGACGCGCAGAAGAACGGCACACCGTCGACGCTGGATGCGACGGCGCAGTTCAATCCGCTCTACCAGGAGTTGCGCAGCAAGCTCGCCGACGTGCGCCGGCAGATCGCCGCGAACGAATCGCGCATGGGCGCGACCGAGTCGCTGCTCGGCACCGAACTCGATCGCAGCCGCCGCATCGCCGCCTCGGAGAGCGCGCTGGCCGAACTCACGCGCGACTACGAAGTCAACCGCGACATCTACCAGGACCTGCTCAAGCGCCGCGAGAACGCGCGCGTGTCGATGAACCTCGACGCCGAAGGCCGCGGCCTGACGTTCCGCATCCAGGACCCGGCGACCAAGCCGCTGCGTCCGACCGGCCTCAGCCTGATGCACTTCGCTGCGGCCGGCCTCGTACTCGCGCTGCTGGTGCCGTTCGGCCTGCTGTTCCTGCTGGCACGCTTCGATCCGCGCGTGCGTTCGGCGCGCGAACTCGCCCGCCACATCGGCGTGCCGGTGCTGGCGACCGTGCCGGTGTACGCGACACCGCGCGAACGCCGCATGCAGCGTACGCGCGGCGCGCTGGCGATCCTGCTGATACTCGGCGTGTTCGCCGCGTACGCGCTCACGTACTGGCTTCGACTGACCAAGGCGCTATGAGTCCCGCAGACGACAAAACGAACTCGGAACACGGGCACGCCGCGCTCGACATCGCGCTGCGCGCGAGCGCCAGCCGCTCGATCGCGCGCATCGTCGAGCCGCATGCGCTGACCACGCGCACGCTCGAAGAACGCCGCCTGATCCATCGCGACGAATCCTCGCGCGTCCAAGCCGACGCCTTCCGCGAAATCCGCACGCGCCTGCTCGCGCTCGGCGGCCCGAACAACTTCGTCACGATGGTCGCGCCGGTCAGCCACAAGTCCGGCGGCAGCTTCGTCGCGCGCAACCTCGCGACGGCATTCGCATTCGACGAAGCGAAGACCGCGCTGCTGATCGACTGCGACGTGCGCCACGCCGCGCAGCACACCGCGCTCGGCGTCAACCCGAGCGAAGGCGGCCTGATCGACTACCTCGAACATCCCGCGCTCGGCGTCGAGAAGATCCTCTATCACACCGGCATTCCGCGCCTGCGCCTGATTCCGGTCGGCAAGCGGCGCGAGATGAGTGCGGAATACTTTTCCTCGTTCCGCATGCGCGCGGTACTCGATTCGCTGCGCAGCCGCTACGCCGACCGCTATCTGTTCATCGACAGCCCGGCCGTGAAGGGGTCGCCGGACGCGCGCATTCTTGCCGACCTCGTCGATTTCGTCGTGCTCGTCGTGGGCTACGGGCGCGACACGCCGGGTGCCGTCAACCAGGCCCTGGCGAGTTTCGATCCGAACAAGATCGCAGGCGTGGTGTTCAATCACGCGCCCTAGCGCGGCAGGCCAACGGGGGAGGACATCGACATGTCAACACGACGTTCGCTGGCGCGAGCCCTGGCCGCGCTCTCATCGGCGTTCGCGCCGCTGGCCGCCCAGGCGATCCAGATCGACTACCGCGTCGAGATGGGCATCGAACACAACGACAACGTGAACCTCAGCGACACCGATCCGTCGGCGGCGACGATCCTGGAGCCGACGCTCGGCTTCGGCATCCGCCAGGAAGGCTCGACGATCCAGGCCGCGGCCGAGGGCATCGTGCAGTACCGCGACTACGTCAGCGGCGACTTCGGCAGCGAGTTCCGCACCCAGCTCGCCGCTCACGCGAACTGGACCGCGATACCGGAGCGGCTCAACATCACGATCGAGGACTACAACACCGTCCAGCCGATCGACGTGCTCGCGGCGAACTCGCCGAACAACCAGCAGCAGACCAACGTCTTCGCGATCGGCCCGACCTTGAGCTTCCGCCTCGGCCCGACCGTTCGCGGCCAGGCGGAGCTGCGCTACATCAACAGCCAGGCCAGCGAAACGGACGACTTCAATTCGCAGCGCATCAGTGCCGCGCTGCGCGCGATCAAGGATCTGAGCGCGTCGAACACGCTGTCGGCGAACCTGACCAGCGAGCACATCGACTTCGACAACTCCGATGTCGGGCCGAACTACGACCGCACCAGCCTGTTCGGCCGCTACACGCGCAAGTGGGCGAAGTTCGACATGACGCTCGATCTGGGCTACTCGTGGCTGACGTATTCGAAAGGCGACGTCGACGACCGCTCGAGCCCGCTGTTTCGCGGCGACCTCGCCTGGCGCGTGACCGACCAGAGTTCGTTCAAGCTCGACTTCTCGCGCCAGTATTCCGATGCGGCGTCGAGCATGGTGCTCGGCGCGGACATCGGCAACACGATCCCGACCAGCATCACCACCGGCGACGCGACGGTCACGTCCGATGCCTACCTCGAACAGCGCATCGGCTTCGGCTACGCCTACCAGGGCGTGCGGGCCACGTTCAACGTCGCGCCCTACTATCGCAAACTCGAATACGCCGGCATCGGCCAGCTCGACCAGACCGGGCGCGGCGGCACCGCGGCGTTCACCTGGCGGCTGCAGCCGACGCTGACGTTCGGCGTCAACGCCAACGGCGAGAAACTGAGCTACCAGGGTATCGATCGTTCCGATACGACCTGGAGCCTGGATTTCTCGCTGAACAAGCAGTGGACGCGCCACTGGAGCTGGCGCGTGCAGTACACGCGCTACCAGCGCGACAGCACGGCACCGGGACAGGACAGCGACCAGAACATCATTTACTTCGGAGTCGCCTACACGCGCTGACGTCCGACGCGCGAAACCTGCGGCCCGGCGCGCGCCACGGCGCCGCTGCACAGCGCGCACCACGAACAGCGGCGACCGTCGGCGTCGGGTCAAAGGGAGATCGATGAGTACGATATTGGTGACCGGCGGCGCGGGCTACATCGGCAGCCACGTCGCGCGGCAGCTCGGCGAGCGCGGCGAGAAGGTCGTGGTGCTGGACAACTTGAGCTCCGGCTCCCGAGAGGCGGTCCTGACCGGCACGTTCGTCCTCGGCAACGTCGGCGACCGCGCGTTGACCGAGCGCGTCATGACCGAACACCGGATCGATGCGGTGATGCATTTCGCCGCGCACACGGTCGTGCCCGAATCGGTGCGCGATCCGCTCAAGTACTACGGCAACAACACCTGCGCGACGCGCAACCTGCTCGAAAGCGCCGCCGCCGCCGGCGTGAAGCACTTCGTGTTCTCGTCGACCGCCGCGGTCTACGGCATGCCGGCCTCGGGCGTGGCGGACGAGCAAACCGAGCTGCGTCCGATCAATCCGTACGGCTCCTCGAAGCTGATGAGCGAGATGATGCTGCGCGATCTGTCGGCCGCCACGGCGCTGCGCCACGTGATCCTGCGCTACTTCAACGTCGCCGGCTGCGATCCGGAAGGCCGCATCGGGCAGTCGACCCCGAATGCCACGCTGCTGATCAAGGTCGCCTGCGAACACGCTGTCGGCAAGCGCGCGGAACTCGGCATCTTCGGCACCGACTACCCGACGCCGGACGGCACCGGCATCCGCGACTACATCCACGTCGAGGATCTGGCCGCCGCGCATCTGCACGCGCTGGACTACCTGCGCGCCGGAGGAGTTTCCGAAACGCTGAACTGCGGCTACGGCCGCGGCTACAGCGTGCGCGAAGTCATCGACGCCGTGGCCAGGATCAGCGGCGCCCCGCTGCGCGTGATCGAACACCCGCGGCGCGCCGGTGATCCGCCGATGCTGATCGCGCGCAGCGATCGCCTCAAGGCGGTACTCGGCTGGCAACCCAGATATGATGACCTCGACTTCATCGTGCGCACCGCGTTGGCCTGGGAGCAACGCCTGCAGACGCGCGCCGCCGTCGCCTCGTGACGCGCCGGCGCGGCGGCAGCCGTTTCAACTCTCCGCGCGACGCGCGAGCAGAAGCGGATAAGGCGCAGGCTCGACCAGGCCGAGCGCTTCGCCGGCGAGTTCGACCGAACCGTTGAGCAGGTCGGCGAAATTCTTGTGATTGCTGAAGGGTGGATCGTAGAACGCGTTCCTGCGCAGAACCGCAAAACCCGAGGTCTCCAGCAATGCCGCAATCGCGTCCACCGAATGCAAGGTCAGCGAGCTCACCCGCGGCCCCGCCGTGCGCGGCCCGTAGCGCAGCCGGCGATACACCCGGCGCAGCAGCGGCCAGGTCTTGGTCGCCACGACCAGGTGTCCGCCCGGACGCAGCACGCGGTGCACTTCGCGCAGATACTCGTTGGCATCGGGAACGAACGGCAGCACGACCACCGACGTCACGACGTCGAAACTCGCATCGGCGAACGTCAATCCATCCGGCGGACACACCTCGAAACGCAGTTCCGGATATTCGTGCCGCGCAAACGCGATGCGCTGCGGATCGACGTCGACGCCGATCACGTTCGGATGCGTGCGTGACATGGCGTAGGTCAAATCGCCGTATCCACATCCGTAGTCGAGCACTTCTCCGGACACTTCTTTCAGCAGCGCCAGGACGGCACGGTGCCTGCGCACCTGGTGCGCATCCTGCGGCGCGTTTCTGCGGAAATGCGCCGGCACGTCCGTCCATGCGCTAGGAGCGTTGGTATCCACCATGTCGGTACTCAATCCCATCGCCAAGTGCAGCATTATCCACACGAACGCGCGCACGCGCGCTAGCGCCGCCTGCGGCCTCGCCCTGCTCGCCGCGGTGTCGGCGTGCGCGCCGGTGCAGGCGGGACCGTGGCAGTTCGTCGACGAAACCCGCCAGCGCGTCGACCCAATCGTCGACACCGATTCGCGCTTCGACGCGGTCTGGGCCGACTTCAACGGCGACGGCTGCTACGACGCCTTCGTCTTCGACCACGGCGGCGACGGCAACGACGACACCGCGCCCGGCCGTACGAGCCGGCTCTGGGTCAATCGCTGCGACGGCAGCAACACGTTCACGTATGTCGCGAACGAGCAGGCACGCCACTACATTCCGAGCCCGACCACGCCGCGCGGTTCCGGCTGGCTGACCCTGCTCGACTTCAACGGCGACGGACGCCAGGACCTGTGGCTGCGCGACGCCGGCACGCTGGCCGCGCGCTACCTCAACGGCACCCCGAGCGGCACCCATCTGCCGTCGTTCGCCAGCAAGCAGGCCGGTTGCGACGACTACTGCGAGTTCGGCGACATCAGCGGCGCCGATGCGCTGCAGATCGTCCGCACGACCCGCCGCGTCGAGGACATGGCCGACGGCCACGCCGTGTTCCCCGCCGCCGGCGACGCCGCGCGCAGCCTGATCGGCGACGTCACCGGCAACGGCTGGCAGGACATCATCCAGCCCGCCAATCACGGCTACTGGCGCAACGACGCGGGCAATCTGGTGTGGCGCAGCGTGCCGGCGCTCAAGGGCAACATGGGCCTGCTCGCGCTCGCCGACTTCGACAACGACGGCGCGATGGACCTTCTGACCTTCGAAGGCGACGACAACGCCGGCACCGGCCATGCGCATCTGTTCCGCAACGACGGCGCCGGCAACTTCACCGACGTCACCGCCGGCTCGGGACTCGACGCCGTGCCCTATCGCGGCTGGTGGACCGGCTACGGCAACGTCGTCGCCGCCGACTTCGACAACGACGGCCTGCAGGACCTGATGATGGCCGGCCCGACGCAGGCGCCCTCCTCGGTGATCGTGCTGCGCAATCTGGGCAACATGCACTTCGCGCTCGTCGAGGACCTCGACTTCGGCACGGCCTGGAACGCGGCCGGCGCCGGCAAGGCGCGCGCCGCAGTCGCCGATTTCGACAACGACGGACGGTTGGACATCGTCAAGACGCAGACCGGCACCAACCTCGGCATCTGGCGCAACACGACCGACACCCGCGGTGCGCACTGGATGAAGGTACGCGTGCGCGGTCCCGGACTCAACAGCGACGGCGTCGGCGCCGATCTGAAATGGTATCGCCCCGGCACGACGCAGCTGATCGCGCACATGAGCGTGCAGGTCGGCAACCAGCATCCGCAGACGTGGATCCACACCGGTCTCGGCGCGCAGGCGACGGCCGATCTGGCGGTGCGTTTTCCCGACGACGGCCCGAGCTACCGTTTCGACAACCTCGCCGCCGACCAGGAAGTCATCGTCTACTCGAACGGCTGCCTGACCCAGCACTGGCTGCCCGGCAGCGGCTGGCCGCTGCAGCCGCCGGCCAATTGCGGCGCGGCGACGACGCCGCCGCGCGGCCACAGCCGCCACCCGCGCGTCGCCGCCGTGCAGCACGAGCGGCGCGCGGCCTGCGATACCGCCAAGCGCGCCGACGTGCCGCCGAAGCGGCAGCAGATCCAGGTGCATCGCAACGGCGCGGCCGGCGGCGAGGTGATGGTCTCGGCCGGGATTCCGTTCGCGCCGGGCGTACTCACCGACGCGCAGCGCGTGCGCATCCTCGATGCCAACGGAGCGGAAGTCCCCGCGCATGTCGAGCCGACGCTGCGCTGGCATTTCAAGGACGGCAGCATCCGCGCCGTACGCGCGCAGTTCAAGGCTGCGCTGAAGAACGATGCCGCGAACTACTACTTCGCGTTCGACCAGCCGCGCACGGCCGATACACCCGGCTGGGCGTACGCCGACGGTGTCGTCGACGGGCCCGACGGCGTGCGCGTCCCCGGTGCATTGGCGACGCTCGATCCGGCGTGGCTGAGCGAATCGCTGATCGCCGGTCCGCAGGAACCTGCCGTGCCGCCGACCGACTACGACAAGTTCGTCGCACGGCAATTCGAATGGGCGCGCGCGCTGCCGACGAAGGAAGCGAGCGCGTGGCTGTTCGATCGCACGACCACGCTGTTCAAGCAGTACGTGCGCACGGGACGCGTGGACTACCTGCAGTCGGCGACGCAGAGCTACCGCTTCTACATGAACTACCTGCGCCGTACCGGCCCGCCCGACCGTTCGCACTGCGGCGGGGGCTGGGAATACAACGGGGTCAATCCGTGCGACGTGAAATACGTCTACATCGAGCCGATCCTGCTGGCGCTGGCGCTGACCGGCGACGACAGCCTGCACGACAAGGCGCTGATCGATCTGATGGCCAAGGTGTGGGACTCGGGTGGCTACCACACGCAGAGCACCGCCTACGAGCGCGCCGACCAGGGCTTCACCGAGCGGCAGGCAGGCCTCGGCCTCACCGCCATCGTCAGCGCCTACGAGCTGACCGGCGATCCGGCCTATCGCGCCGACATCGACAAGCGGGTCGGCTGGCTGTTCGACCACCAGCAGGGCGACCCGAAGACGCACCTGCTCGTGGACGGCAAGGAAGCCGACGGCGCCTGGCGCCACAGCTGGCAGAAGCACGAAGGCGACGACTACAACCCGGCGACCGACGTGCGCGGCGGGTCGCCGTGGATGAGCGAAAACATCATCGACGGACTCTGGCATGCGTGGCTGGTCACGGCCGACCCGCGCATCCCGGTCATGATCACCGCGTTCGGACGCTACCTCGAACGCTACGGCTGGATCGATCCCGCCGTCCTCGCGCAGCCCGGCCACGACTGGCGCCTCGGCTGCGCAGGTCCCGACGGGCAGATCGCCTGGTACTGGTCCTCGTCGCAGGCGACGCCCGAGCAGCTCGTGAAGATCCAGGACTCCGAAGGCTGGTTCAGCGATGCGCACACCGTCGAACTCGGTCTCGCCGTCGCCGCCGCGCGCTATTTCGAAACCGATCCGGCGATGCAGAAGGCGCTCGAGAAGCGCCTCGCGCTGATCGCCCATTCGTACGAGACCAAATGCGCGGAAAGCAGTTCTACGCTGCGCCGCTTCAATTGGAACAATCGCGGCAGCGGCGTCGTGCAGTGGTTCGTGCGACACTTTCCTGCAGCAGCGAAGCAGGAAGTTCGCAAGAACGAGAAACCCGCCGGCTGATGAATATCCTCCATGTGACGCTGTCCTTCAGCCACGGCGGGCGCCGCGAAGCGATAGCCGAGCTGTGCCGCGGACTTCGCGCGTATGGAGTGGTCAATCGCCTGTGCTGCGTGGACGAGCTCGAAGTCGAACAGGGCCGGCTCGACAACTGGTTCGCCGAATCGATCGAACTGCGCCGGCGCGGCCTGTTCGATCGCACGGCGCTGTCGCGGCTGCGCCAGTTCTGCCGCGACCGCGAGATCGACATCGTGCACACGCACGATGCGGCGAGCCAGGCCGCGAGCGTGCTCGCCATGCCGTTCGCCGGCCCGAAGATGCTGATGACGTTCCACCGCACGCGCAATTTCGAATCGGCCCGCGTGCGCGACCGCGTGCGCAACGCACTGGCGGGATTGCGCGGCGGCGCGATCGTGACGGCCTCGGAAGAGCGCCGGCGGCACTACATCGAAACCAATCACGTGGCCACCTCGAAGGTGCGCTGCATTCCGCTCGGCATCGACCTCGAGCGCTTCCGGCCCAATCCTGCGCGACGCGCGCTCGTGCGCGAAAGCCTCGGCCTCGCGCCGGCGCAGACCGTCATCGGCGCGGTCGGCCACTTCGGCTCGGAGAAGGGCATCGACATCGCGATCGACGCCTTCCAGCACTACGTGCGCGAGCATCCGGGCACCGACGCGCACCTGGTCGTGCTCGGCGCCGGCAGCGATGCGCAGGAGCGGTTCGTGCGCTCGCGCATCGCCCAGGACATGGCCGGACGCATCGATTTCGTCGGCTTCCAGGCGCATCCGGAGGACTGGTTCCCGGCGTTCGACCTGCTGCTGCACGGCGCGCGCAGCGAGGCGTTCGGCCTCGTGCTCGTCGAAGCGATGGCGTGCGGTGTGCCGGTCGCCGCCGCGCGCGTCGGCGGCATTCCGGAAATCGTCGAAGAGGGACAGAGCGGAAGCCTCGCCGCGACGCCGGAAGCGGAGCCGCTGGCCGCAGCACTCGCCAACGTGCTCTCCTCGTCGCGGGAGCGCGCGCAATGGTCGCTCGCCGCGCGCGAACGTGCCTGCAGCGCCTTCGGCAGCGCGCGCTATGCGCGGCAGTATTTCGACCTGTACAGCGCGCTGCTGCATCGCGGCGCCAGCGTCGCGCGCGCATCGCATTGAACGCGCCTCACGAGCGGCCGAACGCCTGCAGGTATTCGCGCGCGTAGGCCTGCGCCATCGCGTCGATGCCCCAGCGCCCGCGTTCGCTGCGGATCGCCTCGCGCATCGCGTGATAGCCGTCGACGTCGCCCATCAGGCGCGCCGCAGCGCTCGCGATGTTCGCGGCATCCGGCGGATCGATGGCGATGCCGGTCTCGCCTTCGACCTGGCTCTCCGGCAGTCCGCCGCTGCGCGAGTAGATCACCGGCAGCGCGAACGCCTTGGCTTCCAGCGCGACCAGCGGCAAGCCCTCGGCGACCATGGCCGGATCGGTCGGAATGATCAGGAAATCGGCCTGCGCGTAGAAGGTCTCCACGTCGGCGCGGTAGCCGGCCATGTCGATCGCGGCCTCGAGCCGATGCTCGGCGATCCAGCGGCGCATGTCGGCCTCTTCCGGCCCGTCGCCGAGAATCAGCAAGCGGAAGCGCGGGTGCTCGCGCACGAGCATCTGCGCCGCCTGCAGCAGCGCCCACACGCCTTTCTCGCGCGTCAGGCGGCCGACGAACAGCGCCGTGGCCGGCTGCGCGCGCGGAGGAAACATCTGCATGTCGCCGTCGCTCAGCCGTCCGTTGCGCAGGAGACCGACGCGGCTCGGGATGAACATCGCCTGCAGCGCCTGCTGCGATGCCGACGAGCAGCCGAACAATCGATCCGGATAGACGCTGCGGCCATACTGCAGGACGCGTCGGCTGAGCGCGCGCAGCGGCCCTCCCGGACGCGGCGTGCGATGCATCGTCGCCCACCACGAGCGCGCCTTCGACGTGCGGCACAGGCGCCACACGGCGCACTCGCCGAACGCGTACGAGTGCGTGTGCACGATGACCTGCCGATAGCGCGCGACGATCGGCCCGAGCGTGGCGCTGATCCACGCCGGGTCGACCATGTCGGTCTCGTCGTGCGCGGTGAGGCGTTCGTGCCTGGGCACCGTCGTGTTGTCCAGGTAGCTCTTGTAGCCGACGATGTGGTCGATGCCGGCTTCCTGCAGATATGCCGTGATCCGCTGCGGAAACTCCTCGTACCAGCGGAACAGGCCCGCCGGCGTGTTGAGCAGCGAAAGCACGGCGCAATCGGCCGATGTCGCGGCGAGCCTGGGCACGCTCGTCATCGCACCGCCCCCTTGCGCGCGAAGTACTTGCCGTCGACGACTTCGATGCGGCCGTTCGTGCTGTAGGTGTGGCAGCCGTGCAGACCGCGATGCCAGGACCCGTCGAGACGGCCGAGCGCGCGCTCGCGATAGTTCTGCGGCGACAGTTCGAGCACTTCGTTGAAGACCACCGCGCGCCCGTAGTTGATCGCGCAGTCCTGTGCCGGGCGGATCAGGCGACCGTCGCGCAGGAACAGCGCGCCGGCCGGCCTCGCGCGACCCACATCGGACACGACCGGGTTGCACGGATGCGGCAGCCACGGGCCGGTCAGCGCTTCGGCATGGAACAGGAACAGTTCGTCGTGGACGATGCCGCCGCTCTCGGCGATCGCCGCGAACAGGTACCAGCGCCCCTGGTGCCGCCACAAGGTCGCGTCGACCGCGTTGTGCCCTTCGAGCAGGTCGGCGACGTGTTCCCACTGCCACGGGAACTCGCGCGCGCGATATAGGCTGACGCGACGCGCGGCGCCGCTTTCCGGAACCATGTACCAGATACCGTCCGCTTCGAAGACGAAGGGATAGGAAAGATGCGAGCCGGTCTGCAGGATCAGGCGCGGTTCGCCGAGCGGCCCCTGTGCAGAGAACTCGACGCACGCGATGTTGCCGAGCTCGGTCGCGTAGTCGAAGTCTTCGAAGAACAGGAAGTCGCGGCCGTCCTGGGTGACGATGCAGGGATCGGCGTAGAAATGACCGCGCGGCGGCGGTAGCGCGCGCGTCTGCATCATCGAAGGCGACTCGGGATCGAGCAGCGCCGCGGCACAGCGATAGCCGAGGATCCAATGCTCTTCGTAGGTGCGGCGGCGCCAACCGGAGCGAACGCGGTCGACCGCGCTGCGCGCGAAGAACTCGAGCATCCGGGGCGCATGCGGCAGCGGTGTGCGCGGCTCGATGCGCACGCGCTCGGGCGCGGTTCCCGATACCGCTTCGTCGGACACGGCTGCGCGGCGCAGGGCACGCGATGCGAAGCTCGCGCTCTTCCACAGCGCGTAGTTCCGGCTGAGTTCCAGCGACAGGAAATTCGTCGCCGCGGCCGAGCGGAAGAGAGCGTCGGCGCCGTCGCCGGCGTCGGTCGCGGCATACAGCCCCGTGACGGTGCGCGGATTGCGCGCGAGCATCTCCACGAAGAAATCGGCCTCGCCGCGCTGGCGCGGAACGTCCGCACAACAATACGACCACAGGCCGAGGCGCGCGGCCGCCGGCAGGTCGCCGCGGATCGTGCGGCTGCCGAAATCGAGAAGCACATCCAGGTCCCGTGCACGCACCGCGCGCACGTCGTCGTCCACGCATTCGCACACCGCCGCGGAACTGGGCGGCGCGAGGTTCAGCGTCCAGACCGACTGCAGCAGCGGCGCGACATCGTGCGGCGTCAGCGCGGATTGCGGCCTTCGATAACGCGCCGCGTCGCGCTTGGCGTAGTTTTCGAAGGCGTCCGCGGTGCCTTGCGAGGACGCGGCGCCCGCGGATGCGTTTCGTGCGACGGTATCGATCAGCACGGCGACGATCGATACGTAGCCGGCCTCGAGCAGGGAGCGGAGGGTCCACTCGACCCACGCGGGCGCTTGAAAGGAGTCGAGCAGCACACCGACACGCAACGGGCGCTGCGCGATGACGGCGGGGTATAGCGCTGATGCCATCCCGGATTCCCGTGCAGCGATTCGTTCGCGTCGATCGCGAGCCGGAGGCTCTGCGAAGGCTCGTGCGGCCTGTGCGCGACAGGCTCGCTCCCCGATCGAGTATAGGTAGGCGATCGGGGGCGAACAACTCCCGTGCGCAGCGGCTTTGCGCCGCCTGCAACTCGCTGCGATGCCGCTCGAAGCACTTCGCCGGCGCGACGGCGCCGGCGAAGGTCGATGCATCGCCGGCCGTGGGTCAGTCGAAGCCGTCCTCGAAGATCACGCCGGCAGGAACCGGCGCACCCGCAGCCGTCACGCTGAAGGTCAGCGTGCCTTGGGCGCTCGCGGTGTACGTGCTGCCCGGCGAGACGCTGACGGTCTGCGTGCCGCCTTGCGTGCTCACGCTCACGTCGAACTGGCCGTTCGGCGGCAGCTCGGTGATGGTGTGGTGCGTGTACGCCGCGGGAACCTGGTACGCGAAGCTGCCGCTGATCGGCGTGCCGGCGGTACCGGCGCTCGACAGGACGACGTCGTTGCTGCCGCCACTCAGCAGCACGCCGACGACGGCGCCCGACGTCACGGTGACCGGAGTCGCCTTGGCGACCGCCTGTGCGGTCGGGGAAAGATCGAACGCGGTCAGCCATTGCTGGCTCGCGCCGCTCGCCGCCGGCCGGATCTGCGTCTGCCACACCTTCGACGGCGTCACCGACGAGTAGGCGGGCGCCGATGTCACCACCGCGTTTGCCGGGGCGACGACGGTCATCGATCCGGCGAAGGTGCTGCCGGCGGTGATGTCGAGCCTCGTCTCGCCGGACGGCGCCGCGACGCTCGCGGGATTGGCCGGGAAGTGGAACGCGAGGTACTGGTCGTACGCCGCATCGCCCGTGGTCGTACGATCGTAGACGACGACGCGATTCGGACGCAGGTACACGACCTGGCGCGACCATCCCTGCACGGCGTGCCCGGCGTCGAACGAGCGATACATGTCTTCGAGCTGGTCGGCGCGCCATGCCACATAGGAGCCACCATCCTCGAACGTCGACACGTGGGTGCCGACGCCGTCGTCTTCCTGCGTGAAGGCGCCTTGGCCGAACTGCTCGGCGACGCTCGATCCGTCCATGCGGCGCACGTAGAACACGTTGTAGGCGTGGCGGTTGCCGGACAGAAGATTGCCGGCCTGGAAATCGCCGTAGTTGTCGTTGTAGACCGCGTTGTCGCCGTCCGAGCCGTTCGGGTCGTGGATGATCTGCCCGGTCGCGTTGACCAGCAGGGGCTGGTTGCCGCGCACGAGCGCGAGGCTGCCCTGGTCGAAGTACTCCTCGCCCTGGTTCGGATTGTTGACGTAGGGCCCGGCGCGGAACGACAGCCACGAAGCGTCCACCGACCACTCCGAGCGCGCCGCCACCGCATTCATACCGGCGGCGAAATACGACGTCGGCAACGAGCTGATCGGCGCCGTCGGACCGTTCGGATCGACGAACAGGAAACGTTGCCACGGATCGCCGTCGCCGAAATTGTTCGTCGCAGCAGCGACTTCACTGAGGTACTGGCGCAGCACCGGATCGGCGGGACTGCCCAGATACTCCTGCATGCCGACCAGATGCTCGAACAGGAAGTTGTTCGGCGTTCCCGGCGGCGAGTCGGGTGTGTTGTTGGACTGGTTGTTGTCGCGATCGTCGAAATACTTCAGCGACGGCCACGTGAAATGCATCGCGTAGTAGGCGCTGTCGACCGGGAACGAATACGGCGCGGAACCGCCGATCAGATCCATGCCGGTCGCGGTCTTCACTTCGCGCAGAGGGATGGTCATGTCGAACACGGCCAGCGGCGCATAGTTCGCGTAGCCTTCCGGCCATCCGCCGCCGGCGAGATGCTCCTGGTAGTAGGGACGCACGCGGGCGCCGAACTGGTTGTTGAGCCAGTCGTCCCACTGCGCGGGCGCCGACGGGTTGTCGCCGTAGGTGGCCAGCGCGACCGCGGCCTTGGCGTGGAAATAACCGGCGAAGTAGTTGCTCTGCGGATGCACGTACTCGAAATCGGCGCAACCGTTCGGCGCTTCGAAGGCTGTGATCCAGGCATTCGCCGCGGTGTACACCTTCTGCCGCAGGGCCGTGCTCAGCCTGTCGTAGGCCCAGTCGTAGCCGACGCCGTACACGACGCCGAACGTGCGGATCGCGTAACCGTCATCGGTACAGGGACTCTCGCTGTGCGGACCCGGATAAGGCATCGACGCCTTGTCGAGGATCTCGGCGACCTTGTCGCCGTATGCCGCCGCGGCATTCGCGTCGATGCCGAGTTCGACCTGATAACACAACCCCAACGCATACATCGCACTCATGTAGCCGTGACCTTGATAACCCTGGCCGATATTCGGCGGGTCCGGATAGGTCGATTCGTCGGGATAGTTCACGACGCCGCCGATGTACGAATCGCAATACGACTTCAATCGCTGCCAATCGGCGGTGTTCGCATTCGCGCGTTGACGAAGCGTCGTCAACGTCGGCGCGTCGAGTATCAATCTAGGATGCGGCGTGGTGACTTGAGCGGATGCGGGATGCGTCAGCGCAATGCCGACGAGGAGCGCGAACAACGTGATAATCGCGGACGGCGCGCGGCGCCCGGAATTCGGCGGTAAAACTCTATTTGTGTGCATTTTAAGCATCAACCAGATCAGTCAGGGGTGCAGCCGGTCGGCGGGAATTCCAACTCTCTCGGCATGGGTCGACCGTCTTCCCGTCGACGCGCATGCGAACGGCAGTGATCGCCGGCCCTACCGGCCGGCGGCGTGTCCCAATCCCTAGGAATGACGGCTGGACGCGGTTCGCGAGTCCTGTCGGCGCGATGCAGGCAGGACGGCGGGGCCTTGCGAGAAGCCCCGATGCACCCGCAGACGCGCCGCTCGCTTTCGCGAGTGCGCGTCCATCGGCTCCGAATCGACCGCACGTGGAATCAGGCGCGCATGCGGCGGAATTGGGATCCGGTCCATCCGTCGACCACCGCGTGGCACGAGCCAATCGACACGCCGGCGGGTCAACAAAAATACCAGTGTATACATTGCTCATTGCGGCCGAGTTAAGGACTCGTTCGCATCGAACGATTCGAATCGATTCGACATGTTCGAATTCCGCATTGAGCCCGCCGCATCGAATGAATGCGTCGACGGCGCGCATTGGATCGGCGAATCGCGATCGTTTTCGAGAACGCCGTCACAAGGGATTTTTCCACATGTGCAGACTGCTGATCGGTTATCAGTATTCGCTGCGGCCGATCGTCGCGCGCGTGATGGTCATCACAACAGCTGTGGTCATGGTCCGTAGACTCCGATCCCTCATCGAGGGTCCTTCGTCAGCCGACTCCTCGGACCGCCACGCACCACCAAGACGATTTCCTACTGATGCGATTGAATGTTCTCAACGCGGCCGATCGAGCCGCGACGCTTTCCGCAAACACGGCGCGCGCCGGCATGCTCGTCGTCCTTCTCACCTGCGCGGGCGTGGCCCGCGCCGATACCGGCCCCGCCGACGTCGTGTTCACCAGCGCGTTCGAACTCGACGAAACGATCGATCCGCCGTCGAACGGCGCCTGGCAGTTCACCAACGAGACCACGCAGCGCGTCGACCAGATCGTCGACACCGACTCGCGCTTCGACGCGGTCTGGGCCGATTTCAACAACGACGGCTGCTACGACGTGTTCGTCTTCGACCACGGCGGCGACAGCAACGACGACACCTCGCCCGGCCGCACCAGTCGCCTGTGGGTCAATCGCTGCGACGGCAGCAACACGTTCGTCTACACGCCGAACGCCGAAGTCCAGCACTACATTCCGAGCCCGACGACGCCGCGCGGCTCGGGTTGGGTAACCCTGCTCGACTTCAACGGCGACGGCCGCCAGGATTTCTGGCTGCGCGATGCCGGCACGCTCGCCGGCGTCTACGTCAACGCGACGGCGAGCGGCACGCACACGCCGTACTTCGCCGACAAGCAGGCTGCCTGCGACGACTACTGCGAGTTCGGCGACATCAGCGGCGCCAACGCGCTGCAGATCGTGCGCTCGGATCGCCAGATCCTCGACATGCTCGATCGCCACGAGATCTATCCGGCGGCCGGCAACGAAGCGCGCAGCCTGGTCGCCGACGTCGACGGCGACGGCTGGCAGGACATCGTGCAGCCGGCCAACCACGGCTACTGGCACAACCAGCAAGGCACCCTGGTCTGGCGCGACGTGCCGGCCCTCAAGGGCAACATGGGCCTGTTCGCGCTGGCCGACTTCGACAACAACGGCAGCATGGACCTGATCACGTTCGACGGCAACGACAACGCCGGCACGGGCCAGGCGTATCTGTTCCGCAACGACGGCGCCGGCAATTTCACCGACGTCACCGCAGGCTCGGGCATCGACACCGTGCCCTACATCGGCTGGTGGACGGGCTACGGCAACATCGTCGCGGCCGACTTCGACAACGACGGCCTGCAGGACCTGATGATGGCCGGGCCGACCGGCTCGCCGTCGGTGATCGTGCTGCGCAATCTCGGCAACCTGCACTTCGCGATCGTCGACGGCATCGATTTCGGCACGGCCTACAATTCCGCCGGCGCAGGTAAGCCGCGCGCCGCGGTCGCCGACTTCGACAACGACGGGCGCCTGGACATCGTCAAGACGCAGACCGACACGAATCTCGGCATCTGGCGCAACACGACCAGCACGACCGGCACGCACTGGATGAAGGCGCGCGTGCGCGGTCCGGGACTCAACACCGACGGCATCGGCGCCGATCTCAAATGGTATCGGCCGGGCACCGGCCAGCTGGTCGCCCACATGAGCGTGCAGACCAGCAACCAGCATCCGCAGACGTGGGTGCACACCGGACTCGGCGACAACGCCACGGTCGATCTGGTCGTTCAATTCCCGAACAGCGGGCCGACCTACCACTTCGACAGCATCGCCGCCGACCAGGAAGTAATCCTGTATTCCAACGGCTGCCTCAGCCAGCATTGGCTGCCGGGCAACGGCTGGCCGTTGAATGCGCCGAGCGGCTGCGGCAACTGAGTGAATGAGTGAACGACGGCGGCGGGATACCTTCCCGCCGCCGTTTTTTTACCCATCCGCCACGATCGGTCAGCGCGGCCTCAAGCCGTTTCGTGACTGGACTGCAGCGGCGCCGCCCCATCCGGGAATCGGCGCGAGGCAGCTTCCGGATCGCGCAGCGGATCCCAATCGCGCCGGAACAGCCGCTTGGCCACGCTCGTGATGCGATTGGCGATGCCGATCGGCAGGCCGAACCAGCGCGCCCACAGGAACACCTTGCGGCGGAACGCCCAGTTGCTCATCGACTGCTCGGAGTAGAACCGATAGCCCCAGCGGCGTTCGAACAGGCGCGACGAGCGCTCGATCAGCGGCTGGCTCCAGCGATAGAAGAAAAAGCGCATGTCGGGCAGCTGCATGCGCGTGGCGAGATTGTCGAACGTGACGACCGACGCCGGCTCCACCATCAGCGTTTCGCCGCGCGCCAATACCTGCAGCGCGATGTCGAGGTGCTCGCGCACGACCATCGACGGCAGTTCGATCGCCTTGAACGTCGACGCCGAGAACAGCACGCAATGCAATTCGAACGATCGCGTTTGTGCCGGCTCGCGTGGAATCTTCTCGACGGCCGCGCGCCGATAGTGCTTCTGTTCGATCAGGTACGGCCGGCCCTCGACGTCGACCACGCGCAGCTCGCCGGTGTAGAGGTGGTTGCGCAGCTCGCCGCCTTCGTCGAGGCCCTCGCGCTCGAGGATCAGCGGCGAGACGACGGCGGCGCCGGCCTGCGCCGCGCGCAGCAGCGGTTCCAGCCAGCCGGTCGTGACGCGCGAATCGTTGTCGAGCAGCACGACGGTCGGCGTGGCGATCTCGTCCTGCACCGCGCGCAGCGCGTCCATCGGGATGATGCGGCCGAGTTCGACGATGCGGCAGTCGGGTTTGCCGGCGATCAGCGCCCGCACCGGATCGATCACGTCGGGCGGATAGCCGAGATCGAGGATCCACAGCAGGAACCGCTGCGGCGTGCAGGCGAACACCTGTTCGACCGCTTCGGCCAACCCGGTATAGCGATCGCGCGGACTCACGATGATCGTCGTAACGGGATCCACGGCATCCTCCTCGGATGGACAGTTCAGTTCGACCGGCGCGTCACACCGCTCGCTTCGAAAGCCGGCGTCGCGAGCATCCTCATGAAGCGGCCGTCGCGGCAAGCGGCGCGTTCTCGCGCCGCACGTTGCTGATGTGATTGGGCGGCGCCGGCAGATGGAAATTGCGGTACGCATTCGGATTGCCGCTGCGCCCCGCTTCCGCCGCCTTGATGATGTTGTACATCTCGCGCGCGCTCACGTAGTGCAACACGTGACGGCTGCCGTCGTTGTAGGCGCTTTCCAGATACGCGTGCATCGCGTCCATCTCCTTGCCCAGCAAGGTATCCATGTCGGCCTCGAGCGTACCGTGCGTATGGATCTTCACGAACACCCACTCGGGCCGCCCCTCGACATGGATGCCGGCCTTCACCCACGCATCCACGCGCTCGGGCGACGGCGGACTGACGCGACGGATGTCGGCGTTCTCGATGCGCGGCATCAGGCCGAAGCGGCGTTCGCGCCAGTTCAGCCCGAGCGGTCCCTGCACGATCATCAGGTCGCCGCTCGGCGTGCCGCCCACGCGCACATCGACGCCCGTGTCGTGCGACTTCGGCCGCGCCGGATCGTCGGTGGCGTAGTAGATCGAGTTGATCGTGCTCGTCTGCGTCTCGCTCGGCGCCGACGGCAACGTGTAGTCGGCGTAGCAGCCCAGTTCGCGCAGGAGGATCAGTTCGTTGTTGAGTCCGCACCAGCGCCCGTCCGCGCGCGAGTTGTCCAGACACCAGTTGCCGTGGATGAAACCGAAGCGCAACTGACCGGTCGCCGGGTCGCGCGACAACGCGCCGTGCCGCTCGTGCAAGGTTTCGCAGAACCCGGCGATGGTCTTGCGGAAGTTCGCCTCGTTGTCGTTGTCGTGATGGAGGTGAATCTCGATCTCGCCGTAGCCGTCGCTGCACAGCGACTGGATCTTCGCCAGGTGTTCCTCGAGATATTCTTCCTCGGGATAGAAGAACGAGTGCTGCGGAGCGACGCCGTCGGCGTCGCGATGCCGGCTCGCGATCGCGCGGTATTCGTTGCACCAGCGGTCCACGCGCCAGCGCTGGCGCTCGATGTCGACGCCGCCGCCCATCGGCTCGAAGTGATCGACGAACGCGAACATCACATGCACCGGCGCCGACGCCGCGGGCCGCGCGCGCAGCGACTGGCGCAGGTACATGCCGATCCAGGTCTGCATGTTGCGCGAACGGATGCCGCGCCAGATCGCGGCGGCGACCAGCGCAATGACCACGATCGCCACGATCGATGCTGTTGCCATTGGATTGCTCACGAGTCGAAGGGTCCCATCGAGTAGGGGAAGGCGGTCGACGAAATCACGATCGGGCGAAGCGGCGGCGGCGCGATCGCGTGCTACGAGGCGGCGAGCCTCTCGCTCTGCGCCCCATCCGGCAGCAGCGACAGCAGCTGTTCGGCATTGTTGCGCCATTGCCGCTCTCGCACAATGTAGGCGCGCGCCGCCTGCCCCGCAGCCGCCTGCTGCTGCCGCTGCGTCGACAGAGCCAGCACGCGCTCGACGCAGGCCGCGGCGTCGCCGCGCGGGAACAGCCAGCCGGTGCGGCCGTCGTCGATGACTTCGGCGATCGGGGAATAGTCCGGCGCCACCACGCCGACGCCCATCGCCATGAACTCGAACAGCTTCATCGGCGAGCCGTATTCGTTCGAGTTCGGCAGCACGGCGTAGTCCATGCAGGCGATCCAGTCCGGAATCTCGGCGTGGTCGACGCGCCCGGGCAGGAGGATGCGATCGCCGAGGCCGCGTTCGGCGACCATCGCCTGTACGGCGGCGAGATCGCTGCCGCCGCCGACCAGCAGCAACGTGATCTGCGGTGCGGCCGCGAGCCGGTCGGCGATGCCGGCGACGAAATCGGCCACGCCGTGCCAATGCACGAAGGCGCCGACATAGCCGCACACGACCTGCTCGCCGAGGCCACGTGCCGCGCGCAGGCTCGCGCGATCGAACCGCGACGGATCGAAGCGCTTCACGTCGGCCGCGTTCGGCGACACGACCGAATGGGCGATGCCCTCGTAGGCGCGCTCGGCGACATCGCGGAAATAGCTCGAAATGAAGACGAGCCCCGTGCAGGTGCGCATGCACCAGCGCTCGATGCGCCGCGCGATGCCCTTGAGGAACAACGGGCGCACGCGCGGCACCAGCGCGGAGTCGTTGATCTCCAGGATGATCGGAATGCCGTGGCGCCGCGCCTGCCACACCGTTGCCCAGAGGAACATCGAATAGCGTTCGTAGATCAGGTCCGGCCGGTTCTTGCGCAGCACGCTGCCGATGCGAAACCAAGTGACCAGGTTGTAGCCGATCTCGAGGAACTCGAACAGGACGCCGGGCGTGCGCGAAACCAGGGTCGCCAGCAGCCCCTTCTTGCCCGGCTGTCCCTTCGCGCCGCTCGGCTCGGCTTCGGGATCGGCGCCGGGAAACGACATCACGCTGACTTCGTGACCGAGCTCGCGCAACCCGCCGACGATGCCGCGGATGTGCACGCCTTCGACTTCGCGACCGCGCGTGCGGTGGTGGTAGAGGATCCTCATGCCGCGTTGCCCGGCAGCGCATCCATCGCGAAACCCTGCGCGCGCCATTCCGGCAGCAGGATTTCGAGCAGTTCCATCGTGTGCTCGCTGTCGTCGTGCATCAGCACCACGTCGCCGGCGCGCGGCGGCTTCTGGCGCAGCAGTTCGGCCAGTTCCTGCGTCGGCCGGTGCTGGTAGTCGAGGCTGTCGAAGCTCCAATACGCGATGTTGCGTCCGCGCAACGCGAAATGCAGCATCAGCGGCACCGGCAATACGCCGCACGGCGGCCGGAACGGGTGCTGCGCGAGGCCGTCGAAATCGGCCAGCACGCGATCGGTCTGCGCCACTTCCTCCAGCTGAGCCGCCAGCGGCAATTGCTCGAACGCCGGATGGCTGAATGAGTGGTTGCCGATCAGATGGCCTTCGGAAACCATGCGGCGCACGAGCTCCGGGTGCTGCCTGGCGCGTTCGCCGACCAGGAAGAAACTGGCCCGCGCGCCATGCGCGGCGAGCAGGTCGAGCACCCTGGGCGTGAATTCCGGATGCGGTCCGTCGTCGAAGCTCAGATAGAGCTTGCCGCCGTCGCTCGGCCCTTCGATGAGGAACAGCCGGGTCGGCAGCCAGCGCAGCAGACGCAGTTTGCGGGGGCGTGGATTCAAGGATGCGGACCGGCAGTCGTGGGTGTGGCGCGCGAAGCCGTGTCGCTCAGGATGGCTTCGAGCTTGCGGATATTATCGTCCCAACGGAAGCCACGAGCATGGGCGACGATGGCGGCCGTGTCCCAATCGTGCCCGAGAACCCTTACAAGCGCCTGACCGATCGCCGCGATGTCCTGCGCCGGAACGAGCAGGCCTGCCGCGGCGGGCAGGATCTCGGGGATGCCGCCGACGCGGGTCGCCACGACCGGAATACCGCAGGCCATCGCCTCCAGGACCACGTTCGGCACGCCTTCGTTGTGGCTCGGCAGGCACAGCGCGTCCGCGCTGTTGAACCAGCCGGGCAGGTCCGCGTGGGCGACGGCACCGGCGAGCTGCACCTGGCCGGCGATGCCGAGTTCGGCCGCGCGCTTGTGCAGCGCGGCGCCGGCCGGCCCTTCGCCGACGAACACCAGGCGGGCGCCGGGCCGCTCGGCCAGCAGGGCCGGGAACGCTTCGAGCAGGTCGAGGCAGCCCTTGGTCGGCTTCAGGTTGCCGACGTAGAGCACGATCGGGTCCTGTGCCGGCAGGTTCAGGCGCTCGCGCGCGGCCGCGCGCGGGGCGGGCGTGAACCGGCCGGTATCGACGCCGTTGTAGATCGTGTGTGTGCGCGCCCGCTCGACACCGAGCTCGACCGCCTTGTCGGCGAGCGCCTGGCTGACCGCGACGACGGCCTCGGCGCCCTGCAGCGCGCGCGCGATCGGGCCGCGGCGTCCCGGAAGGGTGGCCTGCACGTTGAGGTCGCTGCCGTGCACTTTGACGGCGTACGGCAGCTTCAGCCAGCGCGCCAGGCGCGACACCGCGACGGCATCGGGGTACGCCCAGCTGGCCAGCACGCAGTCGTAGCGGGCCTTGCGCAGGCGCAAGCCCCGTTGCAGCAGCACGGACGCGAGCCAGAAGAACGCGTGCAGCGAACGGCCGAACCGCGGCGGATAGAAGAACGTGAAATAGTCGACCCGAACATCGCGTACCGTCGGGTCGCCCTGGCGCCCGCGCAGGCGGTCGCGAAAATCGACCGCGACCAGCACGTCGACGTCGTGATCGGCACCGAGTTTCTCGAACTGCTGGCGATTGAACGAAGCGCGCCGAGGATCCCAGGGACTGGGAAACAGATTGCTGAGGATCAGTACGCGCAGCCGCTTGCGCTCAGTCATCGGCGCGCCCTCCGCGCGGGTCGCGCCAGGCGCCCCTGCCTCGCCGCCTCGACTCGATGATGGCGATGCGGCACATGCCCGCGCTTCAATCCGGCCGCTTGCCGGCGTACAGCGCGTCGTAGCGGCCCGCCATGCGCGACACGGTGCCCTGCTCGACGACCCAGTCGCGGCCGTCCCGGCCCATCGCCTGCGCGCGTGCGGGGTCGGCCAGAAGTTCGATCATCGCCGCGGCCATCGCATCGGGATCGCGCGCGGGCACGATGCAGCCGTTGACGTGGTCGCGAACGATCTCGGCATTGCCGCCGACGTCGGTCGTCACGATCGGCAGGCCCGAGGCGCACGCCTCCAGCAGGGCGATCGAATAGCCTTCCGAGATCGACGACATCGCATACAGGTCCAAGCCCTGCAGCAACTGCGCGACGTCGCCGCGATCGCCGAGGAAGCGCACGCGCTCGGCCACGCCGATTTCGCCGGCGGCATCCATCAGCTTCTGCCGTTCGCCGCCGTCGCCGATCAGCAGCAGTACGCTGTCGTCGAAACGCGCAGCGACCTTCGCGTACGCGCGCAGCAACGTGACCAGGTCCTTGGCCCAGTTGAGGCGGCCGACCGATCCGATCAGGCGCGTGCCCGGCGGCAGTTCGAGCTGGTCGGTCAGCGCGCGCCGCGCCTGCTGCGTCGCCGGGGCGAAACGCTCGATGTGGATGCCGTTCGGAACCACCACGAGCTTGTCCGGCGGCAGCATGCGCCGGGCGACGATATCCTGGCGCGCGCGATCGCAGACCGTGACGACCACGTCGGTCCAAGGCATGCAGCGCCGGTAGAACCACTCGCGCCGGCTCGACGCGCGCAGCGCGCCCATGCCGTGGCGCGTATTGAGGATCCGCCGGATCGGCAGCCCGAGTCCGGCGAGCACCGCGTGGTAGTGCGGAATCATGTTGTGCGTATGCAGGATTTCGGTGCCGTGCCGGCGCAGGAATCCGCGCAGGCGCAGCAGGCAGCGCAGGTCGGCGCCGGTCTGCTTGCCGCAGCTGTGCACCTCGATGCCGTGCGCGTCGAGCTCGTCGGCCAGCGTGCCCTTGTCGAACAGGCAGACGACCTGGCAGTCGTGCCCGGCGCGCTTCTGCTCGACGGCGAGGTTGATGACCACGCGCTCCAGGCCGCCGCGATTGAGGTTTTCTACGAAATGAGTGATTTTCACTGCGGTCCCGTTGCAGCAGGTTCGGCGATCTCGCATACGGTGACGCGAAGCTTGCCGCTCGGCGTCAGCGCGATGCGATCGACGAAATCGAAGCGCACGTCGACGCTGTCGCCGAGAACCTTGCCGATTTCGCGGCGGATGTAGTCCAGCGACGATGCGTCGAACGAAGGTCCGCGAACGATGCTGATGTCGAGGGTTTCCCAGCTGCGCTGGACCACCTGGAACTGCAGCACGCCGGCGACGTCCTTGAGCATGTGCGGAAAGAACTCGCCCGGCAACAGGCGGCCGTCGCGCGTGCGGATCGCGTCGAGCTTGCGGCCGTCGATGCGCTCGAGCAGCGGCAGCCCGCGCCCGCAGGTGCAGGTCCTGGCCGTCGGCGTCGCCAAGTCGCCGTTGACGTAGCGGATGAACGGCATGCCTTCGTTGTGCAGGTCGGTGATGATGATGTCGGCGGCGCCCGCGGCGCCGCCGACATCGCGAGCGGCGCCGGTCTCCACCACGAGATGGTCGGCGTTGACGTGCAGTCCGTTGCGCTGCTCGCACTCCGATGCGATCAGCATGAACTCCCGGCAGCCATAGGTATTGTAGACGGGGCAGCCGAAAGCCCGCTGCACGATCTCGCGCTGCGCCTCGTGCAGCGCCTCGGCGCCGCAGAGGATCGCCGCGGGCCGGGATACCTGCCGCTTCGTGTCGAGCATCCATTGCGCCAGGCGCACCAGCGGCCCGACGTAGGCGACGACGATCTCGGGCTGATAGGCATCGATCGCGTCGGCGTACTCGGCGATGTTGGCCTCGGTCATGCGGAACGAATCCACCATGCGGCGGCCGAACGCGGCGTGATAGAGGCGGTCCTTCAGCAGCTTCGTGCGCGGCGGCGTGCCGACCGATCCGCCCCACAGGTACAGCGTGCGCCGGCCCATGCGGGCGCCGGCCCAGGCATAGCCGCGCCACATGACGGCGGTGCGCCGTTCGTTGCTCTCGCGCGTGTAGCCGAAGCGCAGCGGCTCGCCGGTCGAGCCGCCGGTCGCCTTGAGCAGCAGGCGGCCGCGCCACGACGACGCGACGAGCTCGTCGAAATTCTCGCGGATGTCCTTCTTCGTCAGGATCGGCAGGCGCGCATAGTCCTCGAGGCTGCGGATGTCCTCCGGCCTGGCGCCGACTTCGTCCCAGCGCCGGCGGTAGTACGGAACCTCGCGCCAGCAATGGTCGAGCAGGCGCTTGAGCTTGCTCCATTGCAGCGCCATCACCTGCTCGCGCGCGAGCCACTGGTTGGCCTCGTACTCGGCGAGGTAATGCAAGGTCTTGCGCCGCTGCAGCACGCTCTCGTACAGTGGAAACAAGGCATGCCGGAAGAGTTTTTCGTAAGTCCCGCTCACGACTCCGCCCTCCTCGCCCGGTCGCTCGCCCAGCCGAGCAGCTGGCCGATGGCCCGCGGCCTGCCGCGCGCGAGCTTGTCGTGCAGACCCTTGAGATAGTCGAGGTCGGCACGGCTCCAGCAGCCCAGGCACACCGTCAGCAAGGCATACGCCGCCACGAGCAATGGCCCGCCAATCGCCAGCGCGAGCAGCGGCGGCGACACCTCGCGCAGCGGCACGACCAGCAGTCCGGCCAGCGCGCCGGCGAGCACGATGCGCGCCACCCGCGCGTACGGCATGCGCGCTCCGCTGATGCGCATGCCCAGGCCCATGTTCGTGACGAACCAGACCAGCGACACGATCATGTAGGCGACCATCGCGCCGTTGAGTCCGTAGCTGCCGATCAGCACCGCATCGAGGCTGAACTTGAGCACGCCGCACAGGATGTAGACGTAGAGCATGCTGTGCTGGTGGTCGGCGCTGACGAGCAGGCTGGTGGCCGCCTGCGAGATCGAGCCGAGCCCGCCGCCGAGCAGGCAGATCGCGAACACCGGTGCCGCCGCGAGGTAGGCGTTGCCGTAGAGCAGGCGGATCGTCGGCGAAGCGAACACGATGCCGAACGCGATCAGCGGAATCGCCAGCAGGGCGAGGTAGGCCGTCGACGCGGCGAAGCGGCGCACGGCGACTTCCTTGCCCTGGCTGAGCGCGCTCGCCATCATCGGCAGCAGCACCGCGGCGAAGACGCCCGGCACGAGCAGCGAAGCGCCGCCGGCGAGCTGGTAGGCGACCTTGAACTGGCCCGCCGCCGCCGTGTTGCCGTAGAACGTCAGGAACGCGACTTCCATTTCGCTCGCCATCAGGAAGCCGACCGTGACCATCACGGCGACGATGCGGATGTGGCGATGCAGCCGGCGCAGCAGATCGGCCGGCAAGGGCTCGGTCGAAGCGACCGCCGGCATCATGCGCCTCACTTGCAGGCGCGATATCACGTAGAAGACGGCACTCGATATCGCGTAGATCAGTAGGAAGCCTTCGACCGGCGCATCGACCCACCAGGCGACGACGACCATCGCCAGGTTCAGCGGCGTCGCGACCGCCGCGATCGTCGCGGTCGCGCGGAAATTCTCGAAGCCCTTGGCGACGTTGACGTTGAACATGTACGGCGCGCGCAGGCTCACCGCGATCACCAGCAAGGCGAACAGGCCCAGGTGATTGAGGTTCGGCGCCAGACGGTCGCCGCCGAACGTCAGCACGCACGCGCCGATCGCCGCAACCGCGACGAGGAAATACAGCTGCAGCCGCCGCAGGTGCTTGAGCATCGGCGCGATCAGGTCTTCGCGGCCGGCGCCGCGCAGTTCCGCGACGAACTTGGTGACCGCCGTCGCGCTGCCCGAGTTGGTCGCGGTCACGCCGATGCCGACCATCCACACGACCAGGCTGTAGGTGCCGAAATGCGCTGGCCCCAGGTGCCGGGCGACGATGATCGACACGAGCATGCCGAGGAAGTACTCGGTGTAGATGCCGACCGAGGAGAACAAGGTGTTGCGCATCGTTTGCGAGCGTGCGTTCACAGGAGAATCCTGACGAGGATGTAGAGTGCGACGACGCTGCCGGCTGCGATCATCGACCAGCGCATGAGCTGGCCGTTCAAGCTGAAGACGGGCAAGGAAGGAAAACGCTGGCGCGCGGAGGCGTATTCGCCGACGACCAGCGCGCTGAGCAGGTACAGCAGGATCACGTAGCTTCGGCTGAGGAAGAACGCCGCGACATAGAAGCCGCACTGCGAGGTGAACAGCGTCGCGGCGAGCTCCTGTTCGAGCTTCCACGCAGCCGGGTTCGGGTCATCGGTCGGTGCCGGCTGATGGCGCAGGATGGCATTCATCATCATGAAGCCGTAGCCGACGAAGGCGAGCCACACCGTGAAGCCGAAGAACCCCATCTCGGCCAGCACGAGCACGAACGAGTTGTGCGCGGTGAGGTAGTTGTGTTCGGTGAAGTTGCCCGAGCCGACGCCGAAGAACGGCTGCGCCATGAACATCTGGATGCCTTCGTACCACGCATCGATGCGGCCGGCCGCCGAGGACTCCGAGGCGTCGATCTCCTGCATGCGCGAAGGCAGCATGTTGATCGCGGTGAATCCTATTCCACCGAGCACGATCGCCGCCGTGCGGCCGAAGCGCCGCCAGATGTAGATCCCGACGATCGCCGCCACCGCGAGCAGCGCGCCGCGCGAAGCGGTCAGGTACACGCCGTACATCAGCGTCAGCGCCGCGCCGAGCCAGAACAGGCGCAGCAGGCCGAGCAGGCCGCCGCGCGAACTCAGGTAGAACGCCATCGGTATCACGGCGGCGAACAGCAGGCCGAGGTCGTTCGGGTCGCTGAAGATGCCGACGTACTGGATGCGTCCGTCTTCCACCAGCGGCATACCGGTCCATCCGACGCCCAGCTCGGCCTGCTCGATACCGTGCACGGCGAGGATTGTCGAACACAATACGAACACCGCCATGACAATCAGGATGCGCCGCGGCGTGTTGACGGCGTTCGCCATCACGACGAACGAAGCGACCACCGGACCGAAATGGGTCAGCTGTTCGATCGCACCGCCCCACCAGCCGTTCGTGCCCTGCGACACCATCATGACGAAGAGGAACGCGCAGATCAGGATGTACTGCGGCGCCTGGAAATTCTTCTTCGACAGCAGCCAGCCGAGCAGCGCGAGGAACAGCGCGACGGGCAGCAGCGGAAGATTGAGATCCACCACTTCCGGATATTCCTGGGGCCGCACCAGCACGAGCACCAGATAGACGAGAATGAACAGGAACATGCAGGTCCTAGGCGATCCGCAGGTGCGTCGGGTGGGCGAAGAATTCCGGCCACACGAGGACTCCGGTGAACCAGGCGAGATTCATTTCACGCTCGACCGGCAGCCGGTTCAGCGCATAGATCGCCTGCAGCGGCAGCCGGTTGGTGCCTGCGATATAGGTGCACGCCATCTTGTAGCCGGCCGATTCCACCGCGGCGATGACCTGCCCGTTGTACGCGTTCGAGCCGCCGACCGGATAGGAAATGGCCGCCGCCGGCCGCTTCAATTGCTGCTCCAGCATCCGCTTGGATTCGAACACTTCTTCATGCAGATCCGCAGCGGGCAATTTCGCCAGCATGCGATGGCTGACGCCATGGGAACCGATTTCCATGCCGGCGGCGTCCATTTCCGCCAGCTGCGCCCAGGTCATCGGGCGGCAGTCCGGATGCGGCGTGCGCGGCAGCGACCATTCGCGTTCGAGCCGCGCGATGATCGCGCCTTGCTGTGCATCGTCGAGCCATTTCAGCTCGTCGAGCAGGTCCGCCGCCAATTCTCGGCGCTGCGCGAGCCCGGCGGGTATCGCATGCCGAAAGTTCACTTCCGGCAGGTCGACGGCGTCCGCGCGCGTGACGCACAGCATGTGCACCAGCCAGTCGTAGGCATACGGCATGCCGCTGTCGATGTGCCGGGTCGACACGAAGAACGTCGCCGGCATGTCGAGCTCGCGCAGGATCGGGAACGCGACGCGGTAGTTGTCGTCGTAGCCGTCGTCGAAGGTCACGATGACCGCGTTGCGCGGGAGCGGGCGTCCGGCTTCCAGCAAGCTGGCGAGCTCGTCGAACCGCAGCGGATGGAACCTGCGCTTGACCAGGCGCATCTGCTCGCGGAACTGCTCGGAAGACGCGCTGATCAGCGAAAGATCGAACGTGAACGCACTCTCGTCCGGCAGGTCCAGCACGCGGTGGTAGGTGAGGATGCGCACTTCGCTGCGCAGGAACGTGCGCAGCCATTGCAGCGTCGGCATCACGCCGAGCGCGTGGCTCACGCGCGCGAAGCGCTCGCGCTTGCCGGCGCGATGCGGATGGGCAAGATCGCCTGCCGCTGCCGTCACCATAGGTGCAGCCTCGGATTGCGCACGTAGGCGATCAGGGCTTGCGCGGCGAACAGGTTGAGATACCCGAACGCCATCACCAGCCGCAGCGGCGCCGCCCGCGCCAGCTCCGGCTTGCGCTGGCCGAGCACGAACAAGGCGACGAACAGCACCGCGCCGGCCGCGCACAGCGTGTAGAACGCGTGCCGATGCGCGAGCAGCAGGCTCGCCACGGCGACCAGCACCAGCAGCCACGGCGCCAACAGGCGCAGCAGCTTGTGGCAGACGAAACGGAACCAGGCCGGGTTGTTCGACGGATGCACCAGCCAGGGCGCCAGCCGGACCAGCTGCAGATTGCCGGCGAGCGTGCGGATCTTGCGCATCCGCTCGCGCTCGGGCGCCTGCGAAGGCTGGTCCCAGGCCACGGCCTCCGCGTCGAACAGCACGCGCTTGCCCTGCCGCACGACATTCATCGGGATGAGCACATCGTCGAGCACCGTGCCCTCGGGAATACGCCGAAACAGGGATTTTCTCAATGCATATAGCGCGCCACTGACGCCGATCGCGGACCCGGAATCGCTTTCCGCCTGGCGGATCAGTTTCTCGTAGCGCCAGTACGCGTCGACGCCGCGCGAGAAACCCGACTCGGCCCCCTCGAAACGCAATTCGCCGCCGACCGCGCCGACCGTTTCGTCGGAGAAACTGGCCGTCAGCGCGCGCACGACGTTCGCTTCGAGGCGCTGCCTGACGTCGGTGAAGACGAGGATTTCGCCACTCGCCGCCCGGACCGCGTCGTTCAGGCAAGCCGCCTTGCCGCGCCGCTCGTCGAATTCGAGCACCTTGATGCGCGCGTCGGCGCGATCGCGAACGAGCCGCGCGCTCGCGTCGCTGCAGCCGTCGCAGGCCACGATCACTTCCAGCCTGCCGCTCGGATAGTCCAGCGCGAGCAGGTTGTCGAGCTTGGCCGGCAGCAGCTCGGCGCCGTTGTACACGGCCATGACGATGCTCGCCGGCGGCGTCTGCGGCGCCTTCTTGACGGGCTTGGGCGCCAGCCGGGCGAGCAGCGCCATTTCGATCGGATAGCCGACGTAGGTTTGCACGAGCAACAGCGCGCCGATCCAGAAAAGGTGCTCCACGGCTATCCCTGCCTGCTGTTGCGGCGTGCGCCGGGGAAAATCCACCCTGCCGCGGCCGCACCGCCGCGCAGCGCGCGCTCGGCCGCCCCATACGACCCGCTTGTCTGACCGCCGTCGATCACGCCCCACCCCTCGCGACACGCTTTAGTGCAATTTGACGCAAATTTGAAACTATCATGCGGATACGCCGGCGCTCGGACAGCGCCGTTCTCGCTTCGATCATCGGAAATCCCTGCGCGCGCATGAGCCGCATCCATATAGTCGCACGAGACAACGGCGCGGGACTCTCGCAGGATATCGGCATCCTGGCGCGAGCGCTCGACGAAGCCGGTGCCGACGTCAGCATCAGCGCCATCGGCGACAGCCGCACGCGCAACATCGTGCGCAACCTCAAGCTGCGCACGTCCCTGTTGCGACGGCGCTGGAAAGAAGGCGCCGCGAAGGGCCGCTTCGACGTCAACCTGGTGCTGCAGCACGTCCCCGCCAAATACCTCGGGCTGGCGCGCAGGAACGCGCTGATCCCGAACCCCGAATGGTTTCCACGGCAATACCAGCGCCATCTGCCCGCGATCGACCGCGTCCTGGTGAAGACGCGCCATGCCGATGAAATCTTCGGCGCACTGGGCTGCCGCACCGAATTCATCGGCTTCACCAGCGCCGACCGCCGCATCGTCGACCTGCCGCGCGAGCCCACCTTCCTGCATGTGGCCGGGCGCAGCGGCCTCAAGGGCACGCAGCCGCTGGTCGAGCTGTGGCAGCGCCACCCGCAATGGCCGCGGCTGACGGTGGTGCAGCGGGAAAAACTGCGGCTGCCGGAGGCGCCACGCGACAATCTGCACTTTGTCACCCGATACCTGCACGACGACGAGCTACGCGAACTGCAGAACCGCAACACCTTCCACCTGTGCCCGTCCGAAACCGAAGGCTTCGGGCACTATCTGGTGGAGGGCCTCGGCGTAGGCGCGATCGTCCTGACGACGGATGCGCCGCCGATGAACGAGATCGTGACCGCCGAACGCGGAATCCTGGTGCCCTACCGCCGCACCGGAACGCAGGACCTGGCCACGCGGTACCAGGTCGATCAGGACGGGCTCGAAGACGGCATCGAACGCATGCTCGCGCTCGGCGACGCCGAACGCGCGACGCTGCGCGAACGCGCGCGCGCGTGGTACGAACAGAACGACCGCGACTTCCGCCGACGTCTCGTCGACGCCGTACAGCGGCTGGCCGACGCCTGACGGCAGGGTACCCGGCGCGCATCGCGCCCGGCGCCTGCGGACTTCATCCCTATTCATCCTCGTCGATCGCCGTCAGGTGGAGGTCGGGCGCATCGCCGGTCGGCGACGGCGCCTCGCGCCACTTGCCGTACACCGGGCGCCGCTCGCGTTCGACGAACCGCGCGGCAAGCCAGCCGCGCACGCGCGCAGCGGTCCCGGCGTACTGGAACGACACGGCCGAATAGCCTTCCTGGCGCGCCACGCGCAGGACCGCCGCGACCAGCGCCGCCGCAATGCCGTCGGCGGCGTCGATCGACCAGAAATCGCTGATCTGCAGGATCGGGCCGCTGGCCTGGCAGGCGAACCAGGCCAGCAGCGGCCCGCCCGCGGATTCGGACAGCAGCAGGTAGCGGAACGACACCAGCGCCTCGTCGAAACGCCAGCGCAGCATCGTCGTGTCGCGCACGGTCAGCAGCGCGGTACCGTGCGCGGAGCGGTGCCAGAGATCGTCCATGCGCGGGTCGACGCGATCGCTCCACTGCGCCGCGACCGGCGCGTCGGCGCGGCTGCGCCAGGCGTCGAGGATGCGATCGCCGGTGTCGAGCAGCCAGCCGAGCGGGCGCGCCGCCACCGTCGGCAGGCGCCGCCGCAGGTACGAGGCGTAGCGAAGCACGCGCACGTAGCGCACGATTTCGCCGAGCTTGGCGTAGCCGCAGCGCCGCACCGCCGCTTCGGCCTTGCGATTGGGAAATCCGTACAGCAGGTCGAACCGCTCGATGCCCGATTCGAGCACGTCCCGCTGCAGCATCAAGGCCGGTCCGAGCGAGCGGTGCTGCGGAGCGACCGCCATGTCGACCAGCACGCCGGCGCGGATCTCGCGGCCCTGCCACAGCATGCGGCGGCGGCCGATCGCCGCGACGCCGACCCACGCCGCGCTCGGCTCGTGGCGCAGTAGCTTGAGCATCGGCGCGCCCAGCGGGCAGCGCCGGTAGAACCAGTCGTACTTGCGCGCGAGCCCTTCCTCGCGCCCCAGGTTGCCGCGCCAGATCGCCACCACGGCGTCGCCGTCGGCGGCCGGATCGCCGTCGCACACGCGATACATCGGTATCACGTCGGCCGCCTGCGCGTTCATGCCGCGGCGTCTCCGGGCTCGGGATCGTCGACCAGCACCGGGCGCATGTGCAGCGGGCGCGTCGTGCGGCGCTTCTTGCGGATGTCGTCGTACACGGCTTGCGCCTGCGTCTCGTCGATACCGAGTGCCTGCGCGAGTTCGGCCGCCGGCCGCTCGTGGTTGAGCGCCCACAAGGCCAGGTCCATCGAGCGGTACGGCAGCGCGAAATAGAACTCGTCCTGGCCTTGCTCGAGGTTGTAGGTATCGGTCGTCGGTTGCGCGGCGCAGATCGCTTCGGGCAAGCCGAGATGGCGCGCCATGCCGTAGACCTGGGTCTTGTACAGATGCGCGATCGGCTTGACGTCGGCCGAGCCGTCGCCGTTCTTGACGAAGAATCCCTGGTCGTATTCGAGCAGGTTCGGCGTGCCGACGACCGCGTAGTTGAGGCGATCTGCGTGGAAATATTCCAGCGTCTTGCGGATGCGCTGCTTGAAGCTCGTGGCCGCCACGATCGTGAGGTATTCGACCAGGCCGAGCTCGCACTCGTGCATCGCGCCGTCCGGCGACTGCGCGATCAGCTTGAAACGATTGATCAGGCCCTGCTGGCCGCCGGTGATCGCGAGTTTCATCTTCCAGTCGTCCGCATACGCCGGCAGCACGCGGCGCACCGCCGCATCGCGCTGCGCGTAGCAGCCGATCGCGGCGAGCGTCGGCGCGATGTCGAACGTTTCCACTTTTACACCCAGATGGGCGGCCAGCGCACGGGCGCGCACGGCGCTGTCGGCGGCCGAATCGCGTTCGGGCAGGATCAGGCAGAACACGCGTTCGCGCCCGAGCGCGCGTACCGCGAGCGCGGCGCAGACCGAGCTGTCGATGCCGCCGGAGATCGCGACGACCAGGCCGCGCCGATGCAGCGCGCGCGCGGTGATCTCGCGCAGGCGCCGCGCGATGCGCTCGGCTTCCTGTTCGTAGTCGATGTCGAGTACGGTCCAGTCGAGGGCGTCGATCACGGTGTCGGCTCCGGGAATCATCGATTACAGGCGTGCGAGAATCGTGCGGATGGCGCCGTCGGCATCTTCGATCGCGCGCACTTCCTGGAACGTCGGGCGGTTCTGCAGGCGCTTGACCAGCGGACGCCCCTGCCCGAGCCCGACCTCGAACGCGAGCCAGCCGCCGCTGCGTACGAAGCGTGGCGCCTCGTCGACCAGCCGCGACAGGATCGCGACGCCGAGCGGACCGCCGTCGAACGCCAGCCGCGGCTCGTGCGCGGCAATTTCCTCGGCCATCTGCCCGACCTTGGCGCTGCTGATGTAGGGCGGATTGCATGTCAGCAAGTCGACTCCGGCGTGGAACGGCGGCGCGTCGAACGGCGCGAGCAGGTCGCCGACGCGGAACTGCGCGCGCGTGCCGAGGCCGAGATGCTCGGCATTGCGGCGGGCGAGCGCGATCGCCTCCTCGCTGAGATCGGAGCCGTGGACCTCGGCCTCCTCGACTGCGTGCGCGACGGCGAGCGCGACGTTGCCCGATCCCGTGCACACGTCGACGACGCGCGGGCGCGCTCCGCCGGCAGCGAGACCGCGTGCAAGCTCGATCGCGGCGCCGGCGAGCAGCTCGGTTTCCTTGCGCGGCACCAGCGCGCCGGGCCCGGCCAGCATCTCGATGCCGAGGAATTGCTGGCGGCCGACCAGGTGTGCGAGCGGAACGCCGGCCAGACGCTGGGCGACGAGCGCTTCGAGCGCCATCCGGCCCCCGTCGTCCAGTACGGGCAGGCCCGCCGCCAGCGCGGCAGCGGCCGATTTCGGCGCGCCCGCGGCCGCGTGCCAGAGCGCATGCAGCGTGCTGTCGGCGGTTTCTTCCGGCTTGTCCGGCAGGAACTGCAGCGCCTGCGCGAGGCGCTCGCGCAAACTCCGGTAAGCGGCGTCGCTTGTGCGCGCCTGCGAACCGGCTTCGCTCACTGCGCGGCCTTCAGGCGCAGCACGAAGCGCACGATGTTGTTCACCGAGTCGAAGTTCTCGGGAACCATGTCGCTCTCGTTGATCTTCACGCCGAACTCCTCCTCGAGGAACAGCACGATCTCGAGCACGCCGGTCGAATCGATGATGCTGCGTTCGAGCAGCGAAGCGTCGTTGGCCAGCTCCGAACCGTCGCTGGTGAACAGGAGGTTTTCCAGGATGTAGCCGCGGACCTTCGCTTCGACCTGTGTCGCGTCAAACGGCATGACTCACTCCACTGTGAACGATCGGGTTCTGCTGCGCCGCGCGGCCGCGCTGGCGGACGAAATGCTCGTCCAGCAGCATGGTGGACAGGATGCCGACGAACGCCTGGTTGTCGGCAAATCCCGTGGCGCGTCCGGCGCGGCACTTGTCGAACAAGCGCCCGCTCGCGGCGGCGTCGAAATAGCCGGCCGAGCGGATGCGCTCGGCACTGAACAGGTCGGCCACGAAATCGAGCGGCTCGCCGTCGAAGAAGAAGCTGCGGCTGTCCGGCGCGCGATACGGCTGCTTGGTGCGCTCGACGATCTCCTGCGGCAGCAGGCCGGCCAGCGCACGGCGCAGGATGTGCTTTTCGGTCAGCCCGCGGATCTTCCACTGCGGCGGCAGCCGGTTGGCGAACTCGATCAAGCGATGATCCAGGTACGGAAAACGGCCTTCGATCGAATTGGCCATCGCCACGCGATCCCCTTGCGACGGCAGCAGATAGCCGGCCATCAGCGACTTCGCCTCGACGTACTGGTCGCGCGCGAGCGGACTCCAGCCGGCGCTTTCGGCGGGGACCTGCCTCTCGTAATACGTCAACGGGTCCCACGGACTGACACTGGCGCGCAGCTCCGGGGAAAGGAACGTCAGCGCGCGCTGCGAGGTGGTCCAGCGCGGCACGTGCGCGAAGATCGGCCGGTCGATGTGCTGCATGCCCTGGCCGAAGAACGCCTGCGCGAACGCCGGGTTGCCGACCGGCGACTGGTCGAGGTAGCCGTAAAGGCGGCCGAGCAGCTTCGGGCGCAGGCGCGATCCGGGCTGGCGCGCCCAGAAGCGGCGCACCTTCGCTTCCTTGAAGAGGTCGTAGCCGCCGAACACTTCGTCGGCGCCTTCGCCGGTCAGCACGACGCGGAAGCCCGACTCGCGCACGCGCCGCGACAGCAGCATCAGCGGCGCCGGCGCCGTGCGCACGAGCGGCACTTCGGTATGCGCGATCAGCGCCGGGAACGCTTCGCCGATGTCGCGGCGCGTGCAGCGCAGCGTCGTGTGATCGGTCTGGAGGTGTCGCACCATCGCGGCCTGCTGCTCGCTTTCGTCGAATTCCGCGTCTTCGAACGCGATCGAGAACGTGCGCACGGGCGTGTCGGTGAAACCGCGGATCAGCGCGACGATGCCGGAGGAATCGAGGCCGCCGCTGAGGTAGGCGCCGACCGGCACGTCGGCTCGCAGCTGCAGGCGCACGGCGTCGATCAGCAGATCGCGCAGGGCGTGGACGGCCGACGCCTCGGAGTCGAACGCGACGGTCTTTTCCGCGACGGCGGGAAACGTCCAGTCCCAGTAGCGGGTCATCGATTCGCGGCCGTCGTGCTCGATCGCGAGCAGATGGCCGGGCGGCAAGCTCTCGACGCCGCGGAAGGCCGTGTTCGGCTCCATCGGCGACCAGTACGTCAGTGTCTCGACCAGGCCTTGCGGATCGAGCGATGCGCACTGCGGCAGCACCGAAAGCAGTGCCTTGATCTCCGAGGCGAACCACACGCGCCCGTTGGCGCGCGTGTGGAACAGCGGCCGGATGCCGGCGCGGTCGCGTGCGAGCAGCAGCCGGCGGCGTTCGCCGTCCCACAGCGCGATCGCGAACTGGCCGTTCAAATGGGCGAGGAAGTCGTCGCCGTAGCGGTCGTACAGGTGCACGATGACTTCGGTATCGGACTTCGTGTAGAACCGGTGGCCGAGCTTCTCCAGGCTGGCGCGAAGTTCTAGATAATTGAATATTTCCCCATTGAACACCGTCCACACGGCGCGGCGCTCGTCGTGGATCGGCTGGTCGCCGGTCTCGAGGTCGATGATCGCCAGGCGCGCATGCGCGAGGCCCACGCCCGCATCGACGTGGAATCCGAAGCCGTCCGGACCGCGGTGATGCAAGGTGCGGATCATGCGATCCAGCGTGGCGCGGTCTTCCGCGGGCATCGCAGACGGTCCGGTGAATCCTGCGATTCCGCACATTCCGACTGCTCCGGGCCTGAGGTCACAACCGCGCGACTCTACAACGCCGGCGCGTCCGCTCAAAGGCGAATCCGGCAGTTTTGCAATCGGGGCGCCGCGCCATGGCCGGCTCACAGGTCGGCGCGTATGATCCGGCCGACGCGCGGCTCGCGTGCGTGGCGGATCGGCGAATGCATCGCGGCCGGCGCACGCAGTCGTCGCGATCGACCGCTGCAGGCGCGTCCGCACAGCCACTCCCCTTCCGATGGCAGGCCATGCTGAGTCCGAACGACACGCGCCATTCGGTGACCGCTCTGGATGCGAGCCGCATTCCGGCGGCGCTGGCCGAGGAGATCGCCGCACTCGCGCAGGAAGCGATCGAGCCGAACGCCTTCTACGAACCGTGGCTGCTCGGCCCGGCGCTGGAGGCGTGGCCGCCGCACGGCTTGTGCCTGGTCGTGGTCAGGGACGGCGCCGGCGCGCTGACGGGATTTTTTCCTTTTTATATTCAGCGACATCTGCGCGGCCTGGTCCGTTCGCTGCGCCTGTGGCGCCATCTGTACTGTTTCCTGTGCACCCCGCTGGTCGCGCGCCGCGGCGCGCGCGAAACGCTCGCCGCGCTGGCCGACTGGGTCGAATCCGGACGCGCGCCGGCGAACATGATCGAGATGGACTGGGTCGGGGCGGACGGGCCGTTCGCGCAGTTGCTCGATGCCGAAATCCTGGTCAGGCCGCACTGGACGACGGAGTCGGCACTGCGCGAGCGCGCGCTGTTCAAGCCGCGCAGCAATCCCGAGGTCGGCATTTCGAGCGACCACATGAAGAAGCTGCGCCGGCTCGAACGCAAGCTCGGCGAGCTCGGCCCGCTCGAGTATCGCGTGCTCGCCGAAGGCGATCCGGCAGCGGATTGGATCGACCATTTCCTGCGTCTGGAAGCGAGCGGCTGGAAGGGCCGCGGCGGCAGCGCGCTCGCCTCGGACGCGGCCAGCACGGAGTATTTCCGCCGCATCGTCGACGAAGCGGCGCGGCGGCGGCGCGTGCAGCTGCTGTCGCTCGAACTCGCCGGCCGCCCGATCGCGATGAAGTGCAACTTCCTCGCCGGCGACGGCGCCTTCATCTTCAAGGTGGCCTACGACGAGGACTATTCGAAATATTCGCCCGGCATGCTGCTGGAACTGTTCAACTCGCAGCATGTCGTCGAAGCCTGCCCGGAACTGGCCTGGGTCGACTCGTGCGCGAACCCGGACAGCCCGCTGTTCAGCCGCCTGTGGACCGACCGGCGGCGCCTCGGTCGCTACCGGTTGGCAGGCCGCGGCCTGCTTGCGCGTACATTCGTGAAGAAGTGGAATCGTTGATGCGTCCGCGTAGACTTCCGCGGCAGCCGCCGTCCGGCGGCCTGCGACGGCACCACGCGATCCGGGGGAACGCTCGCGCATGTCATCGGCTTCGGCCTATTCTTTTTCGACGATAGCCGGCCACCGGCTGCCGGAGCCGCTCGCGCGCGAGATCGACGCGCTGGCGGCCGAAGCGGCCGAGCCGAGCATCTTCGTCGAAGCGTGGATGCTCGGCCCCGCGCTCGAACACCTGATCGCCGAGGACGTGGTCGTCGCGCTCGTGCGCGACGGCGACGGCCGGCTGGCGGGCCTGTTCCCGTTCGAGTCGCGGCGCCGCTTCAGCGGATTGCCGCTGCGCGCGCTGAGCCTGGTCGCGCATCCGCACGCCTTGCTGTTCACGCCCCTGGTGAGCGCGCACCGCATCGACGAGGTCGTCGGCGCTTTCCTCGACGGCATCGCCGCCGGCCGCGCACCGGCGCGCATCGTGGACCTGCGCAACATCGCCGTGGACGGACCGTTCGTGCAGGCGCTCGATCGCGCGCTGCAAGCGCGGCGCGGTTGGAGCCGGCATGTCGAAACGCGCGAGCGCGCGCTGTTCAAGCCACGCGACAACCCCGATGCGGGCGTCTCGGGCAAGCATCGCAAGGAGCTGCGCCGGCTCGAACGCCGCCTCGGCGACGAAGGCGAGCTGACCTACCGCATCTTCGAGCCCGGCGAGCCGGTGCAGCCGTGGGTCGAGCAGTTCCTCGCGCTCGAAGTGCGCGGCTGGAAGGGCCAGGAAGGCGGCCGCGCGTTCGGCCTCGACGAAGGCGGCCGCGCGTTCTTCGGCGGCATCATCGCGAGCGCCGCCGAACGCCGCCGCCTGCAGATGTTCTCGATGCTGCTCGACGGCGTGCCGATCGCGATGAAGATCAATTTCCTGCTCGGCGACGGCGGCTACGCGTTCAAGATCGCCTACGACGAGGCGTATGCGAAGTACTCGCCGGGCGTGCTGCTCGAAGTGTTCTTCATGACGCACATCGTCGAAAAATGCCCCGAGATCGCCTGGGTCGACTCCGGCGCGCGCTCGGACCACCCGATGATCAACCGGCTGTGGACCGACCGCCGCCGGGTCGGCGACCATCTGCTGGCGCACGGCGTCAGTCCGGCGCGGCTGATCGTGCGGCACTGGTGGCTCAACCGGGCGCTGCGCAACTATGTCCACAGAGGCTGACCATGCAGACCGTTCCGGCTGGCTCCGGCGAGCAAGACTCCTCCCTTCCGTCCGGGCCGTGGCTCGAGTTCGACCGAGCCCAGTTCGCCGGCACGTTCAGCCGAGCGCCGTTCGCGTTCCGGCACGACCTGTGTGCGCACCCGCTGCTGCAGCTGCCGCGCATCATCGAGCTCTCGAAGGATCTTCCGGTCGAATGCGTCGAGTACAACGCCGGCACGCTGGCCTTGAACCAGGACCCGACGCTGACGCCGCGCAGCGGTCTTTCGATCGAGGAGACCCTGCGCCGCATCGAGACCTGCAAGTCGTGGATGGTCCTCAAGAACGTGCAGGAAAACGCGACGTACCGCCGCCTCGTCGACGAATGCCTCGACCAGGTGCAGCCGGTCATCGACGCGACCGATCCGGACATGACGCTGCGCAAGGCGTTCATCTTCGTGTCCTCGCCGGGCTCGGTGACGCCGTACCACGCCGACTTCGAGTACAACTTCCTGCTGCAGGTGCGCGGCACCAAGTCGATCGCGGTATTCGACGGCGACGATCGCGAACTGCTCAGCGAAGCGTCGCGCGAGCGCATCATCTGCGGCGGCCAGCGCAACCTGCCCTATCGCGACGAGTTCGCCGACAAGGCGCGCATTTTCCCGCTCGGCCCGGGCGACGGCGTCCACGTGCCGCTGTCTTCGCCGCACTGGGTGCGCGTCGGCGACGAATTCTCGATCTCCCTCAGCATCACGTTCCAGTCGCGCCGCAGCGCGGCCATCCTCGGCGCGCATCGCGTCAACGCGCGCCTGCGCGCACTCGGACTGACGCCGACCGAGGTCGGGCGTTCGCCGGCGATGGACGCGGTCAAGTTCACCGCCTATCGCGCCATGCGAAAAGTGCTTGACGGCAGCGCACGACTGCGCAAACAGTAGGGCATGCGCAGACTGGGGAAAGCCGGCGCATGAAGCAATTGCTGCATTGTGAATATCTGGACGGCACGGCACTGGGGATGAAATCGCGCGCGGTGGCGCAAGGCGCCGCACGCGCATTCCATCGCGACACGACATCATCGCGTGGGAAACACGCTTGAGACACGGCGCGCGGATACTGTCCGCTGCCGCGTCGGCGTGCGCGCGACGCGAGGGGTCGCCGGCCGGTTGCGCGCAGGAGATCGTGGGGACATGAAGGACGCGAAACCGACATCGATCGAAGTCCAGTGGATCCGCGCCGATCTCGATCCGCGGCTCGCCCAGGATTGGGCCGAGATGGAATCGCGCGCGCAAACCTCGCCGTTTTCGTCCTGGGCGTGGACGTCGACCTGGCTCGACCATATCCCCGCCGAGTGCGAGGCGACCGTGTTTCGCGCATCGGACGAAACCGGGCTGCTCGCGCTGGCCGTGCTCGCGCATTCGCCGGAGCGCAGCCTCAGGCGGCGGCTCGGCGGCCGCGTCTTCTATCTGCAGGAGACCGGCGACGCGACGATGGACCGGCTGACGCTCGAGTACGGCGGCCTGCTCGCCCGGCGCGGCGCCGAGGAAAGCGCGTATGCGGCCTTCTTCGCCGCGATGACGAAACGGCGCCACTGGCGCGCGCTGCGCATCAACGCCTCGACGCATGCGCATCACGTGCTCGCCGCGCTGCCGCACCGCCTGGTCGCCTACGGCACGCAGCGGCGGCCTTCCTATCTGGTCGACCTGGACGCGCTGCGCGCCACGCCGCGCGGCTACGTCGACAGCCTCGCGAGCGGCAACACGCGGCACAAGCTGCGGCGCACGCTCAAGGAGTACGCGGCGCAGGGCGAGGTGCGCATGGAGGTCGCCGACACGCCCGAACGCGCGCTCGCCTACCTGGAAGAACTGACGCGGCTGCACGAGAAATACTGGGAAAGCAAAGGCCGCCGCGGTTCGTTCGGCGACCGCTTCTTCCAGCAGTTCCATCGCGATTTCATCGGCCGGCATGCCGCGTCGGGACTTGCGCAGCTGTCGTGCATCCGCGCCGGCGAACTCGTCGTCGGCTACTGCTACCACCTGGTGTGGGACCGCCGCGTCTACTACTACAACAGCGGCCTCAACTACGGCGCGCTGCAGCGTCACGACCAGCCCGGCTATCTCGCGCATCTGGTCGCGATCGAGAACTACCTCGCCAAGGGCATGCGCTCGTACGATTTCCTGGCCGGCGAGTCGACCTACAAGCGCGCGCTCAGCACGCAGGCCAACACGCTGGACTGGATCGCGATCAAGCCGCGCGGCTGGCAGCTCGCGGCCGACCACGCGCTGGCGCTGCTCGGCGCCCGCAAGCGCACCGTGCAGGCGTTGACCCTGCCCGACAACGTGGACTGGTTCGCCGCGAAGAGCGAGGAAGGCGACGCTTGAACGGCGGCGCTCGCGAGCGCCGCCTCGATCAGGACTCTTCCGCGTCGAACGCGCGGCCTTCGGCCTCGGCCTGCAGTGCGGCGCGGCGGATCTTGCCGGTGTTGGTCTTCGGCAAGGCGTCGCGGAACTCGACGGCACGCGGCACCATGAAATCCTCCAGGTGCGCGGCGCAGTGTCCCATCACGTCGCGCGGCGTCAGCTGCGCGCCTTCGGCCAGCACCAGGATCGCCTTCAGCGACATGCCGAGGATCGGATCGGGCACGCCGACGATCGCCGCTTCGCGAATGCCGGGCAGCGCGTACAGCACGTTCTCGATTTCCTTCGGGCTGACCTTCTCGCCGCGCGACTTCAGGATGTCGTCCTTGCGCCCGACGAAGTAGAGATAGCCCTCCTCGTCCATGCGGAACAGGTCGCCCGTGTGCAGCACGCGCTCCCACGGGTAGCGCCCCTGCTTGAGCACGCGCGCGGTCGCCTCGTCGTTGCGCCAGTAGCCTTGCATGACATGGCCGCCGCGCACGACGAGTTCGCCGACCACGTTCGCCGCGACCGGCTTGCCGGCGTCGTCCGCGACCCACACCTCGGTGCCCGGAATCGCGATGCCGACGCTGGTCGGCCGCACCGCGAGTTGCTCCGGCGGCAGGTAGGTGCAGCGCTTGGACTCGGTCATGCCGTACATCGAGTAGACGCGCGCCTGCGGAAACATCTCCTGCAGCTTGGCGATATGCGCCGGCGGCAGCGCTGCGGCCGTGTTGGTCAGGTAGCGCACGCTGGCGGCCCAGGCCGGATCGAAGTTCTTCAGCTGCACGATCAGCGCGGCCATCGTCGGCACCAGCGGAAAGCCGGTGACGCGTTCGGACGCCAGCATCGGCAGGATCTTCTGCGGGAACGCGAACGACTTGCCGAGCAGCAAGGTCGAGCCCATCTTGACGCACATCAGCAGCTGGTAGAGCCCGTAGTCGAACGCGAGCGGCAGCACGCTGAGCACGATGTCGTCGCCGGTGTTGCGCAGGTACGTGGTGATCGACGTCGCCGCATGCACCATGTTCTGGTGCGTCATCATCACGCCCTTCGGCTGTCCTGTGGACCCCGAGGTGTAGACGAGCATGGCCAGGTCGATGTCGATGCCGGGCGAGCGGCTCGCCGGCAGCGCGGGTGCCGTGCCGACGAAGCCGGCGTAGTCCATCGTGTCCGCATCGGCCGTACCGCCGACGACGACGATGCGCTGCACGCTCGGCGCCTGCGCCGCGGCCGCGCGTGCCGCCGCGAGCAGGCTCGCCTGCGTGACGAGCACTTTCGCCTCGCAGTTGTTCAGCACGTACGCGAGCTTGTCCGCCTTGGTCGTCGGATTGATGACGCTGAAGATGCCGCCGGCGCGCAAGGTGCCGAAGATGCCGACGGCAGTCTCGAAACGGTTGTCGAGGAACAGCACGCAGCGATCGCCGTTCGCGAAGTCCGCGTGATGCACCAGCGCCGCCGCGAAGCGGTCGGCCGCCGCATCGAATTCCGCATAGGTCGCACGGCCCTCTTCGTGCACGATCGCTGCGCGGTCGCCATGGCGCTGCGCGCTCTGGCGCAGGAATTCCTCGTAGCGCATCACTGTCCCCCGGCCGCTTTGCGCTCGATGAAACGCACGATGCGCTCGATGCTGTCGAGGTTCTCGGGCACGACGTCCTCGTCGGCGACGACGATATCGAACTCCTGCTCGATCCATGTGACCAGGGTCAGCACGCCGATCGAATCGATGATGCCCGACTCCAGCAGGCTCTGGTCGCTCGGCACGTCGGACGAGGACACCGGGAAATTTTCGCGAACGAAAGTCCGCACGCGTGCTTCGATAGATTCCATGTCGATCCAATACCTGGGGTTGATCAGGGGGTTGATCGGGATGCGTGTCAGTCCGACAGGAGCGGCTGCGCGAGGGCGCACGCGAGATAGGGAACGCCTCCGGTGTGCCAGAAGACGATCCGCTCGTCGCGATCGATGCTGCCGTCCCTCGACATCGCGCACAGCGCAGCCAGTGCTTTTCCAGTATACACGGGCTCCGTCAGCAGCCCTTCCGTGCGCGCTGCCAGCGCGATGGCGGCGTCGGCCTCGGCGGTGCGCGTGCCGTAGCCGCCGCCGATCGCGCGATCGTCGACGTCCAGGCGCGCGAGCATGCGCTGCATGTCTTCGCCTTCGGGGGCGAGTCCGGTCGCGCTCGCGAGCAGGCGCGTGATGATCGTGCGCAACTCGCTGCCGCGGCGGTCCGCGCTGACCGCGAGCAGGCGCCCCTGCGGCAGATGACGGTCGAGTCCAAGAAGGAAACCGGCCGACGTCGCGCCCGATCCTGCAGCCGTCACGACCAGCGTGCGCCGCGGCGATGCCGGCAAGCCTTGCGCGGCGAGTTCGCCGATCGCCTGCGCATACGCGGCGAGATCCTCGTGACTCGCTGCCGGAATCACCACGGCGCGTTTTCCGGCCGCGGCCAGCTCGCGCAGGCGCGCGCGGATGGCCGAATTCAAGGTCCAGTGCGTCGCGTCCGGCAGCGCATGCACCTGCGCCCCGAAGAAACGGCCGAAGCGCGCTGCGGGGGCGTCGGCGGCGGCATCGATGAACACTTCGCAGGCCCGTCCGCCGACGGCGGCGAGCGCGGCGATGATGCGCACCTGGTTCGACATTCCGCCGCCGCTGAGCAGGAACGTGTCGGCGCCCGTGGTGCGCAGGCGATCGGCGAGTCCGGCGAGCTTGCGGCACTTGGTACCGCCGCCGGCGAAACCGATGAGATCGTCGCGCTTGATCCAGAGTTCGGCGATGCCCAGGCTCGCCGCGAGCCGCGCCGCCGGCTGCAGCGGCGACGGCGGCAGGCAGCCGAAATCCATCGCCACGAGATCGGCAGCCATGACCACGCCGGTCAGGCCGCTTCAGGGGCTGGGGTTTCGGGCGCCTTCAGATTGCCGACGCGCCGCGCCGGATTGCCGGCGACCACGGTATACGGCGCGACCACGCCCGAGACGACCGAACGTGCCGCGATGATGCTGCCTTCGCCGATTTCCGTTCCCGGCAGGATCAGCACGCCGCCGCCGATCCAGACGTTGTCGTGGATGATGATCGCCTTGACGTCGTCCTCGCCCGGAGGCGCGCCGGCCTTGCGCAGTTCCGGATCGCTGGCGTGGCCGCCGGAATCGCGAAACGACACGCCGCCGGCGATGCGCACGTGCGAGCCGATGCGGATCTCGCGGCCGACGACGAAGCTGGTGCCGTGGCCGACGCCGGTGTGGTTGCCGAGGCTCAGGCGCGGCCGCTCGACGAAGCGCGCGCCGAAAGCGACGCTGATCTTGCCGTCGATGTGCACGTGGTCGCCGAGGATGATCTCGCCGCGTCCCTGGATCCACGGCACGAAGATGCCGGCGGTGACGCCGCGGCCGTAGCGCGTGCAATACGCCTTCAGCAGCGGCTCGGCGATGAAGATGCGGCGGATGAAGAAGATGATCGAGCGCAGCGCCAGGTACACGTACAGCATCGGCACGACGACGATGCGCGGCGCGGGCAGCGTGAAATTGATGAAGCTCTTGCGCGCGGCACGCAGGCCCGCCGCGAGAGGATGGGGGGAACGGGCTACCCAATACCGGAAGGACAAGACAGATCTCCGCAACCGAGCCAGGCGTCCGGACGACAACCGCGAGGAGATGCAACGCTCCTCCCCAGCCATGGCCGCGGATTATGGAATGAAGGGCGATTGCGCACCAGCGCGGCGGCGCCGCGCCCTGCCGCAGCCGGCATGCACGGCATCAGTGTGAGCGTGTCCGATGGCAGCTTCGATACGCTCACGCGCCGCCGCGGCGGGCTTGCGCCTTCGCCGCGAGGCCGAGCCGACGTGCCAGCGCATGGCGCACGCGCACGGCCTGGTAGCGTGCCTGCCGGCGCGCGACGATCAGGCGCCGCACGAGCGCGCCGGCGCTCGTCCACTCGCGATAGGCCGGCAGCACGTCGTCGAAGACGATCGATTTCCAGGCCTCCACGGTGGCGTCGGCGCACACCTCGGTCGCGCGGCGGCGGGCATTGTCTTCCATCGCGCGGCGCAGATCGGGGCTCGAGCGCAGCCGGTCGAGGCAGGCGAGGATCTCCTCGCTGGTGTTGGCCTCGAGATAGTCCAATTCCGAGCGCCGCTCGATCCGGTAGCCCGATTCGCGCCCGAGGATCGCCGGCACTCCGGCGATCCAGGCGTTGTAGAGCTTGGAGGCCGGCTTCTGGTCGTGCGTGGACTCGCCGCCGCCGCGCGGCGCGCGCCGCACCGCGACGACCGCATCGATCTCGCTGTAGTCGCTCCAGAACGACGCTGGCGCGTACGTCGCCGGATCGTTGTAGTAGAAAGCCTGGAACCGGCGCGTCCAGGCCAGGTCGCGCGCTTCCAGCTCGCGCTCCCACTGCGGCGAACGCAGGTCGTCGGAAAGATTTTTCTCGTTGCCGAAATAGGCGATGTTGCGGAACGTCGCCCCGCGTTCCGGTGCGCGCGCGATCAGGCCGGGCTGCGGCCAGTGGCGTACGTAGATGAAGGTCGGGCCGAAGCGCACCATGCGCGGGTTCTGCACGATGTGCAGGTTCGCCGGCGCGTACGGATACAGGTCGGCGCAGATGTCGACGATGAAGCGATCCTTGGTCGAGGCGACCCGGCCGCTGTACTTGCCGTCGATCGCCGACAGGCACTCGCGATGGGCGACTACCACGCCGCGCTCGGGCAGCTCGGAGACGAGCTCGCAGGCCACGCCCGCATCGCGCAGGCGCAGGAAGGTCTGGATCGTCCAGGTATAGATGCCGAAGCCGAAGCCCGGCCAATGGGCATCGGGGGATTCGGGAATATCCGATCGCGGCCAGAACACCGGATGGATATAGAAATGGACCGCTTCGTCGGTCGCTTGCCGTCGGTCGAGCACCACGTCGTTCTCTCCGCCGCTGCTGGCATGCCCGGCGCGGAGTCCGGAGCGAAATCTGCAAATCCGGTCCATCATTGCACATCCCCGTGTCGTTCATTCGCGCGGGCCGGCGCCGGGACCGCAAACAGTCGCACCGCCGAGGCGGCGGTTCGGTAGACTTGCCAGCACGGATCGCGATCAGCACGCGCTTCCGAACAGCATGCGGAATCGGCAGGCGCCGGCTGCCTGCGACGCGCAGCATCGGCGACGGCCGATCGAACCGCACATGGGCTGTTGAACGGGGATAGGGCGATGGCGGGGCCAGTCGACTTCTTGCGTCTGTATCAGGAGCTCAACCTCCCCGCCGGCGCGAACCTGGAGGAGTTCAAGCGCGCCTATCGTCGGCGCGTGTCCGAGCTGCATCCGGACCGCCTCGCGCGCGGCGATGCCGCGGCCGCGCGCCGCGCCGCCGAGAAGCTGCAGGAACTGACGGTGCTGTACGGCGCCGCCATCGAATTCCACGCTCGCCACGACCGCCTGCCGGGAGGCATCGCGCCGCGGCGGACGTTCGAAACCCCGGCGCCGCCGTCGCGCCCGGCACCGCAAGAGCCGGCAAGCTCGTCGGCGCGCCGCGCCTGGCTGGGCATTCCGCTGCTGCTCCTGTGCGGATGGATATTCTGGGCCGCCCAATACCCCGATGAAGATCCGGCCGCGTCGCAGGACCCCGGTATCGAAGCGGCCGCCTCCGCCACGCTGCCACCGCCGCCGCACGAGCCGGCACAGCGTGCGCTGGACCTCGGCATGTCGATGCGCGAAGTGCTCGCGCTGCAAGGCGAGCCGCCGATCCGCGGCGAGACGCGCTGGGAATACGGCCCTTCGTGGATCTCGTTCGAGAAGGGCAAGGTCAGCGACTGGCACAGCTCGCCGCTGCGGCCGCTGCGGCAGGCCAGCCAGAACCCGCCGCCGCGCAAAGACCCGCGCTAGGCGCGGGGTGCCGCTGCGTGTCGGCTCAGCGCACGCCGCGTCCGAACAGGACGATCTCGACCGTCTGGATCAGGATCAGGATGTCCAGCAGCAGGTTGTGGTTCTTGACGTAGAACAGGTCGTACTTGAGCTTCTCGCTGGCATCCTCGGCCGAGGCGCCGTACGGGTAGCGCAGTTGCGCCCAGCCGGCCAGGCCCGGCTTCACGCAGTGACGCAGGTTGTAATAGCGGATCTGGGTGCCGAGATCGGCGACGAACTGCGGCCGTTCGGGGCGCGGGCCGACGATGCCCATGTCGCCGCGCATGACGTTCCACAGCTGCGGCAGCTCGTCCAGGCGCGCGCGCCGGATGATCCGCCCGACGCGCGTGATGCGGTCGTCGCTCTTGCTGGCCCAGCGCGCGACGCCGTCTTTTTCCGCGTCGGTGCGCATGCTGCGGAACTTGATCAGGTCGAATACGCGGCCGCGTTCGCCGACGCGCTGCTGCCGGTACAGGATCGGCTGGCCCGCGCCCGATTCGATGCGGATCGCGAGCGCGACCAGCAGCATGAAGGGCCAGGTCAGAAGCAGCACGAGGCCGGCGGCGGCGAGGTCGAACCCGCGCTTGGACAGGCGGCGCAGCGGCGAGGCGTCGAAGCCCGGCGAGAACACCAGCCACGAGGGCTCGGCCAGGCTCAGCTTCACCTTGCCCGATTCGCGCTCGAAGAACGTCGCCAGATCGGTGATCACGATGCCGGCCTGCTTGCACTCCAGCAGCTGCTCCATCGGCAGGCCGCCGCGGCGTTCGTCCGGACCGACCACGATCTCGTTGACCTGGTGCTGCTGCGCCCACAGGTGCAGCGGAAGATCGAGTGTCACCAGCTGCTCCGCCGCGATCGATACGCGTTCCTCGCCTTGCGGTACGTAGCCGACGATCGAGAACCCGCGCCGATCGGCACGGCGGCGCATCGTCTGCGGAATCAGCGACGCGCGCGAGCCGGCGCCGAGCACGAGCACGCGCCGCTTGAGCGAATCGACATCGACCAGGCGCATCGCCAGCGCGCGAAAGCCGGCGATCGCGATGAACGCGATCAGCAGAGCGATCGCCAGGATGCCGCGGCCGATGCGCGCCTGCGGAATCACGTAGTAGACGACGACCAGGCCGACCCAGCCGAGCGCGAAGCCGACCGCCTGGCGCGCCAGCATGCCGAACCAGGTCTCGCGCAAATGGGTCTGGTAGAGGCCGAGCGCGCCGAGGCCGAGCATCAGGACGATCGCGAAGATGCCGGCGCGTCCGAGCTGCAGCCACCAGTGCGAGACATAGGCCTCCAGCGGACTCGGCGTGGTGATGTAGCGTATGTAGATCGCGAGGAAGGCCGCGCCGATCAGGACGAGGAACTCTCCCACGCCGAGCAGCCACAGCCAGTGCACGGCCTGCTGCCGAAGGAAACGAAGCATCCACCCCTCCACTTGAGGCGGCGACAGAATCGGCTGCGCCAACGCGCCGCTGCCGGGTGATTCCGTGTTCGCCTTGTTCATTTTTGGAAAACTCCCATTCAGGGACCGCGCAGCGGATCACCTGCGATTCCTGTGCCACTCAGGAGACGTCGCCTCGAGATTTTCGAAATTGGGTCGGCAAGGCAGCGACGCTGCCTGCGGCGCGCCGGCCACGAACGCCTTCACCGGAGGATCTTGCCTCGGCGAGACGACCGCCGGCAGCACGGTTCCGGGCCGCGCTCATGGCTCTGGGACAGATCGCAAGCATAACCCTTTAGGACCACCGGCGCTGCACGTTCCACACCACGCAATACCGTTCGAGACCTCTCGCGCCGCCGAAAGATCCGCATCGCCGCAAGCCCGCCACGACGCCGGCGCCGGTTTGCAATGACGCCGAAAATCGAACAAGCTTGATGGATACATACGTCGAGTCCGCCGCGGCACTGCCACATGCCGCGCGGCTTTTCTTGCGAGTCCATTCTGCCGTGACAGCGCGTTCGCTCATCAAGAAAAGCACCCTGGTCACCCGCACTGCCGCGATCGCCGACGATATCGCGGCTCGACATGCCGCGGACGTCGACGCCAACAGCCGCTTTCCGCAGGAAACCTTCGACGCGCTGCGCGCCGCGGGACTGCTGTCGGCGGCCGTTCCTGCCCTCTACGGCGGACCCGGCGCCGGCATGCTCGAGCTCGGCGCCCAATGCGCGGCGCTGGCGCAGGGCTGCGGCGCTTCCGGCATGGTGCTGGCGATGCACCACATCCAGGTCGCCTGCCTCGCGCGCCACGGCCAGGGCTCGGCCTACTTCGAACGCTACTTGCGCGAGAACGTGGCCGGCCGGCAAGAACTCATCGCCTCGATCACTTCTGAGAACGGCACCTTCGGCGACACCCGCTCGAGCGTGTGTGCCGTCGCCATCGACGGCGAACGCATGTCGCTCGAGAAGGACGCGACCACCGTGTCCTACGGCGCGCATGCCGACGCCCAGCTGGTGACCTGCCGCCGCCACGCCGATGCCGCCGCCGGCGACCAAGTGATGGTGCTGTTCGAGAAGGATCAATACCGCCTCGACCAGACCGGCACCTGGGACACGCTCGGCATGCGCGGCACCTGCAGCCCGGGCGCGAAGTTTTCCGGCGCCGGCGCCGCCGCGCAGATCCTGCCCGGGTCGTTCGCCGACGCGTCGGCGCAGACGATGGTGCCGTACTCGCACATCCTCTGGTCGGCGCTGTGGTCGGGCATCGCCGCCGACGCGATCGGCCGCGCCGCCGCGTTCGTGCGCGCCGAGGCGCGCCGCAAGCCCGGCACCGTACCGGCGAATGCGACGCGCCTGGCCCGCGCCCACGTCGACCTGCAGACGATGCGTAACAACTGGGAAGCCTGCGCCGCTGAGTTCGACGACCTGACCGCGAGCGACGATGCCGCCGCGCGCGAGGAGCTCGGCACGATGGGGTGGGCGCTCAAGATGAACCAGCTCAAGATGGCCAGTTCCGAAATGGCGCCGCGGCTGTGCCACGAGGCACTGCAGATCATCGGCATCATGGGCTACAAGAACGATTCGAAGTTCAGCGTCGGACGTCACTACCGCGACGTGCTGTCGGCCGCGCTGATGGTCTCCAACGAGCGCATCGCCGCCAAGAGCGCCTCGATGCTGCTCGTCTTCAAGGACGAGTGAGATGAGCGCAACCGCCTACGATCCGGTCGAGTTCCACGACGGCCTGGTCGCGCACGGCTTGATCGTGCCGACCGGCGTGCAAGGCGTGTTCGGCCGCGGCCGCGTGTTCGAGGACGTGCTCGACCGCTTCGACAAGCTGATCCTGCGCCTCGCCGAGGACGACGGCGCCGACGTGCTGCTGTTCCCGCCGACGATCGACCGCACGATCATCGAGAAGACGCACTACATGGAAAGCTTCCCGCACCTGGTCGGCGCCGTGTACAGCTTCTTCGGCAAGGAACTGGCGGCGCGCAAGCTGACCGAGCAGATCGATGCCGGCGAGCCGTGGGGCGAGCACCTGTCGATGACGCATGTGTGCCTGAATCCGGCCGCGTGCTACCCGGTCTATCCGACCTTCGCCGGCACCGTGCCGGCCGAGGGCCGCCTGGTCACCCTGTTCGCCTGGGTATTCCGCCACGAACCCTCGATCGAACCGACGCGCATGCAGGCGTTCCGCATCCGCGAGTACGTGCGCTGCGGCGCGCCGGAGCAGGTCGTCGCCTGGCGCGACATGTGGCTCGAGCGCGGCGTCGAGCTGCTGCGCTCGCTCGGCCTGCCGGCCGAACCCGACGTCGCGTCCGACCCGTTCTTCGGCAAGGGCGGCAAGATGCTCGCGACCAGCCAGCTCGAGCAGCAGCTGAAGTTCGAAGTGCTGGTGCCGGTGATCTCCGAACAGAACCGCACGGCCGTCTGCTCGTTCAACTACCACCAGAGCAAGTTCGGCGACACCTTCGGCATCCGCACCGCCGACGGCGAGACGGCGCACACGGCCTGCCTCGGCTTCGGCCTCGAACGCGTGACGATGGCGCTGTTCCAGACGCACGGATTCGATCCGCAGGCGTGGCCTGCTTCGGTACGCCAGCGCCTCTGGGGCTGACGTGCGCGTTCAGGCGCTCCCTCTCGACGCGACCACCTACCAGCGGCACAGCCTGCATGGCGAAGAGCGGTTGTGGGTGGAGAAGAACTGCTACTTCGACGTCTGGATCGAGCTGGTCCACGCGCTCGGCTGCGATCCGCACGCGATGCTGCCGGTCACCGTCGCACTCGACTTCGAAGGCGACCAGTGGACGTTCTACAAGCCGCCGCTGGACGAGCTGCGCGACCTCTACGGCATCGACGTCAACGAGATGAATGCGTGGCGCCCGATGCTCGAGCACGCGCTCGAACATCTGGCCGCCGGCAAGTTCATCTCGGTCGAGGCCGACGCGTGGTGGCTGCCGGACGTGTCGGGCACCGACTATCGCAGCCAGCACGTGAAGTCGACGATCATCCTCGCCGACGTCGACACCGATGCGCGGCGCCTCGGCTATTTCCACAATGCCTCGTATTACCAATTGGAAGGCGAAGATTTCGATCGCAGCTTCCAGCTGACCGAACGCGACCCGGCCTTCCTGCCGTTCTTCGCCGAACTCGTGCGCGTCGACCGGCTCGTGCGGCGGCCGCCGGCGGAGCTGGCCGCGCTGTCGCGCACCTTGTTGCGCCGGCACCTGGCGCGCCGTCCGTCGAACAATCCGGTCGCACGCTTCGCCGAGCGCTTCCGGCGCGAGCTGCCGCTGCTGCAGGAAAAAGGTCTCGCCCACTACCACGCGTGGGCGTTCGCCACCCTGCGCCAGCTCGGCTCGGCCGCGGAACTGATGGCGCTGCACCTGCGCTGGCTCGCCGCTGGCGGCGCCGGCGTGGCCGGGGAAGCCGGAGCGCTGGCGCCGGCGGTGGCCGCCTACGAAACGATATCCAGCGGCGCCAAGACCTTCATCCTGAAGGCCGCGCGCGCGGTCAACGCGAAGCGTCCGCTCGAATCGGCCTCGATCTTCGACGAATGGTCGCTGGCGTGGGAGCAGGCGATGGCGACCTTGGATGCGACCGTCGCCCCAGCCGGCTGAACGGGGCGCGCTCGACGCACGTGGCGTCCCGCACGCTATCCTTTGCGCCACTCATGAGCGACGAAGGCGAGCCCGCGGCCGCCGTCGGGCTCGCCCACAGGAACGATCGATGAGCGAACGAGTCAGCAGGATCCGCACCATTCTGAAGGAACATGCACGCCTTTCGCGCGACGCCGAAGCGCTCGGCCGCGAAGATGATTTGTACCAGGCCGGCATGACCTCGCATGCCAGCGTCAACGTGATGCTCGCGCTGGAAGGCGAATTCGACATCGAATTTCCCGATCACATGCTCAAGCGCAGCGTGTTCGAAAGCGTCGGCGCGATCGACGCGGCCATCGACGAGCTGACCACGGGCCGCTGATGAGCCGCGTCCGCAGCGTCGCCGGCACGCGGCGCTTCGCGCTCGAACAGGGCTGGCAGCTCGCCATCGCCGCCGCGGGCTCGACGCCGGCAGACTTGGCGAACCTGGAGTGGATCGCCGCGCAGGCACCGAATACGGCCGCCGGCGTACTGCGCGATGCCGGTCGATGGAGTTTCGAGACGCCGCGCGACTTCGACGCCGTCGACACGTGGTGGCGAATCGCCCTGACCGACGCGAACTCGCCGCTCGGACCGGCCGTGCTCGGCCTCGACGGCCTCGCGACGCTGGCCGAGGTCTGGCTCGACGGCGTCAACATCCTGCGCAGCGACAACATGTTCGTCGCACACCGCGTCGAGGTCGCGCTGAGCGGCTCGCACGAACTGCTGATCCGCTGCGCCGCGCTCGCTCCCGAGCTCGCGCGCAAGCGCCCGCGGCCGCGCTGGCGCGTGCCGATGCTGGCGCACGCGCAGCTGCGCTGGTTCCGCACGACCGTGCTCGGCCGCACGCCGGGCTGGTCGCCGCCGTGCGCGCCAAGCGGCCCATGGCGGCCCGTGTGGATCGAACGCCGCGCGCTCGACGTGGCGGCGATCACGCTGCGCAGCACGCTCGACGGCGACGACGGCGTGGTCGAGGCGACGGCCGAACTCGGCGCCGCGGTCGACGCGGCGACGCTGGTCGTCGAACGCGGCGGCGAATCGTTCCGGTCCCCGATGACGCACGCCGACGGACGCTGGCGCGGTATCGCGCGCGTGCCCGGCGCGCAGCGCTGGTGGCCGCACACGCACGGCGAACCGGCGCTGTATGCCGTCTCGATCGAAGCGCGCCATCACGGCGAAGCCGTCGCGATCGATCTCGGCAACACCGGCTTCCGCACGATCGAAGTGGATACCGCCGACGGCAACTTCGCCGTGCGCGTCAACGGCGTCGACGTGTTCTGCCGCGGCGCCTGCTGGACGCCGCTCGATGTCGTCACGCTCGCTGCCGAACCTTCGCGCTGCCGCGAAGCCGTCGCGCAAGCCTGCGCCGCCGGCATGAACATGCTGCGCGTCGGCGGCACGATGGTCTACGAAGACGACGCGTTCTACGACGCGCTCGACGAACACGGCGTGCTGCTGTGGCAGGACCTCATGTTCGCCAACATGGACTATCCCGACGACGACGTTTTCGTCGCCGGCGTGCTGACCGAGGTCGACCAGCAGCTCGCGCGCCTGCAGGCGCGCGCCTGCCTCGCGCTTGTGTGCGGCAACAGCGAAGTCGAGCAGCAGGCGGCGATGAGCGGCGCCACGCGCGCGCTGTGGTCGCCGCGCCTGTTCCACGAAACCCTGGCTGAGCGCGTGCACGCGCTCGGCGTCGCGTATACGCCATCGAGCGCGCACGGCGGCGCGTTTCCGCATGCCGCCGACGCAGGCGCGAGTTCCTACTACGGCGTCGGCGCCTATCTGCGCTCGCTCGATGACGCGCGCCAGAGCGGCCTGCGCTTCGCCTCCGAGTGCCTCGCCTTTGCCAATATCCCGTACGACGGCGGCCTGCCGGATGCGTCCTCGCTGCGTGTACACCATCCGGCCTGGAAAGCGCGCTCGCCGCGCGACCTCGGCGCCGGCTGGGATTTCGACGACGTGCGCGATCACTACGTCGGGCGTCTCTACGGCGTCGATCCGGCCACGTTGCGCGCCTGCGATCACGAGCGCTACGTCGCGCTCGGCCGTGCCGCGAGCGGCGAGGTCATGGCCGCCGCGTTCGGCCAATGGCGCCGCCGAAACTCGCCGACGCGCGGCGCCCTGGTCTGGTTCCTGCGCGACCTGTGGCCCGGCGCCGGCTGGGGCGTGATCGACGCGAACGGCGTGCCCAAGCCGTGCTGGTACGCGCTGCGCCGCGCACTCGCACCGGTCGCGCTGGCGTTCGGCGACGAGGGCGTCAACGGACTCGTGGTGCACGCGGTCAACGATCGCGCCGAGCCGCTCGCCGCCGAACTCTCGCTGTCGCTGTACCGCCTCGGCGACGTCTGCGTCGGTTCGGGCACGGCCGCGCTGCAGGTTCCGGCGCGCGCGGCCGTTGCGGTCGCGGCCACCGATCTGTTCGAAGGCTTTCTCGATCTCTCCTACGCGTATCGCTTCGGACCGCCGATGGCCGACTTCGTGCATGCGGTTCTGCGCAGTGGCGGCGAGGTGCTGGCCGACGCGTTCTGGTTCCCGCTCGGCCTGCCTGCTTCGCGCGAGGCCGATGTGGGCCTTCACGCCGTCGTCGAAGCGAGTCCGTCGATGCAGGAGCATGTCATCAAGATCAGTACACGCCGTTTCGCCCAGTCGGTGACCATCGAGGCGCCCGGCTTCGTCGCCGACGACAACGGGTTCCATCTGGCGCCCGGCCAGGCGCGCAGCGTCGTCTTGCGCGCGCGCGGCACACCGCGCGCTTCGGTGCGCGCCCATGTCGGCGCGCTGAACGCCGAAGCCGGCGCCCGCTTCGAATTGCAATGCGTCTGACCGAGGCGGGCACGACGCACGCCGCGGCCGCCGAGGCCGGCTACTTCGGCCCGACGACGCGACCCCGCTTCGGCTGGCTGCATCGCCCGGCCGCGCCTGCCAACGATGTCGGCCTCGTCATCGTGCCGCCATTCGGCTACGAGGCGGTCTGCGCGCAGCGTTCGCTGCGGCACCTCGCCGAACAGGCCGCGCACGCGGGCGTCGCGGCGGTGCGCTTCGACCTCGACGGCAGCGGCGACAGCGCCGGCGACGATCTCGATCCCGATCGCCTCGACCACTGGCTGGCCAGCATCGACGACGCCTGCGCACTCGTACGCAGCACCGGCGCGGACCGCATCGTGCTCGTCGGCGTGCGCCTCGGCGCCGTGCTCGCGCTGCTCGCCGCCACGCAGCGCGCCGACATCGCCGGGGTCGTCGCGATCGCCGCCGTCGCCAGCGGCAAGGCCTGGCTGCGCGAGGGGCGTGCGCTGCAGATGGCGCTCGGCCTTGCGCCGGCTCCGGCTCCGGCCGCCGACGACGTGCAGGAAATCGTCGGCTTCGCGCTGACCGCGCAGACGCGCGCCGCGCTCGGTGCGGTCGATCTGCTGAAAATGGAAACGCGCCCTGCACCGGCGGTCCTGCTGATCGATCGCGACGATCTGCCCTCGAACGAAGCCCTCGCCGCCCACCTGACTGCGCTCGGCGCGGACGTCGAGACCCAGCGCCTGCCGGGCTATGTCGAGATGATGCTCGACCCGCATCGCACGAGCGTGCCGCAGGCGATGCTCGACGCGGCGATCACGTTCGCGCTGCAACGTCCTGCGCTGCCTGCCCCGGCGCCGTCCGCAAGCGTCGCTCTCGCCGAGGAAATCGCGCTCGAGTGCGACGGCATCGCGATCCGCGAACAGGCAGTCCGCCTCGACGCGACCTTGTTCGGCATCGCCACGCTGCCGCCCGAACCGCCGCAGCGCGCGCTGATCCTGCTCAATGCCGGCGCGGTCGGCCGGATCGGGCCGAATCGCCTGCACGTGGCGCTGGCCCGCCGCCTCGCCGCGACCGGCGTGCTCGTGCTGCGCCTGGACCTGTCCGGCCTCGGCGACAGCCACACGCGGCCGGGTGCCGAGGAGAACATCGTCTACCACGCGCATGCGGTCGACGACATCGGCGTCGCGGTCGACTGGGCGCGCAGCGACGGCGCCAGCGAGATCGCGGTCGCGGGCCTGTGCGCCGGCGCCTATCATTCGCTCGACGCCGCGCTCGCCGGCCAGGCCATCGATACGATCGTGATGATCAATCCGCTGACCTTCCACTACAAACCCGGCATGTCGCTCGACTTCGCCGCGTTCCGCGTCATCGCCGACGCGCAGCGCTACCAGAAGTCGATCGCGCGCGGCGTCTCCTGGCGCAAGCTGCTGCGCGGCGACGTCGACCTGAAGCGCGTCGCCGATGTCGTCCTGCGCCGCATGGGGAGCGCATTCAGCCGTCCATGGCGCGAACTGCGCCGGCGCCTGCACGTGCCGCACCGCGACGATCTCGGCGCCAAGCTCGAGTCGCTCGCGCGGCGGCACGTCGCGATGCGCTTCGTCTTCGCCGGCGACGACCCGGGCCGCTTCGTGCTCGCCGAAGAAGGCGGCTCGGTCGTGCCGCGCCTGCAGGGCAGCGGCGCGCTGTCGATCCAGGTCATCGACGCCGCCGATCACACGTTCACGCCGCGCTGGTCGCATCGGCCGCTGCTCGACGCGATCGCGCAGGCGCTCGCACGCTGATGCCGGCCGGCATGCCCGCCGCGCACGAACGGCCGTCGACCGAGCATCTGCCGGCGCTCGACGGCTTGCGCGGCATCGCGATTGTGCTGGTGCTGATGCATGGCTTCGATCTGATCCACGCCGAAGGCGGCATCGCGCACGCCGCCGACCTGCTGCTCGACATCGGCTGGATCGGCGTGCAGCTGTTCTTCGTGCTGTCGGGATTCCTGATCACCGGCATCCTGCTCGATACGCGCACGTCGCCGACGTACTACCGCAGCTTCTTCCTGCGCCGCGTGCTGCGCATCCTGCCGCTGTACTACGGCGTGCTGCTGGTCGCCTTCGTGATCCTGCCGCGCATCGTCGCGATGCCGCCGGACCACGGGGAGCATCAGCTGTGGCTGTGGATCTACGTGGCCAACTTCGCCGCGCCGATCGGCTACGGCGAACCGTCCTTCACGCATTTCTGGTCGCTCTGCGTCGAGGAGCAGTTCTATCTGCTGTGGCCATTCCTCGTGCGCGGCGCCGGCCGGCGCGGCGTGATTGCGATCGGCGCGCTGCTGGTGTTCGTCGCGATCGCGAGCCGCATCTACCTGCGCCATGCCTTCGCCGAGCCGCAGATGCACGAGATGGTCTACGACTTCACGCCGTGCCGCATGGACGCGCTCGCGGTCGGCGCACTGGCCGCGGCGCTGCTGCGCGGCGAACGCGGCGCGCAGTGGATCGCGCGCATCGGCGCGACGCGCTGGATCGCCGGCGGTGTCGTCCTTCTGCTCGTCGCCCTGGCCGCCGGGCGTTTGAACCGCATCGGCGCCGGCATGCAGACCTACGGATACACGCTGATCGCGTTCGCGTTCGCCGCAGTCCTGATCGGCGCCTTGGCGCGCGAGGCGTGGCCGGCCCGCTGGCTCGGCTGGGCGCCGCTGCGCCGCTGCGGCCTCTACAGCTACGGCATGTACGTGTTCTATGCGCCGCTGCACATCTTCATCGGATTGCCGCTGATGCAACGCCTCGGCCGTGCGCCGACGCTCGCCGAAGCGATCGCCTACGAGATCGCTGCCGGCGCCGCCACGTTCGCGGTCGCCGCCGTGTCCTATCACGTCTACGAGCGGCGATTCCTCGCGTTGAAACCCCGACTCGCGCCGATGCCGGCGACATGAAGCTGGCCGAGCGGCGCATCGAACTCGGCGGCTCGTCCACGATCGCGATCGGCGATGCCGATGCGGACACGATCGTCGTCTTCCTGCACGGCCGCTCGATGCTGGCCGCCGACCTCGCCGCCTTCGCCCATTCGCTCGGCGTGCCTGCGTACTACTTGTTCCCCGACGCGCCGCTGCCGGCAACGCCGCGCGGGCGCTGCTGGTGGCCGCGCGACGAGGCTGCGCACGCCGCTGCCGGCGTGGTGTTCGACCGCGTCGCGACCGACCCGCCCGGCCGCGCGGCGGCTCGCGAACGGCTCGCGGCATTCTGCTCCGGGCTGCCGGCCGGCCGCCGCCTCGTGCTGGTCGGCTTTTCGCAAGGTGGCATGCTGGCGATGGATGCCGTCCTGCACGGCCTGCATGTCGACGCGCTGGTGCTGCTGTCGTCTTCGCGCATCGCGTTCGCCGAGTGGCAGCCGCGCCTGGCTCGACTGGGTGGCCTGCCGATGTTGATCGCGCACGGCCGCGCGGACGCCGAACTTCCATTCGCTGCCGGCGAGGGACTGCGGGACGCGGCCCTCGCGGGCGGCGCCCGCCTGACCTGGCTGCCCTACGACGGGAGCCACGAGATTCCGCTGGTCGTCTGGCGCAGCCTGCGCGCGTTCCTGCGCGAGCGGGCGGGCCTTGCGACCGACACGAAACCGACACGAACGGGCCGCCACAACGACTGACGGCGCAAGCCGTTATGATAGGCCACTGGCCGGCGGCGTCGCCTCTTCCCTCGTGCGACGGGCAAAACCCAAGGACATCCATCCATGTGCGGAATAGTGGCTGCGACGGCACAACGCGACGTCGTTCCGATCCTGATCACCGGCCTCAAGGCGCTCGAATACCGCGGCTACGACTCCGCCGGCATTTCGGTGCTCGAAAACGGCGCCCTCGCCCGCGTGCGCGCCAAGGGCAAGGTGCGCGAGCTCGAATCCCTCTACGAGGCCGCGCCGGTCGCCGGCGTCACCGGCATCGCGCACACGCGCTGGGCGACGCACGGCGTGCCGAACACGGTCAACGCGCATCCGCACGTATCGAGCGAACGCGTCGCGGTGGTCCACAACGGCATCATCGAGAACCACGTCGAACTGCGCGACGAACTGAAGGCCAAGGGCTACCACTTCGATTCCGAAACGGATACCGAAGTCATCGCGCACCTGGTCGAACATGCGATCGCCGGTGGCGCCGACCTGCGCAACGCCGTCATCATGGCGACGCGTCGCCTGCACGGCGCCTACGCGATCGCGGTGATGAACCGCGACCAGCCGGGCCACGTCGTCGGCGCGCGCCGCGGCAGTCCGCTCGTGGTCGGCGTCGGCGAAGGCGAGAACTTCCTCGGCTCCGACGTGCAGGCGCTGATCAAGCAGACCAACCGCTTCGTCTACCTCGACGAAGGCGACATCGTCGAGATCACGCGCGAACAGGTCGCGATCTACGACGCCGACGGCGCGCCGGTCGAGCGCCCGGTGCGCCAGAGCGAGCTGTCCGCCGACGCGGTCGAGCGCGGCGAATACCGCCACTACATGATCAAGGAAATCCACGAGCAGCCGCGCGCCGTCGCCGACACGCTCGAGGGCCGCATCGCCGACAACCACATCCTGCCGAACATCTTCGGCGTCGATGCGGACAAGCTGCTGGCGCAGGTCAAGCACGTGCAGATCATCGCCTGCGGCACGAGCTATCACGCCGGTCTCGTCGCGCGCTACTGGCTCGAAGGCATCGCCGGCATTCCGTGCGCGGTCGAGGTCGCCAGCGAGTACCGCTACCGTCGCGCGGTCGTGCAACCGGGCACCTTGTTCCTGGCCGTCTCGCAGTCCGGCGAAACCGCCGATACGCTGGCCGCGCTGCGCGACGGCAAGCAGCGCGGCTATCTCGGCTCGATGGCGATCTGCAACGTGCCGGAGTCGAGCCTCGTGCGCGAGTCCGACCTCGTGCTGATGACGCGCGCCGGCCCCGAAATCGGTGTCGCCTCGACCAAGGCGTTCACGACGCAGCTGACCGCGCTCGCGCTGCTGGTCATCGAACTCGCGCGCATCAATGGCCTCGCCGCCGAGAAGTACACGCGCCTGGTTGCGGAACTGGCGACGCTGCCGCGCGTGATCGGCGAAGTGCTGAAGCTCGAACCGGAGATCGCCGCGCTCGCCGAGCGCTTCGTGCCGCGCCACCACGCCCTGTTCCTCGGTCGCGGCGTGCACTTCCCGGTCGCGCTCGAAGGCGCGCTCAAGCTCAAGGAAATCTCCTACATCCACGCCGAAGCGTACCCGGCCGGCGAACTCAAGCACGGCCCGCTCGCGCTGGTCGACGAGGACATGCCGGTCATCACGGTCGCGCCGAACAACCAGCTGCTCGAAAAGCTGAAGTCCAACCTCGAGGAAGTCCGCGCGCGCGGTGGCGAACTGTTCGTCTTCGCCGACACCGACGCGCCGATGACGCAGACCGGCAACCGCGGTGCCGTGATCAAGGTCGCCTCCGGCGGCAACCTGATCGCACCGGCCGTGTTCACCGTGCCGCTGCAGATCCTCGCGTACCACGTCGCCGTGCTGCGTGGCACCGACGTCGATCAGCCGCGGAATTTGGCGAAGTCGGTGACGGTGGAGTAACCCTGGGTGCCGTTTGCCGAACAGGCCTACGGCTCAAATTCGATGAAGTCCTCGACGGCGCATCGAAACCAAGCCCAGAAATCCGGAAACGTCGCACGCTGCTCCCATCCGGGAGATGCAAAATCGTGGATGATTGCCACTTCGTAGCTGTGCCCTTTGGGCACGAAGCAAGCGATGTCGTCGTTATCTTGGCGGCGAGCAAACGGAACGAGCACACGCGATCGATATCGCTCGCGAAGGCCGTCCAGCGTCGCTTGAAGCAGTTCGGCGTCCGGCAGATACCACGGCTCGAGATTGACGACGCCCAGCTTCGCCGCCCTGAGAAACTGCGCCGGATACGAGAATCTGCGGGGCAATTCGGCGAAACTCAGTAGCGCGGGCGATGTCTTCATATTGGCTCAATAGATTGCGGCGTTATTCGGGTCGGTAGAGCAACACCCGGCCTCGGACGGTATTCCAAGCGCGGATATCCCTCAAGGCACGCGATCGAGCGATCGAAAAGGACGCCGAACGAGCTTCGTCCGAAGCACTCGACGTACGCGCTTGGGTCCGCACGGCAAGCTTGCGATCGCGTCGCCAGGAACGACGTCGAGGTGCAGGCCTCGGGGGGTGAACATCGATCACGGCCACGATCGAACCCGCGCCGCCGCGGTTAGACTTGCGCTACGCCCTCCACGGAACCCCCACCTTGCGCATCTGCGTCTACTGCGCCTCGAGCGAACACTGCCCCCGCATCTACCACGACGCGGCGGCCGATCTCGGCCGCACGCTGGCCGAGGCCGGCTGCACGATCGTCTACGGCGGCGGCGCGGTTGGACTGATGGGTTCGCTCGCGAATGCCGCGCTTGCCGCGGGCGGCGAAGTGATCGGCATCATTCCGCGCTTCATGATCGAGGTCGAATGGCAGCATCCGGGCCTGGCCAACCTGGAGGTCGTCGAGGACATGCGCGAGCGCAAGCATCGCCTGCTGACCGGTTCGGACGCGGTGATCGCGCTGCCGGGCGGCAGCGGCACGCTGGAGGAACTGTTCGAGGCGATGACGCTGAAGCGCCTCGGCCTGTATTTCAATCCGATCGTGCTGCTCGACACCAACGGCTTCTATGCGCCGTTGCAGCGCTTCCTCGAGCAGACCGTCGAGCAGCGCTTCATGAATCCGCAGCACCTGAAGATGTGGACGCTGGTCGAACGCGTCGACCAGGTGCTCGAAGCGATCCGCGATGCTCCGGCCTGGGGCGAGGACGCACGCAACTACGCCGCGGTGCGCTGAGCGCTCAGTCGAAGCGGCTGATCTCGCGGTCGCCGTCGCCGTGCGCGGCGGAGTCGGCGTCCGGATCGTCGAACAGACCGTTCGCCGGCGCCTCGTCCGACGCGGAAGCTTCCGTCGTCGCCACGGCGGACGGCTCGCTCGCGGCCTTCTGCTTTTCCCAGCGCGTGCGGATCGGATTGGCCGACTCGGCCGACTCCAGCGTGCTGAGCAGCGTCTGCTTCTGCTCCTCCGGCAGCTCGGCCCAGTGGCAGTCGGCCAGCGCGCCGGCCATCGAGTACAGGAGGTTCAAACTCGGCCGGAAGCCGGCCCGCTTGACCTTGAGGAATGCCTCGACCGGACCGATCCGCGCCAAGTCCTCGGTCGTGCGCACGCCAACCTGGCGCAGCCATGCGGCGGACTTCGGACCGACATTGCGGATCTTGACGTCGCGAGCACTCATGCAGGTTCCCTCTCGATAGGCGTGGTCATCGCAGCGACTCGACGAAGATCGCGCACAGGACCTCCATGCCGGCACGGTCGTCGGCGTCGAAGCGTGCGAAACGGGGGCTGTCGACGTCCCAGACGCCGATCAGCTGCGCGCCGTCGAAGAGCGGCACGACGATCTCCGAGTTCGAGGCACTGTCGCAGGCGATATGCCCGGCGAACGCGTGCACGTCCTCGACGACCTGCGTCTGGCGCGTGGCCGCGGCGGTGCCGCACACGCCCTTGCCGAGCGCGATGCGGATGCAGGCCGGCTTGCCTTGGAACGGCCCCACGACCAGTTCCTTGCCGTCGAAGAAATAGAATCCGCACCAGTTGATGTCCGGCAGCGCGTGCCACACGAGCGCCGCGAAGTTGGCCGCGTTGGCGACGCGGTCGCGTTCGCCGGCGAGCAGCCCACGTGCCTGCCCGGCAAGTTCTGCGTACAGTTCCGCCTTGCTAGCGGCTTCGATCGGGGTGGCGCTGAACATCGGTGATTCCTGAATAGGACCGCCATTGTATACGCCTGCCGGCACGCGCGTTCCGCTGGCATACTGCCGGCGCTTTCCACGGCCAGCCCATGCACGAAGACCCGCGCTACGACGACCAAGGTTTCCGCGTGCGCGGCGCGCAGCCGACGCGCTTGGACGCCTTCGTCGATGCCGCGTTCGCGTTCGCCGTGACCCTGCTGGTGATCGCGATCGGCCACGTGCCCTCGTCGGTGCAGGAACTCGAACAGGCGATGCGCGGCGTGCCGGCGTTCGCCGCGAGCTTCTTCGTGATCGCGCGGTTCTGGAAGGCGCATCGCGACTGGTCGCGGCGCTTCGGCATCGAGGACGGGTTCAGCCTGCGCCTGAGCCTGCTGCTGGTGTTCGTGACGCTGGTCTACGTGTATCCGCTGCGCATGGTCGCGACGATGGTGCTCGGCATGCTGAGCGACGGTTTCCTGGCCGAGCAGCGGCTCGACTTCGGCAGCGTCGGCGAATTGCGCACGCTGTACGTGACCTTCGCGATCGGCTACGCGGTCACGGTGACGACGTTGGCGCTGCTCTATCGGCATGCGCTGCGCCTGGCCGATACGCTCGCCCTGTCGCCGCGCGAGCGGGTGATGACGCGCACGACGTTCCTTCGCTATGCATGGTTCCTCGGCGTGTCGCTGCTGTCGCTGCTGCTGGCGCTGACGCTGCCGATGAGCAATGAACAGCCGATCTACTATTCGGTGCCGGGTACGGTCTACGTGTTGATCTATCTGATCCGGCCGATCCTGGGCCGGCGCGAGCGCGCCGAGCTCGCCGTGCTCGAACCGGCGGCCGCGTGAGCGCGCACGGCGTGTTCGTCACCGGCACCGACACCGGCGTCGGCAAGACGCATGCGAGCTGTGCGCTGCTCGCCGCGCTGCGCGCGCGCGGGCTGCGCGCGACCGGCATGAAGCCGGTCGCCAGCGGCTGCCGCGAAACGCCGGCGGGCCTGCGCAACGACGACGCCGAAGCGTTGATCGCGGCGAGCGCGCCGATGCCCTCCTACGACGACTGCAACCCGTACGCATTCGCGCCGCCGATCGCGCCGCACATCGCGGCACGCGCGATCGGCATCGACGTGCGGCTCGAACCGATGCTCGCCGCGCACGCCCGCCTGGCGCGGGCGGCCGATCGCATCGTCGTCGAAGGTGTCGGCGGCTGGATGGCGCCGCTGTCGGAGACGCTGATGCAAGCCGACCTCGTCCGCGCGCTCGATGTGCCGGTAATCCTCGTCGTCGGCCTGCGCCTGGGCTGCCTCAGCCATGCGCTGCTCAGCGCGCGCGCGATCGCCGCCGACGGCGCACTCCTGGTCGGCTGGATCGCCAATCGCATCGATCCGGAGATGGCGGAGGTCGATGCCAATCTCGCGACGCTGCGGGCGCGCATCGACGCGCCGCTGCTCGGCGTGCTCGACCACGTCGCCGATCGATCGCCCACGGGCGCACTCGAAACGGCGACGCTGTAGGCGGTGCGCGAGATGCCGCGTTCGATCCCCGCGACCACGCTTGCGCGCCGGCTTCCCTGGCTGCTGGCGGCGGCCGGATTCGTCTTCGACGTCGCTGCGTTCTGGCCCGGCCAGATGTCGTTCGACTCGGCCTATGCCTGGTGGCAGGCGCGCAACGGCACGACGCTCGGCATCGTACCGCCGGTGTTCGTGCTGGTCTGGCGCGCCTGCGAGGCCATCGTCTCCGGCCCCGCGCTGATGTTCGCACTGCATCTGGCGCTGTTCTGGAGCGGCCTTGCGCTGTTCGTGCGGGCGCTTGGCTTCAGTCCCGCCCGCGCAACCGCGACCTTGCTCGTCGTCGCCTTCGCGCCGGTGCCGTGGCTGCTGCGCGGGCATGTCTGGACTGACGTCGGCCTTCTCTCGGCGCTCGTCTGCGCCAGCGGGATGCTCGCGACCGCACAAGCCGGCGGTCGCCGCCTGTGGTTGCTGCCGGCGTTGCCGCTGCTGCTCTATGCCGCGGCCTTGCGACACAACGCGCTGCCTGCCGTGCTGCCGTTCGCGCTGTGGTTCGCCTGGCTTGCGGTGCGAACCGGCGGCGCGCCGGCGCGACAGCGCATCGCGCTGGCAAGTCTCGGCGTCGTCGCCTTGGCCGTGCTGTTCGCGCAAGGGCTCAATGCCACCGTGCGCGAACGCGTTGCGGCATGGCCGATGCTCGCGCAGTTCGATCTCGCCGCATTGTCGATCGACACGCAACGGATGTTGCTGCCGACGTTCATCGTAGGACCTGGCCTCGACGTGCCCGACCTCGCGCAAGCGTTTCGCCCCTGGAGCAATCTGCCGATGCTCGTGAATACGCGCCACGGCATGCATGCGCCGTTCGAAACGTTCAGCGACGACGAGCTCGCCCTGCTGCGCCGGACGTGGCTGGAATCGATCGCCGAGCATCCCGGCGCGTGGCTGGCGCATCGCTGGCGGCTGACGCGCGCGCTGTTCGGTGCGCACGCGGCCGATTGGCCGCGCGAACTCCTCTACGTCGACGACGAAGTCGTCTATCGCGACAACCCGCCGATCGCGCGCAACGCGACGGCGCTGCACGCGGCCCTGATGGGCGCCGCCGCGACCTTCGCCGCCACGGTCGTGCTGGCGCCTTGGCCGTATCTGCTGATCGGACTCGCCTGCCTGCCGGCGGCTTGGCGCAGGCGCCGCTCGCCGGCCGGCGCCATCGCGCTCGTGTTGCTGGCGAGCGCGGGCCTCTATGCGCTGACGCTCACGCTGCTGGCGGTCTCGGCCGAACTGCGCTATCTCGGCTGGCCGTGCGTGGCCAGTCTGTTGGCCGCTGCATGCGCATGGCTGGCGCCGCCCGACGTGTCGCGCTGATAGACTTCGACCACTGCCTTCAAAGGAATGCCATGAGTACACAACGCTACCTTTTCTCGATCGACGATCTTCCGAAGGCGCGCGGCGAATCGCACGAGTTGTCGTTCAACGGCGAATCGGCGGAGAGCTTCGCCGCGTTGCTGCAGCAGGCGCTGCGCGAACCGACCTTGTGGCAGCGCTGGAAGGCGATGCAACCCGATCCGGACGCGGTCGATCCCGCGCTCGGCCAGAGCGACCCGAAGGCGACCGTCGAGGCGCATCAGGCCGACGTGCATGTCAGCGTCACCGTCGTCAGCTCGCTGCCGCACGCGATCATCAAGCACCGCATGACGCTGCTGATCGGCAAGCACTGGACCTTGCGGGACGTCAGCGCGGCCTAGGTCCACCCCGGCGGCTGCGTGCCGCCACGGCCGCCGCGGCCTTTTGCGTTCGCGGCGGATGGGACTACGATGGCGGCGTCCTTCCTGACGGGGAGTATCGCCATGGTGATCGCCGACCGCTCGATGGCTCGCCGCCATCGCCCCACGCTGGACTGGCGCGCACTCGCCGTCGTCATCCTGTTCCATGCGGCCGTCGTCCTCTGGTTTCTCGGTTCGCATTGGGGCGAGCCGATTCGCTCACGGCTGGCAGACATGGTCCTGGTGGAACTGTGGGAGCCGCCGCAGGCCGCCGAAACGCAGCGCAAGGTCGCATCCGCCACGGTCACCGCTGCCGCGCAGCGCGCGGCGAAGCAGACTCGCCAGAACGTCGCCGCGCTGCCGCGCGCTGCAGCCCATTCGCAGCCGGATCGGCGCCTGATCGTGCCCGAAGGCCAGGAAACGGTGAGCGTGTCGACCGAGTCACCCTCGCCTGTCGCTGCCGCCACGGCCGCAGCGGCGAGCCTAGCCGGCGCCGGCGCGCAGGCTTCGCTCGCCACGCTCGGGAGCGGCGCCTATTCGGGACCGCGCTTCCGTCCGCCGCGCGTGCTGCGCCGCTTCACGCCGGACTACCCGCTCGATGCGCTGCGCGCGCACAAGGAAGGCAGCGTCGACGTCCTGGTCACCGTCGCGGCCGACGGCCATCCCGTCGAGGCGCACGTCTACCAGTCGAGCGGCACGCCGTCGCTGGACGACGCCGCCGTCGAATCGGCCATGGCGTACAAGTACAAAGGTGCGGAGCGCAGCGGCAATCCGATCGAAGCGCAGGCGATCGTGACGATCGACTGGCAGATCGGGCCCAACACCGTCGAACACGTGGCGATCGCGTCGCCGAAGCCGACGGCGCCCGATCGCGAGAAGGTCATGAAGCAGCTCGATTGCCTCGGCGATCCGCAGATGCGGACCCACGTCGAGCTGTGCAAGCGCAAGGACCCGTAGCGAATGCGCGCCGGCCGCGGCTGCGGCGGCGCGCCTGACGATTTTGGCTGCGCGTCCTACGGCGCCGCGCCGTGCGCGCGCATGTCCTCCGGCGCCTTGACCGGATCGGCCGGGCGCGGCGGGAACGCGAACGGGTGCGCCTGGATCGCCTTCTGCAATTCCTCGATGCCGCGGTCGAGCTGCGGATCCTTGCCGGCGAGCTGGGACGCGACGTCCTGTTCGACGACGATGTCCGGATCCACGCCGTGGCCCTCGACGACGTACTGGCCCTCGGTGCTGGCGCTGGCGAACTGCGGCACGAAGATCTCGCCGCCATCGATCGCGGGACCCCAGCCGCTGATGCCGACCACGCCGCCCCAGGTGCGCACGCCGATCAGCGGGCCGAGCTTGGCCTGCTTGAACATGTACGAAAAGATGTCGCCGTCCGACGCCGTCGTGCCGTTGCACAGCGCGACGAGGTGGCCGAGGAAGGTCTGCTGCGGATAGGTGTTGGTGAAGTCGATGCCGCGCGCGTAGTCCAGGCCCAGCAGCTTGCGCGACAGGCGTTCGATCACCATCGCCGACACGTTGCCACCGCCGTTGTCGCGCACGTCGACCACGAGTCCCTGCTTGCGCAGCTGCGGGTAGTACCACTTGATGAATTCGCGGATGCCGTCGCCGCCCATGTCCGGGATGTGCAGGTAGCCGAGCGTGCCGTTGCTCGCCTTGGCCACGTACTCGCGGTTGTGCTCGACCCAGCCGTAGTAGTTCAGCGGCTGCTCGTCGTCGATCGGCTTGACCAGTACCGTCCGCGCGCCGTCACTGCCCGGCTTGCCGTTGACGGTCAGCTGCACGAGCTGCCCCGGCGCCGTGCGGAGCAATCGGTAGGGACTGTCGTGCGCGGTCAGCGGCTGGCCGTTGATCGCGACGACGTAGTCGCCTTCGTGCACGTCGATGCCGAGTTCGGTCAGCGGCGACCGATAGCGCTCCTCGTCGTTCTGGCCCTTGAGGATCTTCGCGATGCGGTACTGCCCGCTCGCCGCATCGAGCGCGAAACGCGCGCCGAGCAGGCCGACGTGCGGCTTGCTCGGCAGGCCGATGTCGCCGCCGCTGACGTAGGAATGACCGGTCGAAAGCTCGGCGACCATCTGGCCGAGCAGGTAGTTCAGATCGGTGCGGTCGCCGACCCAGGCCAGCATCGGCTCGTACTTCGCGCGGATCGCGTTCCAGTCGTAGCCGTGCATGTTGTGCACGTAGTAGTGGTCGCGGTAGCGGCGCCAGGTTTCGCGGAACACTTCGGCGTATTCGGCCTTCGGATCGACCAGGGCGAACAGGCCGTCGGTCTTCACGTCCTTGGCTTCCGGCTTGCCGGCGTTGAGGTCGATGAACTTGTAGGCGCCGTCGTTCTTGACGACGACGGTGCTGCCGTCGGCGGCCAGCGAGAGGTCGTCGACGCCTTCGAAGAGGTCGTCGCTCTTGCGCTCCTCGAACGACCATGCTTTCAGCTTCGACTTGAACAGGCCGTCGCGGCCGTAGTACTGGCCGTCGCTGACGACGTAGAGGATCGCCTTCTTCGTGATCGCTAGGGCGTTGACGTTGTCCGGCTCGATCGGCGCGCGCACGACGCGCTGGGCGAGGCCGTCGAAATCGATGTGATCGTTGATGTCGGCAGCGGCCTTCGCCTTGTCCTTGCCCTTGTCATCGCCTTTCTTGTCGGCGTCGGCGTCCTTCTTGTCGTCCGCCGCGGCGCTGTCGTTGCGCGGCGCGAACGGGCTGTCGACGCCCTTGCGCAGCGCGAACGCGAAGATGCCGGTGTCGCGGTTCGTCGCGAAGTTCCATTCGATGTTCGACAGCTGCGGCGTCCATTCGCGGTTGCCGAGGAAATAGAGGTACTTGCCGTCCGGCGAGAAGGCCGGGGCATAGGCGTCGAAGCGCGCTTCGCCGTCGCTGACGAGCACGCTCTTGCCGGCGGCCAGGTCGTGCACGAACAGCTGCGCCTGCAGCGTGTCCTTGTTCGTCGTCGCGTAGGCAAGATAGTGCCCGCCGGGCGACCAGGCATAGTCGCGGCGCGAGATCGACGGATCGTGCGCGATCGTCGGCGCAGGACCGCCGCTCGCGGCGACGATGTGCAGGTCGTTGTTGCTGTCGATGAAGGCGATGCGCGCGCCGTCGGGCGACCAGCGCGGGGCGTACAGACGTCCGAACGTCTGGTTCGTCAGCTGCCTGGCGTTGCCGCCGTCGGCGTCACGCACCCAGATCGCCTCCTCGCCGCTCTGGTCCGAGACGTAGACGATGCGCTTGCCGTCCGGCGCCCAGCTCGCCTCGCGCTCGTGCGCGCCCGGCGTGTGCGTGAGATCGAGCGTGATGCCGTCCTTCAGCGGCACGCTGAACACCTCGCCGCGCGCGGTGAACAGCGCACGCTTGCCGTTGCCGCTCAAGGAGAAGTCCTCGATCTTGTCCTTGACACTGCGCTCCTGCGCGCGCGTGCGTACGAGGTCGCTCGGCACGGTGATATCGAGTTCGCGGTCCTGGTTCGCCTTCGTGTCGTACACGTGCAGCACGCCGTCGACCTCGAACGCGATCTGGCCCTTGCCGTCGCCGCTGGCCCAGCGCGCGTCCTTGCCCTTGTAGTCGGTCAGCTGCTTGGTATCGCCGCTACCCGTGTCGTAGCGATACAGGTTCAGGTGCTCGCCGCGGTCGGCGAGGAAATACACCGCGTCGCCGATCCATACCGGATCGCGATCGGTGTTCGGATCGTTGGTGATGTTCTTGGCCGACTTCGCCGCGAAATCGTAAATGTACAAATCCTGTGCCCAGCCGCCGACGTAGCGGTTCCAGGTGCGGAAATCACGGTATTTCGGCGAATAGACGATCTTCGAGCCGTCCGGCGAGTAGCGCCCGACGCCGGCGACCGGCATCGGCAGCGCGGTCGGCAAGCCGCCCTCGGCCGACACGGTATACAGGCGCGGACTCGATTCGTTGATCGATTCCTCCCACGAGCGGAACAGCACCGACTTGCCGTCGGGCGTCCAGCCGTAGACCTGGTTGTCGAAGCCCCAGCGCTGCGGTAGCGGGCCCTTGGCCGGATAGAACGTCAGCTGCTTCGGCTCGCCGCCGCCGGCCGCGATCGTGTAGACCTGGTCGTCGCCGCCGTACTCGGCGGTGAATGCGATCGTCTTGCAGTCCGGCGAAAAGCGTGCCGACTGCTCCAGCCCCGGACCCGCCGTCAGCCGCGTCGCGACGCCGCCCTGAGTGGTCGCGGTCCACAGGTCGCCCGCGTACGTGAACACGACACGATCGCCGCATACGTCGGGGAAGCGCAGCAGCTGCGTTCCGGCAAAAGCGGCGGGCGACAGGAACAGGCCCGCGAGGATCGCGAGCGACAACGGACGGCGCGGGGACATGCGGACTCCGGGATGCGTGGGGTCCCCCCTTGTGGCACGAGCGGCGCATGGGCGCCTGCGCCGGAAGTCATGTTCGGTGAGTCCTCCCGAGGACTGAGTGACCGGCCATCGTGTAAAGACGCGGCAGCCCTCACCGACGTCATGACAGATTCCCTTCGACGGCGACTGCCGGTCCACGGAACGTCATGATGCGATCCTCTACGCGAAACGCGCCTCACACGTGTCCGACGTCATGCCCGCGAAAGCGGGCATCCATTGAACGGATGTTCTCGAAGCAAAATGGATGCCCGCTTTCGCGGGCATGACGGCATATTCTTTTTTTGGCGTGTCCTCTTGCTGCGCGCCTTTCGGCCCCGCATCGCCGGCTCGAAGCCAGTCCAGACGTCCTTGCAAAAAAAGGCCGGCGCAAGACCGCCGCGCCGGCCGGGAGTTTCAAGCGGACCCTTCGCTCACGGGCCGTCGAAGCCGTTCGCGAAGATCACGCCGGCGGAGGAGTCGCCGCCGGTGACCGTGAAGGTCACGGGTACTCCGACGATCCGGCGCGACAAATCGTTGCTGAGCACGCACAGATTGGCCGTATAGACGCCCGCATCGAGCGAGCCGGCGTCGAAGGTGACGGTCAGGCGAGCGCCGACGCCGCCGTCGAGACTGCCGCTGTCCGGATCGACCGACAGCCACGGCATGTCGGAGGGCGCCGTGCAGCCGGCATAGGGAACGGCCAGCGAGAAGGCGACCAGATCCACCGACTGCGCGACCGGTTCGACTTCGCTCGCGCGGCCGGTCGCGGTGTCGATCGTGTAGATCGCCGGCGCCGGCGCCTCGGCCGGACTCGACAGCGCCGGATGGCCGGCGTACCAGATCAGGCCCGTGCGCGGATCGAAGTCGATGTTGGCGACGTAGGACGCCTGGAAGCCGAGCGGACCGATGCCCGCCCAGGTGCCGTTGCGCTTGTCGATCGCGACGAGTTCGCTGCCGAGGATGTCGACGCCGTACATGTGGCCGGTCGCGTCGAACGTCGCGCTCGCGAGGTCGATGCCCTGCACCTGCGCGACCTGGACCGCAGTGCCGGTCGCCAGATCGATCGTGTACAGGTAGCTCGTGTTCGTGCTGACCGCGTCCCACGCCGTCGCGTACATCGTCTGCGTCGCCGCGTCCCAGGCGAGATCGGTGAAGCGCAGGCCCGGCGCCGAAGCGCCGCCGACGTAGTTCATCGCTGCGGTCGTCGTGTCGATCGTATAGACCGCGCCGCCGCTGCCGATGATGTACTGCTGGCTGAAGTCGTTGTTCGCGAACGCGCCGCCGACGTAATCCTCGATCGGCATCTGCGCGAGCACGCCGAGGTTGTCCGGCGCGGTCGCGTCGAACGAGAAGTAGTCCAGCCATGCGGGGTTGATGCCGCCGTTCGGCCCGAAGCCGCCGAACGCGAAGGCCGGCACGCTGGCGCGGGTCAGCGGCGTGGTGTGTCCTGCCGGCAACGGTGTCGCCGACGGACCGCGGCCTGCGGCCGAGTGGTTTTCGGGACGCAGCAGCGCTTCTCGCGCCGCCGCATCGAGTGCGGGTGCGCGATAAGGCACGCGCGGGAAGTGCGCCTGTGCGTCGCTGCCGTCGCCCGCCGCTTCGGTGACGCCCCAGTCGAGGCTGCGATTGCCGATGTTGGCGACGGTCAGCATCGTCGTCGCCGTGCTTCCGGCCGCGGCCGTCGCGATCAGCGCGCCCGGCGCGACCGAGACGACCGGCGCGCCGATGTCGAGTGTGATCTGCGACGCGGCCGAGAACGGTGCCGGGATCGTGCGCGGCGACCAGGCGATCGACTTGCCGTCGGAGAGCGACGCGCTGTCGAACGAATACTGCGTGTAGTACGTCGTGTCCTGCTGCACGCCGACGGTGGCGCAGAGGCCGCCCGTGCAGTCGGCCGGGTCGGACGAGCTGCCGTTCGCCGTGTATTCGACGTCGGCGTATTCGTAGGAGAGGTTGCCGCTCGCCTCGTCGAACACGACTTCGAACGTGGCGCCGTCGGTGTTGCTGCCGGCGTCGTAGTGGACGCGGTCGGCCCACTCGACGACGAACTTGCGGTTCGGCGCATCGCCGATCGTCGCGTAGTAGATGCCGCCCGAGGGCGCGTCGAAGTCGTCCCACATCGGCAGCAGCACCGGATAGGGCAGGTCGTCGCTCGGCAGCGCGGTGTTGTCGAAATCGAGCGGGCGCACCATGCCGACGATGATGCCGCCGTTGGCGGACACGCCGAGCACGTTGGTCGAAGTACCGTAGAAGTTGAACGAGAACGGCATGTCGACTTCGCGCGTACCGTCGCCGCTGCTGTTGAGGTCGTCGATCAGCGTGCCGCTGGCGGTGATGTCGACGAACTGCGAGGCGCCGCTGTCGTCGTAGTCGAAGCCGGGAAGGCGGCCGTCCTGCGCGGTCCACGTCGCGACGACGGTGCCGTTGTCGACGCTCTCGGCCGTGACGATGCGGTTGAACTGGTACGTCGCGCCATCGGCGAGCGGCTGGTTCATCAGCGAGAACAGCGTGCCGCCGAGCGTGTCGCCGAGGGTGTGGTAGTCGAGCTCGACGCCGGTGCGGTTCGTCACCGTGTAGCAGAAGTTGAGCTTGTCGCCGACTTCGGCCGAGAGCGCCGTCGCCGTGCCGCACTGGGCCGGATCGCCGTTGTCGGGCGCGACCGTCAGCGCGAGCGAAAGACCGTTGCCGCCACCGCCGCCGGTCATGCCGACGACCTGGAAGCCGAGCGCGCTCGCGTCCGGCCAGCCGCAGGTCGTCGCCGGATCCCAGACGACGCAGCCGGTGTTGTAGTTGTTGGTCGGATTCTGGAACTGCGGCACGTAGCCCGGCACCGGATCGACCGGGAAACCGCGCCAGGCCATCTGCGGACTGAACGGCTGCTGCGAATCCGCATTCGTGTTGGCCTGCAGGACGACCCAGTAGGTGCCCTGCGGCAGCAGGCACGGCGTCGGCATCGTCACCGCGAGCGTGGCGAACGGCGGCGTCGTGTCGAGCGTGCCTTCGACGTTGGTCGCCGAACAGATCGGCGCACCGCCGTCGGCCGGCTCGCCGCCGTTGTCGCCGTAGACGGCGACGCTGTAGGTGAAATGCGTCGGCCCGAACAGGCTGTTGGAGTACGACACGGAGAAGTCGAACGCGCTGACCGTCCAGCCGTTGGCGTCGCCGACGACGAAATCGTCGGCGGCGAAGGACTCGTCGCCGGCGGTCGAGGTCTGCGCCGGGACGGAGGTGTCGAAATCGCCGGTCTGGCTGTACAGCACCATGCTGCCGGCCGGCCGCGCCTGGGCGATGCGCTTGCCCTGCGCGCGCTTGACCGACACGGCCGACGGCGACGATGCCGACACGCCGGCAGGCAGCGGCGCCGCGACGGCGCTGGGGAGGGTCGCAGCGGCCGAAAACGCGGCCGCGATACCGAGGGCTATCGAACTCTTGCGCATACGATCGAATTTCCTGGAGTGGAAGACGTCAAGAACGCGACGCGGCGGCGTCGCACGAAGAAAACCGGGATCGGACTCACGGCGGCGCGCTGCCGCCTGCCGAAGCGGCGGCGCGAGCGGACACGGAAGCTGGAATCGAGCCTAGATCGGCGGCGACCGGCGGCGCCACCTCGAAGCCGCCGCCGTCATTGCGCGTTCGTTTCCAAGCCGTTTCCGGAGGATGACTTCGGCATGACCTGGGCCGTTCCGGGGGAAAGTGCCGCCGGCAGCGCGCGTTCGCCGGCCAGCTGCCGCGCCTGGGTCAGCGCGGCCGACGCCGCCTGCTCCTGGTCCAGCGCGCGATAGAGCTCGGCCTGCAGCACGGCCGATTCGAAATCGAACTCGGCGTAGCGCGAGACCCGCCCGATGACCGTTCCGGCGTGCTCCAGTTCGCCTTGCGCGAGCAGGAACCGCCCATAGGACCCGACGACTTCGCGCAGGACATCGGGCGCCGTCCAGCGCTCGGCCATGCCCAGGGCCTCCTCGAAGAGCGGCCGCGCCTGCGCAGGATGCTGTTCCTCGGCCGCCTGTTCGGCCTGGATCAGTCGCGCAGCGAGCACGACCGACGCGTCGCTCGACGTCGCCGCCCACTCGGCGAAGGCGCGCGTCTCGACCGCGGCTTCGTCGAGGCGCCCGAGCTTGCCGAGGCTGCGCACGACCGTCTGCCAGGCGCCGGCGCGATGCGGGCCGACACCCGGCGCGGCCAGCTCGCCGAGCGCTTGCCGCGCGAGCAGCAGCGCGGTCGCCGGCTGCCCGGTGGCCAGCTCCAGCCGCGCCTGCGTCGCGTGCGCGATGCCGCGTTCGGCGGCGAACGAGTCGCCGCCCGATTCCTGCAGGGCACGGTCGAGCATCGCACGCTCCTCCGCGTAGCGGCCGCTGAGCTCGAGCGCGTTTGCGCGTTCCAGATAGATCAGCAGCCGCGTGCCGGCATGTCCGACGTGGGGCAACTGCGCCAACGCGCGGTTGCTCGCGTCGAGCGCCTCCAGCGGATGCAGCAGGACGACCCACGCCGTGCTTTCGTTGATCAGCGAGTTGACGTACTCGTCGATCATGCCGAAGCGCTCGAAGCGGCGGCCGATGCGCTGCTGCGTCGCCACGACTTCGGCGTAGCGGCCCTGCAGGGCCTGCATGTTGCTTTCATTGCCTTCGATCTGGGCGAGCAGAACGGCATCGACCGCCAGGTTCGCCGCGATCTTCGCGCGCGCGAAGTCCTCGCCGGCCGGCGCGTACTGTTCGCGGATCAGGTGCACGACGCCACGATCGTTGTAGGCGCGCGCAAGGTCGTCCGGCAGGTTGCGGCGTTCGAGCAGCGCGATCGCTTCGTCGCACACCTCGGCGGCGGCGTCCGCACGTCCCAGACGCGCGAGCGCCACGCAGCGGCTGCGTTGCGCGAATGCGTGCAGCAGCGGATCGTCTTCGGCCGAGACATCGGCGGCGAGCTGCGCGAGCTGCTTTTCCGCCGAGGCGGAATCGCCGAGGTCGATATCGATCTGCGCGCGGCGCAGGCGCACCTGCGCCGACTGCTGCGACGAAGGCGCAGCGGCCTCGATCAGCGCGCGCGCCTCGGCCGGCTGGCGCGCCAGCCGTGCCGCATCGATCCGCTGCAGCAGCTCGGCTTCGGACAGCTGCGCCGTATCGGCGAGCGCAGCCGCTGCCGGCGCGGCGAGCAGCTCGCGCAAACGATCGCAGACGATGCTCGCGGCCGCGATGACGTTGTCCGCCTGCCCCTCGACCGCATGCATCTGGTCAGCCGCATCGATCAGCTCCGCCCGCACGATCCAATCCGTGCCGGAGCGGCGCACGGCGGGCACGATCAAGCGGCTGCGCTCGGTAACGCCGCGCAAGGTGGCGAGCGCCGCATCGCGACGCGTCCCCGCGGGCACCAGACGGACCACGTTGTCGCTCGGCAGCACCGCAAGGCCCGTTGTGCCCAGACGCGTCGCGATGATGTCCATCAAGCCGAGGCGGAGCCAGGCGTCCTCCGACGAAGCCATCACGTCGGCCGGGAGCACGGCGATCACGCCGACCGGCCGGTCGGCCGCGGCGACCGGCGGCTCGAGGGCCGGTTCGGCGCCGGTCTTGGCCTGGCGCCAGGGCGCGAAATACGCGAGTGCCACAAGCACGAGTGCGAGCGCGGCGACGCCCGCGAGCGCCGTCGTCGCCGGACGAACCCGCCGCGCGGTGTCGGCCGATGCCGTGCCGGCGGCCGCGGCGGCCGCGATGCCCTTGTCGTTCGTGGGATTGTCGACGGCGGTTGCGATCTCGGGCGGTGGCGCCGATTCGCCGGCGTCGTCGACGACCTGCGTCTGCGCCGTCCAGCGATAGCCGAAACGCGGCACCGTGCGCAGGAAACGCTGGTTCTCGCCGTCGTCGCCGATCGCACGGCGGGCGGTCAGGATCGTCTTGCCGAGCGCCGCATCGCTGACGCTGACCTTGCCCCATACCGCCGCGACGAGTTCGTCGCGGCCGACCGCGCGATCGCGATGCTGGATCAGGTAGGCGATGCAGTCGAAGACCAGCGGCGCCAGGCTGACCGGCTCGCCGTCGCGCAGCAATGTGCGCTGCGAGAAATGGATCGTGCAATCGCCGAATTTTACGCCCTGCGCCATGCCCGAAGATTACCAGCGGCGTGCCGCCCGCGCGGTCGCGCGCAGGCATGGGCTACGGCTCAGTAGGCGAACTCGGCGAACAGCGGGTCGACCTTGCCGTTCCACGGGCCGTGGAACAGTTCGAGCTTGCGTTCGGCCGGCGTCTGGTTGGCGTCGACGATCTGCAGCAAGGTGTCGAGGAAGATGCTCTCGTCGGCGCCATGGCTGTTCGTGCGCGCGCGGCGCTTGAGTCCCTGCACGGCGATCTTCACCGCCTCGGTCGCCAGGTCGCGCACCGTGCCGCCGCGGAACGGCAGCTTCAGCGCGTGCTTGGGCACGCCGTCGCGCAGCGCGTGCCGCTCTTCGCGCGTGAAATCCTTGACCAGATCCCACGCCGCGTCGAGCGCCGTCTGGTCGTACAGCAGTCCGACCCAGAACGCCGGCAGCGCGCACAGGCGGTTCCAAGGACCGCCGTCGGCGCCGCGCATCTCGAGGAATTTCTTCATGCGCACTTCGGGAAACGCGGTCGTCATGTGATCGGCCCAGTCGCGCAGCGTCGGCTTCGCGCCGGGAAGCTCGGGCAGTTCGCCGGCGAGGAACTTGCGGAACGACTTGCCGGCAAGGTCGATGTACTCGCCGTCGCGATAGCTGAAGTACATCGGCACGTCGAGCAGGTAATCGACGTAGCGCTCGTAGCCGAAGCCGTCCTCGAAGACGAAGTCGAGCATGCCGGTACGGCCGGGATCGGTATCGGTCCAGATGTGCGAGCGATAGCTCTGGTAGCCGTTGGGCTTGCCTTCGGTGAACGGCGAATCGGCGAACAGCGCGGTCGCGACCGGCTGCAGGGCGAGACCGACGCGGAACTTCTGCACCATGTCCGCTTCGCTGGCGAAGTCGAGGTTGACCTGCACGGTGCACGTGCGCGTCATCATGTCGAGGCCGAGCGAGCCGACCTTCGGCATGTAGTTGCGCATGATCTTGTAGCGCCCCTTCGGCATCCACGGCATGTCGTCGCGGCGCCATTTCGGCTGGAAGCCCATGCCGAGGAAGCCGACGCCGATCTCGTCGGCGACCGTCTTCACTTCGCGCAGGTGCTGCGACACTTCGGCGCAGGTCTGGTGGATCGTTTCGAGCGGCGCGCCGGAGAGTTCGAGCTGGCCGGCCGGCTCCAGCGTGACCGATGCGTTGTCGCGCGCGAGCGCGATCAGCTTGCCGTGCTCTTCCACGCGCTGCCAGCCGAAGCGGGTCATGCCTTCGAGCAGCACGCCGATGCCCTGCGGTCCTTCCCAGGTCGGCGGGCGCAGGTCGTCGAGGCGGAAGCCGAACTTCTCGTGCTCGGTGCCGATGCGCCAATCGGCGGACGGCTTCTCGCCCGAGGCGATGTAGTCGACCAGCTCGGCGCGGCCGGAGATCGGGGTTTCTTTGACGGCAGAAGGTCCGGACACGATGAAGCCTCGACGGGGAGGCCGGCATCATGGGGCCTCGGAGCGGCGGTTAAAAGGGTGCCTCATGCCATGCGACGTCATCGGCCCGGCCTTCACGACGTCATTCCCGCAAAAGCGGGAATCCAGCTTCGCTTCCATGCGTCGAAAGGCCAATGGATTCCCGCGTTCGCGGGAATGGCGGCGTCTCCGGGAAGGCCCGCCTGCCTGCGCAGAAGTGTCGCGCATCCGTCGCAAACTGCGCCGTCAGCGGCGCAGTTCGGCCGGCGATGGCCAGTTCTCGCCGAACCACCCTTTCGCCTCCTCGACGAAGGCGAGCTGCACGACCGACAGCGCGCGATCCTGCGGATGGGCGAGCAGGATCCGCTGCAGCGGCAGCGCATCGGAGATCGTCTTGCGCACGAGCGGCTGGCCGTCGTAGCTGAAATCGCCGTAGGGCCGCGAATAGGCCACCGCGATGCCGAAATGGTTGGCGACCATGCTGCGCTGGAGTTCGAATGAGCCGGTAGTCAGCGCACGCGTGGGCCGCACGTTGCACTGATGGAACAGCTCCAGCACGTGCTGCCAGCTCTGCGCCTGGTCGGTCATGATCAGCGGCTCGCGCGCGAGCTCGGCCATGCTGACCGTGTCACGGTTCGCCAGCGGATGATCGGCCGGCAGCACGGCCTGCGGCGCGAGCTCGCACAGGATCGTCGTCGCCACCGTCGCCGGCAGGCCGAGATCGTAGGTGATCGCGAGGTCGATCGCGCCTTCGTCGAGCCGGCGGCCGATCGTGTCGAAGCCCTCTTCGCGCACGATCACGCTGATCGACGGCGACTTCACGCGCAGGCGCGCGAGGATCGGCGGCACGCAGTACGGCGCCAGATCCTCGAAGCAACCGAGCACGAACTCGCCGCTCAGCGTCGTGCTGTCGCCTGCGAGCGCTTCCAGCGCCTCGACTTCGGCCAGCACCAGTTTGGCCTTCTCGATCACGCTCTGCCCGAAGGCGGTCAGCGACACGCCGGTACCGCGCTGGCGCACGAACACCTGGCGGCTGAAATGCTCCTCGATCTGGTTGATCGCCATCGAAATGGACGGCTGCGAGGTGTGCAGCGCCTTCGCCGCCTCGGTCAAGTTGCCGTGGCGCGCAGCGGCGATCGCATAGCGCAGCTGGCGCAGGGTCAGATTCATGGATGTCCTGGATGCAGTGCGCCGGAAGCAGCGGCGGGCCGTGGCCGATCTTACCGGGCGCTGCGCCGCGCACACGAGGCCGTGCGCCGCGGCCGTCATCGGTTTTCCTGATGAGCCACCTAGCAATTCAATATTTTATTTTCGAGTCGCCCTGATTGCACACTCGGGACACAGGAAGACGGATAGACAGATGGACGTCTATTTGTCCCAGGGGAATTCAGCGGGTCCTCTTCCAATCCAGCGGCGGCGCGCAGGCGCCTCCGGTCCTCACCTCGCAACTTCAACGGACTCGGGCAGATGACATACCACACCTACGTGCGGTTGCCGCTCGTCGCTTCGCTCGCCGCCTCGGCGACGCTGGCGGCCGGCGCGACCGCGGCACCGCCGATTCATACCATACCCGTCACGCATGTCGGCAACTCGACGAAGGTCGCGTTGCGCACGCAGTCGGACGGCACGCTGTACGACCAGCTGACCAGCAGCAACGCGTTCGGCGCGTTCGTCGACGACGTGCTGGCACCGCCGCCGACCGTCGCGAACACGTCGGTCGGCGCGGACGACTTCGTCGTCGGCGACGCCGCCGGCTGGACGGTGACCTCGTTCGTGTTCAGCGCGTTCGGTCCCGGCACGACGCTGCCGCCGAACATCACGCTGAACGTCTATGCCGACGACGGCGCCGGCCGGCCGGCGGCGGTGGCCACCTGCTCGGCACCGGCGACACCGGTGTCGTATGCCGGCGCGCCGACCTACCAGATCACGGCCGCGCTGGCGACGCCGTGCGTGCTGCCGACCGGCACGTATTGGGTCGCCTGGTCGTTCGACGACGTCGACCTGACCACCGGCGTCTGGGGCTGGTGGGGACAAGGCACGACGCTGCACAACCAGCCGGCGCTGTGGTGGAACCCTGGCGGCAACCTCAGCGCTTCGTGCTCGGCAGGCTGGAGTCCGTTCTCCCAGTGCGGTATCTACGATGCGACTCTCCAGGACTTCGGCTTCGCCGTGGTCGGCCACGTCAACGGCGACAGCAGCGGTCTTTCGGTCAGCGTCGGTCTCGCGCCATTCGGCGGCGATCCGAACGAGTGCGGCAGCGCGAGCAGCCTCGAAGTCAACGTGGGCGACCAGGTCAACGTCTGCTACACGCTGAGCAACGGCGGCACGCAGGCACTCGCATACCAGTCGCTGGTCGACAGTGTCGACGGCGCGGTCGTCACGTACGATCCGACACCGATCGCACCGGGCCAGAGCCACCGCTACGTGCGCACGATCGTCGCCACCGGCGACACCGACCGCACGGCCAGCTGGACCGGCTACGCGCAGATCGCCGGCTACGCTTACGACGACACGGTGGCGCCGAACTTCATCGACATCTCGGGTACCGGCACCGACACCGGCATCATCTATGGCGCCGGCGGCGGCGCGGATCCCAACCCCATCGGCGAAGTGACCGCGGACTTCCCGCTGACCTTCTACGGCCGAACCTCCACGGCGCTGTGCCTGAGTTCCGACGGTCTGATCCTGTTCGACGATCCGACCTGCGCGCCGCCCTCGCCCGGCACCGAGCCGCCGCCGGGGTACGCGTTCAACGAAGCGATCCCGGTGTCCAACGTGAGTGCGTACGGCATCGAAGTGCCGACGATCCTCGCGCCGTACTGGATGAACTTCGACAACGGTCCGGGGCGGCTTTACACGCAGACGCTGGGAACCGCGCCGAACCGCACGTTCGTCGTGCAATGGAACGACGTCTACAGCTACGTGACGGCGACGGCCGGCTCGACGTTCGAAGTCGTCTTCTCCGAGAACAGCCCGACCATCCGCTACGAATACCAATCGACCGGCTTCGGCGGCAACGGCGGCGACGACGGCGCGTGGGCGACGGTCGGCCTGCAGGGCGATCCGAGCGGGCTGTATACGAGCTATTCGTATGCGCAGCCTTCGCTGCACTCGAACTCGGCGATCCAGTGGAACTACACCGCGTCGGTGAGCTCCAGCGCCGACAGCGACTCGGCGCACATCGCCGCCGGCGATCCGACCCTGGCCGTCGCGCAGACGCAGGTCGCAGCCGTCGTCGCACCGGGCGCCACCGCGACGCGCACGTTCTCGGTCGCCAACAGCGGCAACCGCGATCTGCACTGGAACCTCGGCGAGGCGCCCGGCGGCTCCACCGCGCATTTCCCGAAGGTCCCGCGCTACATCGCGCCGAACGCCGCCGGCACTTCGCCGATCGCACGCGGCAGCCTCGCCGGAGCACGCAGTGCGCAGCGCCCGAACGCGAGCGTCGCACCGCACGCGATCACCGGCGGCGGATTCACGGTGCCGGCCTACGGCGTCAGTTCGCTGCTGCCGGGCGTGGTCACGTTCGATGCGCTCGATCCGGCCGGCAGCTACACGCCGATCAACGACAGCACCGACTGGATCTACGCGGCCGGCTTCATCGGCAACGATTTCACCAAGCTGTGGGTCATCATCGACGACAGCTGGGAATCCCAGCCCGGCACCTACGGCACCATCGACGTGGCGACCGGCGTGTTCACGCCGCATGGCGTGATCACCGGCGGCGACACGTCGAGCTGGGCCGGCCTCGTGCAGGACCCGCAGACCGGCACCGTGTACTCGGTCAACTTCCTCGATGCGCCGGGCAGCGCCAACGCGACGCTGTACTCGATCGACCTCGACGCCGGCCAGGCCAGCCGCATCGGTCCGATCGACGGTCCGGGCGTCAATCCCATCCGCTACATCCCGAGCATCGCGATTTCGCCTGCCGGCCTGATGTACGGCCTGGATCTTTACGGCCAGACGTTGCTCGCGATCGACAAGACCAGCGGCGCGGCCAGCGTGATCGAATCGCTCGGGCTCAACGTGCAGTTCATCCAGTCCTTCGCGTTCGACAACCAGAGCGGCTATCTCTACTGGGCGGCGCTCTACGTCGACGACGGCGGCAACACGATCGGCGAAATGCGCGTGCTCGATCCGCTGACCGCCGAATCGCAGGCCATCGGCGCGTTCCCGCCGGCCGGCGAGTATCCGATCGACGAGATGAGTGCGCTGGCCATCGCCACGCCCTCGGTCGGCTGCGCCGCGCCCGGCGAGGTGCCGTGGCTTTCGCTGAGCCCGACCAGCGGCACGATCGCGGCCGGCGGCGCAGCGCAGGACGTGACCGTGACGCTCGATGCGACCGGCCTGTCGCCGGGCCTGCACGAGGCGACGATCTGCGTGTTCAGCGACGACCCGCGTCACCGCACGATTCCCGTGCAGGTCGAGTTCGCCGTGACGAGCCAGACGCCGTTGTACGACCAGACCGTGGCCGATACCGCGTTCCACGCGTTCAACAACACGATCGTGGCTCCGGCGGAAACCGAGGGCCTCTCCGCCGAGGGCGCCGACGACTTCGTCGTCGACGGCAACGGCTGGTCGGTGAACGGCTTCCAGTTCACCGCCTACGGCAACGGCGACAACCCGCTGCCGCCGACGGTCGACGTGCGCATCCTCGCCGACGACGGCAACGGCCGACCCGGCGGCGATGCGATCTGCTCGGGCAGCGGCGTCTCGGCGATCGCGCTCGATGCGCCGAACCAGATCGGCGTGTTCCTGCCGGCCGCGTGCGATCTCTCCGCCGGCACGTACTGGGTCGCCTGGTCGTTCGCGAACGTCAACATCGCCTCGCCGATCCTCGGCTTCTGGGGCGCGACGACCGAGCTGCACCACCAGCCCGCGGTCTGGCACAACCCCGGCGGCATGCTCGGCGGCGGTTGCACGGACTGGTCGACGTTCGACCAATGCCCGAGCCAGTTCGATCCGAGCGCGAAGGACTTCAGCTTCAGCGTGCTCGGCACGGTCGACACGATCGACTGCGGCGACGTGGTCTTCGCCGACGGGTTCGACGGCGGCGCCGGCAGCTGCGCGGGACGCGCGAAGGCCGACTGAGCCGGACAAGCGGGGCGGCAACGCCGCCCCGCAGGGGACGCCGCGTCGGTGCATGGCGCGGCGGCCTTTCTTTTGTTTTCTCGCCGGCACCGAACTTCGCCGCGTATCCGCCGAGGCCGTTCGATGCCGCCGCCGCATGTCAGCGCATGAGCGCCGCCGCACATCATTCGCATCGGTCCCTGGACGGCGACGTTCATCCGGTCCGGCGCGATGCCGCGCAGCGCGTGCGAAGCGTGCTCGACCTCTTCTTTCCTATGAGCCTTCCGATCGCTCCATGAGTCTGCACTTCCCATCCCAAAGCGACCCGCTCGTTCAATCCGCACCGCCCTGCCGCGTCCGCCGCGGCGAGCCTGCCGACGCCGCCGTCCTTGCCGCGTTCGCGACGCGCACGTTCGTGGACACCTATGGCGAGTACAACCATCCGGACAACCTGCACCTGCACCTGGCGCAGTCCTACGGCGTGAAGCAGCAGCACGACGAGCTCGCCGACGCGCGCGTCGCCACGCTGCTGGCCTATCGCGAAGACCGGCTC